>Ga0138256_10000544_pt1 | contig 41197 bp, 27 predicted proteins | sample KNB2016incub_MG_FD_105486 | JGI IMG/M metagenome (GOLD analysis project Ga0138256, IMG submission 105486) | Active sludge microbial communities from wastewater in Klosterneuburg, Austria - KNB2014incub_MG | ecosystem: Engineered > WWTP > Activated sludge > Unclassified | place: Austria... | reverse complement strand
AATTAGAAAGCTCACGAAGATAAACAATAAAAGGCTCGCAATTATTTTCATAATCTGCAAATATAGAATTAATGAGATGAAATTGAAATTATCGTATTGAATTTAAAACAAAATTAACATCTCAGTATTAACGGATAGTAGTACAAATGATTTTGAAAAAAAATGCTCTTTTTAATCGATAATGAATAGGTAAAAATGCAACAAGTTTTACCCTTTAATATACCAAGCAATAGTGTGCTTATTTTACTTTTCTGTTCAAATAAATATTGATTATTATCCATTAAAATTCATTTTTTTACAGTTTATGGTTTTATTTTGATTTTTTAATAAAATTACGATAGGGGTATTTTTAAATGGGGGTTAATGATGTTTTGTGCTAAAAAATGTCATTTTTAACTATTTTTTGCAATTAATTATTCAAATATCGCTTAAAATTGAGGGGTAAATTAAAAATAGACAATATTAATCTAATAAAAATAAATGATTTAAATAAGGATAATTTATTTTTTAGCAATCAATTTTTGGTTATCAATAATTCTTTCGTTGATAAGTTAAAAAAGCCTTTTTTTAATTTTTAAGTTTAACAAAAGTTGATAGATTTGCCTCAGAAAAATAGTGTTTTTCGACACAAATTTACACCTCAAAAGAATGATTTTCTTGTTTATGAAAATATATTTTGTAGGAATAAATTTAAAACCAATTAAAACTAAATCAATAATTAAACTAAAACAAACATGAAAAAAGCAATTTTTATTTTAGCTCTAGCGCTAACAGGAACTATGGCATTTGCACAGGATGCGCCAACATCAACTCCATTAGAAATATCTGGTTCAGGAGATTTGTATTACAAGTATGATTTTTCAAAAAATCCTAATATTCCAACAAGTTTTGCATCAGATCAAAATTCTCTTTCTTTAGGAATGCTTGACATTGCTTTAAAGAAATCGGTAGGAAAAGCATCTTTTGTAGGTGAAGTATCTTTTGGTCCAAGAGGACAATATCAATCAATCCCAAATGGTGACGGTGTTGATGGAAATTCATTTCACATCCAAAATTTATATGCTACTTATGCATTTACTGACAAATTTAGTATGACTGCAGGTTATATGGGAACTTTCGTTGGTTATGAGGTTATCTCTCCAGTAGCTAATTTCCATTATTCAACTTCTTATTTGTTTACTTATGGACCATTCCAAAACGCTGGTGTAAAAGCAAATTATAAAATATCTGATAAATTTGGGGCAATGTTAGGGGTATTTAACGATTCTTGGAATACTTACAAAGCAGATCCAACAAAAGGGCTAAGTACTATTGGAGCTCAATTATCTTATGCTACTGATGGAGTTAGTGCCTACTTAAACTTTATGGACGGTTCAGTGAGCGGTACTATTATTGATTTAACTGCTACATTTCAACTTTCTGAAAAATTCAAATTGGGCTTGAATGCTGCTGATTTTTCAAATACAGGTGATGTAGGTTATTCAGGTCTTGCTTTATATCCATCTTACGCTATTAGTGACTCTTTTGCTTTAGGATTACGTGGTGAGTATTTTGATTTTAAAGAAGGTTCTGGAGATAGTTCTGTAACTGCTTTTACTTTATCAGCTAATTTAAAAGCTGGAGGTTTTACTTTCATTCCTGAGTTTAGATTGGATAGCAATTCTGATGAAGTATTTATGGATTCTGATATGGCTCCTACTAAATCTGCATCACAAGTTGTTCTAGCTGTGGTTTACGGATTCTAATTTGAGTCTAATATAATATTAAAAATATTTTTTTTTACTGCCAAGATGCTGTTTAGAGTGTCTTGGCAGTTTTTTTATATTATAGTTTTAAAGTTGTGAATTGAATTCTGTTTGCTCTTTAGTTTGGAGGTTTCTTTTAAAATCAAACATTCAGATTGTCAAATTAAGAATTTCATGTTCAACATTTTTCTATCTGTGAGGACCAAAAAATCATAGACTGGCCGTTAGAGTAAAATATATCTCGCAAATTATTGGCTAAAAAAAGAGGTCTTTTGCTTATGCAAAAGACCTCTTTTTTTACTGTTTTTTTAATATTACTATTGTTTCTTATATATGTTATAGATAGTATTTATTGTTTTTTCATCTAATACACTATCAACTTCGGTTTGGATATAATGAAGTTTGAAAGCTGCAATTGCTGAGGGCAAATTTTTGGTATTATAACCAATAATTTGCAAAGCTTGCTGTACATTGAAATTTGCAGGCGCTGTTTCTAGTACTTCATCTGGCCAGATACCAAAGCCATTTAGAGCAAGAAGTTTCCAAGGGAATAGCTTACTTGGATCTGTTTTTCGGCTCGGTGCAATGTCGGAGTGACCAATAATGTTTTGAGTAGGAATGTTGTAATCTTTTTTTAGTTTTGTTAGCAAAGCCAAAAGACTTATAATTTGTTTATCTGAAAAAGGTTCAAATCCATTATTGTCTAATTCAATTCCGATTGAAGCTGAATTGATATCAGTGTTTTTTCCCCAAATGGCATTTCCTCCGTGCCAAGCCCGAAGATAATCATTTACCATTTGAACCACTCTGCCATCATCAGCAATTACATAATGAGAGCTTACTTGAGGTTTTGTTGTAGTAAAGGTTTTTAATGTTTGGGCCAATGAGTCTTGAGCTGTATGATGGAGAATGATAAAATTAGGTTTTCTAAGATTAAAATTGACCGTACTTATCCATTCGGTGTTAATTCCGTTCATTAATGCAACAGGAGATTTTATGGATAACGTATCTTTGTAAAGTGCTAATGGATCTAGAGTTGCTACATCAACAGGCAATATGGTTGCGCTACTGGTTTCTAATTTTGCAGGTTCAGTATTGGATATTGTTTCCTTATAGCCTTTGAGTTGTTCTTTATAAGATTTATTACTTGCTTTATAAGGGTTTGAAGAGCAAGAAACAATACTAATAGATATCGCTATCGAAAAGAAAGTGTAGCGTAATATATTTTTCATAGAGCTTATTTATTGTTATTTTCAGGAGCTTGTTCTTTCTTCTTTTCTTTCTTTTTTTCTTTCGATTTTTTTGGTTGTCTTTTTTCTTCTTTAAAAGCCATGTATTTTTCTTTTTGGTCTTTGTTCAAAAAATTAATTGTTTTTCTGTCGGTACTTTCTGCAAGTGCTTTGTATTCATTTATTAAATCCTCTTCAGATAAATTTAATTTAGAAATTCTACCTTGCGCATTTACGCTTTCAATCAATACATTCGTTATGGCAATAGTTTGAAGTTCATCAAGTCCTACTGCGGGCTTCATGTCTTCCATATACTTTGCTACAATTTCTTCGGCAGGAATTTCTTTTGGTTTTTCTGGCTCGCTTCTTTGATTCATTCCGCCCATTTGGTTCATTCCATTCCGCGAACCGTTACCATAACTATTTCCTCCATAACCATTATTACCATATTGAGCAGAAATGGTATTTATTGAGATCAATGTAATCAAACTAGCTATAAATAAAGTTGTAGTTTTCATCTTAAGTTTTTTATTGTTGTAAATTTAAGCAGGTTCTGCGAATAAATCAAATTCCGTAGCGTCTATAATTTTAACCATTACAAATTCACCTGTTTTAACGTAATGTTTTGAAGCGTCGATAAGTACTTCATTATCAACATCTGGACTGTCAAATTCTGTTCTTCCCACAAAATGCTCTCCTTCTTTTCTATCGATAATACAACGGAAAGTTTTGCCAATTTTCTCTTGGTTTAAATCCCAAGAAATTTGAGATTGAAGCTCCATAATTTCATTGGCACGCTCTTGTTTTACCTCTTCGGGAACATCGTCAATCAAATCAAAAGCGCTGGTATTTTCTTCGTGCGAATAAGTAAAACAACCCAAACGTTCGAATTTCATTTCCTGAACCCAGTCTCTCAAAGTTTCGAAGTCTTCCTGAGTTTCGCCAGGATAACCTACAATCAATGTGGTTCTAATGGTCATTCCGGGAACTGCTTTGCGAAATTCTTGTAATAATTTAGTGGTTCTTTCTTTCGTTGTGCCACGTTTCATCGATTTCAAAACAGCATCCGAAATGTGTTGCAACGGAATATCAATATAGTTACAAATCTTTGGTTCACGTTTCATAATTTCTAAAACATCCATCGGAAAACCAGTAGGGAAGGCGTAGTGCAAGCGAATCCATTCGATACCTTCTACTTTTACCAAAGCTTCTAATAATTCGCCAAGATTACGTTTTTTGTAAATATCCAAGCCGTAATACGTCAAATCTTGTGCAATAAGAATCAATTCTTTTACACCATTTTTTGCCAAACCTTCAGCTTCTTTAACGAGTTTTTCTATGGTTTGCGAAACGTGTTTTCCTCGCATTAATGGAATTGCACAAAAACTACAAGGTCGGTCACAACCTTCGGCAATTTTCAAATACGCATAGTTTTTTGGAGTTGTGGTCAAGCGTTCGCCCAGCAATTCGTGTTTGTAATCTGCACCCAAAGCTTTTAGCAAGGCAGGTAATTCGGTAGTGCCAAAAAACTGATCTACATTTGGAATTTCTTTTTCTAAATCCGGCCTGTAACGTTCAGATAAACAACCGGTAACGAATACTTTGTCGACTAAACCCCGTTCTTTTTTGTCGGCATATTCTAGAATCATATTTACGGATTCTGCCTTCGCATTATCAATAAATCCACAAGTATTGATGACAACTATGTTGCCTTCTTCTTCGTGAACGACATCTTTTCCGCTCGCTTTCAATTGTCCCATTAGGACTTCGCTATCATACACATTTTTAGAACACCCAAGGGTGATCACGTTGATTCTATTTTTTTTTAAAGACTTGGTTCTCATAGATTTATAATCCCGATAATTTGGGAAGTTGGCAAAATTACGATTTTTATTTTTAGGAGCATAAATCTTTGTTTTTTTAAAGACGTTTTGTCCCGCTGTCCGCAGTATCTTTTGTGTCTCCCGATAGCTATCGGGAGGACACAAAAGGATACTTTCTACCATCGGGGCTATTTTATGACCTTTTGTATTTCAGTAAAATGTTTTTCAAAGAAAAAACCACTTTAAATCAAGAGTCAAAGTGGTTTAATCTTTTTTTTTAGTTTAAATAATTTTCACTCCTTTGGAAAGAAGCTGGGTCAGGATTACATTTCAAATAACAAAGTCATTGTGAAATTATTGTTGGTAGTTTTGATATTTGCACCATCAGTAAATCCTTGGTTGAAGAAAGGCTGTTGCGAATTTCTTTGGGCATTGGTATATGCAAAATCCAATTTGAACATTCCAAAATTATATCCTAAACCTCCCGAAAAAGAGTTTAAATCACCAATTGTTGTATTGTTTTTGTATGGACTTTCTTCGAAACGATAACCACCCCTAAGACTCCATTCTTTAATTTTGTATTCAGCACCAAGTCGCAATTCGCCTGAAGCCTTAAGAATGTTGCCCATTTCGGCATTCAAATCTCTAAAATAAGGGTCGTTTTCTGGCTCGAATTGGGTATCGCCATAATCTTTATAAGAGTAATCGATGCTTATAAGACCAGTTTTCCCAAAGATATAAGCAAAACTTCCTGTAAATTTATTTGGGGTACTTAATTCATAAGGTGCATAATAATTAATAATTCGAGGGTCAACATCAGCAACTTTTTCTTCGATAGTATTAGCGCGTACAGCAGTAAGATTTTGAGAAAACTCATCGTTTAAATTGTACCAAATAGGAGAGTCATAAGCAAATCCTAAACGAATTTCTTTAGTAACTTTTGCAATGGCTCCAATTTGAAATGAAAATCCAGTACCATAAGTATATAAGTTGTTGTTAAAACGTAAATTAGTTACTGTATAATCGGCACCAAGATTATTTCTGTTAGATTCATAAAAACTGGTAGATTGCACATAATCTGTGAAATGCGAATTTAAATTAATACCTATATATAGTTTATCTTTATAGGAGGTTGCAGCATTAAAAGATAATTTACCGTTGTATCCATTAGAATAGATACTATTTTCTTGATAATAATTTCCTCCCGAAGTAACGTTAGAGACATATCGAGTATTATTAGGATTTGTATCATCAGTGGGATTTATAACATATCCCCAATAACCTAAATAGGCTTGTTGAGCTCCGTGGTCTAATTCTGCATATCTCGAATAATTATTACTATTATCATCGATAGCACCCAACGGCACGCCATTAGCATAACTTAAAAAATACTTATCGACAGAATTAGTTGGGTTTACGCCAGCAGAAAAGACTGAATTGTCAAAATCATTTATATTTTCGTAATTTATTGCAAACGAAAACTTTTTCCAATTACTTGTCGGGTTTTGGTTTTTAAAAACAAAAACTCCACCCGTTTGATTCATATCAAAATTACTTTCTGAATCGGAAGTTGTTGTTCCAAAATAATTCGATTCATTTTTTTTATTGAAAGTACTTAACGATATAGTAAGTTGATTATTCGAAAAAATGGCAGAACCTGCAGGATTTACATTTATAGAAGATAAATCGCCACCCAGCGCACCAAAAGCACCACCCATAGCTCTAAAACGAGCAGTTCCATTTAAATTGTCCTGTGCATATCGAACCGCATCTGGAATTTCTTGTGATAGAACCACATTAAAAGTGAAGCCAATAAATATAAGGTAATAGAGTTTTTTCATCTTTAGTTCAATTTAGGTTATATTTTATTTATTCGCAAAACATATTATCTTCTTCCGCCTCCGCCACCAGATGATCTTCCACCACCGTAACTGCCGCCTGATGATGATCTGGTACTACCACTGTTATAATTATTATTGGAACTTGGAGTATAAGTTCTTGTGTTTGAGTAATTTTGACTTCGAGCACTGTTTGCATTGGTGTTAGTTCTTGTTCGAGTAGTATTATTTTGTGAATAATCTCTGGTCATAAAAGAAGAATTATTTCTGGTAGCGCTACTTGTAGCATTTCTTCTTGTGCTAGTATTATTATAATTTGATGTTCTATCAGTATAAGATTGGTTTTGTGAATATCTGTTGCCATTTACTCCATAAGCATAAGAAGATCCTCTTCTGCTTGAATTATAAGAATAATTATTATTGTATCCATATCCATAAGCAGGATAACCCCAACCGTATCCTGGATAACCCCAGCCGTATCCATAATATGGGTAACCCCATCCATAGCCATAATAAGGATAACCCCATCCATATCCATAATATGGGTAACCCCAACCATATCCGAAACCTATTCCAAAAGACATATTCCAAGGATCATTGTATACATTTACAACATTTGTTTCTGTGTAACCTTGGTTTGGAATAATGATGGTGTCATTTGAAACCTTTATTTCATCTTGCAAAGAGCTGAAATAGTTTTTGTACTGAGTACTTGAAACTGATTGAGCTTCTTTGGCTGTGTTGCCATAAATTCCATCACTATCATAATAAGAACTATTTTGATAAGAACCGCAGGATGTTACAAGAACACTTAAAAATCCAATTAATGAATAAAGTGTTACATTTTTGGATAATAAAATATTTGTTTTCATATCGAGAGGATTTTTATTGTTGCACATTACAAAAATACTTAGTTTTGTCGAACTATTAAGTTAAAATTATTAAAACAAAATTTGTGCCAAACTATTCAAAATGAGCAAGAACCTTACAACACGAGAAGAAGATTATTCAAAATGGTATAACGAGCTAGTTGTAAAAGCCGATTTAGCCGAAAATTCAGGAGTTAGAGGCTGTATGGTGATCAAGCCTTACGGTTATGCAATTTGGGAAAAAATGCATGCAGAACTAGACCGAATGTTTAAAGAAACCGGACATGAAAATGCCTATTTCCCATTGTTTGTCCCGAAAAGTATGTTCGAAGCAGAAGAAAAAAACGCAGAAGGTTTTGCTAAAGAATGTGCCATTGTGACTCACTATAGATTAAAAAATGATCCAGATAATCCGGGTAAATTAATAGTAGATCCTAATGCAAAATTAGAAGAAGAACTAATCGTTCGTCCTACAAGTGAAGCTATAATTTGGTCCACCTATAAAGGATGGATTCAGTCCTATCGTGATTTACCTCTTTTAATAAACCAATGGGCGAATGTCGTACGATGGGAAATGAGAACAAGACTATTTCTTAGAACTGCCGAGTTTTTATGGCAAGAAGGTCATACAGCTCACGCTACAAAAGCGGAAGCTCTTGAAGAGTCTGAAAAAATGATGAATGTATATGCTGCCTTTGCCGAAAATTTTATGGCAATTCCGGTAATAAAAGGATTGAAAACCGAAACCGAACGTTTTGCAGGAGCCGAAGAAACGTATTGTATTGAAGCTTTGATGCAAGATGGAAAAGCATTGCAAGCAGGAACTTCGCACTTTCTAGGACAAAATTTTGCCAAAGCATTTGATGTAAAATTTGCCAATGCCGAAGGAAAACAAGAACATGTCTGGGGAACCTCTTGGGGAGTTTCAACCCGATTGATGGGGGCTTTAGTTATGACACATTCTGATGATAAAGGCTTGGTGTTACCGCCAAATTTAGCGCCAATTCAAGTTGTTATTGTTCCAATATACAAAACAGATGAGCAGTTATCTGAAATAACTACCGTTGTAAACGAATTAATTTCAGAATTCAAAAAACTAAATATTACAGTTAAATTTGATAATAGAACCAATCAAAAACCGGGATTCAAATTTGCAGAATGGGAATTAAAAGGGGTTCCGATTAGGATAGCCGTTGGTCCAAAAGATATTGAAAATGGAACTTTTGAAGTGGCTAGACGCGATATTTTAACCAAAGAAATTATTTCTAAGGATGGAATTGCTGTTTATATCAAAAATCTTTTGGAACAAATCCAAATCGATTTATTTGAAAAAGCATTGGATTATCGTGAAACACACATTACCGAAGTAAATAGTTTTGAGGAGTTTAAAGATGTTCTAGAACGAAAAGGCGGGTTTGTTTCGGCTCATTGGGACGGAACTGCTGCAACTGAAGAGGAAATAAAAAACTTGACAAAAGCAACAATAAGATGTATTCCTTTGAATGGAGTAAAAGAAGCTGGAAGCTGTATTCTCACTGGGAATCCTTCCGCTGAGAGAGTTCTTTTTGCAAAGGCATATTAAAAAAATATAAAAAATTTTATGTCAGCTATTGTGCGAACAAAAAATAGTTGTATTTTTGCATCCGCATTACAGAAGGATGGTCCCTTCGTCTATCGGTTAGGACGCCAGGTTTTCATCCTGGTAAGAGGGGTTCGATTCCCCTAGGGACTACAAAACTCATTGATTTGAGAGGTAAATTTCTAACCTAGATGAGTAATGGTCCGTTCGTCTACCGGTTAGGACACTTGGTTTTCATCCAAGAAATGGGAGTTCGATTCTCCCACGGACTACAATTAGTTGTAAATAAGTTTTATAATATAAAGATAAGTGTCTCTTGTTTTTATTTTATTAGTTAAAACCAAAGTGATTGCATTAGCAATTGTGGGAGGTTTTTCTTTTTTAACTGATAGTTTATAACAATTAAAAATAAAAAAAAATGGCAAATCACAAGTCAGCTTTAAAAAGAATTAGAAGCAACGAGAAAAAAAGAGTATTAAATAGATATCAACATAAAACTACTCGTAATGCAATAAAAGCATTAAGAATATCTACAGATAAAGAAGATGCTACTTCTAAATTATCAAGTGTAATATCTATGATTGATAAATTAGCTAAGAAAAATATCATTCACGATAACAAAGCTTCTAATTTAAAATCTAAATTAACTAAGCACGTTGCTAAATTGTAGTATTTACAATTTGTTACCATATAAAAAAGTCCCGATACTATCGGGACTTTTTTTATGGGGTAAACTTAAATTTTATCTTTTAAGAATTCGAGCATTTCTTTCGATATTGGTTTTGATAAAAAATCAATTACCATTGGGTATTTTTTTGATTTTTCTAAATCTTGTGGGTCTATAGTAGAGGAAAGAATGATAACTTTAGTGTCATGATATTCTGAATATTCTGCAGTGACAAAGCTGTCTAAAAATTCCCAACCATTCATAACGGGCATATTAAGGTCTAGAAAAATTAATTGAGGTTTCTTGATTGTAGAAGTTGTTTTAAGAGTATCGTAGTATTTAAGGGCTTCCTCTCCATTTTTAGCAGTAGCTATTTCATTTGAAAACAAAGCTTTGGTAATTACCATTTTGCATAACATTAGGGTTATGGGATCGTCGTCAATACATAGAATTTTTTCGAGCATTATTATCTGTTTTTAAAAGTTAATGTGAATGTAGTTCCAACATTTACTTTGCTTTCTATACTAATTGTACCTCCCATAGTTTCAACTTGTGATTTTACCAGGTATAGACCTAGTCCTTTGCTGTCAGGATAATCATGAAATCTTTGATAGAGACCAAAAATTTTATCTTTATTTCTTTCCAAGTCAATCCCAATTCCATTGTCCTTAAAAATCAAAACTACGCTTTCTCCTAATTCGTGAGCAGCTATAGTTATTTTTAATTTTCGAGTTTCGGATTTGTATTTAATTGAATTCGTCAATAAATTTAATAAAATACTTTCTAAATACGATTTATTTGTATTCAAAAAAGAAACTTCTTCAAAATTAAATAATATTATAGGTTTGTGTAAGCCAATAAGAAAGTCCAATTGACTGAAAACGTCTTCAAATATATCTTTTAGCATTAGAGATTCCTTCTCGATAGATGGATTGTCTTTGATGATGATAACTTTTACTAAATCATTGATGGTGTCGTTTAATAAATGAGTTGATTTATTGAAACCATCTATTATTTCTTTGAGCTCCTGATTTTCAATAGGAATGTCCTCTATTAGATTTAATAGCCCAGTTAAGTTTGATAATGGCGCTCTAAGATTGTGTGATGTAATGTAAGAGAATTGCTGTAAGTCTTTATTGTTTTGGGTTAGCTCTTTAATAAGTTGCTCTTTTTCTACTTCTTGCTTTTTGTCTTCGGTAATATCTCTTTGAATAGAAACCCAATGCGAAAGTTCACCTTCTGAGTCATAAACTGGCAACATGTTGAAATTTACCCAATAAGCTTCTTTGTTTTTTTTGTAGCTTAACGTTTCAATTTGGCATTCTTCTTTGTTTTTTATGGCATTAATTAATTTTTGATGTTCTTCAAGGTCAGTATTTGTATTGATAAAAACCTCAGGAGATTTTCCAATAATTTCATCAGAAGAGTAACCAGATGTAACTGAAAATGCAGGATTTACATAAACTATACTTGGTATTTTGCCATCATTCAAATCGGCTTTTGTAATAATTACAGAATCTTTAGTGTGAGTAATTACAGTTTCCAAGAGTTTAAGTCGCTGTTCTTCTTCTTTTTGTTTAGTGATGTCTTGAATGGCTCCAATCATTCTCACTGATTTTCCGTTTTCATCTTTTAAAATAAAGCCTCTGTCTAAAACGTATTTATAAGAACCGTCAGCACATTTAAATCGATATTGATCTTGCCATTTCTCGGTTTTTTGTTCGATAAATGAATATAATTTTATCGACATTGTGATAGTGTCTTCAGGGTGAATGTTGTCAAACCACCATTTCGAACTTTTACCAACCTCCTTTTGTTTGTATCCAAAAACAGCTTCAATTCCTTTGTTCCAAGTCATACTGTCTTCTGGAATTTTCCAGTCCCAAATAATGTCACTTGTGGCTTTTGAAACGATATCATATCTTTCGTTCGAGTCTTTTATTTCGTTATTTGTTTTTTTTAATTTTTTATAAATCTCTGAATTTTTGATGTCGTTTTTATATAAAACATATTTGAGTAATACTCCCGAAACCAATATAAATAGTAAGTCATTTACAAAACTAAAGGAAAGAGGATTTGATGGAATTATGATTTTAAAAACTTCACGATATATAATAGCCAAAAATATGGATACTAATATATATATTAAAGTTATTTTGTTGGTCTTGTTTTTCATTATTCAAATATAAATAAATATAAGTTATTATTTATAATCATTCAAAACTTATTTTTAACGCTATTTTTAGTTGAATACGTTAACAAATTGCAAACTATAAGATAAAGGTTTTTTATATGAAAATAAAGTGTACCTTTGCAACCTCAAAAAAAATTAGATGGAAGCTATTAGAAACATTGCAATTATTGCCCACGTCGATCACGGTAAAACTACCTTGGTTGATAAAATCATGTATCATTGTCACTTATTTCGCGACAATCAGAATACTGGAGACTTAATTCTTGATAGTAATGATTTAGAGCGCGAAAGAGGTATTACAATTACATCTAAAAATGTTTCTGTAGTCTATAAAGGTACAAAAATTAACATTATTGATACTCCTGGTCACGCCGATTTTGGTGGAGAAGTAGAGCGTGTATTGAATATGGCAGATGGAGTTTGTCTGCTTGTAGATGCTTTTGAAGGGCCAATGCCACAAACTCGTTTTGTGTTACAAAAAGCTATTGACTTAGGATTAAAACCTTGTGTAGTTATCAATAAAGTGGATAAAGAAAACTGTACTCCTGAAGAAGTTCACGAAAAAGTTTTTGATTTAATGTTTGAATTGGGTGCTGAAGAGTGGCAGTTGGATTTCCCAACAGTATATGGTTCAGCTAAAAATAACTGGATGTCTGATGACTTTAATGTTATCACAGAAAACATAGAGCCTTTATTGGATATGGTGTTGACTCACGTTCCTGCTCCTAAAGTTTCTGAAGGAACTCCACAAATGTTGATTACGTCATTAGATTTCTCTGCTTTTACAGGTCGTATCGCTATTGGTCGTCTTGAAAGAGGTGTTTTAAAAGAAGGAATGCCAATTTCTTTGGTAAAAAGAGACGGAGCAATTACTAAATCAAGAATTAAAGAATTGCATACTTTTGAAGGACTTGGTCGTAAAAAAGTGCAACAAGTAATAGCAGGTGATATCTGCGCAATAATTGGTGTTGAAGGTTTTGAAATTGGTGATACTATCGCCTGTTTTGATAATCCTGAAGCTTTGCAAACCATTGCTATTGATGAGCCTACAATGAGTATGTTGTTTACAATTAACGATTCACCTTTCTTTGGTAAAGAAGGGAAATTTGTTACTTCGCGACATATTAGAGACAGATTGACAAAAGAATTGGAAAAAAACCTAGCTATGAAATTAGGTGAAACTGATTCTGCTGATAAATTTATGGTTTTTGGTCGTGGTGTACTTCACTTATCTGTTCTTATTGAAACAATGAGAAGAGAAGGGTATGAGTTGCAAATCGGTCAACCACAAGTTATTATCAAAGAAATTGATGGTAAAAAATGTGAGCCAATTGAGGAATTAACTATCGACTTACCTGATAACCTTTCTGGTAGAGCTGTTGAGTTTGTTTCTATCCGTAAAGGCGAAATGTTGAGTATGGAAGCTAAAGGAGAACGTATGATTGTAAAATTCAATATTCCATCTCGTGGAATTATCGGATTGCGTAATCAATTGTTGACTGCTACCGCTGGTGAGGCTATTATGTCACACCGTTACATCGGATACGAACCTTTCAAAGGTGAAATTCCTGGAAGAAACAATGGTTCATTGATTTCTATGGAAAACGGAAAAGCAATTCCTTATTCTATTGATAAATTACAAGATCGTGGTAAATTCTTCGTTAGTCCTAATGACGAAATTTATGAAGGTCAAGTAATTGGCGAAAATTCTCGTAGCGATGATATGAGTGTGAACGTGACTAAAATGAAAAAACAGTCTAACGTTCGTTCTTCTGGAAATGATGAAAAAGCAAGGATTATTCCTCCAGTTATTTTCTCATTAGAAGAAGCATTAGAATACATTCAAAAAGATGAATATGTTGAGGTAACTCCAAAATCAATTCGTTTGAGAAAAATTTATTTGACAGAAACAGATAGAAAAAGATTTAAAATCTAGTTTTATATTTTATACAAAAAAGCCATTCGAAAGAATGGCTTTTTTTATGCACTTTTTATTTAATTCCTATTAGCGTTTCAAACTAAAATTGCCATTAATTTTTTTTCCTTCATTATAAATTAAACGAAACCAATAATCATCTGCTGGTAGATTTTTACCCTCATATATTCCATTCCAACCGATACCATTTTGATTAATTTGTTTTAATAGTTTTCCAAATCTATCAAAAATTGAAAGTTCAAAACTGGTAAATAAAGTAAGTTCTTTAATTATCCAAGAATCATTATATCCATCACCATTGGGTGTAAAAAACCTTGGATAATCTAGGACATATATTAGATGTGAATTTGAGATTCCACAATTATTCTTATCTCTTGCAACAGCATTATAAGTACCCGAATTTATATTTGTAAATAATGGTTTATCCTGAAATGTAACTCCATCTAATGAAAATTCATAATTACCTATTCCTGTATATTCTATTAAAACTGAATTATCATTGCCAGAAAGTTCTTTTATTACTGCTCCGGTAATGGTTGCGGGTTCCGATAAAATGACATTAAATTTTTTAGTTTTTTCGCAACGATTTGCGTTTATAACTGTTACGGAATATTCACCAGCTGTATTTACCGAAATTGAATGATCTGTGCTTCCTGTATTCCATAAATATTCAGTAAAACTTGACGATACTTCTATCATAACTGTACTGTTTTTGCATAGGTATTTAGTTTCATCTTCAAAATCAGTTATTGGGAATGTATTTATTATAAGGGTTATGGGTTTAATATCATAACAATTAGGACCATTAACAAACCTAGCATATACAACCTGAGTAAAAGGAATAGTGTTTTTGAATGTATTAGGTATAACATTTTTTTCTGTTAAAGCATCATTTGCATTCAAATAGTAATCAATTGTTAAGCCATTTGGCAAGCCAATAATTATTTTAGGTGTGACTTCTAAACTAAGATTAAACTCATGTAATCCATCCTGATTATCGTCTATATCGCAAGCAATTATTGGAGGAATATCCTGAATGGTTTCGTTTGAAATTTGCAATTTAACCTCGGCTATTTTAAAGCAGCCATATTTGTTTTCTATTCTTGCAAAAACAATTTGATTGACCGTTTTATTGGTGTATTTTTCAGGAGTAATAATGGCATTTGTTTTAGATATTGCATCGGATAGCGATTCGTAATATCCTTTATTAAGAATTTCTGAAACATTTTTTTTTACAATATTATTGACTTTAGTCAAATTGTAAACTGCAAAGCCGTCATCATCATCGTCACATTGAAAAAAGGAAGTGTTAGCTGATAAAACAGCATCAGAAAATTCAATTTTAATATCTCCAGTTAGATAGCATATACTATTTGCAACATTAACTTCAACGGTGTAATTCCCTTCTGATGTTACAACTAAAGTGCTGGAATTCGCACCAGAAATTAAATTTCCATCTTTAAACCATTTAAATAAATAGGTGTTATCCAACTTAGTATCCAATACAATAGATTCTCCAAAACAGACAGGATTATTACTCGCAAAAGTCCTGTTTTTACCAAAATCAATTTTTGAAACAAAAGTTCCTGATTCAATAAAAACAGCTGAATTATAGTTTCCAGTTTTGTCATCGGCAATAACTAGTTTTAAATGATAGGTTACTCCTGGAATAATGTCTGCCTTGGCATTCATAACGACAGTTTGTCCAGCATAATTTATGGGACTGGATATATTATTATAACCATTAAAATAAATTTCATTTTTAGCTTCACACCCACCAGAGTTATTAGAAGATATTTGAGGATGTACATTCGTAACTAAAACCGGAAGATTAGTATTGGGGATAAGGGCTAGATTTTTATATTCTTCGCTACTACCTGCTTTTTTAATCAAGAAAGCAAAACCATCTGAATAAAAACACGGAAAGCCTCCAAGATACTCATTTGAAGCAAAAATATAGTTGAAACTTAATGAGTTTGACAAAGCAACAAAATCAAATTCTAATAGTGTTGCTTGAGTGCTTGTTTTAATTCCTAATGAATTATTTAAGTCTTCATCACCTTTCCAACTACTATTGCTTTCTCCCAAAGAATTTTCATTTATGAATGGACCTATAGTATTTTTACTTGCTGTTGTACTTAAAACAATTCCTTTCTTAAAAGGGAAATTACTTGTTCCAGAAGTAAAAGAGGCATAACTATTTCCTCCTCCTATTGTTGGATTTCCTGACCCAGTTGGCGCAGTTATAATAATACAAGGGCTATTTATTAAATCATCTTTAATAAGTTGATGTGGTGTTTTTTGATCGTTTATATTTATAAATTGAGCATTGGTATCTACTGATATCAAAAAGGTAAACACCATAAATAGTAAACTTTTAAAATAACTCATAGTGATACAAATGTATTATAAATCAAGTATTTTTAGTAATTAAGAGATTGATTTAAAAATAGTTATAATTTTATTCCAACTAGATTATTTTTTAGTAGGAACTATGATTTTTTTGGATTTGAGTTTAAAAATAAAAGCACTATTTGGTTAGGCTAGTGTTATACCAATAAGACAGATAAAAAACACCAATTTTTTTTGATACATCAAGCGTTTCGACTGCGCTCGAACAGACAATAATACAACAATTTATGTTTCTAAACGGTATTAATCCCTAATCTGACATTTTTTAGAATTTAATAAAACGGAAAAGGTTAAACAATAATTGGAAAAAAAATCCTGTAGTTTTGATTAAATTAGTTTTAAAGTATTGATTTGTTTATGCTTTTTGAGACTTAATTAAAATTTACCTTTTCAAACTAAAATGACCTTTGGCTTCTCGTCCATCTTCAAGTTTTATGGTGTACCAATAATCATCCGCGGGTAAAGGTGTTCCGTTGAAAGTACCATCCCAACCTTCACTCCTTGATGGAACCCATTGTTTGAGGAGTTTTCCATATCGGTTAAAAATATAAATTATAGAATTGGCGTTGAAATTCGCATTTACCCCTTTTACACTCCAATAATCATTGTATCCATCGTTGTTTGGAGTGAAAAATTTTGGCACGCCAACAACGGCAATAGTGGTTGTAGTTATAGGCCTACAACCATTTTTATCATTAATGTAAACATCGTGAATTCCGGCTGGTACATTATTAAAGAAATTAGAATCTTGATACGGTCCAAAAATGTCATCTAAACTGTACTCGTAAATACCAGTTCCTGTTACATTCACTGTAACTGTATTGATGTCAGTCATATCAACGATGGCAATCGATTGAATATGTGCCACATCCGAAGGGGTAACTTTTATGGTTCGAATTCTGCCACAACCTACACTATTTAGTACTTCAACAGTATATGATCCTGCTGTATTTACGTCTAATGTGTAATCCGTTTTACCTATTAAAATTTCTCCATCTTTTGACCAAATATAAGTGTAATCGGTTGTTGGTGAGCCATCTTGAATTCCTGCATCGAGTTGTATATAAAAGGTTGGATCGTTTGTGCAGACTAATTTGTTTTCGCTTCCATCGGTATTTAAACTAATATTCGGTAGAGGATCTACTATAAAAGGAATTGTTAATTCTGCGAAACATGACGTGTTTATTGGGTTTTCGACAATGACTTTTACGTTTTGAGAACTAGTTATAAATGGATTTGGCAACGGACTTGGTAATGCATTTCCACTTTGGTCAAAATATTTTACGTTCATTCCGGTTTGTCCGTTCAAAATTGTGGATTGAAATGTTGAAGTATCAAAAGCCAATTTTTCGTCTTGTATTAAGGGATCTGATTCATCATCACAAATAGTTGTCAGCGAAACTGGAACAGGGAAAGCTTCCGGTAAATCATCGACAACAAATGAAATCGTAGTTTCATCAAAACATTTTAATAAAGTAGTATTGGTAACAACTGCTTTTATACTTTGTGAAGTAGAGGTGAAAGTCGCTGGGAAAGGGCTTGATATCAGTACTCCGTTGGCATCTTTCAATGGATTATTAGCAGCATCAAAATAAGTCACAGTAACTGGAAACGTTTGGTTTGTTCCTAATAAAGTGGTTTCTAAACTAGCAGTATTAAAAGTAAAAATCCCATCCTGATTGTCATCGCATTGTCTTGGAATTGAAGTTGGATTTGCAAAAGGGAGCTTTTCAACTGTTAGATTGATATATGGACCCAATCCAAAGCAAGCATTGTCAACATCGCTATCCACGCGACCCCAAATTATCTGTGTATTTGGATAACCAATGTTTCTATAATTAGAAATATCAGTTATGGCATTGAGTTCTGCTAATGCATCGGCTTGATTTCTATAATAAGTAATGGAGTAATTTCCTGTAGTTGGAAGCATCGCTTTAATATCGGTCGTAACACTGCTAAAATCAAAGGATGAAACTCCGTCTCTTTTATCATTATTGGAGTTATTAGCTCCATTTATATCTAGTAAATCGTCACAAACTTCGAATGTTCTGTTGAAAATAATCGGAATTTGAGTTACTAAAACTTTCAATGTTATTTGTGCAGTTCTAAAACAGCCATTTGAATTTACAACTCTTGTCCAAACTGGCATTGTGAAGGGAGTTGGGTTTGAAAAAGCTAGTGGTGTGTTGATTAGTTCTGCTGGGTCGGCTGTATTGGCTCCAGCTAAAGTTTTGTAATAAGTGAAAGTTTCGCTGGCAAAATCCGTTGAAATTTCATTGTTTTTTACTGTTAGATTAAATGTAGAATATCCCAATAAATCAGGACCACATTGAATAAGTGAGATGTCATTTACAACAGGTAATACATAAACAGTCAAAGTAGTTTCTCCCGAAGTTAAGCCGCAAGAATTCCCTGTTTTGTTCAATTGAACACGGTATTTATAACCATTCATAGCGTTTGAAACACTAGTTATGGTTAATGTGTTTGTTGTAACATTTGCATAAGTTGCATTGTTATTGAGGTTGTTCCAATTCACACCATCAGTCGAAAGTTGCCATTGATAGGTGTTTCCGCCATTGTCAATTAAGGTAATAGTAGCATTTTGCAACTCACAAGTTGGAGCAACTACCGGTTGTTGTGTTATTACAATGGGTGCCGAAATTAAATAATTAGGATTTGGAACTGTGTAAGGAGCTCCGTTAACAAGTCCATTCAGGTCAACAGTTATTGGTGAGTTTCCAAATTTCCCATCTGCATCCGCATCTGTAAAACCTGCTTCGATAACGTCTGAACATAGATCTTTATCACTGTCCAAATCGCGATAATTTCGAATTCCGTCAGCATCTAAGTCATTTTCAGTTTCCACAGAATCTAGAATTCCATCATTGTCGCTGTCTAAATCTAGATAATCTAAAACTCCATCGTTATCAAAATCAACGGGCGTAAAACCAGGTTCATACGCATTGTCTAAACCATCATTATTGGTATCGGTATTCGAAATAGCTGCAGTTGCATTTACTTGGGCTTCTATTGTATCTGGAATTCCATCATTGTCACTGTCATTATCTAATTGATCAGGAATGCCATCTCCATCGGAATCTTTTGGAATACAACTGGCAAAGAATTTTAAAGTAGATTTGTTTGGATCAGTTTCGGATAGATTTTTATGGGTAAAACGGATGGTATCGGCTAAATGAGTTAATAATTTAAAAGTACCTGTTCCTGCTGCTAAAGGAGTTGAACTGTTAATCCGAAATCGGATTTCAAACGAGGAAAATTCTGTAATCCCAGTTTCGTAAATTCCATCATAGTTAATATCAATCAATAATTGATTATCAGGATTGAGAACCGTTATTGTTTTGTTGATATCCGAATTAATGACAAATTCAGCATTATCATTCAACAAATCGGAAACATTTGCAGTAGAAACATATTCAATCCCTACACTTGTGGGTTGCCCAAAAGTCATTGTATAAGACACGCTATTATCTTTACCTGCGGGAATTTCAGAAATAAAACTACCATCTGAACTGCCTAAAAATGTTCCCTTTATTAAATCCTTACCTGTTGTTGTGATTTCTCCTGTAAAAGAATTAGAGTAAGTATTCAGAATAATATTTCCTGCATTTAAATTCGAAATATCAATGTTTTGATTTCCGTAAGATTCAACGCAGTTTAGGATTCCGTCATTGTCATTGTCTAAGTCAATATTATCATAAACTTTGTCATTGTCAAAATCAGTTGGGCATTGACTTACTGGAATTTTATCTGAAAATACGAAGATACCACAGTTGGAATTTGTACCTTTTACTTGATAAAATCCAGGATCAGTTGGAACATATGTATTGCTTGTTTCTCCCGGAATTATTACATCATTTTTATACCATTCAAAAGAATCATAGGAGGTCAAAGAACTGATTTTTAATATCACATCTGGGATACAAGAAGAAGTGGCACCAACTTTTATATCGGAAATAATTTCTGGTTTTACGTCAAAACCTGAATAATAGCCACCATAAGTAGCAAAACCACTTGACCCAAAATAAGAGACATAGACTTGTTTATTCGAAAACACAGCGATAGTACCTCTCAATCCTGTGATGCTGTATACTTCAAAAGCTGGATTGGCGATTACTGCTTGGAGAGTTACTGAAACTCCTGAGGGAAGACTGGAAATAGGATAAGTTATACCATTAATTCCTATTTGTAAAGTTGATCCAGTTTCGGTTACGATATTTACCCCGCTATTTGTTGTAAATGACTGAGGAGCTATTTCCTCTAAGAAGGGAATATTATTTACAATATTTGGAGTAGAACAATTTAAAGGGGGAACAAAAAACATTTCCTGATTGGCTTGACTTGAGCCTCCCACACTTTGGTAAGCAAATACCGGCTTTGTAGTTCTCACATACATATTTCCATTACTTCCATATTTAGAGCCGTCTATGGCTAAATATTGTCCTGCATTTAATATTGTTGTGCTAATCTCGTTAATAAAAACTTCGGTATTGTCTTCGTGAGCTACAAGTAAAGGTCTTTCTGTGAGGTCTATTCCGTAGCCTCTCACAAAAATATATTTTGTTTCGTCAGTATCTTTATTTCTAATATTTTCTATTGGAACAATTTGGTCAAATCCTAAATCTAAATTATTATTGGCATCGCCATTTGTTCCTCCAAAAGAACCACAGTTAAAAGCAATTGGTTTATTTGCTCGGACTAATGCACCAATTAATCCGTCTTTGTTTGCAATACTATTATCTTCGGTTGCCAGAACATAACTTTGTCCTTTGTTCAACGTAATACTTCCAGGAGCGTTTCCGGCTGTCGGATTATTCATTAAACTCACTCCGGGTTTGATATCATTAAATTCAACCAAAGTATTGTTTTCTGTGGCTAAAATGGATAGAAATGTGTATCTGGCTGGAGTAAAATTTGTTGTTTCAGTATTTGTAAAAGCACCAACTCTAAATTCTTTTCCCAACGCAGATAATCCTTTTGAAACTAATGAACCCGCTTGGTTGTAGTTTCCAGCATTCACTCTTGCAGCAACATAAACTAAACTTTCGGCTTCAATAATAAACCCTTTGTCAGAAAGAGGTGCGTTTAATAAACCGCTACTCGCCATAAGTTGAGTATTGGTTCCTGAGCCTACGTTGTAAACATAAGGGTTGTTTTGTGAAACAGATATATTGGTAATTTTAACCCCAATAGCATTAATTTTAACTTTTACAGGAGTTAGACTTGGTGTGGAAATATATAAGTATTGATCTTGTGCAGCTAGTGAATTTGGACCTGACAAAGGTGGGATATAATGCGTTTTACTAAACTGTGCAAAACAACTTATGGATAAAAATATAAAGAGAAGCAGGCCAATTTTTTTCATCGGATAAAAATAACAATTATTTATTATCTTTTTAACGAAAAATGACCTTTTATTATTTTGCCTTCCCCAAGGTTTAATTGAAACCAATAATCATCTGAAGGCAATTCTTCTCCATTGTATTTGCCGTTCCAATGAGGATTTATGGCATTAATTCCAGTTAGTATTTTGCCATAACGGTTATAAATGGTTAGGGCTGCATTTGGAAATAAATCCAGATTTTTTATTTTCCAAATATCATTATAACCATCACCATTTGGAGTAAAAAATCGCGGATAATCTAAAACATAAACTGTAAAAGGAATTGATAATCCACATCCGTTTTTATCGTTTGCATACGCTAGATATTTTCCGGGAGCAATTCCTGTAAATAACGGATTATCTTGAAAGTAAGAGCCATCAAGCGAAAATTCATAGTTGTCGCCAATGCCAGAATATTGCAATAAAACTGAATTTTCGTTTCCATCAAAATCATTAACGGTAGCACCGGTAATTGTGGCAATTCCAGAGCTTGTAACGGTAAATTTTTTTACAGCCGTACAACCATCAGCATTTGTAACCGTAACCGAATAGTTGCCAGCTACAGTTATTGGAATACTATTTGTTGTCGCTCCGGTATTCCATAAATAACTCGAAAAACCTGAAGCAACACTTAAATTAGTGGTGGAACCTACACAAACAAAACCGGTTTCGTCTTGAAAATCTGGCGGAATAAATGTGTTCACAACAAGAGTTACAGGAACAATTCCATAACAATCTGGGCCGTTTACAATTCGAGCTTGAATAATTTGTTGGTTTGGAGTGGTGTTTTTAAAAATAGTAGCCAAAGGATTTTTTTGCGAAATAGCATCTGTTGTATTTAAATAATATTCGACAATCATTCCAGCAGGTAAACCACTCAGAATTTGTGGTGTGACTTCAGCATTCAAATCAAACTGATATAATCCATCTTGTACCGCATCTTCATCACAGGTTGTAATGGGACTTTGAGGGGAAATTGAATTATTTGCAATTTTTAAATTTAATTGAGCATAATTGGCACAGCCAAATGTATTGGTAACTCTGGCAAAAAGGGTTGGAACTGATAGTTTGTTGGTATAAGTTGTAGGAGTCAGAATTGGATTTAATTTTCCTTGTGCATCTGCTAAAGATTCGTAATATTCCACTGGACTTAAAGTAGCGTCATTATTTTTAATACTGTTATCCATTCTTGTTAGATTGAAAATAGAAATGCCATCGCCATTGTCATCACATTGCGCTAGAGTTGTATCCGATAAAATAATTTCAGGAGCATATTCTAATTTTATCTCGTCAATCGCCAAACAAGTTGCTGGTGTAAAAATCACTTCTACTTTGTAAGTTCCGTTATCATTGATATTCAAACTTGGGCTTTTTTCTAAAGGAAGTAATACTCCATCTTTATACCATTTATAATCATAACTTGCTGGTAGTTGTGTGTCAATTGTGTAGCTTTCGCCAAAACAAATTGGATTGCTTGTTGCAATTCGATCCGAGCCTAAGTCAATTTTTGGAGAAAAACTTCCTGCTTTAAAAAACACAGCAGAATCGTAATATTCATTAAAATCATTTGCAATCACTAATTTAATATGATAACTTTTTCCAGCAATTACTGGTGTTTGAGCATTCATTATGACGGTTTGCCCCGCAAAATTTATTGGACTTGAAGCAGTATTAAAACCATTGAAATAATTCTCGTTTACTGCAGGGCAACCATTATAAATTCCCGATGGAAGTATCGTAGGATGAATATTTGTAGAAGAAACCGGTGTTTGGGTTCCAGGAATTACAGCCAGATTATCGTAAACCGAACCTGCTGTATTTTCCTTAATTAAAAATGCAAATCCATCGGTGAAACGGCACGAACCCGTATCGGCATATTCAGTAGAAGCAAATATATAATCAAAGCTTAAGAAGTTAGTCAATGGAATAAAATCAAATTCCAAAACTGTTGCTGTTATCGAGTTAACTCCCAATATTTGATTCAAATCCGAATCACCAGGCCAATCATAATTATCGTAACCTTTATCTCCATTATATGGGCCAATTGCCTTTTTTGCATTCTGAGTACTCAATACAACCCCTTCTGCAAAAGGGAAACTACCGCCAGCATTAGTAAAATAACCATAACTATTTTGACCAATGGTAGAAGGATCTCCCGTAGCAGAAAAATTAGAAACCGTTGCACAGGAGCTATTTACTAATACATTTTCGACAAGTTGTTGTGCTGTGTAAGAGTCATCAACGGTGATGTTTTGTGCAGATACCGTTAAAGTATTGCAGTAAATTAAGCAAAAAAACAGAATTGTTTGTCCCCATTTCATAGTTGTACAAAGATACTACAAAACTATATTTTTTTAAAACATCAAATTTCAGGCATAAAGAATTACTGAACTCAATCCTTTTCTACATAAAAAGAACTCTATTTATGTATTCAATTTTGGATTAACTTGTGATATTAATGTAAATTTGTTTAAAATTATTTCAAAATGAGTCACGAGCAATTAATGGTTTTCAAAAAACCTTCTTACCCCATAAATTCTTCCTTTTTGGACTACTTGGAGCGATTTGATCGAGTGTCAAAAGTTTCAATATATTATGATGATTTATTGCGTTTTACAGGTTCTATAACTGTTTTTGATAAAAATGAAGTCGATACTTTATGGATTCGAGTGTATTACAATGAGTTTGAGAGAGCTGAAATCGATTTGAATCTAAAAAAAATATATTCGTATCTTCATTCAGATGGTAATACCGATATCATAAAGTTTTTGAATGTTGATGCTATCGACTATTGCACTTTTGGAAACTCAAAACCCTTTCGAGTTAAAGTAAGAAATATCCTCAACGATAATTACACCTATTTTTATGTAAAAAAAGCGGATGCTTCTCGAGTTTATGGTTTAGAATTAGAACATATTCTTTCGCCAGACAAAATCCATTTTCTGGTTTACAAAGACACTTTAATCGAAGAACATATTATGGGAATTCCCGGCGATGTGTTTATGGAGACACTTCTGCAAAATTGCTCCGAGGTCGAAAAATCACAAATCGCCAAAGAGTTTGTCAAATTTAACGAGCGTTGTATGATTCGACTTTTGGGGGATATGAGAGCGTACAATTATGTTATTGTGCCCATTCACGATTTTGATCAGGTAGTTTTCAAGATACGCCCAATAGATTTTGACCAACAATGCTATGAAGGAAATTTGAAAGTGTATCGTCCACAGTTTTTTAAAGAAAATTATCCAATGGTAAAATTGGTAAAGGATAAATTAGAAAATAGTTCGATTGAACAGTATAAAAACGAGGAAAGAGCCGCTTTAGCCAAAAGAATTTTTTCCAGTGAAACCCGAGTTAATAAATTATTACATATTATGGGAAATGATACTATTGCTCCGGATAGCCACGTCGAACAATTAAAGTTGGAATTGTATCGATTGACTCATGATATCAATTTTAAGAGAGCAAAATCCATGGGAAATGTGCTCAACTCAGCCTTTGATTTCATAACTCGAAATTACAAAAACATATATATTGTGAATTAATTTTGCAATCAAATACTAAATATCATAGTTTTTGATAGTCTTAGGAACGAATTTCGATTACAGAAATACGAGCCAAGCGTTTTTTTATTGCTGATTGTCTTAACAATAGGAGGCTTTTTATGAGTAGGAGTAGTAGCATCTTTATTGGGGATTTAAATGGTATAATTTCTTTTTATATACAATCTGTTTAATATTTCATTAATGTCTTTTAACTCTTGAGTGAGATATATTGTATGACCGTGAATATCATTGGTCAATTCTAAACCACACATTGAACATTTATATTCTTTAAAATGATTGGTCACATTTCTGGTGGTTATCATTTTATGCCCCAAAACAGAGCACAATATTTTTCTGGAGAAAGCGAATTCTTTTTGGGCAAATGTGTTCATGGTTAGCGAGTTAGAATTGGGATTATAAATATAGAACAACAACGATAAAAACACAAATAAAATCGATTAAATACAATTATTTTCAAAATAATGAAATAAAAGATTACAATTTTTAGATTTTTAATATTTAGTTTGAGTTCTTTTTTTGAATGTTACATATAAAAAAAAGCCTCCATTAAGAATTATCTTTTTGGAGGCAATTTTGTCAACTAAATTAAAATTCGAATAAAAATTTTAGTTGCCGGTATTTAATAACTAATTTTTATTTTAAGGATATTAAAGCGTTGGTAAAAGCACTTTATTGATAACATGAATTACTCCATTCGAACATTGCACATCTGTAGCAATAATTGTAGAAATTCTGTTGTTTGCATCTTTAATCTTCGCACCACCAGCCAATTGTATAGTATATTTTTGTGGTGTTTGTAGTGTTGTAACCATTTGACCTTCAGTTAAACTAGCGGCCAAAACATTTCCATTGGCCACGTGATAGGTTAAAACTTTTGTCAAATTTGCAGTGGAAACACTTGCAATTCCACCTGGTGCTAATTCAGTGTTTAAATCTGTAAATGCAGTATTCGTTGGAGCCATAACAGTGTATGGGCCTGCACCAGATAGAATGGTTACAAAATCAGGTTGTCCAGCACTAGTCAATGCGCCTACTAATGAAGTGAAATTTGGGTTTGCAGTAGCGTGTGTTACAATTGTAGGCAATCCAATAACTTTATCCACAACGTGGATTACGCCATTCGAAGCCATAATATCAGCTGTAGTGACAGATGCAGTTCCGTTTAGTTTTACACCAGATCTTAGGTCAACATACATACTCATTGTATTTGTTCCGGAAGCGGCACTTTTGGCCAAAGTTTTTACGTAACCTGTAGTTAAATCTGTAGACATTACTTTTCCACTAACCACGTGATTTAGTAAAATTTGTGTCAAAACGTCTTTAGGAACATCATTCAAAGTTGCATAAGGTGTAGTTTTTAAGAAAGCTACAAAAGCGGCATCTGTAGGAGCAAAAACGGTGAAAGGCCCAGCCCCTTGAAGAGTCGAAGCTAAATCTGCTTTTACTAAAGCTTGAACTAGTATCGATAAATTAGCATTAGTCTGAGCAATCCCTGTTATTGTATTGTCAGCCATAGGTTCATCATCATTATCACAAGAAATTGTGAAAGATGTAATTGCAATTAGAGCAACGATAATTTTGAATTTAAGTAAATTTTTCATGATAGTTTTATTTAATTATTGTTTGTTAATTTTGTTCAAAGATATTTCAAAAAGATTAAACAAAATATTTTTTTATGAAAATTTTAATATTCGTTTGACCGAATTTACTGTAACTAATCCGTTGTAGTACAATTAAATATGATTTTGTTGTTTATTGTTATTTAAAAAAAGTAAAACAAATGTTAGTATTGGCTAATTTGTTTTCAGGGAGTTATTTTGTAAATTTGTAGTTCAGCTATTTTTGGGATAGCGTAATATTATTAATTTAATTCAGTTACATATATATGTATCATTTATTAGAATTGAATAGTTATGACAAATAAACTTTTTATTGGATTTTTATTTTTAGTAAATGTGTCCATGTTTTCTCAGGGAGCCTTTAATAAATTAGACGACAAAGGAAACAAAAACGGACCTTGGAAGGGATTTTATACCGATACCAAAAACCCAAAGTACGAAGGGACTTTTGAGCACGGTAAAGAAATAGGTATTTTTACTTTCTATGATAATACCAAATCGAAAAGAGTAGTTGCTACCAGAGAATTTAATTCCAAAGACAATTCGGCGTACACGATTTTTTATGATCAACTCAAAAATAAAGTCAGCGAAGGCCTAGTTGCCAATAAATTATATGAAGGTCAATGGAAATACTACCACAAAGCCTCAAAAGCAATAATGACTATCGAAAATTACAGCAAAGGAAAGCTCGAAGGTTTGCGCTCTGTTTATTATCCCAACGGAAAAATTGCCGAAGAGATGCTATACAAAAACAACCTTAAAAACGGTTTTTACAAACGATATACTGAATCCGGAATCATCATCGAAGAATCTAATTACAAGAACGATCAGTTTGATGGTTTAGCTATTTTCAGGGATGCCGATGACGGAACGATTGTTTCCAAAGGGAAATTCGTCAATGGAAAAAAAGCGGGTGTTTGGCAGTTTTTTCAAGAAGGAAAATTAGTCAAAGAAGAGAATATGAGTTTTCCTCAAAGTGTTTCGAAGACCAAAAAGAATTAATCTGACTTTCCATTTTCGCAAACTTCAATCTCTAAATTAATAAAGCACTTTGCCACTTTGCACTAAAATTTCATAACAAAAGGTTAATCCTGTTTTATCCACGATTCCTTCCGTAAATCTTTGTAACTTTGCAGCCTTGTAAAATTATAATTATTTCAAAATGAAACGTGTAGTTGTTGGGCTTTCAGGAGGTGTAGATTCGAGTGTTGCGGCTTATTTGTTGCAGCAGCAAGGCTATGAAGTCATAGGTCTTTTTATGAAAAATTGGCACGACGATTCCGTTACAATTTCTAACGATTGTCCGTGGCTCGAAGACAGCAACGATGCTTTGTTGGTGGCCGAAAAATTAAGCATTCCCTTCCAAACCGTTGATTTAAGCGAAGAATACAAAGAGAAAATCGTGGACTATATGTTCAACGAATACGAAAAAGGGCGAACTCCAAACCCTGATGTGCTTTGCAATCGCGAAATAAAATTCGATGTTTTTATGAAAATTGCTTTAAGTCTTGGCGCCGATTATGTGGCAACAGGTCATTATTGCCGAAAAGGAGAAGTTGAAGTCAACGGCGAAAAAGTGTACCAACTTTTGGCTGGAGCCGACAATAATAAAGATCAATCGTATTTTCTTTGTCAATTATCGCAAGAGCAATTGGCAAAATCTTTGTTTCCAATTGGGGAATTAACAAAACCCGAAGTGCGTGAAATCGCTCTGGAATTGGATTTGGTTACCGCCGAAAAGAAAGATTCACAAGGACTGTGTTTTATTGGAAAAGTAAGATTACCCGAGTTTTTACAACAAAAATTACAACCCAAAGACGGATTGATTTTTCAAATTGATGCAGCCAATTCTGTTTATACTTTAGAAAAAGAAACTAATCTTTCTGTAGAAGAAGCATTGGCTTTCGACGCAAAAAAAATAAATTATACTCCAGAAATGGGTAAAGTTGTGGGCAAACATCAAGGCGCACATTATTTCACCATTGGACAACGAAAAGGACTCAATGTTGGAGGAACAACTGATCCTTTATTCATCATTTCCACCAACGTGGAAACCAATTCGATTTACACAGGATTAACAAGTCAACATCCGGGATTGTTCCGAAAAGCGTTGTTCATTGAAAAGTCCGAAGTGCATTGGATTCGCACCGATTTGGCTTTGGCCAATGGCGAAACGATGGAAGTAATGGCACGAATTCGCTACCGTCAACCTTTGCAAAAAGCGACTTTGCACCAATTCGAAAACGGAATGTACGTCGCTTTCGAAGAACCACAATCCGCCATCACCGAAGGGCAATTTGTAGCTTGGTATTTAGACAATGAATTAGTTGGTTCGGGAGTTATTTCTTAGATTCGTATTTTAATTCCAAATTATATATGAGAAAAATATATCTTTTCCTGTTATTAGTTTCCAGTTTTGTTGGCTTTTCGCAAGAAGATGCTTGGGTGTATTTTAAAGACAAACCCAACTCCGCAACCGATTTGGCAAATCCGTTAACCATACTTTCGCAAAGAGCTCTTGACAGACGAACTGCTCAGGGAATTGCTTTGGATGATAAAGATGCTCCAATTTACCAACCGTATATTGATGAAATTACAGCGTCGACAGGAATTACGGTAAAAGCGAAATCTAAATGGTTAAATTGTCTTCATATTCGCGGTTCGGTGGCCGATATAAATGCACTAAAATTATTGTCATCTGTGCTCAAAGTAGATTTTGCAGATAAGACTTTGAATAGTTCTCCCAATAAAACAGCAGCAAAATTAAAATCTAAACCTGTAAATAAAACGATGGAAACTGCTGTAACATTCAATTATGGCATTTCCTCAAATCAAATTCAAATGCTCAACGGACATTTGTTGCATCAATTGGATTACACGGGTTCTGGAAAAATAATAGCGGTTATGGATTCTGGTTTTCCGGGAGTAGATTCGGCACAGCCTTTTCAGAGATTGAGAGACAATAATCAAATTCTTGGCGGATATGATTATATAAATAAAAGTAGTAATTATTATTCCGGTAACAATCACGGAACCTATGTTTTGTCCTCTATGGGAGGTTATGTTGATGGGCAATTAGTAGGGACAGCTCCAGATGCAAAGTATTATTTGTATATTACTGAAGATGCTATTTCTGCCGTTCCATATAACGAAAATCCTGTCGAAGAGTCCAATTGGGTCGAAGCCGCCGAGGAGGCTGATAGGGTAGGAGTTGATATTATTTCTACATCATTAGGCTATTTTGGTTATGATAATCCCAATTATAGTCACACCTATTCAGATATGACAGGAAATTTAGCTTTTGCATCGCAAGGAGCCAATATTGCTTTTGAAAAAGGAATTATTGTGGTGGCTAGTGCAGGTAATGAAGGTCAGGAAGCAGAGCCACACGTGGGAATTCCCGCCGAAGCCAAAAATGTAATAGCAGTTGGTGCAGTACAAGCCAATGAAACCTATGCTTTGTTTAGTTCAATTGGTCCTAGTTATGATTATCGCGTAAAACCAGATGTTATGGCTCAAGGGCAAACAGTAGTTGTATCAGATCCAACTGGAAACATAGTAACTGGAAACGGAACTTCATTTGCTTGCCCCATAACTTCCGGAATGGTGGCTTGTTTGTGGCAAGCTTTACCAGGAAAAAATGCGCAACAAATCAAACAATTAATTCAGCAATCATCGGATAATTTTGCCGAGCCAGCCCTAAAATCAAGACCACAATACGGTTATGGAATTCCAGATTTTAATTTGGCTTTGTCCAGTGGATTATCGGTTACTGCTTATTCAAAAACTGATTTTAGTGTTTATCCAAATCCGACAAGTGATTCCATTTCGGTCAGTTTGCCTAATGATTCAGAGATGAAAACGATTGTTATTTATACTATTTTGGGACAAAAAGTTTTGGAGAAAAACATCGATAATCAATCGCCGACAATTTCTTTGAAATCCTTGAATAGTGGTATTTATTTCTACAAAATTGAATCGAATGCTTTTTCTAAAAGTGGAAAAATTATCAAACAGTAATATGCTAACTTTTCCATGAATACAATCACACAACTTTTCAAAATAAAATATCCAATTATTCAAGGTGGAATGATCTGGAATTCAGGATATAAATTAGCAAGTGCAGTCAGTAACGCTGGTGGTTTGGGATTGATTGGCGCGGGTTCGATGTATCCCGAAGTATTGCGAGAACACATTCAGAAATGCAAAAAAGCTACCGATAAACCTTTTGGTGTAAATGTGCCAATGTTGTATCCCAACATCGAAGAAATCATCAATATTATTGTCGAAGAAGGGGTGAAAATTGTTTTTACATCGGCAGGAAATCCAAAAACTTGGACTTCTTTTTTGAAGGAAAAAGGAATAATAGTAGTTCATGTTGTTAGCAGTTCGGTTTTTGCATTGAAAGCACAAGATGCTGGAGTGGATGCGGTTGTTGCCGAAGGATTTGAAGCCGGCGGACACAACGGAAGAGAAGAAACGACCACTTTTACTTTGATTCCGATGGTGAAAGAAAAAATCAAGATTCCACTTATCGCTGCTGGAGGAATTGCAACGGGTCGAGGGATGCTTGCTGCGATGGTCCTTGGCGCAGATGGTGTTCAGGTAGGAAGTCGTTTTGCTGCTTCGACAGAATCATCGGCACACGAAAATTTCAAAAATAAAATTTTGGAAACTAATGAAGGCGAGACGCAAGTGACTTTGAAGGAATTGGCACCAGTCCGATTGATCAAAAACAAATTTTACCAAGACGTTCAGGATTTATATAAAAAATGCCCAAATAAAGAAGAGTTAGCTACGTTATTAGGTAGAGCAAGAGCCAAACACGGAATGTTTGAAGGTGATATGGACGAAGGTGAACTCGAAATTGGTCAAATTGCAGGATTGATTCATAAAATAATACCAGCTGCTGAAATAATTGAGGAAATGATTACCGATTATAATTTGGCCAGAAAAGAAGTAGAGAAATTCAATTTCTAATTCCAAATTTTAGTACTTTTGAAAACCTACAATTTTATAAATAATGACTAAAATAAAATTAATTTTAATTCTGGTATTCCTCGCATTGGGGGCGAACCAATCTTACGGTCAAACATACAAATTCAAAACTTCGGGTTTGAGTGTTATGGAAAAAGACCAAAAAGGGAATTGGGGAAAATGGTCTGACTTGAGTTTGGTCAATATTTTAGTAAAATTAGATACCGACAAAAGCCGAATCGTAGTGTATTCCGAGATTATTCAATTGTTTGAAATTATTGATTATATTCCTTTAGAAGAAAACGAAACCGATAGTATTTATACTTTTACTTGCAAAGATAATAATGGTGAAGATTGTACACTTTCGATAATTACCAGGAAACAACAAGACAATCGAAAACAGCTTTACATCAATTATGACAACCGAATTATTGTATATAATATGTCTAATTTCAGTTCATAAATAAAACTACAAAAAAGTCGCTTTAAAGCGACTTTTTTATTAGACATCAGTTTTTTAATAATTGTCAGTAAGTGTTTTCATAAATAAAATAATATCCTTTTTTTCTTTTTCATTCAATTTCAGATTGTCAAAAGGAAGTGTTTGAAATTCCAATTGCATTCCAATACCATTTCCTCCGCCGAGTTCATAAAATTTTAAAATATCTTCTAGATTGGTAAAAACTCCGTTGTGCATATAAGGCGCTGTTTTTGCTATATTTCGGATAGTTGGCGTTTTAAAAGAAAATCTAAATTGTTCGATTTGATTGGTATTGTATCTGCCCAAATCGGAATCTACGACTGAGTTTTTCCAATTAATCGATTTTGGAACACCAATTACTTCCGATTCGGAATTGTTGTACCAAGGCGGAACGGTTCCGTTATACAGCGGAATAAAATGGCAGGAAGCACATTTGGCTTTGCCTGCAAATAAATTGAATCCGTTTTCTTCCTCTTTTGTCAAAGCGACTTTGCCTTTAAAGTAGTTGTCAATTTTAGCATTAAAAGGCATCAAACTTCTCACGTAGCTGGCAATGGCATTTCTTATTTCGAATGGTGTAATCTCTTTTCTATCGGGGAAAGCTTTGGCAAGCAAAGATTTGTAAGCTTCTTGTTGGGTTAATCTTGTTGTGATTTCTTGTGTCGAAAGATTAAATTCATTCGGGTTTTTCATTACTTCTTCAATTTGATTTTCTAAATCTTGAGAACGTAAATCAAAGAAAAAAGATTTTTGAAACGCAGCATACATTAAGGTTGGCGAGTTTCTTGAAGTAGATTGATTGTGCACTTTTACAGTCGAAAACTGGAGCCCATCGGTAAAAGCTTTATCTGCATTATGGCAACTGGCGCAGCTGATAGTGTTATTTTTCGAAAGGTTTTTGTCGTTGAAAAACTGTTTTCCTAAAGCTGTTTTTGCTGCATTAGTTTTAGAATCGGCAAAAGGCGAAAAAGCATCAGGATTCAATCCTTTGCCTTGCATCAAATCAGACAATGTGCCGTTGAATGGTTTTATCCCTTTCGGACTGTCTTTTAAATAATCTTTAAAAGCAATTTCCAGTTCCATGCTCAATGGCATCAAATGATTTTTGATAAAAACCAGACGATTGAAGCTGTTGAAATCATTGTTTTTATTAAGATAATCTTGGCTTTTGGATAAGATTTGGGTAAATTTTTCTTTGTTTTTGACTTCGTTTTTTTTGCAAAAAACAGCAAAATACTGTTGAATTCCCTCAAGCGAATTATTAGTTTCTTGGATGGAAAGAAAAGCTACTGGCGAATCGAAACCCGTGATTCCCATTGTGGCTGTCCTAATAATTTGATGTTGCAATAATTCGTGTAAATGATGATTCTGAATGGGGAAATCTTTCAAATTGTTTTTCACGAAAAGTAAATCTGTTTTTAGGATTTCAATTTCGGATTTCAATTTGGTTAGGTTTAATTCTTCATCGGAGAAAATCACTTCTTCAATGACTTGAAATCCTGTTGGATCATTGACCACATTATCGTCAATTTTTACATCGGGAAGTGCTGGGCCATTTATTCGTCGGCTAAATCCTTGAAAATAATATTCTACAAAAGGTTCTGTTTTTTTGTAGATAGCCCTGCATTTAGAAAATTGAATTTTTGCATCCTCTTTTTTGGTGCATTTCGACAATTGAATCAAAGACGTGTTTAGGGAATCTATTTGTTGATTGACCTTTGTTTTTAAGCTGTCTTCGAGAGTTAGCGGTTCTTTATTGGTACAAGAAAAAAGACTAATTGCAATTACTAAAAAAATATATTGAAATGACTTCATTGTTTTTAATGAAATAAACACCTTATCAATAAGACTGATAAGGTGTTTGTTATAAAATATTTTAAAAAGATGTTTATCTTGGAACGTTTTTCAGTATAACTGTTTGTCCACCAGATTTATAAGATTGTATTGAAGTTGCTTTACTTGGATTTAAATACTTGTCCCCTTCTACCCAAGTGTGAGCGTGAATGTTTAACAAGAATGTACCAGGAACTCCAACATTGTCCGATATATCAGTCATTGCTCCAAATTCCCAAGCTCCTTTTTTAGTTTGATTTGCATTTCCGGCCGGGTTGTATTTGGTATTCAGAATATCGGCATCATTATTTTTCATATTCATAAATGGTTTCTTAACTCCAGTTGCGATGTTGTATAGCCAAATGTAGGAATCGTGAGTAGCTTCTGGGAAGAAAGAATCTCCATCTTCTTGAATATATACGTAGTTTTCAGTTACACAAACGTTGTCAGGATTGATAATATCTTTTCCTTTTACATTTTCACCAGTTGCAGTAACATCTCCATCGGCAACGATTTTTAATTTCCCAACCAACGGATTGGCAGCGTCTAATTTTAATTGGTACATTCTACCCATATATGTTTTCTCGGTAGTTCCGCTTATTCCCGTTGTAACAAAATAGATTTCTCTGTTGTTTACAGCCGAACCTTTTCGGTAATCTAAATCTTCAACTCTGGCAAATTGAATAGATTTTAAAGTAGAATTTAGATTTTCGATTTCTGTACCCGTAAGATTTTTGGCATTAGGAACTTCTACAAACTCTACATCATAAGTACTGTTCCAAGTCATTGCTGTTTCAATTTGGTTCAAATCTTTTCTTCTCAAAGAATAAAGTTTACCATTATCTAAATCACCTACCGTGTTGGAAACATATAAATATACTTGGCCATTTCCTGCATCTTCACCTACAATAACTACTGTTTTTCCAGGATAAGCATTTTTGTTTAAGGGTACATAATTTTCGGCACTCATTTTCCCCATAGCTGGTTTTGTTCTGCTGTTTACTGAAGGACTTGCAGCAGTAATTGGGTCAATTGCGTGACACATTGCATTTACATTTGATTCTCCAGCTGTTAGGAACATTGGGCCAAATCCGTGTTCAGCAGGTGTAGCCATAGTAGCAGAACAAAGTCTAAAACCTCCACCGTCTGTGTTTACAACATATTCTCCTTTTGTAATGTTTAGTTTCTTGTCTAAATACAATCTTGATACAGCCCAAGTGTTTTCGTGGTTATTCAACATAATAAAACCACTTCCGTCAGGATTGTCAATAAAACCTTGACCATCTGGAGCACCTCCATAAACCATATTCCCAGAGTTTGCAATAACATCTTCACTACTAATAAGAGTGTAAATGTCAACTCCCGAGAATTCCGAAAATGTTTTGGCCAAGGCTGGCGTAACTGAACGATTTTTAAATTCTACTGTTGACACTGATTTGTTGTCTTCGTCTTTGTCACAAGACACTAATGATAAACCAACCGCTAATAAGCTAACTAAATAATACTTTTTCATTTTTTTTAAGTTTGATTTTGTTTCGACAAACATAATCTGAAGTTTTTTTTAAGTGATTTTTTTAATATCACCAATTGTTTATATAAAGGTTACCAATTGTTTTTGAAAGTTAATTTATAGTAAGACAGAATTTGATAATCTTTTTTCAGATTAATAGTATAGGTTAAGGTAAGATTAATTTACACCTAAGAAACCTTGTTTTAATACTGTTTTTAAAAATCGAATCCATATTTTTGTATAAATAAAAAGTATGCTATGAAAAAGTTATTATTGTTGTTGTCTTTTGTCGTGATTACTAACGTTCAAGCACAACAACGCCCGAAATTAGTAGTTGGAATTGTTGTCGATCAAATGAAAATGGAATATTTATATCGGTTTTCGGATGATTTTTCTCCCAATGGTTTCAAGCGTTTGATGGATAAAGGATTTGTCTTTCACAATGCCAATTTCAATTATATGCCAACTTACACCGCTCCAGGACACGCTTCCATTTACACCGGAACGACTCCTTCAGTTAACGGAATTGTGGGGAACGATTGGTTTAACAGAAAGTTAGGTAAATCAATGTATTGCACCGATGACGCTTCTGTGAAAACCGTAGGAGACGGAACCGCTAAAGAAGGGGCGATGTCTCCAAAAAATCTGTTAAGTACTACTATTACTGACGAATTGCGATTAGGGACCAATTTTCAAGGAAAAGTAATCGGGATGAGTTTAAAAGACCGTGGCGCTATTTTGCCAGCGGGACATTTTGCGAATTGGGCTTTTTGGTACAGCGGAACAGGTTCGTTTATTTCGAGTACTTTTTACGGTGCAACATTGCCAGATTGGGTAACGGAATTCAATAAAGAGAAAAATTATCTGACTTATATCAATAAAGGTTGGAATTTATTGAAACCCGCTTCCGACTATAACGAAAGTTTGCCAGACGATAATCCGTATGAAGGTAAATTATACAATTCCGACAAACCCGTTTTTCCTTACAATCTAAAACAAATGTATGATAAACATGGTGCCGAAGTAATGCGTTCGACTCCTTTTGGAAATGATTTATTGGCTGATTTTGCCAAAAAAGCCATCGAAAAAGAAGCATTAGGAAAAGACAATATCACTGATTTCCTGACGGTTAGTTTCTCTTCGACTGATTATGTTGGACATATTTTAGGGCCTAGATCAATGGAATTGCAAGACACCTATTTGCGATTAGACCTCACTATTGCTGATTTCTTGGATTACTTAGACAAAACAGTTGGCAAGGATAATTATTTACTTTTCTTGACTGCCGATCACGCTTGTGCCGAAAATGCAGCTCATTTGAAAGATCATAAATACAATGTCAAAAATGTACCATCAAAAGATATTTCGAAAGCAATAAAAGAATTTTCTACAGCAACTTTTGGAGAAAATTTGGTTATTGAATATTCAAATTTTAATGTTTATTTCAACAAGGATGTAATCAAGTCTAAAGGGTTGGAATTAGTTAAAGTAAAACAAGCTTTCAAGGACTTTTTGATGACTCAGGAGCAAGTAAAAAGAGTATATACCGAAGAAGAAATTTTGGCTTCGACAGGAAATGATTATTATTTGAATTTTATAAATAACGGTTATGATGTTTCTCAAAATGGTGATTTGGTCGTATTGGACAAACCGGGTTATATAGAATATGGAGCAACAGGAACTTCTCACGGAACACCTTATGCTTATGACACTCACGCCCCTTTACTTTTCTATGGTTGGAAAATAAAGCATGGAGAAAGTTTCGATAAAAAAGAAATCACTCAAATTGCGCCAACACTAGCACTAAAACTCAAACTTGAAATGCCAAACGGTACAGAAGGCAAGGTTTTGACTGAAGTTTTGGAGGAGAAATAGTTTCTGAAACGAATAATGTTTTTAGATTTGACAACTTTTTAAAAGTTGTCAAATCTACTGCAATTCTTTTAAAAAAAATCCCATTTCATTTTTCATTGAAATGGGATTTGTTATTTATAAAAAACTAAGTTTTGCTTATTTTACAAGTACTGCATCTTCAACAAGTACATCGTATTTATAACCTGAGCCTAAATCTTTATTTAAAACTACTTTACCTTTTAGAGTAACGATATCGTCAATTTTTACCTTTTCTAAAGTAGTAATTGTAATGTCATTAAATCCGTTAAAATTAGATCCGTCTTGCAAGTGAACCCAGTTTTTATTCATTATTTCTGGCATAAATTTTATCACTTTACCTGTTAGAATCACAGTTTTTCCCGCTAATTGGTCTCTGGTTGAATACAAATCAAATACGGAAATTCCCCCTTTGGCCAATGTAATTCCTTTGGATAATTCCTTAGAAGAAACTACTTTTACTGGGGCTGAAGTTGGTTCAGCGACTGCTGGAGCGTTTGGATCAACTATTCCTTCCACAAATAATACGGAGTCGAAAGTTCTTTTTAAATCTTTACTTTCAAATTTTTTCATCTCCATTCCACCTTGGTAAGTATAGGTTTTTCCCACGGTTGCCTCCATTTTCGGAACAGCAATCCAATATTCTTTTTCAGCTTCGGTTACGAGTAGATAAGTGTAAGCATTTGCATTTAAAACTTCTTTAACAGTGATTTGGTGTGAATTCAATTCTTCTACAACAGATTCTTCCGTTTTTACGGCTTCTGTTTTTTCTGTATTGGGTTTGCATTGAACTAATACTAATACTGCTAGTAAACTTGAAACGCCCCAAAATAGTATTTTTTTCATCTTTTTTGTTATTTAATTATTGGAGTAAAAATAATTAAATTTTATTCTAATAAATATGATATATCTCAGTTTATAAAATGAATTATAGATTTGCTTCTAATTTCTAGAAATGAGATGAAAAACTTTATACTCAAAAAAAATCCCATTTCGTTTTTTATCGAAATGGGATTTGGTATTTATTAAACTGCTGCTGCTTCTACAGGCAATGGAATTTGATTTTTGAGCAAATCCTCGAAAGTTTCACGGGCTCTAATTAAGTGTCCCTGACCGTTTAGCCATAAAACTTCGGCAGGTTTGTATCTTGAATTGTAATTGGATGACATCGAGAAGCAATACGCTCCTGCATTTCTAAAACTTAAAACATCACCTTCGTTAATTTCGGAAATTCTACGGTTGTTAGCAAAAGTATCTGTTTCGCAAATATATCCTACAACCGAATAGAAACGTTCTTTTCCTTTTGGATTCGAAATATTTTCGATGTGATGTTGCGAACCGTAAAACATTGGACGAATCAAGTGATTGAAACCGCTGTCAATTTGAGCAAATACTGTCGAAGTGGTTTGTTTTACCGCATTTACTTTGGCTAAAAAATAACCTGCTTCGCTCACTAGAAATTTTCCAGGCTCGAAAATCAAAGTCAAATCTTTTCCATATTCAGCACAAAAAGAATTGAATCTTTTCGATAATTTTTTTCCTAATTCTTCGATGTCGGTTTCGATATCATCTTTTTTATAAGGCACTTTGAATCCGCTTCCAAAGTCAAGAAATTCAAGTTCTTTGAAGTTTTTCGCTACATCAAATAAGATTTCGGCAGCATATAAAAATACTTCAATATCCAAAATATCAGAGCCAGTGTGCATGTGGATTCCAACGATGTGCATTTTTGTATTTTCAACAATTCGCAACAAATGCGGCAATTGATGAATGGATATTCCAAATTTACTATCAATATGACCCACAGAAATATTGGTGTTTCCACCAGCCATTACGTGAGGATTAATTCGAATACAAACCGGAACGTTTGGGTATTTTGTTCCAAATTGCTCCAAAATCGATAAGTTGTCAATATTGATTTGAACTCCCAAAGCCGATACTTCCTCGATTTCTTCTAAGGATACTCCATTTGGCGTAAAAAATATTTGGTCAGGAGAATATCCTGCGTGAAGTCCTAGTTGTACTTCCTGAATAGAAACAGCGTCTAAACAAGACCCCATATCTCTTAATATTTCAAGAATGGCTATGTTGGACAAGGCTTTCATTGCATAATTGATACGCAATTTTTCTACCTTCGAAAATGCTTTTGTTAATCTTTGGTATTGGGATTGGATTTTAGACGCATCATAAACATATAATGGACTTCCGAATTGTTCTGCTAATTGTACTAAATCTTTTGCTTGCATTGTGATACATTTTTGGCAAATTTATTACTCTTTATTGGTTCATACAAGAAATAATTAAAAACTAACAAATTGTAACAAAATGTTTGTTTACTAACTTATTGAATTGAAATTCGTGAAATTTTAAACAAAAAAAAGACCTTGAAACGAATCAAGGTCTTTATGAAAATGCTTATTTGTTATTATACACCAGGCAAATCACCACCTTCTTTGGTAGGTAAATCACTTGAGCCCATTAAGTATATATCTACTTGTCTGGCAGCTTCTCTACCTTCAGAAATAGCCCAAACGATTAAAGATTGTCCACGTCGCATATCACCAGCTGTAAATATATTTGGAACGTTGGTTTGGTATTTACCGTATTCCGCTTTATAATTACTTCTGAAATCAAGTTCTAAACCTAATTGGCTGCTTAATGTTTTTTCAGGACCTGTAAAACCTAGTGCAAGCAAAGCTAAATCACAAGGCCAAGTTTTTTCGGAACCTTCCACTTCAATTAATTCAGGACGTTGTCCAGGAACCATTTTCCATTCTACATTTACTGTTTTTAGAGCGATTAATTTACCACTAGCATCTTTGATGAATTCTTTGGTATTAATCAACCAGTTTCTTTCGCAACCTTCTTTGTGTGAAGTCGAAGTTTTTAACTGCAAAGGCCAATAAGGCCAAGGAGTAGATTCGCTTCTTCCTACTGGAGGTTTTGGCATAATCTCGAAGTTAGTTACAGATTTTGCTCCGTGACGATTTGAAGTTCCAACACAGTCAGAACCGGTATCTCCACCACCAATCACAATAACATCTTTTCCTGTTGCCAATACTTGATTTTCTACTTTTTGACCAAAAAGGACTTTGGTTTGTTGCGATAAGAAATCCATAGCTTGAACTACTCCGTCTGCATCAGCACCGGGAGTTGGCAAACCTCTTCTTTCTGTTGCTCCACCGCAAAGTACAATAGAATCAAAAGCTTTCAAGTCATTAATATCGTAGTTTACACCAACGTGTGTATTTACTTTAAAAGTTATTCCTTCTGCTTCTAAAATGGCTATACGACGGTCAATAATTCCTTTTTCCATTTTGAAATTCGGAATTCCGTAACGCAATAATCCTCCAACAGCATCGTCTCTTTCGAATACAGTTACTAAATGTCCTGCTCTGTTCAATTGTTGTGCAGCAGCTAAACCAGCTGGGCCAGAACCTACAACTGCTACTGTTTTTCCAGTTCTTACTCTTGGTGGTTGTGGTTTAATCCATCCTTCTTTGAAGGCACGTTCCACAATATTTTTTTCTAGATTTTCAATTGAAACAGGATCTTCTATAAGTCCCAATACACAAGCTTTTTCACATGGAGCAGGGCACAAACGTCCTGTAAACTCTGGAAAATTATT
>Ga0138256_10000542_pt1 | contig 41231 bp, 22 predicted proteins | sample KNB2016incub_MG_FD_105486 | JGI IMG/M metagenome (GOLD analysis project Ga0138256, IMG submission 105486) | Active sludge microbial communities from wastewater in Klosterneuburg, Austria - KNB2014incub_MG | ecosystem: Engineered > WWTP > Activated sludge > Unclassified | place: Austria... | reverse complement strand
ACATCCCCTTTTTTGCCAAATTGATAAATTTCACGAGGGGCATCGGCTCCGTGAGAACGCATCATTGGGCAAAATGTTCCAAACTGTAACCAACGTGTGTAAAGTTCGGTATAATTTGGATCTTGTAATTTCTTAGGAAATTTAGACAAAAAGAAACCACCTATATCACTATTCCAATACGGAATACCGGTCATAGAAAAATTAAGTCCTGCTGGAATTTGATCTTTGAGAGCATCCCAAGACGAATAAATATCTCCAGACCAAGTATTGGCTCCTTTGCTTTGTTGTCCTGCAAAAGCGGAACGAGTCAGTATAAACACACGCTTGTCAGAAGCGGTGCTTCGTTGATGATCATAAACCCCACCAACAGTCATTAACGGATAGGCATTACGCACTTTTCTAAAAGACCCCAAGAACGTCTTATTATCAAAATCAGTTTCTTTAAAATTGAGATGATCGGGTTCTGTAGAATCCATCCACCAGCCATCAATTCCAAGAGAAAAAAGTCCTTTTTTAAGGTGTTTCCAATAAATATCTCTTGCATCTGGATTATAGGCATCATAGACTAAAACTCCCGATGGGAAATTCATATCCGGTGGCCAAACATCTTTTCCTGACAAAGGCCAAGTGGCAAAATCCATTAGCATTCCTTTGGATTTAAGCTCTTCATAAGGTTTTGTTTGTGGTCCAAATGAAGCCCAAATAGAGATTATCAAATGGGCATTTTGTTTGTGAACATCATCTACAAATTTTTGAGGATTTGGAAATTCTGGATTTAAAAAATCCATTGCATTCCAATGATAATTGTCTCCCCAATACTGCCAATCTTGAATTATCCCATCTAAAGGCACACCTAGTTCACGATATTTTTTAACTACATCTACTACTTCTTCTTGGCTTTTGTATCGCTCTTTACTTTGCCAAAAACCAAATGTCCACAAAGGAAACATAGGCGCTTGTCCAGTAAGGTCTCTCATTTGGGCAATAACTCCGTCAGCATTTCCTCCGAGCATAAAATAATAATCAATACAATTCCCTACCTCCGATTGAAAACTAGTTCCGTTAGCATTATCATCAAAATTGGTTGGGGAATAATTGTCCCAATAAAGACCATAGCCTTTTATAGATTGGAAAAAAGGAACAAAATCTTCTGTATTATTTTGAACCATATGAATCTTTTGGTTGCGTTGCGACATCTTTCTGTTTTGAAGAATCCCAAGTCCGTAAATGGCTTCGTCTGGTTCTAACTGAAAGGATTGACTCACTTTAAAAGTACTCTCACCAGCATCATTGGTAGGCAAAAATTCAAAAGCTTGTTTTTTTTCCGTGAAAAATGATTTCTCATTTGAATCCAGAAAACTAACTGTAGCTGTTTTTCGATCGAGTTTTACTCTCAATTTACTGCTACTTACGGTATAAGAATCGGCATCTTCAGTAGTATTTAAATCAAGTTTTTCTGGCGTTTTAATCACTGCCAAACTCTTTTTATCCAATACAACATCTTTGGGATATTTTAATACCCTTACAATTGACGGCGATAGAAATTGAATTTCTATGTTAGTAGCATTAATTTCTGTCTTAATTCCTGTAGCTGTACTTGTCATTTTTTGACTTGCACAGTCTATAAAAAATAAAGAAAAAATGCCTAACCAATAAATGCTTTTCATTTGTGTTGACTTTTAAATCGTGATTTGTTTTAACTCATTTTATTTTGGTATTGAAAAGATCAATACTCGATGGTTTGTTTGGTCCAAGTGGGTTTATTGATGTAAATCTTTTCAAGTTTTTAAATCAAAAAGAATTATTTAAAAAAAGCAATTCTTAAAATTTAAAACTCAACCTAACAATCTAAACTTGTTTATGCTTTCTTTCGATTGCACAAACAAATTTAGAATATCTTTTTTGCAGAACTTTTTTATTTAGTATTACGGTCTAGCATCATTATTAGATGTTGCATACAATCCTAGTAAACAACCTGTAAAACCACCTGCGACATCGGTTGATAGAATATCTCCCGAAACCGTTCCGCCTACGTTAACAAAGTCAGTTCCGTTTGTGGAATACCCAAATTCATAATTATCCCCGTTTGCTTTCATTTGAAGTTGCACAGGTTTTTTAATATCTATTTTAGCACTTGCTACAATGGTAGAATTTATTGCTGCATCTCTTCTTGTTTTTTGATTCTTTTGTAGTACCACATAATAGTCTTTGTCTTTCATTGTAATTCCAAAAACATAATTAGAACCTTCGTTTTGCAAGGCTACAACACCAGCCAAATCTTTGTCTGATTTCGGTTTGTATTCAATTGTAGTTGTCAATGAAAAACTATTATGTTGCTGACGATAAAACAATGTTGATGTAGGTTTCAGCTCTTTTATGTTGGTATCAAACGGATTGATTTGCAACCCTTTTTTAGATGTCGTGATAAATTTTTCACGAGGTCCTCTTAGACCTATCCAACGGTAATCCAATTTGTCTGATGTAAAATTATCTTTGAAGGTAAAATTACCATTAGGAAAGAATCCTTCTTTACCTGTTTTGTTTTCTGTAACACCTTTTGGCATTTTCATTTTTGGCTCCAACGGAATCAATCCATTTTCGAAAACTGGAAATTCACCTGACCAATCTACAGGAAGTATAAAAGTTTCGCGACCTGTATTTACTCTGTTTTTTTCGTTTGGTCTAACTGCTAAGAATACCCCATAGTATTTATCTCCAGGCCCTTTCACTAAATCGGCGTGACCAGCCCAATCCACTTTATTGGCTCTGTCTCTTGGGAAATATTTTTGTGTCAAAATTGGATTGCTTGGTGCAGGAATAAATGGTCCTTTTGGGTTGTCACTTTTAAAAATAACTTCAGTGTGATTGCCTCCTGTACCCCCTTCGGCACACATTAAAAAATATTTTCCGTCTTTTTTGTAAAGATGCGGTGCTTCAATCCAAATTGGTTTTTTGGCAGGATCAACTCCACCATCCACTATAATTTTATCTGTACCAGGAATTACTTTATCATTTTCAACATCATATTCCCAAATTTTGATAACTCGATGACCATTGTAACGCTCTTTCCCATTATCCGGAGCATCATTATGAACGATATATCCTTTGCCATTATCATCAAAGAAAATTGCAGGATCTATTCCGCCAAAAGCTAATTTTATTGGATTTCCCCAACCTTTCATCGGGTCTTTTGTTTTTACAATAATATTATTTAAACCTCCTGAAAATGCGGTTACAATCATATAGAATGTATCATTATGAGGATTATAAGTAATCCCTGGAGCATAAACTCCAGCACTAATCCCTGTATCGTGAGGATTGAATTGGGTAACATCATTCAATATACCACCCAAGTCAGTCCAGTTTACCAAATCTTTAGAGTGAAAAATTGGCACACCCGGGAATATGGCAAACGAAGAGCAAACCATATAATAATCATCTCCTTTGCGGGTGATGGCTGGGTCAGGATAACATCCTTGCAAAAGAGGTGTGTAAAATTCGTCTGCTTTTAATGGATTGTCTGTATAAACTTTGTCGTTTCCTTGATAGGTAAAACTAGAGAATAAAGCAGGATTGCTCTTTTGTTTATTTTGGCTGTTTGCTCCATTTATGGAGAACAGAACTATACTTAAAAATAATAGTGCTTGTGTGTGTTTCATTACTTTAAATTTTAATTGTTTATTATTCATTGGTTAATTTTATTTTCTTTATTCTAATTTATTTATACTCTTTTTATGGTCGATATACATTGAATTTGGTTGCGATGAAACCTTTAAATCCTGCATTATTGATTGTTTGTGGAAAATTATTTTGAAAACATCCAATAATCAAAATACAATATATCGGTCTTGGCTTTTCCTTTAAAAACGAAATAGAGATCGTGAATTCCTGAAACTTTTTTTACATCAATTGTTTGCAATGACCATCTGTCATTTCCTCCTGTCATTGGCACTTTTACTGTTCCAAGTAATTCTCCGTCTTTGCTGTCTAATCGTATTTCCATTGATACATTTCCGTTGTGAGTTGTACCAATTCGTGCCGTGAATTTCGAAGCACCTTCTTTACGGAAATCTACTTCTTTTACTTTGGTGTAAGCATCATTGTATTTTGCTGTAATAAAATTACCAACCACATTGTTTTTCATTGATTTAACACCTTCTGACCAAGCGATGGTTTCTGCCTCGGTTTTAGCATAAGGGTTTAAAGGAGTTAAACTCTTTTTAATTCCTTCGGTCATATTCATTTGTACAATAGAACCATCTTTACTAAATTTAAGTTCTTCCACACACACAGAACGAGTAAAACCAGTTCCTCCAGGCAACGCGGCATTGTGATAGAAAAAATAACTTTTTCCTTTAAAATCGATAATCCCCGGATGATTTGTAAAAGAACCTCCTTGTGTAGGCATCACAACACCTTGATATTTCCAAGGTCCTTCTATATTTTTGCTGGTTGAATAACCAATATGTTCTGAAATTGGTCCTGCGGCAAAAACCAAATAATAAAGATTATTGCGTTTATACATCCACGGCCCTTCTTCATAAGTCGTTGGTCTTTGTTCATTCACTTTTCCTTCTCGTTTACCAAATGCTTCTATCGTATTAGGAATTTGTTTGATTTCACCATCATAAGAAATCATATCCTCATTTAGCTTTACGTAATAGCACACTGGATTTCCCCAAAACAAATAAGCCTGACCATCGTCGTCTATAAAAACGGTTGGGTCTATGTCGGCATTACCATTAGAAACTAAAGGTTTTCCCAATGGGTCTATGAATGGTCCATAAGGACTATCTGCAACAGCAACGCCAATTGCCCCTTTTCCTTCTCTGGTTGTATTGGGTACGTACATATAAAACTTTCCTTTTCGTTCTATACATTGCGGTGCCCATGCATTCATCTTTGCCCATTCAAAATCTTTATAGGACAATGGGGCTCCATGATCAGTCCAATTGACCATATCTTCGGTTGTGTATAATCTCCAATCGTTCATGGTAAACCAAGTAGAATCATCTTCGTCATGGCTTGTATAAAGAAAAACTTTACCATTATAAACCATTGGAGCTGGATCAGCTGTATAATTGGTTTGTACAATAGGATTTTGTGCTTTTCCTACTGAATAATTTAGGATAGTAATAAGTATTACAAGTATTTTAAAACTCTTTGTCATTTTTTCTAATTCGTTAATACAAATCCTCCATTAGGCTGAATTGTTATTGATAATTCTCCTTTTTTAGAAACTTTTACGCTTGTTGTATAGGTTTCTTTGGTATCCTTATCGTTGTACATGGTAATGCTTTGACCTGCAAGCATTGGCAAATTAAGTTTAAGTTTTTTAGCTGTCTTCTCAGCATTTACACCTGCTACATACCATTTTTGTCCGTGTCTGCGGGCAACGACACTATATTTACCCGGATAACCATCAATAAAAACGGTTTCATCCCAAGTCGTTGGAATTTTTTTCAAAAAGTCTAATTCAAAAGCGGGTACTTCTGTAAGGTTATTTGGAGTTAGCCCAAACATTTGAACAGGATTTTGGAAAAGTACCGCTGTTGCTAATTGAAAAGCATCGGTAGTCAATCGTTCTTGTCCTTTTGCATTTCCTTTATTTAGATATTTATTCAATAACACTCCACCAAATTCCATGCTTCCCACGGCATTTCGAATAAAAGGATGTAATGAGGCAAAATAGGCTTCTTTATCGCGAACATCCTGAGAAAAAATCAACATTTCTGATGCCAGAACAGCTTCACTTCCCATATAATTTGGATACATTTTTTCCCAACCACGAGGAAGAGTTGCTCCGTGAAAAATAATCATCAAACCATAATCATTAGCGTCCGAAAGTACATCTTCATATAACTTCATCGTTTCTTGTTTGTCACCTCCAAAGAAATCCACTTTAAGACCTTTGACACCAGCTTCCTTTAGCCATTTCATCTCGTTTTTTCGAGCAATAGCGGTATTCATTTTGTTGAGAGGAGTCATAAAAGCATCGTTTACAGCACCATTCGAATTGTACCACAAGAACACCTCAACATTTTTAGACTTGGCATACTTGATCAATTCTTTCATTTTTTCGTAACCAATTCTTTCGTCCCACCATGCATCAATCAAGATGTATTCAAAATTCATGGCAGCAGCCAAATCGATATATTTTACTTGGTCTTCATAGTTCATACTGTTGTCTTGCCATACAATCCAACTCCAAGAACCACGACCCATTTTATATTCTTGTGAAGGTTTATAAAGTGGTTTTACAACATCAAAAGGAATCGTTGTTTCAACAATTGGTTTCAGGGTTTCACCTACAGTAATGGTTCTCCAAGGCGTTACACCCGGAAGCCCTATTTGCCCTCCTGAACTTCCAAACCCATTATTTTGTTTGGGATTTGGATATTCTACAGTATATAATCCGTCTTTATACCCACTTAAATGCGATGCGGTGTATAAACTACTCACTCCTGTTTCTGATAATAAAACCCAAGCTTTATCTCCCAAATGAAAAAGTCCCGGAAAAACATAACCATCAGCAGCTTTATTTTTATCCAATGGTGCATCGGCTTCGTAACCGCTTTCATAACTAGGAGCTGTACGAGCAAATCCAGTCATTGCTTGCATCATTGGAGAAAGAAATGTGGTTGTAGTTGATGGAAATTTATATCCCGTTTTTTCTTCTGTGACTACACAAACTTTAGTGTCTCCCCAAGCTGGTATTTCATAGCGAAAAGCAATATTATTATTACTTACTTGAAACAAGATAGCTATTTTTTGTTTTTGGGCATTGGTGAACGAACAGTTTAAAGTATTGGCATTATAGCTAACTTTAGATTGTTTGATTTTAGTTTGAGTGTAGTCTTCTTTGACTTTAGCTATCGATGAATTTTCGAAAACCATATTGGTACTAAAATCCCCTGCATTGGTAATAAGCCCTAGCGGAGAATCTTCTAATACTATCCCTCCCTTGTATGTGATGGAATAAACTGGTTTGCCATTTTTGACCAATACGTTTACTACAAGGTTTCCATCAGGACTTGAAACCGATATGGTGTTTTGCGAAGAAACTGCCGAAGAAATTATAAAGCAGCAAAAAATTATTAATTTTTTCATTGTTTTTTTATTGTTATTTAAAATTTGAGTAAACACTAAAATAAATTAAAACATTAACTCAAGTTGTCACTATTCTATTTGAATAATAATGGAGCATACATAAATAAATCATGTCTCCAAACCGGCCAGCTATGCCCTCCTGGATATTCGCTGTACTTGTATTTAATTCCCATTTGGTCAAACTTGCTCATCATTATTTTACAATTTTCGTAAGCAATATCTTCTTTACCTCCCATTGAAATCCAAAATTCTTTAATATTTGAATTAATAGTTGCGGTATTATTTTTCATAAATTCATATTGAGGATCTGATAATGTTGTGCTATTTGCCCACCAACCAGAGCTAAACACTCCTATACTTGAAAACATATCTGAATTTTTTACACCCGCATAAAGAGTCTGTAATCCACCCATAGAGAGACCTGCCAAAGCTCTATTTTTAGCATCAGTGGCTACTTTAAAATTACTTTCTACAAATGGAATTGCTCCCATTTTTAATTCGTTTTCGAAAGCTTTAAGTGCCCTTTCATCGAAACCTGTAACTCCTGTCATATTTCCGTCAAGCATTGCAATTACCATTGGTTTTGCTTTATTTTCGGCAATTAAATTGTCTAAAATTAAATTAGTCTTTCCTTGAGTAGCCCATCCTCTTTGATCTTCTCCACCTCCATGCAATAGATATAAAACAGGATGTTTCTCGGTGGCATTATCGTAACCTGGTGGTGTGTAAACATACATTTCACGCCAAGAATTAGTTGCTCTTGAAAAGTATTTTTTAACTCGAATATCACCATGAGGCACATTTTTTAAAGCATAAAAATCTCCTTCTTTATTTGGAATTTCTATCCCACTGGCCATACGTCCCATTCCATAGAAACTTTCGCTTGAAGGATCAGCAACAGCCACACCATCAATAAGCAAGGAATAATAATTAAATCCTTTATTTATAACATCGGTAGTTAGGTTCCAAGTTCCCTCTGCATCTTTTACCATGTCGTATTTTTTACCTAAATCGATTTGCACTTTTACTGCTTCTGGTGCTTTAACTTTAAAAACTACTCGATTATCTGGCAATATTTGAGGATATTTAGCATTACGAATATTCGTTTCTGGTTGTGATCCTAAAAGAGTATATGTTGAAAAACTTGATGGATCTACGGGTTTAAACAAAAACTGTGAAAACATATACAAACCATTTTTCCAAACTTTAAAATCATGTCCTCCTGGCTCTAAATAATACACATGCGGCACGTCATTTTTATACAAATATTCGTGTGTACGCTTGCTGAATGTGATTAATCCATCGGCATCACCACATGAAATCCAAAGAAGTTTTAGTTTTTTCTTTGCTTCTTCTGGATTTGGCACCAATAATTCAGGCGATTTTGTATTCGGTGCAGACGAAAAACCTCCCACCCAAGCAAATTTATCTAAATTACCCAACCCAAAATTAAGTGATTGTCCGCCTCCCATAGAGAGTCCTGCGATTGCTCGGTTTTCTCTATCTTTCAAAACTGGATATTTTTTTTCGATAAAGGGAATTAAATCATCCAAAAGATCTCTTTCAAAATTGGCAAAGCCTTGAACCTTGTCTGGAGCCATAATATTCCCTGTAGCTCTGTCATCTTTTATGGCACGACCGTTTGGCAATACTACTATCATTGGCTTAATTTTTCCCTCGGCAAATAAATTGTCTAATATTATTTGTGGAGTTCCTCCATTTAACCACTCTTTTTCATCGCCACCTATTCCATGTAAAAGATAAAGTACTGGGTATTTCTTGCCTTTTGGTAAACCCGGCGTGGTATAAACCAAAGCTTTTCTAGTTGTACCCACCGTTTTTGAAGCATAAGAGATTGTATCTATTTTACCGTGAGCAATTGCCGGTCTCAGTTGGTCGAATCCTTTTGGGCCTTCCTTTTCTATTTTTTGTGCTACAACAATGCTATTGAACATAAGAAGTAGTATTGCTGCTGTGATATTTTTTTTCATTTATTTAATTTATTTTGGTTTAGTTAATGTTTATTATTGGAATAACAATGGTGCAAATTGGTTTAAACATCTTCGCCATGTAAGCCATTCATGTGCGGTTCCGGGAGATTCATAATACCCATATTTAATTCCTTGTTTTTCTAACATTGTTTTAAATGCCCCAACAGAACCCGGAAAAGGTGTAGGCTCTTTAGTTCCCAATCCTAACCAAAAAAGCTTGATTTTTTTATTGAGTGCATTACCATCTTTAAATTTTCCGTCTAAAAATGTGTTCACATTAATTGCATCAGTACTAGGATAATTTGCAGTTCCGCTAAATCCTCCATAGTAAGAAAAGGTCTCAAGATTATTCATCATAATCCTCATGGTTTGATTGGCTCCCATCGAAAGACCAGCGATTGCTCTATTCTCGCGATTAACGATGGTGCGAAACTTGGCATCAATCATTGGAATAATTTCATTGATTACAACCTCCTCAAAAACGGATTCTGGACGGGTCTTTTTATCCAAATCGGCCTTGTTTTCAGGTTTATAAGCATACCCATTATCCATTACAATAATCATAGGCTTTGCTTTTTTGGAAGCAATCAGATTGTCTAGAATTAGATTTGCTTTTCCTTGAACAGCCCAACCCGTTTCATCCTCAAAACTTCCGTGTTGTAGATACAGAACTGGGTAGCGAGTTTTTGTATTTTCATTATAATTTGCTGGAGTATATACAAAACAACGTCTGAACGAATTGGTTAATTTTGAGAAATAAATATTCTCACTCACCAAACCGTGAGGAACATCTTTCAGGGCAAAAAAGTCTTGATCTGTTGCTGGAATTTCTATACCACTCCCCAACCTTCCGGCACCATAAAAATATAATGTTCCCGGATCTGGAACCGAAGCGCCATCAATATTCAATTGGTAATAGTGAAATCCTGGGTCTTGCGGAAGTGATTCTCCGGTCCAAACACCTTTTTCATCTTTTACCATATCATATTTTACACCTCCTAAATCCAATTGAACTTTATTGGCTTGAGGTGCCAAAATACTGGCACGCACACGACTTTCGGAATTGACTTGAGGATATTGCTTGCCTTGCTGATTGACAGAAGACGGTTTAAAATCTTCGACAACTTTAATCGGCTTTGTTTGTGCAAAGCCAATTGTTGTTGTGAAAGCTATCGCCAAATAAATAATAGATTTATAATTCATAGGAATCTCTTTTTTAATCTTTAAAAAGTAAAGGGGCTAATTCCTTGAAGCTACGACGCCAAGTTTGAAATTCATGTGCTGTGCCTTCTGAAATGTAGGAAACAGCATTAAAACCAGCAGTTTTAAGTGCAGTTACTGAACTTTTAATAGAATCAGGGCGCTCTTTACTTCCACAACTTAAGAAGATAAGTTTCACCTTCGATTTGTCTTTAATATCTTCTGGTTTATAAGTTCCACCGCTCAAAAGTGCATAATGAGAGAAAACCTCTGGCTTGTTAATTGTTATCGTTTTTGTTTCCATTCCTCCCATTGAAAGACCCGCCATTGCACGGTGAGTTTGCTTGTTAATGGTACGATAATTAGTGTCAACATAAGGAATTAATTCATCTACAAGAACGGTTTGAAATCCATCAATTTTGAAACTTGCCATACCACCAAATTTAATTTCGTTTGTCATTCCGTAAGTCATTACAATGATGAATGGTTTTATTTTACCTTCGGCAATCATATTATCCATAATAAGATTTACACGTCCTTGATTGCTCCAAGCCGTTTCATCTTCTCCCCATCCGTGTTGCAAATACAAAACTGGATAACGCTTTGATTGATCTTTATGATAACTTGGTGGAGTATAAACGTATGCTCGACGTGATGTGTTGGTGCTTTTTGAAGGGAAAAGAATTTGTTGTACACTACCATGAGAAACATCTTTTAATAAATAAAAATCTTGATCATGAGCTGGTATTTCTATACCACTTTCCCAACGAGTTGAACCATAAAAGTTCAATGCACCCGGATCATTAAAAACACCACCATCTACGGTTACATGATAATAATGAAATCCTTCGTCCATCACGCCTGCAGTGGTTCCCATCCAGAATCCATCTTCAGCTTTGGCTAGTGTAGTTCCACCTTTTGCACCACCTAATCCTAGACTCACAACAACAGACTTCGCTTCGGGTGCTGTAATTCGGAATCGTGCATAGCCCTGAGAGTTAACTTGTGGATATTCTTGTCCCGGTTGATTAACAGAAGAGGGTTTAAAATCCTCGATTATAGCCGTTGGACTGGTTTGTGCCAAAGACAAATAGCTACATAAAATAAATACTAATGCAATTGAATACTGTTTCATAATTTTTATTTTTTTAATTAATTAATTGATTATTATTTGAATAAAAGTGGTGCGAACTCGTTCAAACTTCGTCTCCAACTTTGCCATTCATGCGCTGTTAATGGAGAGATGTAGAAATGAGTATTCATACCAGACGATTTTAAATTTTCAGTATTTACTTTTGGATCTCCTCCTAAACCTTCTCTGCGGTTTTCAAGTTCACGGCTACCATAACTTACAAACAAAAGTTTGTTTTTTTCTTTAAAATTAGGTGCGTTTTTAACATCTTCCAGACTCATACTTCCCCCGCTGAACATTCCTACATAGGCAAAAACATTAGGATTGGCCAAAGTAATCACACGCGTTTGCATTCCTCCCATAGATAATCCAGCCATGGCACGATGTGATTGATCGGCTAGAGTTCGATAATTAGAATCAATCATTGGAATAATATCTTCTAACAAAGTTTTCGCAAATCCATCTGCCCAACCTTTTGGAGGCCAATTCCCTTTGGCACGATCCGCTTGTGAAACTGGTGCTGATTGAGCTGGAGGGGTCCAAGTTCCGTTATCCATCACAATGATAAATGGTTTGGCTTTTCCTTCGGCAATTAGATTATCCATGATAAGATTGGCGTGTCCTTGACTTGACCAACCCGTTTCATTTTCTCCTCCACCGTGTTGCAAATACAATACTGGATACCGTTTATTATCTTTATTGTATCCCGGCGGTGTGTAAACAAAACAACGACGCATACTGTTATTGCTTTTAGAGAAATACATTTTTTCTGTTACTTCGCCATGAGGAACATTTTTGATTGCATAAAAATCCTGATCTTTTGCTGGAACTTCGATTCCGCTTCCCCAACGACTTGCGCCATAATAGTACATACTTCCCGGATCGGGTACAGAAGCACCATCAATATTCAATTGATAATAATGAAATCCTACGTCTTGAGGAGCTGATTCGCCTGTCCAAACGCCTTTGGCATCTTTTGTAAGATCATATTTTACAGCTCCAATATCCAATTGCACTTTGAGAGCCTCTGGAGCAGCTATTTGCACACGCACTCGTCCTTCGGAATTTACCTGAGGATATTGCTTTCCTTGTTGAGTTGTTGCCGAAATTTTGAAATCCTCGACTACAGTAGTTGGAGTTGTTTGAGCCAAACTAACTCCAGTTGCTGCCATAAATAATAAGCTAACTGCTAAAGATTGATACTTCATTTTCTTGGTTTTTTATAGTTAAAAAAATAATTATTTGGACTGCGGAACGATTATTTGGTATTTGCCACTAAGATGCATTATGCTAAATAAATACATTAGACCATCATAATAAGGGTCAAAATAGCCATCTTCATAAGGTTCCAATTTGGCATTCCAAACCGCGTGAACAAAATCTAAACTTGCTTTATCTTTATTTACAAGTGAAGCAGTCGCTGCAGTAGATACCAATCCTATAGAATGTCTCAATTTTTTCACTGGACCTGCCTGAAGAATAAAATCGGGTGTAGAACCATCCAAATTATACTGATCCACATAAGTGTCCATACCTTTAGATCTAAGGAAGTTTTGAAATCTTTTGGCGTAATCTTCCTGCCATGCTTTGTCTTTACCAAACCAAGTATAGTCCATAGCAATGTTCATAGGAACTCTCCAAGAATCATAACGGAAAGCTGCCGGCATCCAACGTGTGGAATGTGGCGTTCCGTCAAACTCCGTATAATCAGCATTTAACCCCGTTACAGGATGACAAGCTTTGTGCAAAAACTCGCGAGAGACATCGGCACATTCTTTATAAAATTGCTCGTGTCCATCTTTGGCATACACTGCCCATATTTCGTAAAAAGCTGGAAGGTGATACGAAGGGTCCGTCCACTTATAACCGCCACCTTCTGGCACAAAAGATATTTGTTTGTGCTCTGTATTGATAAGGTTATATATATTACCCGTGCCATCTTTTTTCCACATTGCATCCAATATTCTTCTGGCTTCTTTATAGTAATCAATTCCGGTGTTGTTACCCCATTTATTGGAAGCAAAGAGCAAACTGGTGATGTAATACAATTCCCCATCAGATGCAGATCCGGGAGAATTCTGCTTCATAGTAACCGGGTTAAGACTCCAAGCAAAATACCCCTCGCGTGGACCGCTTTGATGTTGCATATATGTTTTTGAAAATCTCCAGATTTTGTCGAAAACCTCTTTTTTATCCAGCTGGACTGCCACCATCATTCCATAAGACATTCCTTCGGTTCTTGCATCTTTATTTTTCACATCAGATACATAAGCCATGGTGTCTCCAACGGTGAAATATACTCGATTTGGTCCTTCAAAAACATCGTAATAGGCTTTAACTAATTTTTTGTCAATTTCTTTTTGACTATATCCTGCTTCTTTAAAAAGATTTCGATATTGAGGTTTTTTAGCAGAATCTTGCTTTTTGTTTTTTTGAGCTAGAATAACGTTAGAGGCTACTAAAACAAGGAGTAATAGAATAGTTTTTTTATACGCTTTCATTAGATTTTTTTTGATGTTAAAATTATTTTTTCACTAAAGAATTGGTTGCTAACCAATCTAATAATGGATCTATCCAACCAGGAAATCTAAAGATAAATCCATGACCACCTTTTGGATAAAGGTGCATTTCGGCATCTACTTTATTATGTCTTAGTTTTTCAAAATACTGAATACTGTTATCAACATCTACTGTAGTATCATCTGCAGTATGCGTCAGATATGCCGGGGGCGTATTAGACTTAACCTGTAATTCATTTGAAAACAAATCGATATCATCATTACTTGGGTTTTTTCCTAGCAGATTGTCTCTTGAACCTCCATGAGTCAAAGCATTTGTCATACTAATAACCGGATAAACTAAAATTTGAAAATCAGGACGCAAACTGGTGTTTTCTTTATTATCAATATAAGATTTTTCAAAATGAGTTGCTGCTGTAGAAGCCAAATGTCCGCCAGCTGAAAAGCCCATAATACCAATTTTATTTCTATCTACTCCCCATTTATCAGCATTATCTCTAACTAGTTTAATAGCTTGTTGTGCATCTTGCAAGGGACCTATTTTTTTGTCCACCATTATCGCGTCATTTGGCAATCTATATTTAAGAACAAAGACTGCAATCCCTTTTTCTGCCAATGCTTTGGCTGTACTAACTCCTTCTCCATTATAAACCACAACTGAATAGCCGCCTCCTGGAACAATAATTACGGCTGCTCCAGTTGCCTTTTCGGTATTGGGTTTAAAATATTCAAGTGTTGGAATGGTTACATCCTTATACATTCCAGTTCCCGACTCTTTTAACGCTGTTGGTTTTGAGTTTGGAATTTTAGAAGGATATAAATTGATGATTTCTTGCGCCTGAATTAATACCGAAAAAAACAAAAAATAGCATATTAAGAGCAAGCTTGTTTTATTTGTATCACGAAAATATTGATCTGCTTTTTTCATTTAAAAATTCATTAAGTGGATTATCTTATGGCTTTTACAGCTTACTTTTTTTTACGAAGCTTCTTGTGTTATGCTTATTGAATTGTGATTTTTGTCATTTTTAAATCATTGGCATCCGAACTATTGCCATAATACACTTCATATTCTCCGGGAGTTACATTCATTCCTATAATTTTAGCATCATAAAATTCAAATGAAGAAGCAGGTAAATCGATGGTTATATTTTGTTTTTCACCCGCTTTTAAATCAATTCGTTTAAAGGCTTTCAATGTTTTTAAAGGACCATCGGGATCATTTAATTTTCGAACATACACCTGAACAATCTCGGTTCCATCGCGCTTGCTGCTATTTTCTATTGGAAAACTTAATTGGGTATTTTCATTCGATTTTATGGTTGTCTTACTTAATTTACCTAAACCAATATTAAATTGAGAGTAGCTTAAACCAAAACCAAAAGGGAACAACACATCTGTTGTGTATCTGTAGGTGCGACCTTTCATTGAATAATCCTCGAAATCGCCAAGTTTCTCTGAGTTTTTATAAAATGAAATAGGTAGTTTTCCGGCAGGATTGTAATCGCCAAAAAGCACATCGGCTACAGCCTGACCTCCCGCTTCCCCTGGATACCAAGCCTGTAAAATGGCATCGCAACTTGCTGTCTCAGGTGTTAAAGCAATGGCAGAACCCGAACAGTTTACAAAAATTACTTTTTTGCCCGCTGCTTTAAGCTCTTTCAAACACATTCTTTGAACAGCCGGAAGATCAATATTAGTTCGGTCACCGCCTTTAAAACCCGGATAGGAAACCGGCATTTCTTCGCCTTCAAGCAAAGTAGAAAGTCCACCTGCGAAAATTACGGTATCGATGCCTTTTAGTTTTTGAATTAATGCTCCGAAATTGATATCATATTCTTTTCCAAAATCGAATTCAAGATTGGCTTGCCAATTGTTGGATTGGGCAAAAAGAATTTCAATTTTATATTTTTTTCCTGCTATAACATCAAAAGAAAAATTACTCGGAATAGTTCTCCAATTGGTATATTTTGCGACAGATTTACCATCCACCAATAATTCAAAAGCTCCTGTAGCACCTGTTTTAAAAACCAATTTTTCGGAAGTTTTTGCGGTAAATTCGGTTTCGTATTTTCCAGAAAAACCTTCTAGTTTTACTCCCGAAGCAAACTCATGCTGACCAGCAGTAGTCATTTTTATAGGATTTACAATTTGCTGAGTTGCTACACTATTTCCCTCTCGGTTTGGATTATTCCAATAAGTGGCTTTCATTCCTTTTTTTCCTTCAAATGAAATTTGGTCAAAATAAGTTTGGGTTACTTTATCCTCAACTAAATCGCAGGCTTTATCATAAAAGATATTTTTCGCATCAATTTTTGATTCTATTCCGTCTTTGATGGTAATGGTTTTAACTGGTGTTCCATTATAATTTCCCCATAACATAGGTTCATTATCAGCATTTGGACCTATAATGGCAATTTTTCCTGTTGCTTTATTTAAAGGAAGAACATTGTTTTTATTTTGCAAAAGCGTCATTGACTTTTGAGCCATTTCAAGTGTCAATTGCTGATGTTTCTTGCTGTTAAGAACTGATGCAGGAATCTTTGTCCAAGGTACTATGGCGTCATCATCAAAATCACCTAAATCGAAACGGCCTATCAAAACGCGGAGCAAACTTTTATCAATGTCGGATTCTTTAATTAGATCTTTAGCGACAGCTGCTGGTAGTTCTTTAAAAGGATATTTCTCCCAAACACATTCTACGTCAGTTCCTGCAAGTACTGCTTTGGAAGCTGCATGTGTGGCATCTGATGAAACTTTATGCGTGGTATAAAAATCAGTAACTGCTCCACAATCGGAAACCACCAGGTATTTAAATCCCCATTCATCACGAAGGATTCGCTGCAATAATCGGGTATTGCTGCAACAAGGCTCATCGTCAAGACGCTGATAGGCGCACATTACCTGACGTACATCGGCTTCTTGTACTAATGCTTTAAATGCAGGTAAGTAGGTTTCGTATAATTCTCTAGGATTTACATTGTTTAGATTCAATTCGTGTCTGCTCCATTCGGGGCCTGAGTGAACAGCAAAATGTTTTGCGCAAGCTAAAAGTTTACGGTATTTTGCATCTGCTGGACCTTGCAATCCTTTAACTACTGAAATCCCCATTCTAGAAGTAAGATAAGGGTCTTCGCCATAGGTTTCTTGACCACGTCCCCATCGAGGATCTCTAAAAATATTTACGTTTGGAGTCCAAACCGAAAGGCTCAAAAAACGTTTGTTCTCATTTCCGCTTTGAATCCATTGATTGTATTTTGCACGAGCTTCATCAGATACTGCATCAAAAACACGATACAGCAATTGATCGTCAAACGAGGCTGCCATTCCAATAGGTTCAGGAAAAACGGTAACATTATCATTATTGGCATAGCCATGCAAGGCTTCGCTCCACCAATTGAATTTTTTAATTCCAAGTCTTGGTATAGCATCACTTTGATCGCACATTAATGCTGCTTTTTCTTCAAGTGTTAATCTTGAAATCAAATCTTTGGCTCGTGCTTCCGAACTTAGAGAAGGATTCTTATATGGAAGTTGCTGAGCATTTATGCTAACTATTGTAAATAAACTTATGATACACAGGTGGTTGATTTTCATGATTTTTAATGGAATTAAATTTAACAATTAGGTTTTTATGAAATGGAGAGATGAACTAATTCGTTTTTGAAATTTGTCCGTCAATATGGAAATAATCAAAATCGGCAAAACCACCCACATTTTTAGTTGCATAATTAAATAACCCAAAACGATACCCCATAAAATGAGGAAGTGTATAAGGCAATTTTATGGTGTTTCCAATGCCAATCCAGTTTTTTCCGTCTAAACTGTAATAGAACTTTCCTTTGTCTGCTTTGTTTTTAAAATCGCATTCTGCTTTAAAATATACTTTGTCTTGATTTAAAGCTACACTTGCAACTTCTTTTGGAACTCCTTTTACAGCATCCATCATTACAATTTTTTTAGCCCCATTTTCAATTTTTACAGCTATCAATCCATATTCCTTTTGTAACAAACAAAGTCCCGCAAGGTCTCCTTCTTTCATTTTAGATACTTCAACAAGTGTAGCTGCTGAACTTTCTGGTCCAATGGTTCTTTGTGTCAACGTGTTTTTAGCTTGAACAAAACTGCTGTCTATTCTCGCTGTTTTTAATCTTAGATAGCCTTTTCTTTCTCTAACAGACCAAAGCGAATTATCTGGATTATGATTCCATTGCCAAACTAAAGGCAAAGCTGCATCGCTTTTTTTACGTGTAAATTCATCTGAATTTACAATTCCGGGAATTAATCCTTTGCTGGGAGGTAAGTCTAAATATTCAGGAACTTTACCATTCACACCTAATATTGGCCAGCCATTTTCCCATTTGACTGGAACTAAATAAGGAATACGACCTACACCTCCAGCATCTCTAAATAAATAAGAAAACCATCTGCCATCTGGAGTATCGATAAGTCCTCCTTGTGCAACACCTTGATCTTGTAATCCAACTTTCCCTTCCCAAGGGCCATTGATGTTATCGGCACGATGAATAATTACAGTACGCATTCCGCCTCTTGGCCAGTTGATATTGAATAAATAATATTTTCCATTAACTTTAAAAAGCTGGGAACCTTCAGAATTTAACATAATATTGTTTCCGGCAGGAGCACTGGCGTTTTCAATTAAGACTCTTTTTGTTTCTTCTTTTACACCCGAAAGATCCTTGTTCAGTTCTATTATTTCAAGTTTTCCTGATCCCCAAACCATATACACTTTTCCATCATCATCAAAAAGAATGGAGTGATCGTGGTAGGAGTGATTTAAAACCACTTTTTTCCAAGGTCCTTTTTCAATATTTTTTGTTGAATAAATGTATGTTTTACCCGTTGTTCCTGAAAAAGTACTTAGGTAATAAATTCCATTATGGAGACGCAAACAACTAGCCCATGAACCTCTACCATAATCGTTTTTCCCATTATCTAAATTGAGTCTGTCATTGTCATCTTCTAATGTTTCGTATGCATAATTGACCAATTTCCAATTCACTAAATCCGTAGATTTCATAATTGGAACCCCTGGATTAACGTGCATTGTAGTACTGCTCATATAATAGGTGTCGCCTACTCTAATTATTGACATATCAGGTACATCAGCATGAATTAATGGATTTTGCGTTTTACTGTTTTGAGAAAACGCAACCGTTTGCATTATTAAAGCAAAGCAGACTAAAATGAACAAATTTTTATGTTTCATTGGATAAAAATTTAAAATTGAATTGTATTTTTATTTGATTTTTTTAACCCCTTCTGTGGTTTGTACTATTTTTTGAATAGTTCCATCTTCGTTGTAGTACATATAATCTACGCAAACAGAACGTCTGTAACTACCGCCTGTAGGCAAGCTACCATTATGATAAAAAAAGTATGATTTTCCTTTATAGTCAATAATACCGGGATGTGTAGTAAAACTGTTTTTTACATTTTCCTGAATAATTCCTTGATGCGTCCAAGGTCCTGTAATGCTAGGAGCTGTACAATATTCTATCATTTCTGGTTTTGTACCCACACTAGGATAAACTAAATAATAAAGATTTTTTCTTTTGTAAACCCAAGGGCCTTCGATATAATTTTTGGGTTTGAAAGTAGTGATAGCTCCATCCATTTCTATCATATTCTTTTTAAGTTTTACCCATTTGCAGCTTGAATGTCCCCAAAATAAATAGGCTTGCCCATCATCATCAACAAATACTGTAGGGTCAATATCATCCCATGAATGTTTCATGTCTGTAGTCATTTCATTTACTACAAGAGCTTTTCCAATAGCGTCTTTAAAAGGACCTGTTGGACTGTCTGAAACTGCTACTCCAATTGCAGCTCCACCTTTACTATTGGCATCTTCTTTATGAAATGTAGAAACAAACCAGTAAAATTTTCCTTTTCTCTCAACACACTGTGCTGCATAAGCATCGCCCGTTGCCCAAGAAAAAGTACTAGGAGAAAGTAGCGCTCCGTGATCTTTCCATGTTGCCATATCCGTTGTTGAAAACACATGCCAATCCGCCATTTTATAGTTAGTATCTGCTTCGGTGGCTACATCGTGTCCTGTGTATAAATACAGTGTCCCTTTATGCACAAGTGGCGATGGGTCGGCAGTAAAAATGTGACTAATTATAGGGTTTTGAGCTGTAATTTCGATCATCGACAAACAACACATTAATACAAAAAGAATCTTGGTTTTTAATTTCATAATTTATAGGGTTTGGTTAATAGCATTTCTTTTTTGTTACTCTATTTGTAGCATTTTAATTGTATTAATTTTTCTCAAAAACTACTTTTTAATGATTACTTTTTTACCACTATATTTTATGGATTTGGCAACAGTTTCATTTTCATTTCCTGTTATCCATTTAATATTCATAGTATATGTATCAATTTTATCTTTATAGTTACCTATTTGATTACCAATAACTAAAATTTGTTTCTTTTGATCCCAGTATATTGGTATTTCAAGGTGCTCGCCTTTTTCATAGTTGTAATTATCGCCTTCGTCATCGTAAAGTGTAAACGAAGCGTCTTTACCTGTATATACACGGATTTCAAGAATATCTTGTTTTGTTTGAGTGCTTTGAACTACATTTCCCATTGGTACAATTGAACCCTCTTTTACAAAAACAGGAATTCTGTCTAATGGAGCAGGTGATGCTATTGTTTGTCCTCCTTCAAATCGTTTGCCTGTCCAGAAATCATACCAAGCATTTTGTTTTGGCAAATAAACATTCCAATTGGTAACATCAGGTGCTGTTACGGGTGCTATCAAAAATGCTTTTCCAAACATATATTGGTAGGCTTGACTTACAGCGGTTGTGTCATCATTGAAGTCCATAATTAAGGGTCTCATCAAAGTCGAATTATTCATAGCTATTTGCCAAGCTTCTGAATAAATATAAGGCAACAATTGATACCTAAGATTCATCATAGTCCGCATATTATTCTCTACTTTTTCACCATATTTCCAAGGCTCAGTTTCTGTTTGATATCCATGAATACGGAATATTGGATTGAAAACACCCCATTGGAACCAACGAGTGAGTATTTCGTGATACTTTTCATCCTTGTATTGCCCTGAGCCAGGACGGAAAAAACCACCTATATCAGTAGTCCAATAAGGCATCCCGGTAAGATTATAATTCAATCCTGCTACTATTTGACGTTTATAAGTGTCCCAGTTCCAACCTATATCTCCCGACCAATTGATGGTGCCATAACGTTGCTGACCTAAAAAAGCAGAACGAGTAAGAATGGCAACTCTTTTCTCTGGATTGGTATTTCTTTGCCCTTCGTAAACGGCTTTGCTGACAAATAATGGATACGTTAATCGGTAAAAATCACCCAACCCAAAATAGGTTTGTTTTCCTTTTAGGGCATCATTTTCAGGTTCGGTTGCATCCATCCACCAAGAATCTACACCTATAGCAAATAGATTTTTATCGAGTGCGTTCCAATGTGTTTTTTGAGCTTCCGGATTATAAATGTCTATCCAAGGACTGTTCTTTATGAACAAATTTTTGGCTAAATATTCCTTAGCAATTTCAGATTCTTTATTCAAATTTTCCCAAACAGAAACCGAAAAATGAGCATTCAAATCATGAATTTCTTTTATGAATTTTTCTGGTTCAGGATAATGTGTTTCATCAAATTTAGGGACTCCCCATCCATATTTTCCCCAATATTGCCAGTCTTGCACAATGACATCCACCGGCAAATTGCGCTTTCTAAATTCTTTAAGGGTAGAAACCAAATGCTCTCCAGAAGTGTAGCGCTCGCGACATTGCCAAAAACCATATGCCCATTTAGGCAACATAGGCACTTTACCGGTTAGGTTACGGTAAGTGGCTATAATTTCGTCCGTGTCTTTTCCTGCAAAAACAACATAATCTAATGATTTGGCATTAGGCGAATTAAAAACCGTTTCATTATTGGAAAGTTTTAAACTAAGAGATGGCGTGTTACTCGATTTGCAAACCACTTTTACAGTATGTTCTCCCGCTTTTAAGTTAACTAATTTACTCACTGCCGGTGGAAGCCATAAATTAGATTGATTGATTACATCGATATCGTCAATCAATACTAAATGACGACTGTCCATATCTCCAAGATCAAGCATTACTGAATATTCGCCATCTTTGGCTACCGAAAAACTACCCGAATAAACAGATTGTTGTTGTGAAACGCGTTGTGTACCCGAGGTAGTAGTCACTTCGGCTTCACGTTTTTCACCGTCTTTTGTATCATTTTTTGATAGTGAAATATTTTGATTACTAGGATTAAAATAGGTCAAACCATATTGATGCCACAATAATCCATAGCCTTTATTGGATACCAAAAAGGGGATTGCAATTTGGGTGTTTACTTGAATTAGTTTTCGTGTAGTGTTTTTTAGATTATAAAATCCATCTTGAAATTGCCCTAATCCAAATAAGTATTCGTCTTGAGGCGATTCAAAGCCTTGTTCGGCCACAAAGCAAGGTTCTCCCATAATGGTACTGGGTTTCATTAACCTTGTATTTGCCTTTTCGCTAAGGAAAACTTTTCCAGATTTATCGCTATACTGAATAACTCCAGTTTTTTTATCGAATGCGACACTCATTGCTTTTGTGCTAAGTTTTAAACTGGTTGCGCTTTCTTTCAATGTAAAACTTGGTACATTAGGTTTGTTGATGAATACAAACTCTTGCGTTTCTGATAAATTTCCAATTACATATTTTATCCTTACTGATTTGTCTGTAAGAGGAATTATGCTAAGTGTGCCTTCGGACAGATCTACTGATAGTCTGTCTTTGGTCAAAGTATGTTTTTTATACTGCTGTGCATTGATCGATATGGACAGCAATCCTAAGAATAAAATGTGAATGAATCTTTGCATATTAATGTTTTTAACTAATTATAATTATTCTTGAATTGGATGAAAAGAAAGAATAACACTTTTTATCAATCTAATATTCAGGGCACTTATACTTGGCAGTATTAAAATAAAACGAATTTAAATTTATTTTTTACTGTTCTTCATTATCTCAAGCATTTTGGATGCATATCTTTTTCCTAACATTCTATATCCTTCAGCAGAAAAATGAAGATTATCAGCTACATCAGGGCATCCGCTTGAAGAAATCACATGTGAGTTTGGAATTGTTTCTGGTAAAGTGGCAATTATTTTGTTCATACTGGCGCATATTCCACCTTGATCCGCATGCACAACTTCTCCAGCCAATAAAGGGGTAGATTCTGCTTTAAGATTAAGGTCTTTCAATAGGTTATCATAAACTACCTTTACCTTTTTTGTCCACAATGTATCATTGGTATTTGATTCGCCTTGATGTAATAAGATGCCTTTTATCACACCCGTTTCTTGAGCAATTTTGGCCATTTCCACTAATCTGGCATAAGGATTTCCGTCATATTGAGCGACCATTGATTTCAACCATTGTGGAGACGTGCTCACATAAGATTCATAATTATCTTTGTCGAAAAGTTCTATTTTGCAACCTCCTACTGCCACATTGATAACACCCACTTTTACATCTTCAGGAAGGTTAGCAATCATTTCTCTTCCAAAATAATCGGCTGGGGTAAGACCTGTTTTACAACGACTCAAAGGCGGAACAGCAGTGTACCATTGTCCTTTTTTTCTATTTAAATTATCACAATCTACCGCTTCTAAAACCTGAAATCGCTTATTTACTATTGTGTCTTGAGGTTCAAACTTTGCATTTCCTTCCATATTAGATTGTCCAATACAGAGATAGACATAGAATTTTTTATTTTGAGCAAATGAATTCATCCCAAAAAACAGTACTGCAACAGTAAACAACAGGCTTAATTTTTTTTTCATTTTTTAAAGTTTAGATTTATTTTAAAAATTATTTTTATTTGCTTACTAGCGTTATAAAACTTCCTTTTTTTGTTGGTATATCAACAACCGTAGTTGGTTTAAGTTCAAGCGGCTTAATAGTAGCTTTTTCAGATATAATAGAAGCTGGTGTCTCAGCAACAAAATAAAAAGGGTTAGGATTTTCACCTTTGGAATCCACTAAATCAGCACCCGAATTTTGCTTCATAGCATTTGGTAAACGCAATCTCAAATTTCCTCCAAGTGTAGATTTTACGACCAGTTTTATTAGTTTGGCATCTTTCCATTGCATTTCGACCACTTCGAAACCACCTCTAACTCGCAAGCCTTTGACAGTACCCTCTTTCCAAACATCGGGTAGAGCCGGAAGCAAATGAATTGCACCATCTGAACTTTGTACAAGCATTTCAGAAATTCCTGAAGTACAACCAAAATTTCCATCTATTTGAAATGGCGGATGCGCATCAAAAAGATTGTTGTAGGTACCGCCTCCTCCAGGATTTACACCCAACGGAGTGAGTTGATTCTGAATGAGTTTATAAGCGTGATTTCCATCCTGCAATTTTGCCCACCAATTCACTTTCCAACCCATACTCCATCCAGTGGAAACGTCTCCACGCTGAATTAATGTATTTTTAGATGCTGCAAATAATTCAGGGGTTATATAAGCCGAAATTTGATTGGATGGAAACAATCCATATAAATGTGATATGTGGCGATGATTGTCTTTTGGATTATCTAAGTCATCTAACCATTCCTGAAGTTGGTTGTGCTGACCAATGTGCATAGGAGCTAATCGATTCCGTGTTTTTGTGAGCGTTTCTATAAAAGCTGCATCAGTATTTAATGCTTCGGCAGCACGAATTGTTGTGCTGAAAATGTCAAATACAATTTGGTTATCCATAGTAGTTCCTGCATCTATCGAAGCCCCTTCAAAGCTTTTTGGAGAGTTTTCTGGAGAAATACTTGGACTCACTACTAACCATTTATTTTTAGGATCTTCTACTAAAAAATCGATATAAAACTGGGCTGCTCCTTTTATTGCCGGATATACCGAAGCCAAATATTTTTGGTCTCCATTATAAAGATAATGCTCCCATAAATGTTGACTTAGCCAACCGCCAGCTTCTGGCCAAGTTCCCCAAAAAGACCCGTCAATAGCACCCGTGACACGCCAAATATCTGTATTATGATGAGCTACCCAACCCTTGGCTCCATACATCACTTTGGCAGTTTCTTGACCTGTAACCGACAACTCTTTTATCATCTCTAAAAAGGGTTGGTGTAGTTCTCCCAAATTGGTTCTTTCTGCAGGCCAATAGTTCATTTGGGCATTAATATTAATGGTGTATTTGCTGTCCCAAGCCGGATTGATGTTTTTATTCCAAATCCCTTGAAGATTGGCAGGTTGACCACCAGGTTGTGAAGAAGAAATGAGTAAATATCTACCATATTGGAAATAAAGCGATACCAAATTGGGGTCATTCGTATTTCTGAAATTTTTCAGACGCTCATCGGTTGGTAAATCAGCCGCTGGAGTAGTTCCTAAATCTAATTTCACACGATTAAAATACTTTTGATAAGCAACTATGTGATTTTTCAATATATTGGAATATGATTTTGGAAAAGCCTTATCCATATAATCTAAAGCTCTTTTATTTTCATCACCACTGATGTCTTTATAGTTGTTAAAATTGGTGGCTATCGAAATATAGATAGTAGCAGTAGTTGCATTTTTTATACTAAGTTCGGTGTCCGTAGAAGAAAGAGAACCTCCTTCTAATTTGATACGAGTGATTCCTTTAAATTTCACCATACCTTTTACGGTTTCGTGATCACTGGTAGTTCCAAAAATAGTTAGGTCATTATTTGGGGTAGTGGTAAAAGTTTTTTGTTTTTGAGGAGAGGTATAATTCACCTTAAAAGAGAGGCTGCCTGCTTTGCTTGCTGAAATTCGCATTACAATAACTCTATCGGTCAAAGAGGCAAATGTTTCCCGATTGTAAGAAACATCGCCCACAGTATAGGTGGTTTTAGCAACGGCTTTTTCAATGTCAAGTTCCCGATAATAATTAGTATAATTTTCATGTCCTTCAAAAACTAGAATCAGATTCCCCAAAGGTTGAAACATTTGTCCGTTTGATTTCTTGGTGATTATATTTTGATTGGCCAGCTTCTCGGCTTCTTTGTGTTTTCCTTCAAATATAAGTTTTCTGATTTCGGGAAGTGCTTGCAATGCGTCAGGATTATCGTTGCGATTTGGGCTACCACTCCAAAGTGTATGCTCATTCAATTGAATTATTTCTTTGTCAACATTACCATAAATCATAGCTCCTAAACGGCCATTGCCAATAGGCAGGGCATTTTCCCAAATTTCTCCTGAAGGCTGGTTATACCATAGTTTAAGAGATTGATTTTCTTGAGAATAAGAGATTGAAAAACAAAAAATAAAAATTAATATAGATACTTTTTTCATTGAAAATAACTGATTTATAGCTGTTAATTCTATATTAGAAATACTACGCTTAATAAAAAATATGTGTTAAATATACACTTAAAAAATTAAAAACAAAAATTCACAGCATAATAAGTGTTTATGCTATGAATTTTTGAGAAAAATAGTATTCATTATTTTTTTAAATAACTCTCTTTAGGCCCAAGATAACTTGGTTTTAAACCGCCTGTATTGATCATTATTTTTTCGATTACAACTCCTGGATCTACCATCCAAACTTTAAGTGTGTGAAAACCTGGTTTTGAAATAGAGAGTTTTGTTTCGGAACGTCTTGCTTGATTCACGACGGTCTGCGCCCAACCAGGATTCGAAAAATGCACTTTAAATTTGTCTGGAACATTCGTAACATATTGAGGCGTTTCATCATCAATGGAAATTGCAAATTTAATGTCACGACCTGGCATAATGTTCAGCAAAGGGGATGTAATTAGAGTTATATCTATTGTCCCATTCGTAAACAAATACAGGGGATATTCGAGGCAAGGTGCATCTTTTTTTGGCGTTGCTGCTGGAGCATTGGCTGGAGCTGTAGCTCTCATTCCTGAAAGTGTAAGCCCATAATCTTCTATTTTAATCCATTTTCGATCGCCTTCATCATTATTTTTTGAAAAATGCTCGGCTTCAATAGCAATTAATCCGCCACTTTCAACAAATCCTTTTATATTATTGTCTTCAGGATTAAATGCTTGAACACTTATAGAAACTTCCTGACCTGCACCAGAAATGGTAATGCTGGCTTGAGTTTTACCTTTTGGTACTAATTTTTCGTTTAATTTTACCCAAATTCTTTTATCGGTTTGGTCGATTTTGCCTTTGTTTTCGCTAATGCTTAACCAAGGAACATCGGTTTTGATGGTGTATTCAAAAGGGATTTTTCCGCGATTAAAAATTTCGATAAACTGCTCTTTGTTATTAAAAACATCCAACTCGGGAAGAATAGCTTTTTCGGAAGAACCTGGCCAACTAGCCTCGGTGCCTGGAAGACTTATTCCCATTGACGCTTCGGCTAATGGTTCAACGTCCTGAAGAGGAACTGCTCTTAAACTATTTTCTCTTGGCGGCATCCAATTATTGTAACCCAGATGAGTTTGATCCATAAAATGATTCCATCGTCCATCGGCGTAAATGGTATTGTAGTGCTTCATCAATGCAAGATCTTGCTGAAAGAGTTCACGGGTTTGATTTGCCATAGTATTGGCACTTACCCTTTTTTGACTGGCATACAAATTATTTCTTGCCGCGGTATAATACAATTCGTTTACCAATGCACAGGCCTTGGTCGGAAACAATACAATTTGATAAAATGCGTCTCTTTTTTCTTTTGGCAATTTGTTATAAATAGCTTCGGCTTGTGCAGTGATTTTATTAAAATCGGCTACTACATTCTCGGCTTCTTGGTAATTAACTACACTAAAAGTTTTTGGTGTCAATGATTCAATTTTTCGACGACCATTGTATTTAGTATATTTGGATAGAATATCAGCAATTTCATTGGCATACTCAGCGCCAAATTCTCTCGCAGCCCATAGTTGAGTATATTCGTTTATATTAGAATTTGTCCATTTATTGGTATCCCAAGCAAGGCTCATGAAATATTCCATTGGCAATTCATATCCTTTGAAGTGTCCCACATTCACAATCCAGATTCTATCCGCTCCATATTGTTTGGCAAGCGACATTTGATCCCAAATTTTAGAAATTGGATTGGTATTTATCCACTCATAACTGCGAGGATCGCCATGGTAGTCAAAATGATAATATACTCCGGAACCTCCAGCTCGTAAGCGCTCTTCTGGTGTAGGAAGTCTGCGAATGTTGCCCCAGTTATCATCGGCCCATAATAGTGTAATATTATCGGGTACACGCATTCCTTCATTATAATATTCCATAATTTCTTTGTACAAACACCAAGATTGGGGAACTTGGGTAATGTCGGGATTCATTTCTTCAGAAATTATTTTTTGTTGTCTTTTAACAATTTCTTCTACCATGGCGATATTCGACTTTAGGTCGCCTTCCATTTCTGAATCATTAGCTCCACGAAGTCCCATTGTAACAATACTTTCATAATTTTTGTTACGTCGAACACCTTCTCTCCAAAATTTATCGAGTGTGTCAGTATGTTTTTTATAGTTCCAATGACCTAACGATTTATAATACCTCCTATCCCATTCTTGTTGGGAACGAATCATGGGTTCTTGGTGTGAAGTTCCCATTACAATACCGTATTCATCGGCAAGGCGTGAGTTTTTGGCATCATCTTCGTTAAAGGCATTGCTCCACATGGCTGGCCACAAATAATTAGCTTTTATCCGGAGCATTAGTTCAAATACTTTGGAATAAAATTCAGAGCCATAATTAGCAACTCCATTGCCAATAGGTGGATTTTGGCTTGGTTTTATCATACCATATTTTTCTTTAATCCAATTGGTCAATGCCGGTGCTTCATCATTTATGAATATTCCTCTATATTTTACACTAGGTGATTGGGTGTGTTTTATTGGTTTTACGTATAGAGCGTCTTTATGCGGCACGGGAACATCAGCCCAGAAATACCAAGGTGATACCCCAATTTGTTGAGACAAATCGTATATGCCATATATGGTACCTCTCTTGTCGTTCCCTACAATTACAAGCGCTTTATCCACTCCTGGAAAAGGCTTATCAACTGTTTGAATCGTATAAGCTTCCCATTTGCCCACGATATTATTAATATCAATTTTTTTGTTTTTTACTAACTTATCAATAATTGGGCTTTTGCCATAAGTACCTACTATTACTATTTGTTTATTGGTTGGTAATTTGTCATAAACTATATTGGGAGCATAATTTGTTACCTTTTTAATATCAGATTGTAAATCTTTTAATGCTCTTATGACTCCAGGATAATCATTAGAACCGATGAATAATGGACTGGAATTGCCAGTTGCAGAAAGTGTAAAGAAATTTTTACCTCTAGTACTTGAGATATAGGATGGTTCTCCAATTGCCAATGCTGCTGTTGGTAGTAATATTGCCAAGAAGAAACAAACCAAAAAGCGAAAGCTCGGGTGAAAAAAGGAACAATTTATAGTTTTAAAAAACATGATAATAATATTTTAATTAAAAATAGACATCTGTGCATTGGATCTTACAAAATTATCAATAACACAAATTATCAATACTATTGAAAGTAAACGTTTTTTTTGTTGTGTATAGGGATATATACTTATGCTTTATTGAATAGTAATTTAAATAGGATCAAAAAGGATGTTTATAATTAAAAAACAAAGAGAATAAATCACAATGTTTTATTGATAAATTATAAAGACTTTATTAATATTAACAAGAAAATATACCAAAAAAAGTCGAGAGTAACCAGCTCCCGACTTTTGGTAAAAACAACCTATTAACTACTAACTCAAAATTATTGTGGAAAAATTCGTAGTTCTAAACTTTTTCCACAATTTTAATAAAATAATTTTGTATCGAGATGAGCTGCAAATTTGATAATCTTCTTGAATTTTATCACTACAAAACTGCTTATAAAACACCTGTGTCAAAACAAGTTTGTCACAGGTGTATTTTATTTTATTTTAATTATATTGTGGATTCTGATACGCTTTTTTCTCTTCTGGTGTCATAATCATTGCATCAAGTTGACCTTGAGGAATTGGGCGCAAATAATGAAATTTTTCTATTGTACGCGTAACCGTTACTGGTGTATGATCAGTATAATTGACTCCTCCAATTTTATAAGTTCCTGCAAGTTCATTCCATTTTTGAGTACGAACTAAATCGAACCAACGATAGCCTTCGGCATAATATTCACGAGAACGTTCTGCTAAAATATAGTTAATATCGATAATTGCAGGTGTTGCAGCAATCATTGCAGCACTATTGTCGGCTACTTTTGCAACATTACCATTATTGTCAAATCTCCATTTTCCGGCACGTGCACGAATAACGTTAACTAAATCTCTGGCACTTTTTCCAGCTTGTGTGGTGGCACCCATTACGGCTGCTTCAGCAGCAATAAAATAAAGCTCAGATAATTTGGCAATATTGTAAGGACGGGTACTTGCGGCATTAGGTTGACCTAATCCTCCAGCATTGTCAGTACGGTATGGACCTAGTTTCCATAATCCAGGATATACTATTCTGTTTACACCTTGAGGAGATATTACAAAATCAGATCTTCCAGGTAATACACCAGCTCCTATATTACTCTTGTAAGTAGTATTTGAGTAGTCAATAGCTGTGGTAGGCTCATCATTCAAGAAAGTTAAGATAGCTCCCCCTGGGGCAACAGGTAAATTGTTTGCATTATTCAACGTAGCACTTGTATTACCAGCTTTATTCCAGTTACCACGATAAGTTGTTACAAATGTTCCATCATAACGAGAGTCGTTTGTTTTGTCAGCAAAAGTATTTACTAGAACTCCAATTGTTGGGCACATACGTGTCCATGGGCGTCCCAAGTGTTGTTCAGCTTCACGTTGCACAGAACTAATACCTGAACTTCTAATTGCAGTATAGTTCCAAGTCATCATCCAACCGGCAAAATTATCAGGGGCTGCACCATTGGCATAAGTTAGGCTACTTGCATTATAGAATTCGCTTTTTTCAGTATGGTCTGCATACAATAGTAATTCGCTGTTACGGTCATTACTTGCTAAACTTACGTCATAAAAAGTGGGTTGTAAAGCAAAACTCCCGTGTGTATCAATTCCAGTTGCGGCCACATTGTAGGCTTGTTGAAAATACCAAGCAGCATCATGACCGTCGGGGTCAACACGAGGGGTTTCTGGGTATGTTGGAATATTATTTGGATTTTTTAACCACCAAGCATAAGTTAAATAAGCTTTTGCCAAATAAAGTCTCGCAGCCGTTTTGGTTACTCCTCCTTTTACTCTTCCCACATCTGGTAAATCTTTTACAGCTGTTAATAAGTCTGGAAATACAGCTTTAGTATAGACTTCTGGCACTGTATTCCTTACAGAGTATCTAGAAGTACTTGTGTTGAACTTTAGTTCACCCGCTCCCAAATCCAAAGGCACGCCTCCAAAAGTTTGAACAAGTAAAAAGTAATCAAAAGCGCGAAAGAATCTAGCTTCTGCAATTAGTGCATTCGAAATAGTACCTATTGCAGCAGCATTTTCAATTACGCCACTTGCGGTGTTGATATTGATGAATGCTGTTCCCCACAATGCGTCAGTACGACTAGAGGTAGAAGTAACCGATCCAACGCCAGAATAGTCCATATCCTTAAAGTTGTTATCCGCACTTTGGGCATATGTTGCTTCATCTGTTCCGGTTATACCTGTATTATAGTAGTAGGCGGGCCCATATAAGTAGCGCAAATGTGCATACATAGAAGTTAATCCTCCTTGAACCCCCTTTTCAGTTTTAAAATATTCGGGAGTAAAAGTAGCGCGTGGTTGTTCTTCCAAAACATTGGAACACGCCCCCATAAACAGCACTATCAAAACGGCTGCTATAAAAGTTTTTATTTGTATATGTTTCATCTTTATCTTTTTTTAGAATGTTAAATTAAGGCCAATCAAGAAGCTGCGTGTTGAAGGTGAATTGGTTCCTAATGTCAGCAAACGTCTTTTATAAGTATCGGTTACGGCTGCATTTTCGTCGCCATAAGAGTTGGTTTCAGGATCCATACCTGTTTCTTTGTGGTATGGTGAATATATTACAAATGGGTTTTGTGCTGTGCAATACAAACGAAATCTATCAATTCCAAGATCTTTAATGAATTTTTCGTTTAAGTTGTAGCCAAGTGTAATAGTACGAATTTTAACATAAGAAGCATCAAAATACCCCATAGTAGATCCGTATTTTGGATTATCACCACTTGTTATACCACCGGGTTTAGGATACTTTGCATCCGTGTTTTCAGGTGTCCAGTAGTCCGCTTTCACATTTCCTCTACGTCCATTTAACGTATTAAGGTAACCTGTTGATGAGTAAAGGGTACTGATAAGAATTCCTCCACTTTGAAAAGCACCTACAGCACTAATGTCAAAGTTTTTATAGGCCAAGCGCGTGTTGAAACCCCCTTGAAAATCAGGGTTTATGTCTAGGATTTGTCTGTCGGCTGGTCCAATTGCTCTTGTTGGTGTGCCATCAGGGTTGAAATCACCGGTATATTTTACCTTAATCATACCCACATTTCCACCTACTTCATATTTTGTTAGATTTGCATCTTCTGCCTGCCAAAGTCCTATTTTTTCATAGTCATAGATTACATCAATTGGATGTCCTACAAACCACCAGTTGTTTTCGTCTCTCAACTGACCCGAAGCAAGTGATACAAGTTTGTTTTTATTGGAATAGAAGTTAACACCAACATCCCAAGACCAACCGTCAGGGTTCTCCAATATTGCGCCATTAAGCGTAAATTCAAAACCTTTATTTTGAGTTTTCCCAATATTATCAGTATAAATTAAAACGCCTGATGTAGCAGGTAAACCCACATCTAATAGTATGTCGTTTGTATCTGTAATATAATATTCTGCTGTTCCAGACAGGCGATTGTTGAAAAAGCCAAAGTCAATTCCATAGTTCATCGTGGTAGAAAATTCCCAACCTAATTCAGCATTAGGCGCTCTAGTTACATAATACCCTGTTGTGTTTACATCTCCAAAATTGTAAGGTCTTGATTCTAAACGTCCAAGTGTAGAATATGGAGCAACAGCTTGGTTAGAGGTTTCTCCATAACCTGCACGTAATTTCAGTTGATCTAACCAGGTAACGTTTTGCATAAACGATTCGTTTTTGACATTCCATCCAGCAGATACCGCAGGATATGTATGCCATTTATGACCTTCTGCTAACCTTGAAGAAGCATCAGATCGAACAGTGGCTGTAAGCATATAACGATTGTCATAAGAATACATAGCACGTGCCATATAAGAGATCAAACCACTTACCTCATATGCCTGATCGCGGGGATTAATAGTAATTTCGCCTGCAGCATTACCTAAATTATAAAATTGGAAGGCATCGGATGCTATATCCTTAGCAGATACTTGAGATCTGTTGTATCTGGTTTCTTCGGCTGAGTACATAGCAACTGCATTTAGCTGATGTTTTCCAAAGGTACGGTCGTAAGTAAGCAGGTTTTGAATTGTCCAATTGGTTCTAAGTGTATTGGATACAGTAGCTGTCGAAACTGTCGTAGGATTAACACTGAATACTCCTTCTCCCGTATAATTACCACCATTACTGGTACGGAAGTTTCCTCCTAAGTCTAGGTGATATTTTAAACCTTCAACCCCTGGTATTTTAACCTCTCCATAAATAGTGTTATAAGAACTATAGGATTTGGTTTGATCTATCCATTTGTCTCCCAAATTTTTCACCGATTCTCTTGTATATACCCAGTTTTCGTCTAAAGGCATTTTTACGGTTCTTTTCAAAGAACCATCCGCATTATATGGATCGGCTATGGGAGAGCTGCTTAAAGTTCCAAATAATCCCATATTGTTTCCCATAGAAACAACGTAATTGTTATTAGTTGTGAAACCAAATTTAAAAATCCCTATTGCTTGATCTACGGCACCTCTCAATGACAAACGTGTGTAATCCTGTCCAGGCACTACTGCTTCCTCTTTGTAATAACTAGTACCAAAGTTGTAATTACCAGTTTCGGTACCATTTGAGACACCAACATCATGACTTGTTACTACGCCTGATCTATAAAATAAGTCTTGCCAATTAGTATTCACATCATCGGCTTCATCTAACCCATTAGTTTTATATAAACCGGCTGCTTTACGAAGTGCTACAAATTCTGTTCCTTCCATCATTGGGTATTGAGCAAAAACATTTTTCAAACCACTAAATGTATTATAAGTAAATTTTGCTTTTTGTCCCTTTTGACCTTTATTAGTAGTTATCAAAATAACACCATTGGCACCACGTGAACCGTAAATAGCTGTTGCCGAAGCATCTTTTAAGATATCAATACTTTTGATATTGTCAGGACTGATGTCACCGATTGATCCAGCAAATGGAACACCATCTAATACTACTAGAGGGTTGTTGTCTGCTGATAGGGAACGAGTACCTCTAATACGGATTTGCATTTCAGCTCCTGGTTTAGATGATGTTTGAGACATCTGAACTCCAGCTAGACGACCTTGCAATGCTTGTGTGACATTAGCAGAAGGCACTTCGCGCATTATATCACCTTTAATAGAAGCAACCGAACCAGTAACCGCTTCTTTTCTTTGGGTACCATACCCAATTACTACTACTTCCTTTAAAGTATTTGATTCTTCTACAAGTACAACATTAATTTGAGATTGACCTTTCACAGCAACTTCTTGAGTTACAAAACCCACATAGCTATATACTAATACTGCGTTTGCGGGCACGGAATTAATCGAATACTTTCCATCAATATTTGTGGATACACCATTTTTTCCTCCTTTAAGAGAAACATTTACACCAGGAATTGGCCCCGATGCATCGGAAACTATTCCAGAAACTGTGGTTTGAGCATTTGCTCCTACAGAAAACATAAACATAAGGAGCAGAAACCCCAGCAGTTTAAAGTTTTTTGATTTGCTTTTAAAACATAAAAAGTAAGTCATAAAAAATTGATTAAATTGGTTAATTAGTATTTGTGAAATTTATTATAGGAAGTTCAATTGCGTTTCAAAGTGAAACAACAATTTAGCCTCTAACTTAACAGAGCAAATTTAAATAAAAATTATTCATACACAATCGATTGCGTAAATATTTTTTAATAAATTCTTAAAAAATTCATCTTAAATTATCATATTCTTTTTTTTGATAACAATTATTGAAAATAATACATATATAATAATACATCTAACTACACCATGAAGTGTAGTCAAAAATCGAATTCCGCGTTATTATTCTCGCTTCTGGAAGCTTAAAAGCAGCAAATCAAACTCTTTAAAATAGTTCAAACTATTAAATTAAAAAAGGCATAAAAAATGAATTTTGAGACTTTCTTTTAAAGTAAAAAATGCTTTTTATTTATTCAAATGCCGAACTGTTGCAATTACACCATCCATTTGTGCCAAAGCAAACATTCGACCGTGAAACGAATAGCCGGGATTGTATCCTTTGTCTTCATCGCCCAACATCATTCGACCGTGATCGACACGCATTGGTAATTTCGTGTTTTCGGCTTCAAATATGGTAACTAATTCTATCAAATGTCCACGTCCTTCCAGATGCGAAGCTTCAATAAAATTACCTCCTTCTAAAGTTTCGGTACTTCTTAAATGCACAAAATGGGTACGAGAAGCAAATTTTCGTGCCAACTCTGGAACATTATTTTTTATACCTGTACTCAATGAACCTGCACAAAATGTCAATCCATTATGTGGATTATCAACCGCATTCAAAATCCATTGGATATCTTCTTCGTTCGTAACAATTCTTGGCAAACCCAACATTTGAAACGGCGGATCATCAGGATGAATACACATATTAATACCATATTGTTCGCAAACTGGCATAATTCGATTCAAGAAATAACGCAAATTTTCACGCAATTCATTTTTATCGATGTTGTCATAAACTGCCAATAATCGGTTGAATATAGCCACAGGGTTTTGATCTCCTGCTTTGATGTTTCCATTAATAAAGCCTTGAGTTTTTACAATAATAGTATCTATCAACTGTGCTTTTTCGGCTTCGGTAATGGATTTGTCGAGTTCATAAACTTTGGCCAATTCTTCGCTTGTATAATCTTTATCAGCCTCTTTTCGGTTCAGGATTAAAATGTCAAAATAAGCAAATTTGATTTTATCGAAATACAAAGTCGAAGTGCCGTCTTCTAGTTTATAATCTAAATCCGTTCGAATCCAATCGATAACGGGCATAAAATTATAACAAATTGTTTTCAAGCCACATTTACCCAAATTTTCAAGACTTACTATATAGTTATCAATTAGTTGGTCTCTATTGGGCGCGTTGTTTTTTATGCCTTCGCTCACCGGAAGACTTTCGACAACCGACCAACGCAAACCTGAAGCTTCGATATAATTTTTCAAATCTAAAATGGCTTCTTCAGTCCAGATTTCACCATTTGGAATATCATGCAATGCCGAAACGATGCCTTCAACCCCTATTGCTCTTAGCATGGATAACGCTATTTTATCCTTTTTGCCAAACCATCTCCATGTTTTTTCCATAATTATACCCCGCTAAATGCACTAAAACCACCATCTACTGGCAATACAACTCCTGTAATAAAACTCGCAGCATCACTACACAAAAACTGAACTGTTCCATTCAATTCTGCTATGTCGCCAAAACGTCCCATTGGAGTTTTTGCCAATACTTTTTTACTTCTATCCGTAAGCGAACCATCAGGATTGATAAGCACTGCACGATTTTGGTCGCCGATAAAAAATCCTGGAGCCAATGCGTTTACACGAATTCCATCACCATATTTCAAAGCCATTTCAGTAGCCAACCATTGGGTGAAATTACTGATTCCAGTTTTGGCAACCGAATAACCCGGAACACGAGTTATCGCCGAATAAGCTGCCATAGAAGACATATTGATGATGCTTCCACTTTTTTGTTTAGACATTACTCGCCCAAAAACCATACTTGGGAAAACGGTTCCATTCAAATTCAAATTGGTCACTTTGTCCCAATCGCTAATTTTCATATCGAAAAATTCTTGGTCAGGCATTAGTGTTGCACCCGGAAGATTTCCTCCAGCAATATTCAATAAAATGTCGATTCGTCCCCATTTTGCTAATACTTCTTTGGCTACATTTTCTAGGCTTTCCATATCTAGTACATTCCCTACCACTCCTATTACATCACTGCCAAAAACGGCAAGTTCAGCCACTCTTTTATTAAGGTTTTCTTCGTGAATATCGATGGCTACTACTTTTGCTCCTGCTTGCAAAAAACTTTTGGCTATACTTCCTCCTAAAACTCCACCCGCTCCAGTAATTATAGCTATTTTTCCTTGAATACTAAATGCATCATTCATAATTGTCTATTTTAAAATTTAACATACAAATTTAAACATAAGTAAAACTAATTATTTTTCCTAAATTTGCACATACTGATTCTATTTTTGCAATTTAAAGTAAATTGATTATGAAAACAATAATGAACGAACGACTTCTTATTTCGGAGTCAGCACCTCTCAATGTCCGTTTTTATGATTACAATCATTTTACGTATCCTTTGCATTTTCATTCGGAATATGAGATAATTTATATTAAAGAAAGTACAGGAACTCGGTTTGTTGGAAACAATAAAGCTAGATACGAAGCTGGCGATATTTTGCTTATTGGTTCAAATTTGCCTCATTTTATGAAGAGTGACGAAATTTATCACTCCGGCGAAACTGATCTAAGAGTGAAAGGCACCATAATTCAGTTTGAAAAAGATTTTATGTATTATGCCGTAAATAATTATCCGCATTTTATCAAGATAAAAAATCTGTTTCAAGAATCACAAAGAGGGATTTATTTTGCTCGAGGTCACTTTCAAAAATTGCAGGATTTATTAGAAAAAATACCCTTGGAAAATGGCATAAATCAACTCCTGATTTTTTTGGAAATTCTAAAAGAAATGTCAGAAACGGATAGTCGACAAACTATTTCCACAACTGATTTTGTCAATGAAACGATTTATGATACTGCAAGAATAGATAAGATTATTTCTTTTTTAAATAAAAATTATACTCGTAACATTAGTTTGGAAGAAATTGCATCTTTTGCTGCGATGAATACCTCAGCCTTTTGCCGTTATTTTAAAAGTAAAACTGGCAAATCATTCAAAAACTACATTTTAGACATGCGAATTGGGTTTGCTTGTAAACTTTTGCTAATGGAAGACATCAGCATTTCTCAGTTAAGTAGTAAATGTGGTTTTGAAACAGTTTCTCATTTCAATAAAACGTTTAAAAAAAACACAGGTTATGTTCCTTCTCTATATAGAAAAATGATGCTTAGTCGATAATAATTGAAATAAAAAAACCCTGAAAAATTGACTTTTCAGGGTTTTATAACTACTAAACCAAATTTAAAAAAACCAAACATTTTTAAATTTTACTGTAACTAAACAACTACTTGCTTAGTATATTTTTTTATTTTACTGAGAATTTAAACGTAGTTTTTGTTTTGTAATTCTCTCCTGGATTTAACACAGTAGTAGGAAAATCTTTTTGATTTGGAGAATCAGGATAATGTTGCGTTTCTAGACACAAACCTGTTCTGTGAGCATAGGTTCCACCGTTTCTCATTGGCAAAGTCCCATCTAAAAAGTTTCCTGTATAAAGTTGGATTCCCGGTTGATCTGAATACACTTCAAGCAATCTTCCGCTTGGAGCATTATAGGCAGAAGCAACAAAACGATAGCCTTTGTCTTGATTATTTAAAACCCAACAATGGTCATATCCTAATCCTTTTTTCAATTGATCATCTTTAACATTGATATCTTTTTCGATCACTTTTGGTTTTCTGAAATCGAATGGAGTATTGGCAACATCTGTCAATTTTCCTGTTGGAATTAAATCAGCATCTACAGGAACTAATTTATCGGCATCAATTACAATCTCATCACCCAAAATGGTTTTTGTGAAATCCCCTGATAAGTTAAAATAAGAATGTTGCGTCAAGTTTACAACCGTTTTCTTGTCGGTAGTCGCTTCATAAAGTACGTCTAATGAATTGTCATTATTTAAAGTATAAGTCACAAAAACAGTCAAGTTTCCAGGATATCCTTCTTCCATATCTTTGCTCACATACTTCAATTTTAAAATTGCAACATCTCCACCTTTGGCTTCTTCGGCTGTCCAAACTTTTCTATGAAAACCTTCTGGCCCACCGTGTAAAGCGTTTGCTCCATTGTTTTTTGCCAGTTGATATTCTTTACCGTCGATAGTGAATTTCCCTTTGGCAATTCGGTTACCAAATCTTCCGATAAGAGCTCCAAAATAAGGATTAGGTTTAGTATATTGTTCTAAATTATTAAAACCAATTGCTACTTCTTCTGAAACACCTGCTTTATTAGGCACTTTCAAAGAAGTTATAATTCCACCATAAGTCATGATATTTACCTCCATTCCTTTTTGGTTTTTCAGCGTATAAACATCTACTTTTTGCCCCTTAGGAGTTGTTCCATATTCCTTTTTTTCTATCGATACACTATCCATCTTTTGAGTTGTATTTTCTTGTTTTTCTTCTTTTTGATTCCCTTTACATTGTACACTAATAAGGGCTAAACTTAGTATGGAAAATCCATAAATGCAACGTTTTAATACATTCATAATTTGTGGTTTTTTGGTTAATTATTAATAGTTCGAAAGTTTAAATATCAAAAACGCATTGTCTCAGACATTCAAACTTTCGATTTTTTTTATTTACAAACCGTGCTGAAACAAGTGATAGTATGCTTCATTTGCATTCAAAGTATCTTTGAAGTTACGAATTGTTGTATTGTTATCAATTACAACCAATTCGATTCCTGCAATATCGGCAAAATCTTCCATAAATTCGGTTGTTACTGCTTGACTATAAACCGTATGATGCGCTCCACCGGCAAGAATCCAAGCTGTAGCTGCAACATCAAGGTTTGGTTTGCAATCCCACAATACGCGTGCTACTGGTAATTTTGGCAATTCAGCCATTGGTTTTACAGCTACAACTTCGTTTACAATCAAACGGAAACGCGTTCCCATATCTACTAAAGATACGTTGATTGCTTCGCCAGCAGGAGAATTAAATACCAAACGAGCTGGATCTTCTTTCCCACCAATTCCTAACTGATGCACTTCGCAAGCTGGTTTTCCATCAGCAATTGACGGACAAATTTCAAGCATATGTGAACCCAAAACGTATGATTTTTGAGGTGTAAAGTGATAGGTGTAATCTTCCATAAAAGAAGTTCCTCCTTCAAGACCTACATTCATAACTTTCAATGCACGAACCATAGCGGCAGTTTTCCAGTCGCCTTCGCCACCAAAACCATAACCGTCGGCCATCAAACGTTGGGTTGCAATTCCTGGTAACTGTTTCCAAGCTCCAAGATTTTCGAAAGTATCGGTGAAGGCTCCAAAACCACCTTCTTCAAGGAAAGCTCTTAATCCTAATTCAATTTTTGCTGCGTCAACTAACGAATGTCTTTGGGCTCCACCTTCTTTTAAATCATCGGTTAAGCTGTAAGAAGCTTCGTAAACTGCTAATAAATCAGCCAATTGTTTGTCCGTAACTTTATCGATATGTTTGGTTACATCCGAAGAATCGAAACCATTTACTGAAACGCCAAAACGAATTTGGGCTTCTACTTTATCACCTTCGGTAACGGCAACTTCACGCATATTGTCACCAATACGAGCTACTTTTAGGTTTTGCAATTCGTTCCAACCCAAAGCTACTCTTGTCCAGTTTCCTAATTTAGTTTGAACGCGTTCGTCTTCCCAATGTCCCACAATTACTTTGCGTTTTTTGCGCATTCTTGACATGATGAATCCAAATTCTCTGTCTCCGTGAGCCGATTGATTTAGGTTCATAAAGTCCATATCGATGGAACTCCAAGGAATTTCAGCGTTGAATTGTGTGTGCAAATGACACAATGGTTTTTTCAAGATGCTCAATCCACCAATCCACATTTTAGCAGGCGAAAAAGTGTGCATCCAAGCTACGATACCAATACAGTTTTTGTTGGAATTAGCTTCCAAACATACATTCAGGATTTGAGCTGGCGATTTTACCACATCTTTATATACCAATTTTACTGGTATTTTAGACGATGCGTCCAATCCTTTTGCAATTTCTTTTGAATGTTCCGCAACTTTTCTAAGTGTTTCTTCACCATATAACTCTTGGCTTCCTACTACAAACCAAATTTCTTTTTGGGCAATATCTATCATTTT
>Ga0138256_10000541_pt1 | contig 41251 bp, 37 predicted proteins | sample KNB2016incub_MG_FD_105486 | JGI IMG/M metagenome (GOLD analysis project Ga0138256, IMG submission 105486) | Active sludge microbial communities from wastewater in Klosterneuburg, Austria - KNB2014incub_MG | ecosystem: Engineered > WWTP > Activated sludge > Unclassified | place: Austria... | reverse complement strand
GTTGACGGAGTTGTAGCCACGGATCCTCGGCACGTTCACGATGTGCTTGAAGTTCCAGCTTACCAAGGCGTCGGCATTGGCGAGTGTGGCAATGGCGATATGCTGGCAATCGGCCATGCTGCTGCGACCGATCACCTTCTCCACCACATAACGCTCAGCCAAGGCGATCGCTTCAGTACTGCGCTCGATCATTTCCATCCTCCGCGCTACTTCACGCACGAAGAGGTCTCTCACGCGCGGTGGCGCGTTCTCCAATTCGGCCAAGACAATGGTGGAGACAAGAATGGTATCGCCTCGTTCGATGATGGTCTCGAACATGCGCTTGGTCCACTTCTCGAACTCAGGCTCGAAGTAGCCGCCGAAGACCGAGGTGTCCAAGTAGAGGCGCATGTTCAAATGTAGCGCGCTGGCTCAGGTTGTTGGCGCCGGGTTCCTGTGCTCCGCTGAACAGCATACTCATCACCGTGAAGATGGTGGTGCCGACGTGGGGGAGTGTGCTCCCTATCTCCGCAACAGGTAGAAACTACATTGTCAGTTCATCCCCCTTAGCTCTTGGCAACTACAAGCCCATGAGGCAGCAACGCCTTCTTGATGCTCTCAAGGTGCTTTTCCCGGCTCCCTTCTTTGGTCAACGCGATGATGCACCAAGTCCGCTTCGGACCCTTCATTCGTTCAACAACCTCGTTCAAGTGCTGCTCGACGCTTGACGCGCTCATCGAATCCGTTGGCTTGAACAATACAACGAGCAACTTCTTTGGACGATCACTGATCGTGAGATCCACCAGCGCACCTCGAACCTGCTTCAACGTCCGCGCTTCCAGTTCAACTACCCATTCCTTGCCGAAACGACCATCCGGAATGATGCGATGACCACCCAATTCAAATGGCGGCTTCGGCTCCGACCAATCCACGCGACCGGATAACAATTCATCAAGCAACCCCTTAAGGTATCCCTCGGGGCCTAGTTGTTTTGGGGTTGCCATCGTTTAGTGTTTGACCAATTGCTGGCGATTCGAACCTTCTGGCGTGCTGAGCCACATCGCATATGCCCCCGCCGCCTCTCGTGAAAGGTCAATGATTCTTGTTGACTTTGCGCCTTGCGCCATGAAGGTCTGGTTCAACACTTGCCTTCCCTTACCATCGTGGACCGTGAGGGAGACGAGACCATGAAGTTCCAATTCCAGTGTAAAGACCCCCTCAGTGGGGTTCGGGTACACGCGCACTCCACTCAAGCCTACGTTATCGGGATCATTGATGCCGATTCCAAGGGACACCGTCGTGCAAAGACCTATTGAGTTCACACAGCCGTCTGCGTCAACATGGGTGTACACAACGGTGTGCGAGCCCGGGCCTGCAACAGCGGGATCGAAGATGGCCCCGGACACTCCTGGCCCGAAGAATAGACCACCATCCGGTGTGCCCATCAATGAACTTGGTGCATCTGTTGTTTGGTAGCCGGCATTCAGTCCGGACAAGCTCACGGCTTCTGCAGACACACATGGTAGAGTGACAGCAGCACTGTACAAGGCCTCAACCTCGGCCTGGGTGAGCGCACGGTTCCAAAAACCGATATCGTCCAAGTCGCCGGTGACCCATTGATTGTCCGTGGCAGAATTGACCGAACCAATACTAAACGTGGACGTGCCTTGATAGCAATTCCCGGTTGGACCTCCTGGCAACAAACTCAGTAGCGTTCCATCCACATAGACACGAGTCTCCGTTTCAGAATCGACGACGGCGACGAAATGCCAGCTGCCATTGATGTTACTGGGTGGATAGTATTGCGTACCCTGAATGCAATGCGAGTACAGATCGAACTGTAATGCACCGTAGTTCCACGCATACGCCAACGTGTGAGAGCCATAGGTGCCAAACTGGAAGTATGTGTCATACGGTTGTCCTCCCGCATTCCCGGTATATCGCATCCATGCAGTAACAGTTGTTTCGGACGTGTTCGATATGGCGTCTATGTTCCCGGTGATGAGCTGGTCGATCCCATTGAAGTTGTATGCACTGTTGGGATCGCCGAACCGGTCCACGGTGAGTACTGCGTTGTTCGAAATGCCATTGTTTCCATTGCCACTCACATCATTCGCGTTTCCGTTGAAAGGCCACCAGGCCAACATGCCGTTGGTCGGAACGTAGTTGGGCACCTGAGCATTTGCGAAGGCGACGAAAAGAGCAGAGAAAAACGCAGCTTTGAAGCGCATGGCATTGGGGTTTGAGCCCCGAAGAAAGGAAGAATACTGTACGTTTCGGCGAATTCAGCCCTGATCATATTCTCATGTTCAAGGCTGCGGCGTTTCGCTTACTCCTTCGTCACCGTCGCCACCAGGTACTCGCGGTGCAGGCGAGCGATATGCGAGATGCTGATGCCCTTGGGGCACTCCACCTCACACGCACCGGTGTTGCTGCAGTTGCCAAAGCCCTCCTTGTCCATCTGCTCCACCATGGCCAGCGCACGGCGCTTGCGCTCGGGTTTGCCTTGCGGTAGCAAGGAGAGCTGCGAGACTTTCGCTGCGGTGAACAACATGGCGGATCCGTTCGGACAGGTGGCCACGCACGCACCGCAACCGATGCAGGTGGCGGCATCGAAGGCCGTGTCGGCATCGTCCTTCGGGATGGGCAAGGCATTGCCATCCACAAGATTCCCGCTGGTGTTCACGCTCACGAAACCACCGGCGGCTTGGATGCGATCGAGGGCACTACGGTTGGTAGCGAGATCCTTGATCACCGGGAAGGCCGCGCTCCGCCATGGCTCCACATGGATCGTGTCCCCATCCTTGAACATGCGCATGTGCAATTGGCAGGTGGTGATGCCCCGGCCCGGACCGTGCGGTTCACCGTTGATGAACAGGCTGCACATGCCGCAGATGCCTTCGCGGCAATCGTGATCGAACGCGATCGGGTCCTCTCCCTTGCGCACGAGATCGTCGTTCAGCACATCGAGCATCTCGAGGAACGACATATCCTCGGAGACGTCATTCACCGGATAATCCTTGATGCTGCCCTTGTCATTCGAGCCGTTCTGTCTCCAGATCTTCAGGTTCAATTTCATGTTGCCCATCTGCCTTGCTATTGTATGTCGACCAGGAGGGTACGACGGTACGGGTGCATTGATCGATCGTGGGTGCGCCTATTTGTAGCTGCGTTGCGTCAGCTTCACTTCGTTGAATTCCAAATGCTCCTTGTGCAGATTCGCTTTGCCGGCTTCACCTAACCACTCCCAAGCCGCCACGTACGCGTAGTTCTCGTCGTCGCGTTTTGCTTCGCCCTGCTGCGGGCCATCCAACTCCTGGGATTCCTCCCGGAAGTGGCCGCCGCAGCTTTCGTTGCGGTTCAGCGCGTCCATGCACATCAGTTCGCCTAGCTCGATGAAGTCCGCTACTCGCCCTGCTTTCTCCAGTTCCTGATTGAATTCGTTCGCCGTGCCGGGTACACGCACATACTTCCAGAACTCTTCGCGGATCCGGCGGATCTCTACGATCGCTTCCTGCAAACCTTGTGCATTGCGCGCCATGCCGCACTTGTCCCACATCACCTTCCCTAGGCGACGGTGGAAGTCATCGACAGGCTTCGTGCCTTTGTTGTTCAAGAAGTGGTGGATGCGGTCCTTCTGTTCCTTCTCGGCGGCATCGAATTCAGGACGCATCGTGTCGATCGGTCCTGTGCGGATGTCATCAGCGAGGTAATCGCCCACGGTGTACGGGATCACGAAGTAGCCATCGGCCAAGCCTTGCATCAGTGCGGATGCACCGAGACGGTTCGCGCCATGATCGCTGAAGTTGGCTTCACCCAAGCAGAAGAGGCCGGGCACGGTGGTCTGCAGGTTGTAGTCCACCCACAGGCCGCCCATGGTGTAGTGTACGGCCGGGTAGATCTTCATCGCGTGCTTGTAGGGGTCCTCGCCGACGATGTTCTCGTACATGTCGAATAGGTTGCCGTACTTCTCGCTCACGACCGCCGTGCCCAACTCGCGGATCTGCTCCGGCGAGGCATTCTCGACCTTCTGCATGTTCGCTTGCTGCTTGCCGTAGCGCTGGATCGCGGCGCTGAAGTCGAGGTACACTGCTTCACCGGTCTTGTTCACGCCGAAGCCTGCATCGCAACGCTCCTTCGCAGCACGGCTCGCCACATCGCGCGGAACAAGGTTCCCAAAGGCCGGGTAACGGCGTTCCAAGTAATAGTCACGATCCGCTTCCGGGATGTCGCTTCCTTTCTTCTTGCCTTCGCGGATCGCTTTCGCGTCCTCGATGTTCTTCGGCACCCAAATGCGGCCGTCGTTTCGGAGCGATTCGCTCATCAGCGTGAGCTTGCTCTGGTGCGTGCCGCTCACGGGGATGCACGTCGGGTGGATCTGCGTGTAGCACGGATTGCCGAAGTAAGCGCCGCGCTTGTGTGCCTTCCACGCCGCCGTCACATTGCTGCCCATGGCGTTCGTGCTCAGGAAGAACACGTTGCCGTAGCCACCGGTGCAAAGCAATACCGCGTGCGCACCGTGGCGTTCGATCTCGCCGGTGATCAGGTTGCGTGCAATGATGCCACGTGCCTTGCCATCGACCACGACCACATCAAGCATCTCGTGGCGGTCGAACATCTGCACGGTGCCTTTGCCCACTTGGCGCATCAGCGCGCTGTACGCCCCGAGCAACAACTGCTGACCTGTTTGCCCACGCGCATAGAAGGTGCGGCTCACCTGCACGCCACCGAACGAACGGTTATCGAGCAGCCCACCGTAATCACGGGCGAAGGGAACGCCTTGCGCCACGCACTGGTCGATGATGTTCGCGCTCACTTCCGCAAGGCGATAGACGTTCGCTTCGCGGGAGCGGTAATCGCCGCCCTTCACGGTGTCATAGAACAGGCGGTAGGTGCTGTCGCCGTCGTTCTGGTAGTTCTTCGCGGCGTTGATCCCACCTTGCGCGGCGATGCTGTGCGCACGACGAGCGCTGTCCTGGAAGCAGAAGGCTTTTACGTTGTAGCCCATCTCCGCAAGGGAAGCAGCGGCAGCTCCTCCGGCCAGACCCGTGCCCACCACGATGATGTCGATGCGGCGCTTGTTGGACGGTGCTACGATGCGGATGTGTCCCTTGTGATCGGTCCACTTCTTATCGATGGGGCCGGGAGGGATCTTGCTGTCGAGGGTGCTCATGGAATGCAAATGCGTTACGAGTTAGCGTGTTTCGTGTTCCGTGTTGGTGCGCATTCAACGCGCAACACGTAACCCGTCAACACGCAACGAGCGGCAGGCTTGTGGGTGGAGGGCTTCATTGGATCCATCCGAAGTACATGCTCACCGGCATCAGTGCGAAGAGCGTTGGAACGATGATGCTGAAGACGACACCGAACGCGGCGATGATCGGATTGTACCGCTTGTGGTTCAAGCCGAGCGATTGGAACGCGCTCTTGAAACCGTGGAGCAAATGCCAGAACAAACTGAAGCAACCTAGCACGTAGATCACCACCACGATCGGGTTCTCGAAGGTCTGCACCATCAACGCGAAGAGGTTCTCTTGCCCTTCCGGATCAAGGGGTAACTCGTCGAGACTTCCGACGATGCCGCGGCTCTTCACCCAGAAATGCCAGAGGTGTACGATCAGGAAGAGAAGGATGAGCGTTCCGAGTATGCCCATGCTCGCACTGTACCAACTGCGGCTCGCACTGCCCTTCTCCATCGCGTACTTCACCGGACGCGCCGCGCGGTTCTGGCGCCAGAGCATCAGGCCGTCCACCACATGGGCGATAAGCCCCAGGAAAAGCACGATCTCCATGGTGCGGATGAAGATGTTGGTACCGAAGAAGTGGGCCACCATGTTGAAGGTGACACCGCCGTCGTTCCAGAAGATCATCGCGTTCACCCCGGCATGCACCACGAGGAAGGTGATAAGGAAAAGGCCCGTGAGGGCCATCCAATACTTCTTGACGAGGGAGGAACCGAAGAGTCCTTGGCGAGCCATGCTGTTGCGTTGAGCGCCGCAAACTTACGAGCGGGGTTGAAAGTGCGGAAGCAAGAAGCGAACGCCGCGCTGTTCGGAATTGCATGAAACGAACCAGCAGGACTCCGGTCAGCGTTCAAGTATGGCATGCGCGGCGTACCATCCCATGGAATAGCAGCCTTGCAAGAGGAAACCGCCCGTTGGTGCATCCCAGTCCACCATTTCGCCAACGGTGAAGAGGCGTACCTCTTCAGGGAAAAGTCCGGCGCCAGTTCCGACGGGGCAATGCCGCCGACCGTGGAGATGGCCTCCTCTATCGGTCGCAATGCAGTGACCGGCAGCTGAAGACCCTTCACGTCCTGAACGAACGCGAATGGGGAGTGAAAGCGCTCCTTGGTGGTGAAGGCTTTCAGAAGCGCCATGGTCGCGCGGTCCAGATTCAATGCTGCGGCATAGTTCTTCGGCTCCTTGCCCGCGATCTTCTGGAGTAACTGATCCGTTGTATTGTTCGGTTTCAGGTCGAGATGCAACAGCGCTCCTGTACCGTTGGCGATCGCATCACGCAACGCCGGTACCACCGGATAGATGGCATTCCCTTCCAAGCCATGCTGGGTGATCGTGGCTTCGCCGATGCTCGAATGATCGCCCGCTGAAACACTGATGTTCTTCAATGGCTTACCCGCATGGTCACGCGCGAAGGATCCGGGCCATTCGATCTTCACACCACAGTTCGAAGATCGGAACGGCGTGACCTCAATACCGAGCTGTGCGAAATGTCCGGACCATGTTCCGGTGGATCCGGTAACCGACCAGGAGGCCCCGCCCAAGGAGAAGATCGTGAAGTGCGCAGCGAGACTCGAACGTGCTCCGCCGTGCTCAATAATGGCATTCGTGTGCTCATCGAAACCAACGAACGTGTGTTCCAAGTGGAAGTGAACGCCGCGCTCCAGCGATCGCTCGCGCATGACGTTGAGTACCTCGACCGGTTTCGTTCCCTTCGTTGGGAACACGCGACCGCTCGTGCCTACATAGGTTTCGATGCCGAGTTCCGACAGCCACTCGCGAAAGGCGTTCGATCCGAATGCTCCGAGTGCTTCATTCAGAAAGCCCGCGGGTGAGTACATCGCAGCGAGCGCTGGTCCATCAGCGCTATTCGTGAGGTTGAAGCCACCTTGTCCGGCGACCAGGAATTTGCGGCCAACCGATCGGCCTTGCTCATACACATGCACTTCGTGGTGCGGTGCCAGCGCATCGGCAGCGACCAGTGCGGCTGGTCCGCCACCGATGATGGCGATACGCTTTCGCTCACGCATTAGAGGCGCTTGGCATAGCGCCGAAAGTAGCGCCGCGCCATTGCGCCGCTCGAACGGATCATCCGGATCTCACCAGCGTCCCGTGGAAATGATCCGGATCCCACCTGTGAACGGAAGCACACATTGTACTTATTTGCGGCGCATGCAACGATGGATGAAGTGGACAATGGCCGGTGTGATCGCGGCCGGTGCGGTGTATGTGCTGATCGGAGTGGATGTTCAGCCCCGAGAGGAGTACGTCGCGGAGCCGATCACCGTGGACAGTGTGGCCATCCCTTTACCGGCACCTTCAGCTTACGGGATCCCCATGGAAGGATTCGTGCTGCGTGAAGGTTCCGTGAAGTCCGGTTCCACCTTCGGTGATCTTCTTGGCGGGAACGGTGTGCCGATGACCGCGGTCCATGCGCTGGTCGATCGTGCCAAAGGCTTGTTCGATGTGCGGAAGTTGCGGTCCGGGTTCCCGTACGCCTTCATCTTTCCGGAGCAAGGCACGATCCCCGCCTACTTCATCTATGAATCCGATCCGGTGGAATATGTTGTGTTCGACCTGCGTGATGATAGCCTGAGCGTTTCCGTCGGACACCGACCAGTGGAGATCCGACGTTCGGAGATCGCCTGTGCGGTCACCGGTGCGTTGTATAACGACCTGTCCACCGCGGGTGCCGATCCGGTGCTTGCCGTATTGTTGAGCGAGATCTTCGCGTGGACAGTGGATTTCTATCGCATCCAGAAGGGTGATGTATTCAGCGTGGTATATGATGAGCGCACCGTGGATGGCAAGCGCGTGGGTGTGCCGAAGATCGTGGCCGCCCGGTACACGAATGATGGTGTGGACAAGACGGCCTTCCGGTTCGGTGAAGGCCGTGACGCCGGGTACTTCGACGATAGTGGTGACAACCTTCGAAAGGCCTTCCTGAAAGCTCCGCTGAAGTTCAGCCGCGTTTCATCGGGGTTCACACAGCGACGATTGCATCCGGTGCAGAAGGTGTTCAAGGCGCACTTGGGAACGGACTACGCCGCACCCTACGGCACGCCCATCCTGAGCGTGGGTGATGGCGTGGTGGAGGTTGCCGGACGAACCGGAGGCAACGGCAACTTCGTGAAGATCCGGCACAACGGAACCTACACGACCCAGTACCTCCACATGCGAAAGATCCTGGCGCGCCAAGGCCAACGCGTGAAGCAGGGCGATGTGATCGGCGAGGTGGGCAGCACCGGATTGGCCACGGGACCGCACGTGTGTTTCCGCTTTTGGAAGAACGGCGTGCAGGTGGATCCGCGTCGTGAGGTCTTCCCGAGCGCTGACCCAGTGCCGGCGGATCAACAGGTCGCGTTCGATCAGGTGCGCGACAGCTTGACCGTGAAACTCGATGAGGCCGAGGCTGCGATCCATCACCGCAAGCTCGCTCACTTCTGATCGGCCAAGGCGAGGATCTCCGCGTTCAGGTACGTGCCGCTTCCCTCCGATCGCAATGCGTTGATGATCGCTTTGGCGAGCGCGTCGTGAGGCATTGGTCGCAACCGCGCGGGTAACAGTGGAGACAGGAAGTTCATCACTGCGATCCCGATCCGCTCGCCAGTGCGGCGTTCCTTCCTTGGCCCCGTAAGTATGGATGGTTGGAAGATGTGAAGCGTCGGAAGATCGATCGCCTTCAGGCCTTCTTCCATTTCACCCTTGACGCGATTGTAGAAGAAGCGGGAACCAGGATCCGCGCCCATGGAACTCACTACGATGAAAGTTCGGACGCCCTGTGCCTTCGCCCATCGGCCCAAGCCAAGGACCAGATCCTTGTCCACATGAATGAAGCGCTGCTTGTCCCCACCGACGTTGCGCATGGTGGTGCCCAAGCAACAGATCACCGCATCAACCGGTTCCTGTGTCAGCGCGGAGAGGAGATCATTCGCGACCCATTGCTCGAACGAACCGCTTCCCTTTTCGATCGGCCTCCGCGAAAGGGTGATCACCCGATCGGACCCGTCGCCAATCAGTAGCTGTTCCAGCACCTCGTTCCCGATCAAGCCCGTCGCCCCGGCAAGAAGAATGGTCTTCATGGTGAACAAAGATCTCGGATCATTTGGTTTATGTTGTAAACTGGTTTATGTTTGTCCCGTTCAAACCAACAACCATGGACAAAGACCTCACTCCCGAACAAAGCCTGAAGGTGATCGAAAGCATGATCGGCCAGGCCAAGAAGAGCTTTTCACGCATGAGCTTCTACTTCCTCCTGTGGGGAGTGTTGCTGATCGTTGCGATGGCAGCGACCTATCTACTTCGGAATGGATCCGAAGCGTTCTCCCAAGGGGCCTCATGGGGCATTGCCGGCCTTATTGGCGGGATCCTCAGTTCGATCCATGGGGCACGAGAAGGGCGTCGACAACCGGTGAACAATCCGATGGACCGCGTGATCGGTTGGATCTGGGGGGCCTTTGTGATCACTATGATGATCGTGATCGCTGCCAGCGTTTCAAATCATCAGGATCCCGGCGGAATGATCACCCTCCTCACCGGTTTCGCAACCTTCCTCACCGGACAGATCATGCGCTTCAAACCGCTCATCATCGGCGGTGTGCTCTTCTGGATCGCAGGACTGGCCATGCACTTCACGAATGACCCACTCACGCTGACGGCGCTGTATTGTGGTTCGATGTTCTTCGGGTATATCATTCCGGGACTCATGTTGAAGAATCAAGAGGATGGCCTTCGCACCGCTTGATCCTGTTCTTCATAACCAGCTACGGCTTGCGGTCGTGAGCCTCTTGGTGGGTGTGGAAGAGGCGGACTTCACCTTCATCCTGGAGAAGACCGGGGCCACGCGAGGGAACCTGAGTGTGCAACTGAGCAAACTGAAGGAGGTCGGCTACATCAAGGTGAAGAAGACCTTCAAGGAGAACTATCCGAACACCTCTTGCGCCTTGACGCCACAGGGCATTACCGCCTTCGAACAGTACGTGGCGGCCATCAAGGAATACCTGGGGTAATGGGCTTGCCGAAGTCGCTCAAGTGATCCATCGGCGGGTATCGGGCTTCCGTCGAATTCACCAAACCTGCCGGTGCGGCGACCGTTCATAGGGTCCAAGCAACCCCAATGAACACCCCCACCATGGAAACGAAACACCGCACCCTGATCCAGGCCAGCGTACTGCTGATCCTGCTCGTATGTGCCGCCATGACCAACGGAAGTAGCGAGCCGTCCCAGGCCACCGCGCAGGTGATCACTTGTGATTGAACCACACCAAATACACCATAGCCCAAGGCCGCACCCCGTAAGGTGCGGCCTTGGTGCTTTTCTAGCGCTTGCGTTTGATGAAGACGTAGCCGCCTTTCTCAGCGCCCCAGACCTGGACGCCCTTGGCGTCGTAGCCACGATCCCAACTCACCATCCGATCGGTGAAGACGCTTACCTCACTCGTGGCGTAGGCTGCTTTCCCCCATGCGTTCGAGCAATCCCGACCACGGGTGCTACCGACGTACACGGACCCGCGCCGCTGCAACGTGATCGTACATCCGTCCAGTAGGCCGAGCGAATCCGGATTGATCGCTTCAAGCGCTACCGGATCGTTGTAGATCCCGAACAACGCTTCGCCGCCCTTGATGGTGTGGATGTCGCTCGTGTAAGTGCTGTCATTGATCTCCTGCACATGGTACACGCGCTGGCGATAGGGCTTCGCTTTGTTCGCGGCGGTCGCCTGTTCCACATAGAACCATGCGCCATCCTTCCGCTTCGGCCAGATGCGCACCATTTCCAGTTCGATCTCGAAATAACTGATGTCCGATTTCGCTTGTTCGGCGCTGGTGTATGAACCGGCAAGCGTGTATGCGATCTGTTCCAATCCTCGCGTGCGCTGGGCGCTCGCCGGAATTGACAGCGCGAAGGCGACCAGTGTCGCTAGTAAAGTGTTCTTCATCCGTCAACTTGAATCTGAACATTGAGTGTGCATCCACCCACTAAGTGCCGCAAAACGATGATCGCCACTTGGACCTCGCGATGGCATGATTGTCGTTTGCGAAGACTACTTTCGACTTACAATCAACAACAGTACACATGAAACTCCGAGTACGCGGTATTCTGTTCCAGTTGGTCCTTCTAGCACCGTCGATCACATATGCGCAAACGACGATGGATGAATACAACTACTTGACGAAAGGGTATAGGATCCAACTCGAAAGCGGGCTTGATATGAAGCGCGGATACTACTTCACCGATGTCGGTCAGTTCGATGTGCCGTATCAGGGATTCTCACGAACCACAACTATCAAACACCTCTGTCGCGAAGTTGATTCGCTTCCATGTGCAACATTGATAATTCATGAGCGGAAGAACACCGCCTTTCTGAAATACCTGTGCGTTCCTCACGTATCCAGCAAGGTTGAGGTTTGGCAAAAGGCTAAGGAGGACTATTGGACAGCCATGTATGATTGGGACGAGGCTGCCAAGGCCTTCAGTTGGAATTTGATGAGATCCATGGCCATCCCCGCGCCCATTCGTAAGGAACCAACCAGCTTTGCTATCGATGAAGAAATGCCAAGTTTCCCAAACGGGGAAGCCGCACTTATGCAATACATACGCGAAAACTTACGCTATCCGGCTACGGCACAGTCAGCCGGCGTTGCCGGTACGGTGCATGTGACTTTCATCGTAACCCAAACAGGAGGTATCAGAGATGCCAAGGTCAAGAGTGGCATTGGCTCGGGATGTGACGAAGAGGCGCTTCGTGTTATCAACGCAATGCCCAAATGGAACCCAGGCAAACAGCGTGGTAAGCCTGTTGACGTGCAGTACAACTTGGCAATTCGCTTTTCCGCGCAGAAATAGATCCGAATCATTACGGCACTTCCACCCAATCGCCGTGCTCCTTGATGAGAGCAACGAGTTCATCCACCGCTTGCGCACTCGGCACGTTGCGCTTCACGACGTTCTTCTCCTTGTACAAGGTGATCACACCCGGGCCGGTTCCCACATAGCCATAATCGGCGTCGGCCATCTCTCCGGGGCCGTTCACGATGCAGCCCATGATCCCGATCTTCAGTCCTTTCAGGTGACTGGTGCGTGCGCGGATCCTCGTCGTGGTCTCTTGCAGGTCGAAGAGTGTTCGTCCGCAACTGGGACAACTGATGTACTCCGTCTTGCTCGTACGCGTGCGTGTGGCTTGAAGGATCCCGAACGCGGTACGACACACGAGGTCCTCGCGCCCGCCATCCTCATCGGCGATGAAGATCCCATCGCCAAGTCCATCGAGGAACAGAGGACCGATGTCCGTGCTGCTGTGCAGAACGATATCGTCGTTGGTGATGGAACCATACGCGCGACCGATGATCACCGGCACTTCGCATTCAGCCTTCATCAATTCCACGAACAGGCGTCGTTGCTCAGCCATACCGTGTGCGTTGTAAGTGTCGATCAGCAACACTGCTGATCGATCCGCCTTCAGTGCGTCGATCAATTCCGGTGTGAGTTGCGGAAGCGTCGCGTAGACGAGGTTGAACTTCGGGTGTCGTTCCACACCGGCCAGAAACTCCTTCGCTTGCAGGAATGGATAGTGGCGCTCCTTGTCCTTGTTCTGCAGCCACGTGGCGTGCTCCTGCACCAGCCCGAGCGTTCCGGGGATCTCGAAGTCGATGCTGTTCTTACCGATGTATGCGTAGTCGCACGCCTGATCGGTGATGGTCCACTTGTCCAGAGGGACGCTGTAACGATAGCCCCATGCGAACAATGTCGCAGGCGTGATCTTCTCTTTGGCGCTGAGATCCGCAATCACCACCGGAACATGCCGCGCACCCATGTTCAACACCTCTTGTGCAGTGCGCCGCTCATGATCGAAAGGATGCACCGGCCAGCGTTCGCTCATCGGGATCGGGTGGTGTCCGCTGCGATCCGAATAGCGCCGCACCAGTGCCTGCGCGACCGGGATCTCCAGCTCGGGTTCTTCGGTCAGGCTCACGCGCACTGTGTCGCCAAGCCCATCCTCCAACAACGCGCCGATACCTACCGCGCTCTTGATCCGGCCGTCCTCGCCATCACCTGCTTCCGTAACACCGAGGTGAAGTGGATAGTCCCAGCCGAGCTCCATCATGCGATGCACCAACAGGCGATATGCCTGCACCATCACTTGTGTGTTGCTCGCCTTCATACTGAGGACGATCTCGTGGTAGTTCTCGTCGCGGCACACACGGAGGAACTCGAACGCGCTCTCCACCATGCCGAGTGGGGTATCGCCGTAACGGTTGAGGATGCGATCACTCAAGCTTCCGTGATTCGTCCCGATCCGCATCGCGGTGCCGTGCTCTTTGCAGATGCGCACCAGTGGGAGAAAGCGTTCGCGTATGCGATGCAACTCGTCTTCATACTGCGCGTCGGTGTACTCGCGGACATCGAATTTCTTCTTGTCCGCGTAGTTGCCCGGGTTCACACGCACCTTCTCCACGATGCGCGCTGCGATCTCCGCCGCGTTCGGTGTGAAGTGAATGTCCGCCACCAAGGGTGCATCGAAGCCCGCAGCGCGGATCCGCTTCTTGATCTCCAACAGATTCTCCGCTTCCTTCTTGCTCGGCGCTGTGATGCGGACGAGTTCGCACCCGGCCTCGATCATCCGGATGCTCTGCGCGACCGTCGCGTCGGTATCCATCGTATCCGTGGTGGTCATGCTCTGCACACGGATGGGGTTCTCACCACCGATGCCCACACTTCCTACCCGCACTTCACGGGTACGCCACCGCTCATAGCGGACCAGGCTCGGGCAGTACCGGACCTGTGCAGTAGGGATCACCTCGGACATGGCAGCGAAGATATCCGTACACCTGCGGCCCTACCCGCGACCCAAGGGATCGGGTTCCACTAGTCCCGTACGTTCGCGCCGCTTCTGGAACCAGCCGTTCAGCAACAGGCACCCAAGGATCAAGGCGATGCCCAAGTACGATCCAAGGCTCAATCGTTCTTCTTCACCCCAGATCAGAAGTGCGATGAGGATCGTGTACACCGGTTCAAGATTCACCGTGAGCATGACGGTGAACGGCGAGAGCTGCCGCATGACAAGGATGCCGGTGACGAAGGAGAACGACGTACAGACGAGGCCGAGGATCAAGTGATAGATGATGTCACTCGTGGGAAGTTCCCACAACGGAGGCGGCAGATCACCGACCACCCACAGGCCGACCCCCATGACCAGAGCCACGCTTGCCATTTCATAGAACCCGATACGGACCACATTGTCCCGCTGCACCAGCACCGCGTTGATGATGTTGAACCACGCACTGAGGAAAGCACTGAGCACACCGACCGCGATGCCCAAGCGGTACTCGGATTCGATACCGAAGATCAAGAGCAGCGCCGCGATGACGACTGTGCCCAGCACAACCTCATACACACGGATCCGACGTTTGAACCAGAACGGTTCGAGCAGCGCGGTGAACACCGTGCTGGTACTGAGGCACGCCGCTGCGATGCTGGCCGTACTGATCTTGATGGCACCATAGAAGGTGATCCAATGTGCCGCGATCAACAGTCCGGTCAAGAGGTAGTTGATCAACCCCGGAGCGCGCAGTGATATCGATCGCTTCATCCACACGGCGGCGAACCCCAAGCCGACCGCAGCGATCACCGTCCGGGTGTACACCAAATGCAACGTGCCCTGCTGGATTAGTTTGCCGAGGATGCCGGTGAAACCCCAGATGAACACCGTGAGGTGCAACAGCAAACGGGCGTTCCGACGGGCGTGCATGCGTTCGCGCAGGCCAAGGTAGTTGGGCTCAGTGGATCGCTTCGAGCTTCTCGCGCAACTCCTTCACCACGCCTTCCTGCCGTTCAATGTCCGCCACTTTGCGCACATGATCCGTTGCGTTCTTCTTCAGGTCCCACGCAAGGTCCTCCTGCTTCTTCCGCATGGCCTTCTCCCGGTCCAATGCTCGCTCCAGATCGCGGTTCGATCGTGCGCGTTGCTTGACCAGCCGTGCGAGGTCCTTCAGGTCCTCCTTCGTTCCTTCCGTCGCGTTCACTTGCTGTTGTTCCGTGATCCGTTCATCCAGTTCCGTCCGCTCCTTCCGGATCCGCACTTGATCGGTGACGGCCTCGGCTTCTTTGGCCTTGCTGGAAACCATGCTTCGCTCCGCGCGCTCCTTCTCCCGCACATGACCCGCCAGATCGTTCTGCAAGCGCGCTAATTCCTTCTCCCCATTCGCCAACGCCTCTTGGGCGATCTCCCAGCGAAGAGCGGTGCATTGTTCCTGTACGAATGCACGTGCGGACTCCAGCGCATGCGGATCACTATCGGGTGCGATCCACCCAGCAGTGGAGAGGATCGCCACATTCACCGTCACCATCGTGCTGCCGCGACGCTGGTCAGCCTTCACCAGCACGCGCACCGTATCCGGTGAAACCATCGGGATCAAGGCACTGGCCGCGATCAGCTCCTTCTTATTGCTCACGTCGGGACTGATGCGCTTGAGCTCCGCGCGCCAGAAATTCTCAATGGTCCTTTCGTCCGTGTTCTCGAACGTGTAGCTCAACGTCGGATGCACGCCGGTGCTGAATGCCCACGAGCCCACAACGACCGTTGATTGGGACAGGCCTGTTCCATTGATCAGAACGGATGCAACCGAAAAGAGCGTGGCACAATGGATCCTCATGGCGTGCGCTTCGGGCAACCAATATGCCGGGCTCCAAGGCTATTCTTCCTCATCGACCTGTGAAACGCCACCGCTCACGGCGAACTTCATCACGTCCGCCGCCTTGGCTTCCAACGGGATGATGTTCGCTTTCGGGATGATGAGCAGGTTGCCACTCCACGCAAAGGAGTGCGGGAAGTAGACGGCCGCCTTTTCAGGACCGACCCCTAAGTGGTTCAGGTCATCCTGCGTGATGAAGCCCAAGCGTTCGGCTTCCACGCCCGATCCGAATCGCACCAGGACCGGTCGGTCGAATTTGCGCTTGCTCCCCACCAGTGCTTCCACTAGATCCTTCAGTGTACCGTACATCGTTTTGATGAACGGGATCCGTTGCAAGAGGTCCTCGCCGATCTCCGCTAGCGGTTGGAAGAAGATCGTGCTTCCCAACCACCCTACCAACGTAATGGTGGCCAGAAGGATAATGAGCCCAAGGCCCGGGATATCCGTCTTGATGATGTTGTCGAGGAAGGCGAGCACCCGGTAGATGGCCCAGACGATCACCGTGATGGGCACCAACAGCAACAAGCCGCGCAAGAAATAACCGAGGATCAATCGACCCGTCAAACGTCCGTACGCTGCCATAGCGCGAAAGTACTTCCACAGGGCCGAGCGGACCGATCACGTCAATTCATCGCGCAATTTCCTCGGCAAGGAAGCGCGGATCAGGTCGTAGCTGTGATCCACCAATTCGAGGATCAACTTCTCCGGAACGGAGCCAGTGACATCCACGGTATTCCAATGCTGTTTGTTCATGTGGTACCCGGGGATGATGCCGTCGTACCGTTCGCGTAATTCAATGGCGCGTTCGGGGTCGCACTTCAGGTTCACGGTGTCGAAGACCTCGATCGGTGCCAACACGAAGATCTTCCCAGCGACGCGGAATACGAGCACATCCGGCCCGAAGGGTGTATCCCACGACACACCTGACTTCTGCGCGCAATACGCCTGAAGACTTTCAAGCGTCATGGCAACAAAGCGTACAGGACCGGTCGACTCGGCGCAGCGTCGTTCACGAAGTTGGGGAACTGCAGTTCCAACAAGTACTCGCCGTCCCTCACCGCGCTCGGCACATGGATCAATTCGGTGATCGTCCGTTCCAGGTCGATCGTGTTGGGGTAATCCCAGAACGCGTGATGCGCTGCCAGTACGCCACCGTCCTCTTCGCGGTCCACGCTGGGCAGGTCCAGCAACAGGTGCTTCACCCCTATGCTCCGCAACCACGCACACGCCGTGCTCTGCAGGTAGCATGGGTTGGTTCCGCTCCACTGGTGTTCCATGGCAGCGATGTCATTCGGCAGGGTGCGCAGGACCAGCGCCTCGGGCGGGCGATCACTCACCACATTACGCAGTTGCTCCAAGGTGATCACCGAATCACTCTTGCCATCGGGTGCGCGGCGCATCTCCGGCAGTAGGCTGATCACTTGCGCAGTGAAGAAGTATCGCTTCAACATCCTCCCCACCGGGTGGATCTCCGGTGCTACGTGGCCGACACTTTCGGTGTGCGTGCCGTGTCCGTGCGGATTGAAGAAGACGTTCCGGAAATTCACCGGTGCGCCATCCTTTACGCAGAAGATCTTGTCGCCATCGCGCACCGGTTCCATCTCCACCGGGCCGACATACCACGCGCGCGGACCGCCCTCACCGGCCATCAACGGAAGCGACAGGTCGATGGGGTTCGACAGGTCCACCTTGAAGGTGCGACCGCGGTGGGTGATCTCAGCCAGCATCGTCGCTCACGAACAGGTCCGCCGCGATCCGATCCGCGAAGTGCCTGCCCGCCTTCGTCAAAACTAGCCGCCCGCCACCAAGCACAAGGTGTCCGCTCGACACATACCGTTCAACGGCCGACGAATTCCGGCCGATCGCATCCATCTCCAAGCGTTCGACCGCCACGCCAGCGCTGGTTCGCAGGCCGGTGAGCAAGGCTTCATTGGTGCGCTGTGCTGCCGTGAGGATCTCCTGTTCCCAGTAGCGCGTTCCCTCGTCCAGCGCCTTGATGTACCGCGCGTTGTTCGAGACGTTCCAGCGCCGTGTCGTACCGTTGAACGAATGCGCCGACGGGCCGATCCCCAAGTACGGGACACCTTCCCAATACGCGGTGTTGTGTCGCGAATGATGACCCGGCTTCCCGAAGTTGCTGATCTCGTAATGATCGAGACCGGCGGTTTCCATACGCTCCATCAGGCGATCGAATTGCGCGCTCTGGTCGTCATCACCGGGCATGTGTACCATGGCTTGCTTCACTTGGTGCGCGAGTGCGGTCCGCGGCTCCACGGTGAGGCAGTATGCGCTGAGGTGCGGCACTCCATGATCCAACGCAATGGTCAGTTGCTCGTCCCATTCTTCGAGGGTCATACCGGGTAGCCCGTAGATCAAGTCGATGGTCCACGACGCGATGCCCGCCTTGGCGATGAGGTCGATACTGGCCAACGCATGCTCTGCCGTGTGCGCGCGACCCATCCACCGCAAACGATCCTCGCGAAAGCTCTGCGTGCCGAGACTGATCCGCGTGATGCCGATCGACCTCCACGCTGCGAGCCGCTCACTTGTGATGTCGTCCGGATTCGCTTCAAGTGTCACTTCTGCATTCGCATCCACTTGGAACGTGCTCTTTGCCTGCGCGATGAACGACCCAAGTTCCTGCTCGCTCATAAGGCTTGGGGTTCCTCCGCCGAAGTAGATCGTTCCGACAGGCGCATCCAATTCAGACGATCGCGAATTGACCTCCTGTTGCATCGCGTGGAGCATCGCATCGCGCTGCTTCAAGGACGTGCTGAAGTGGAAATCACAGTACGTGCAAGCCTGCTTGCAGAAGGGAATGTGGATGTAAATGCCCGACATGGTCGACGCCAACGCGATCACCCCTTGAGCGTGATCCGGAACGTGGTCCCCTTCCCCGGCGCGCTCTTCTTCACGAAGATGTGTCCGCCGTGATATTGTTCGATGATCCGCTTGCTGAGCGAAAGCCCCAAACCCCAACCGCGCTTCTTGGTGGTGAAGCCCGGCGCGAATACCGTGCGGTGCTGGGACTGCGGAATTCCCTTGCCGGTGTCGGTCAGGTCCACGTGCATACCGGTGCTATCCCGTTCCATGGTAATGGTGATGGACCCTTCGCCGCCCATGGCATCCACCGCGTTGCGGATCAGGTTCTCGATGACCCAACTGAACAACGCACGGTTCAGCGGGACAAGCACTTCGGTATCCAGCGGTGTGGTCACCTCGATGAGCGCGCGCGACGGTAATCGCGGACGCAGATAGAGGACCGTTGCGCGCAGCATGTGGTAAAGCTTCTCCGGTTCGAGGTCCGGTGATGATCCGATCTTGGAGAAGCGCTCGGTGATCACCTCCAGACGATCGAGGTCCTTGCGCATCTCGTTCAGCGCGGAGGGATCCGTGCCTTGTTCCTTCAACAGTTCGGTCCACGCCATGAGTGAACTCAGAGGTGTGCCGAGCTGGTGCGCGGTTTCCTTCGCCATGCCCACCCACACCTGGTTCTGTTCCGCATTGCGGAAGATGCTGAAGAGCGCATAGGCCACGAGCAGGAACAAGCCGAGGATCACCAATTGCACATACGGGAAGTAGCGGAGCTGCGTGATCACCAACGACTCCTCATAGAAGATGTAGTTCTTACCCTGACCGGGAAGTTGGATCACAATAGGTGGGTTCACCTGCTCCATGGAGGTGATGCGTGCCAGCAAAGCCGTGGTGTCGGAGTCCACGTGGGCTTCGATGTTCGCGGTTTCGATGATCCGCAGTCGTGTGCTATCGGTGTAGATCACCGGAACCGCTGCGGTGCCCATGACGGTTTCGGAAATGAAGGACTGGATGATCCCGTCCATCACCTCTTGCAATTCCGTGAAGACCTTGCTCTCCTTATAGTAGAGGTATTGCTTCTGATCACCCAGGATCGAGATCTCGATGGGCGGATGCAGCTTCGCCATTGTATCCACTTCGGCAGCGAGCAGCTCCGGGTCATTGGTGATCCGCTCATCGAGATTCCGGAAGGATCGCACCTTGCGTTCGGCGTCGGTGATCACCACGGGCACGGTGGTGTTATCGCTCACCACTTTCAGGTAGAAGGAGAGATCGCCATCAGCGCCACTCACCAGTCGCACGGTCGCTTCGGCCCACAACTGCACCTTCTTTCTTTCCTCCTCACGCAAGCGCTGGAACAACTTCTCGGTGTAGTTCACCAGCTCCGCGCGATTCTGCACGGCTTCGGCCCACAAGCGCACTTTGCGTCGCTCTTCACCACGGATCCCTTCCACGATGCGACTGCTGTACCACAACGAGGCACCGATGATGAGGATGGCCATCACGGCCAGTACCAGCTTCCAGCGTTGCTTGCGTGAGTAGAGGTCCACGGGGTGAAGATCGCCAAAGGCGGTCAGTCCTCGATCCGGATGTCTCCGCGCTGAGGTGGCGGTTTCTCTTCACGGAAGAGGCGGCCGGTGCGCGAACGCGGCTTCACTTGCACGGTATTCACGCTGTCCCCTTCCTGCTCGATGATGATCCGGCCACCGGTCCCTGACTGTGTGGAGGTGGTGCTTCCTTCCGTTCGGCGGCCAAGAATGTCCTCCCGGAGGATCGCGCGCAACTCCTGCTTCTCCTGCTGGAATTGCTGCTTACGGCGGTTAGCGGCCATGGCCCCATCGTTCTCGAATTGCGGCGCGGATGCATCGCCGTACATGTGCAGGAACACGCGCATGCCAGTACCATCATCCGCTACCGGGCCGAACTGGTCATCGGCTTGTTTCCCCATCCGGAACAGATCGCTCAATCGAAAAATGAGGTGATGGTCGATCCGGTCATCGAACCATTGCGTACCGCTCAATGCGATGTCCATCGCGTTGCTGCGCACTTCCATCATCGGGATGTGGACGCCACCGTCCCGGATCTCGATGCGGTTCTCCAAACGCTCGAAGCGCACATCGGCAAGGCGCTTCCGCAGTTCATCGGTGTTCACGAACGGCGATACCAGTTTGTTCTTCTGAAGATGATCGGCCACGGCGAGCAACTGCTGATTGCCCTTGATGCCGCCCTTGTCCACAGCGATATCGACGGTGCAAAGGATCTTCTCGCGATCCAAGGTCATGGACGAACGCAAGGGTGCGCGGAAGATCACACTCGCTTGGGCGCGACCGCTCAATTGGTCATGTGTCAGGAATTCCTGGCCGAAGTCCTGGAACTCGGAAAAGAGTGCTTTCAGGTCGATGCCCTTCACTGTGGCTTCGATGGCCAAGGGGTAGGCTGAAGCGGTTGCGCCACCGCGACCATCGAGGTCCAAGCTGCCGAGCACGGCACCATCCGCAGTGTTGAACGAGACCGGCGATACGCGCAACACGCGGTTCTTCAATCCGATGGTTCCGGTGATGTCCGTCGCTTTGAAATCCTCAAAAACCAATTCACCGATGCGCGCCTTCAGGTCGAGATCGATGTTGGCCGGCAGCACGAGGATGTAGTCATCCGGTACTTCGCGTTGATCGCTGCTCTCCTTCCGTTGCAGCAAGCTGGCCAGATCCAGTCGTTCACTATTCCCTTTCGCCTCGATCAACAAACGCTCCTGATCCAACAACAGGAACGGGATCAGGTTGTGCAAGGTCCCGGAGATCTGAACGGTGCTGCCTTGCAGGGTCGCCTTCAATCCTCGGACAAGGGCATCGTTACCTGTCACAGCCAGTTCCGCATCCAGGTGCTCCACGCGGTGCCGAACACCCTTCATCTTCAGTGAGGCATCACGAAGCGCCACTGTTCCTGTGGTGCGCAGTTGCTTCAGGTCGGCGGCGCGCACATCGGACATGTCGCGCATGGTGCCTTCCGCCTTGATCTCGGCGACCAAGCGACCACTGACCTGCTCTAACGTATCCACACCAGCAAAGCGTAGCAACTCGGCGAGGCTCACATCGCACCGGATGTTCGACTTCACCGCCGCCTTCCGCCCGCCCGCCGACAGCCAATTCCCGCTGATCGTTCCGTCGGCACTACGCGCATGTAGATCCTTGATCTTCAGCATCCGCAAGCTTCCATCCGGCGCCAGATCCACACCGAGCTCGCCGTTGATGTCGGTGAACATGGCACCGGTGATCCGCTCCTTCATGCGGGCCTTGGCCACCTGCGCCCCGATGGAAAGCGAGGGTGAATCCAGCGGGCCTGCGTAGTGTACCGCAAGATCAACCCGGCCCTGCATACCATACCGGACGAACGGGGCACTCACCTTTTCCGGAAGCTGGGCGAACAATTCGGCGATGTCGAGGTCGAGGCCGCTTGCTCGGAGGTCGAGGTTCTGTCCTTTCGCGTCCTGCTCCACCGTAAGGCTGACCTCCAAGGGCAGATCCCCGAGGATCACCTCGCCCTTCTGGATCCGGAAACGGTTCGCGTTGAAGGACATTTCCAAGGAGATCCGCGCCCGACGATCCGCGAGCATCGGTTCACCTTTCAAAGCAATGCTTCTGACTTGGAGATCGCCAGCCACGTGCAGATCGTTCATGGCATCCGCGAATGATCCGCTCACGCTCAATGTCCGGCCGGTCGCAAGCACTTCCGTCCGATCGCGATCATCACGATAGCGGATCAGTGCCCCATTCAGGGTCACCGCTTCCAAGGCGATCGGCGAAGAGGTCGTGCTCGCTGTGTCGCTCTTCCAGATCCGGAAGTTCTCGACACCGTTCGCATCAAGCCCTGGATAGAGGATCACATCCTTCCCGTGGATCCGCTGAACGTGGTAATCCCCGCCGAAGAGATCCCAGAGGTTGAATTCAAGGAAGAGTTCCTTCACCGCAAGCAGCGTGTCCGGTCGCTGATCGTCGGTGCGGACCTCATCCACCTTCACATCGTGCAGCCGAAGACTGGCCATCGGGAAGCGCGCGATGAGGGTGAGATCCATGTCGCTCACCGAGACCGGGGAGAGCAAGCGATCGTTCATTGCCCCGACGAGTTTGGCCTTGACCTCTTCATCATACACTCGGGCCAGGATCACGAGCGTCGCCAACCCCGCGCCCAGCACGGAGAACAGGATGATGATGATTTTGCGAACGCGCGCGAACATGGGCAAAGTGCGAAAGGTACCGGGGGCACCTAGCCACTAACGGCAATTGCCGTGCTGTTCGTTCACAGCGCGGTGTTATTGTCCGGGCGTTCGGCTAGGAAGACTTTCGCTTCGTGAGGAAGAGCACTTCCTTGTCGGTCAGGTGCCGCCAGCGGCCACGTGGGAGATCCTTCTTGGTCAACCCGGCGAAGATCACGCGGTCCAACTTGACCACATCGTAGCCGAGGGCCTCGAACATGCGGCGCACCACACGATTCTTGCCCATGTGCAATTTCAGGCCGACCTCCTTGCGCTCGGCACCATCCACGAAACGGGCTTCATCGGCCTTGGCCGGACCATCATCCAACATCACACCTTCCGTCAGCTTGATCAGATCGGCCGCTGCTACGTTCTTATCGAGGGTCACATGATAGATCTTCTCGGCGCCCTCGCTGGGATGGGTGAGTTTCCGGGCCAGGTCACCATCGTTGGTGAGCATGAGCAGTCCCGTGGTGTTCCGATCCAATCGGCCCACCGGATAGATCCGCTCTGTGCAAGCCTTTTCCACCAGCGCCATCACCGTGCGCCGATCGCGCGGGTCGTCGGTAGTGGTGAGGAAGTCCTTCGGTTTGTTCAGCAGGACATAGCGCTTCTTCTCCCGGCTGAGCCGCTGCCCACCATACTGGACCTTGTCGTTCGGCCCGACCTTGGTTCCAAGCTCGGTCACGATCTTTCCATTCACGCTGACCACGCCGGCTTGGATCAATTGATCCGCTTCCCGCCGACTTGCCACACCGGCGTTGGAGAGGTAACGGTTCAGGCGGATGCGCCCATCGTCGGGAGTTTCCGCACCGCGGTCGCGGTCTGATGATCGTTTCGGTGCGCTCTTACGGAACGGCTTGCCCGGGCGATCGGGCTTGGCGCCAAAGGGGCGTTTCCAACCACCCTCGGGGCGTTCTTTCCCTTCAGTGCTCTTTGACCCGGCTCGAGTATCGTCCCTCGTCGTCCGTTTCTCGGAATCGCCACGTCCGCGACCAGCCGAAGGAGGTCTACGACCGAAACGCTTGGATCGTGGCTTCTCGTCGGAGTCTGATCGCTTGGGCTCCTCCTTGGTGCGTTCATCACCTCGGGGGGAAGCAGAACGTGGTGGTTTGCCGCCAGCACCCGGTCGCCTAGGATCTGACTTTCTGCCTTTGGGGGCCTTGTTTCGCTCAGAACGGTCGGTCATGGGTGGTGGGGTAGAACGCGTCCGGAATGTGGTGGATGTACGGCTTCCCGGAAGGGTGAAGGATGATGCTCACGATGTCGAATCGGACGCGAAGGTCGGCACCAGTTGCTTGTACATAGGCGTTGGCCGCTTTGATCACCCTTCCTCGCTTGCCCTTTTTCACCGCTTCCTCCGGCTCTCCGTGTTGGTCCGTGCTACGCGTTTTCACCTCCACGAACACCAGTTCGGCACCCTGCTTCGCGATGATGTCGATCTCATGGCGGCCATAGCGCCAGTTGCGTTCCACGATCTCGAAGCCGTGCTCCTCCAGATAGCGGCATGCCAGTTGCTCCCCCTGCGCCCCGATAAGGTTGTGCTCGGCCATCTGTGGAAAGAACGGTGCGTAACCAACGACGAAAGCACCCGTTCAAGGCCCTAAAATTGGGGAACATTCCACCGCCCCGGGTCACCACCCACCGGAAATGAGACCTACCATGCGAACGATCACACGCACTTTCAGAACCATCGGACTTGGCTTTGCGCTGAGCGCCAGTCTCGTGAACGCCCAATCCTTCGAGGGCGTGATCGAATTCACCAAATCCACCGGACCGGTGGTGACGGCCTATCGTTACTACATCAAGGGAGATCACATCCGCATCGAGGAAGTGAGTTCGCGTGGTGAGGTGCAAGGCATCATGCTGGTGGATACGCACGACAAGACGGTCATCGCTCTGAGTCCCGAACGCAAGCTGTATATGGATGTGCCCAACATGCGTCTCCCCAAGGATGTGGAAACAACGGTCCAGAAGACCGGCGACATGCGCGACATCGCTGGATACAAATGCGAGAAGTGGGTGGTGAAAGGCCCCAAAGAGGACCGCATGATCACGTACTGGGTCGCTGCGGATGAGTTCAACTTCTTCATCCCGCTACTCGAAACGCTCAATCGCAAGGATGAACAGGCCGTCTTCTTCTTGGAGATCACCGGAGCAGCAGGTGTATTCCCCATGCTCGGTATCGAACAGAAAACGGACGGCGCCGAAGTGAGCCGACTTGAAGTGACCAAGGTGGTCAAGGGCGTACAGAAGCCCGGCCTCTTCGAGATCCCGGCTGGCTATAACAAGTTCGAGCGGAACTAGAGGCCTAATTCAACGGCATCGAACCGAAGCTCAGCGTTGCACCGGTATTGGTGACGCTGAGTTTCGCTTTTCGGCCCATGACCAATGCCCGGTTGTCCGCTATGTGGCCTGCCGGAAAATTGTAGCACACGGGATAGGTCGCATCCCCAATGGCCGCTGCGATCATCTCCTCTGCGGTCTTCCCGAATGGATCCGTACCGTCCTTGTCGTGCATATCGGTCATGCCTCCCACGATCAAGCCAGCGAGGTTCTTGAACCAACCGGACAACCTCAGGTTCATGATCATCCGATCAACATGGTACAGCAACTCGTCGAGGTCCTCCAAGAAGAGGATCTTGCCTGTCGGGTCGATGTCGTAAGGCGTTCCTCGCAATGCGTATAGCAAGGAAAGGTTGCCACCCACGAGCGTGCATTCACACTCCCCGGTACGCGGCTCGGGTAGTCGCTCCGCAACAGTGTGGTTCATCGTCACGGACAGGTGTTCACCGAAAAGCGCACGGCGCAAGGACTCACGCGCTTCCTGCGATTTCTTGCCGAGCGAGTACGGCATCTGTGCGTGCAGAGATGCGACACCAAGTTTGTGCAAGGTGTTGTGCAGCACCGTCACATCGCTGAACCCGATCACCCATTTCGGGTTGCGGTTGAAGGCAGCGAGATCCATATGTTGAAGCAAGTGTACGGTTCCATAACCGCCGCGTGCGCACCACACGGCCTTTACTTCGGGATCCTCGATCGCCGCTTGAAGATCGGCGGCGCGTTGACGCGATGTACCTGCTTGTTGGAAATGTTTGCGACCGACACACGTTCCCAACTTCACACGCAATCCCCAACTCTCGGCGAGCGCGATCCCGTCGCGCAATTCATCGGGCACGATCGAACGTGCAGTGGGTATGATGGCGATGGTGTCGCCGGGACGTAATGCGGGGGGAAGGAGGAGGTCTGGCATAAAGGGGCACGAAGGTGAGCACCGGCAGGGAGTTCCACAACGGTCCGGCGGGGTACTTTCGTCGCGCCTCGAACGCCCTTCGACCTAGGTCAGGGCAAGACCCGACCCCGTGAAGGAACCCGCACGCCATACCGTTACCGCTGCCCTGCCCTACGCCAACGGCCCTTTGCACATCGGGCACATCGCCGGAGCCTACCTGCCCGCGGACATTTACGTCCGGTGCCTACGCTCGCGGGGCAAGGAGGTGCTTTTCATTTGTGGAAGTGACGAACATGGGGCGGCCATCACCATCCGCGCCCTGAAGGAGGGTAGCACCCCAAAATCCATCGTGGACAAGTACCACGGCATGATGGGCAAAGCCTTCCAGGACTTCGGCATCCGGTTCGACATCTACCACCGTACCAGCAGCGAACTGCACAAGGAGACTTCACAGGATTTCTTCCTGAAGCTTCACGCCAACGGGGCCTTCACCCAGCAGGAAGAACAGCAGTATTATGATGAGGAGGCGAAGCAGTTCCTAGCGGATCGCTACATCATGGGCACTTGCCCGACCTGTGGTAACCCCGATGCTTACGGCGACCAATGCGAGAAGTGCGGAAGCGCGCTCAGCCCCAAGGATCTGGTCGACCCGCGTAGCACCTTGAGCGGGGCCAAGCCGGTGCTGCGGCCAACATCACATTGGTTCCTTCCCATGGACCGCAGCCAGCAATGGGTGGAGGAGTGGATCAACACCGGTAAGCTGGATGGCGCACAGCACCACGACCCCAAAGAGTGGAAGCCACAGGTACTCGGCCAGTGCAACAGTTGGTTGAAGGACGGTCTTCGTCCACGGGCCATGACGCGCGACCTTGATTGGGGCGTGCCTGTCCCTTTGCCCGGTGCTGAAGGGAAAGTGCTTTATGTGTGGCTCGATGCGCCGATCGGGTACATCAGTGCGACCAAGCAATGGGCGATCGATCACAACGAGGATTGGAAAAAGTGGTGGCTCACGGGCGATTCCGGCTCGGAGGCCGGAATGACAAGACTCGTCCACTTCATCGGCAAGGACAACATCGTCTTCCACGCGATCATCTTCCCGATCCTGTTGAAGTTGCACGGCGGCTATGTGCTGCCGCAGAATGTTCCAGCGAACGAATTCCTGAATCTTGAAGGCCGGAAGATCAGCACGAGCAGGAACTGGGCGGTTTGGCTGCACGAGTACATCGAGCGCTGGCCGAACCGGCAGGATGAATTGCGCTACGCGCTTGCTACCATCATCCCCGAATTCAAGGACAGCGAGTTCACATGGAAGGATTTTCAGGACAAGAACAACAACGAGCTCGTCGCGATCCTTGGGAACTTCATTCAGCGTGTCTTCGTGCTCTGCCACAAGTACTACGAGGGCAAAGTGCCGGAGGCGACAGGAGGTGATGAAAAAGATGTATTGCTGTGGGCGGAGATGAACACCTTACCGAACAAAGTGGCCGAGGAAGTGGATCGCTTCCGGTTCCGGGAAGCGTTGGCCAGTGCGATGCAAGCCGCACGTTTGGGTAACAAGTACCTCACCGATACCGAGCCGTGGAAGTTGGAGAAGACCGATCCGGATCGGGTGCGAACGATCCTGTTCAACGGCCTTCGGATCAGCGCAGCGCTGAGTGTTCTGTTGGAACCCTTCCTGCCGCACACCGCGGAGCGCTTGCGCACGATGCTTGGGCTCGGACCAATGAAATGGGACGATGCCTTGCGCGCGGATCTCATCAAACCGGGAATGCAACTGGGCAAGGCCGAGCACCTTTTCAAACCGATCGACGATGCGGCCATCGCTGCGGAGGTCGAACGACTTCACGCCATGGATCCTGCAACTCCGAACCCCGCCGAGCCGAACAGCACTTCGACAAGCTCAGTGCAAGCTCATCAACCTTCAACACGAACAACGGCTTCTATCAAACCCAACATCTCTTTCGATGATTTCTCGAAGCTCGATCTCCGCGTAGGATCGATCATCGCAGCGGAACGTATTCCGAAAGCCGACAAGCTCTTGAAGTTGTCCGTTGATCTGGGTGAAGCAACACCGCGCACGGTGGTGAGTGGGATCGCTGAACATTACGAGCCTGAACAATTGATCGGACAGCAAGTGGTGTTGGTGGCCAACTTGGAACCACGCAAGATGCGTGGTGTGGAAAGCCAAGGCATGGTGTTGATGAGCGAGGATGCCAATGGCAAATTGCTCTTCGTGCAGCCGAAGGAGATGATCACTCCTGGTGCGGACGTCCGTTGAGCCGGAGTGCTCGCGACCTTCTACTTTCGGCCGGTGCGCGCCCTACCTCTGTTCGCTCTGTTGTTGTTGACGCCTCGCGCGCAAGGGCAAAGCGGTCTGGTCATCAATGAGGTTCTTGCCAGCAATCACGGCAGCTACAGTGATAACGACGGCCGCACACCCGACTGGGTCGAACTCTACAATACAAGCACTCGGGCGATCGATCTGGACGGATGGCGCGTGGCGATCAATGGCCGTCAACACATGATCGAAGGCTCCTTGATCGTTCCTGCTCGTGGCCATCGGTTACTCTGGTGCGATGCGCATCCGGATCGCGGCGCGGACCATCTCGGTTTCACCCTTGATCGCTCCGGCGGTGCCTTGCTGTTGATCGAACCGAACGGCCATGTGATCCACGACCTCTTCACCTATTCTTCGCTACCGGCCGATGTGAGCATGGGGCGATTGCCGGATGGTTCGACCGGATGGAGTTTCATGGTGGACCCCTCTCCGGGAGCGATGAATAGGACCGCTGACATGCAAGCGATCCGTTCTCGGTGCCCAATGCCGAAAGCGGATGTGATCGGGACCTCGCACCTCGACCCTTTCGATCTTACACTCTCCGGTGGATCCAACAGCACCATTCGATATACGCTCGATGGCAGCACTCCTACCGCGACCTACGGCGCCGGATTCTCCGGACCGATCCACATCACCAAGAGCACGGTCGTTCGCGCGCGATCCTTCGGGGAAGCTCAATTGCCAAGTGAAGAGTTGTGCGTGAATTACTTGTTTGGAACAACGACGACCGATCCTATCACGCTCACGCTGGATCCTGCGGATCTATGGGGCGATAGCCTAGGCATCTACACACCGGGAATAGCAAGCAACTTCACGCGCAAGGGTGATGCGTGGGAGCGACCGACGATCATCCAATTGGCCGACACGATGACCATGCATGTCGGGGTACGCATCAGCGGGAGCGGATCGCGAAGCGCACAGAAACGATCCTTCAAGATCTATGCTCGTGATCGCTACGGAAGCCCTGACTCGGGTTTCCTGTTCGCCGATGGAACGCGCTCTTCGGAAGGAATGCTCCGTGCGGATGCCGGAGCGCACGCCTTCCTCCGCAATGTGCTGATCGAGGAACTCGTGCGCCGTCACGGGCTGGAAGTGGATGTGCAGCCATCGATGGCGATGCCCTTGTACCTCAACGCGGCCTATTGGGGCTTGTACCGTTGGATGCCGAGCAAGGATGCGCAATGGTTGGCGCAGCGTTGTGGTGCTGAAGCATTGGATGTTCTCGAAGGTCCGTCCGCGCTCGCACTTGACGGCAAGAACAAACACTTCCTGCGCGCCCAGCAGTTGTTGTTGCGCGGCGCTCCGATCGACAGCATCGATGCGATGATCGATACCCGCAGTTTGATCGACCTTGCTTGTATTGATCTGTGGACCGGCCGCGCGGACCATGACCTGAACGTGCGTTGCTATCGCCCCCGTGTTCCGGGTGGTCAGTGGCGCTGGTTATTGTACGATATGGATCTGTGGTCGCTACTGGAAGAGAACGCGGTGGAACGCATGGCCTCGGCATTGGCGTTGGAAACGCCGTACGTGCGACAACTGCTCGCCCACCCGATCCTCCAGCAGCGTTTGCTTGCACGCATCACAACGCTTCAAGCCACGGCACTCGATCCGGCCCACGCCGTTCACGTGGTCGACAGCATCTTCCGTGCGCATGAAGTGGAACTGCTCGCGGATCACAAACGCTGGGAGCTTGCATTGGAAACTCCTTCGCCGACGGCATCACTCGCCGAAGTGGAGCGGTTCATTCAAGCACGTCCGGAGAATCTCTTCGCGCACCTCGCCTCCCGAACGCATCGGAAGCTCCGTACGATCACGATCCACATTCCGCCAGCGGATCAAGGTGTCCTCCTTCTTGAAGGTGTTCCGCTCGGCCCCGGCCGACATGAGGTCCGTTGTTTCAGTGGCGTACCAATGAAATTGGAAGCGCGTGCCGCCGATGGCTATGAATTCGCGAACTGGAACGGTGTGGATGGAGAAGGCCCGGTGATCACCACGGACATCTCGCGTACTCACCAAGTGCGCGTGGGCTTCCGCCCGATCGCGCCTTGATCAGGCCAGTACCTCCTTCAACAAGGAAGCGAAGAGCGATCGACCGTCGGTGTTCCCGAGGCGCTCATCGCACGCCCGCTCCGGGTGCGGCATCATGCCGAATACGTTGCGGCCTTTGTTGCACACCCCTGCGATGTTCTCCTTGCTGCCGTTCGGGTTGGCCATGTCGGTGATCTTCCCATCCGCATCGCAGTACCGGAAGATCACTTGGTCGTTGTCCTTCAATGCTTTCAGCGTGGCGGCATCCGCATGGTACCTCCCTTCGCCGTGTGCGATCGGGATCCGCAGTGCCTTGTCCGGGACCGCGTTCGTGAGTGCACTGTTCCCGGTCGCGCGCCGGATGAAGATGTTCTTCGAGATGAATTTCTGTCCTTCGTTGTGCAGCAACGCACCGGGCACGAGCCCTGCTTCGCACAGCACTTGGAATCCATTGCAAACACCGAAGACGAGTCCACCCTTCTTCGCATGCGCGATCACCTCCTGCATGATCGGCGAGAACCGTGCGATCGCCCCACTGCGGAGGTAGTCGCCGTAGGAGAACCCACCGGGAAGGATCACCATATCGGATCCTTTCAAGTCGTGCTCCTTGTGCCAAAGCCGCTCCACCTGCTGGCCCATGAGGGTTTCCAGCACATGGATCATATCCTCATCGCAGTTGCTGCCGGGGAAGGTGACGACACCGAATTTCATGGTTGCGAAGTTAGCCCGCTACCACCTCACCCAAAGTGCGAGTGCGCAAAGGCCCAAGGCCGCGAATTCCGCCAACCAGGCCTTCTTGGGCGCAACGAATGCATATCCGCCGAAAATGGCGCATGGCACCGCCGCGAGAACTGCCGGGAAGGAGCCTTTGATCAAATGCAGCATGAACATGATGACCATCAATGCCAACGCGAATGCCAAGAGGGAGGATCGCAGGTTCTTGCCCCGGATGATGCTCCGCGCGTACCCGGAGGAGAAGGCGAACAAGGCGACCAGGATCACCAATGCCAAGAGAACCATGAACGCTACTTGTACGCTACTCCCGGAAAGGATCATGGGGTCGGCATCGGGACTCAGGATCGTATGCAAGGGTTTCCAAGGAAGCCGGTCCGTCAAGTTCAACACGACCCACGCGAAGTAGAAGGGCAGCGCCATGCCGACCACGGGAAGCACATACTCTCGCCATGCGAACGGCCGGATGACCGAACTGGATGCCCAGAGCACGGAGAGGAGGAACGCATAGGGCAGGTAGCACATCGCAGCAAGGCCGATCAGCAACCCCGCATTGAACGATGCGCCAAGTGCGGGGTCCGTATTGCCGACGGACCAGGTCCGGCGCTGCGCCATCAGGACGAAGGGCATGCCCAGCAGTGCGGGGTCATACCCCAGCCCTCCGCCCAAGCCAGCCAAGGCAATCGGAAAAAGAAATGCCACGAGATGGTTGCGCCTGTCCATGAATTCCAGTGCATTCATGAGCAGTGCTAGTTGAACCGCAATGCTCATGACCAGAAGCAACCCAAGCAATACACCGGCCCACGCGGAAGGCCCGATCATTGAAGCCACCGCAGCGGCCAACGGCATCATCATTCCTAGGGCTACAGGTTCGTGCCGAAAAGAGGGCAGGAAGAGCCCGACCACCACAACCGGCAGCACCAGCAGGACGGCGGGTTGGTTGCTGCGGAAAAGACCAGCGAGCATGGGATCGTGGAGCGGGGCTATCTTCGCCCCGCTTCAAGCTTACGCAGGATGCAACACATCTTCTTCGCCATCGGTCATTTCTTCAAGTGGGCCTTCTCCTTCCTTTCATCCATGGGCTGGCTTCCGGTCATCCTGATCGCAGGGATACTATCTGTCGGATTCCTCTATTGGATGATGCTCCAAGCGCGGTACAACGCGAAGGCGCGTGAGGATGGCACCATCGCCTAGCGGGAAACCGCTCCTGCCCTAACGGTGGGTTTCTTCACCAGATCGTGCCCGATATCATCGCGCATGTACTTCCCTTCATAGGCCACGATGGCCGCCGCGCGATAGGCTGATGCGATCGCGCTTTCGAGGTCCTTCCCCATGCCGGTCACGGACATCACGCGTCCTCCGTTGGTGAGCAACTGTTCACCGCTGCGCACGGTGCCCGCTTGGAACACGTATGCGTCGCGCACCAGATCCAGGCTTGCGATCGGATGTCCCTTCTCGTACTTGCCGGGATAGCCATCGGAAGCCAGCACGATGGTCACCGCTGTGCGGTCATCCACATCCACGTGTCGTTCGCTCAATGTACCCGTGGCGATCCCTTCGAAGAGATCAAGCAGGTCGCTGCGCATGCGTGGCAGGATGGCTTGGGTCTCGGGATCGCCGAGCCGCACGTTGTATTCGATCACGTAGGGCTCACCCGATACGTTCATCAATCCCATGAACACGAAGCCACGGTATGGAATGCCCTCCTTCTTCAACCCGCGAATGGTCGGAGCCGCCACGCGATCATGCACCTTTTGCATGAAGTCCTTCTCTGCGAACGGGACCGGCGATACCGCGCCCATGCCGCCCGTGTTGGGTCCGGTGTCGCCACGGCTGATGCGCTTGTAGTCCTTCGCCGCGGGAAGCATTTTGAACGAATCGCCATCGGTGATGAGAAAGGCGCTCACCTCCACGCCCTGCAAGTGCTGCTCCATCACCACGCGTTCACCAGCCTCGCCGTACTTGCCGTTCTGTAGCATATCGCGCAAGGTCTTGGCCGCTTCCTTCTTGTCGGGTGTGATCACCACCCCTTTCCCTGCGGCAAGTCCATCAGCCTTGATCACATACGGCGCGGTCATGCGCTCCAAGTGATCCACCGCTTCCTGCAACTGTCCCTTCACGAACGTCCGATGGGCAGCCGTTGGAATGTTGTGGCGGAACATGAACTCCTTCGCGAAGTCCTTGCTGCCCTCCAAGCGTGCGCCGGAGGACGTTGGTCCGATCACGGTAACCTCCTTCAACTTCGGATCCGCAGCGATCCGATCATGCAGGCCATCCACAAGCGGCGCTTCCGGACCGACCACGACGATGCGGATCCGCTTATCCAACAGGAATTTTCGCAGTGCCTTCTCGTCCTTCAGGTCCAGGTCGACGTTCCGCCCATGGCGAACGGTGCCGGGGTTTCCGGGGGTCACGTAAAGCTCGTCGAGCAGTGAACTCTGTGCGATCTTCCACGCCATGGCATGTTCGCGCCCGCCACTTCCGATCAGCAATACGTTCATGGTTCCTCTTTGATGCAAAGGAAGGTCCTCGCGCAGCGATGCCCTCTTTCTTTTTTTCAACGAATGAACAACGCCGCGTCCCTTGCCGGGCGCGGCGTTGTGGATGCGCTATTTTCCCTAGTGTTCCTGTGCAACACGCTTGATGCTGCACCCGATGTTCCGCGTCGTAGCGGGGTCCACCGGTTCGCCGGAGGCCATGTGCGACACCGCATCCTTCAGCCAGTGCTTCTTCACTTGGCCAGCGTCGGCCACATTGTCGTCAATGGCTCCTTTGTAGACCAGTTTCATGTTCTTATTGAATAGGAAGACGTGCGGCGTGGTCCGCGCACCGAAGGCATCGGCCACACGATGAGCTTCATCCAACAAGTAAGCGCCACTATACCCCATCTCCTTGTAACGGGTCTGCATCTCGGCGAATCCATCCCCGTCGGCACGCTTCGCCTCGTTGCTGTTCAGTACGGCCACACCCACACCGAATCGTGCGGCGAACGCCATCACCTCCGGATAGCGACCTTCCCAACCCGCGCTGCCTTCGCTGCCGATCACGAACGGACAGGTGTTGCACGAGAACATGACCAAGAGGCCTTGTGGACCCACAAGATCCTTGAGGGTTTTCATATTCCCATCCACGTTCTTCATTTTCACCTCCGCAGCGGGCAGCGCGTCGCCGATCTTGAGGTCAGGCAATTCGTGGACAGCCACGGCGAACAATCCGAGCGCGGCAATGGAAGCGATCTTGATCAACATGATAATTGGTTCTGATTAGGGGCAGCAAGGTACCCCACGTGTGGAAGGATCCGACGAGAGGATCGCCTTCAGCTAGGCGTCCTTCGGATCAACTCACAAGACCGGCCTTGATGGCGATCCGAACGAGACCGGCCACGTTGTGGGTGTCGAGCTTCTTCATCAGGTTCGTGCGATGGGTATCCACCGTACGTGGGCTGATGAACAACTTTTTTCCGATCTCCTTGTTTCCCAAGCCTTCAGCCAATGCACTGAGCACCTCGACCTCGCGTTCGCTGAGGTCCTTCAGCACCTCGGTCTGCGCTGCGGCCTCGGCGCGTTGACCCATCAGGCTTTCCACCAGTGCACTGGCGAAGTGTCGTTGCCCCTCATGCACATTCCGGATGGCCAGGATCAATTCATCCCGGCCGCAGTTCTTCACCAGGTAACCATCCGCCTTGAGTTGCAACACGCGTTCGACCAAGGCCGGTTCATCGTGCATGCTCAGCATGATGACGCGCGTTCCGGGGTGATCGCGTTTGATCCGTTGCAGCGTGGCGATGCCGTCCAGAACGGGCATATCGATATCCAGCAATACCACGTCCGCGGAAAGGTGTGACAGGGCTTCGATCGCTTCCTCACCATTCGCGCAGGTAAGTACGCACTCCATGTCGGGCACATCGGAAAGCAGGACCTTCAAACCATCGGTGATGATCCGGTGATCATCCACGAGCATCAACTTGATCGGCGTGTTCATGTGGTGGGCATGACGAGCGGAACGCGGACCGTGGCCAAGGTTCCTTTTCCAGTGCTGGTCTCCAGCACAAAATTACCGCCCAATGCGCGCGTCCTGTCCGACATGCCCGGAAGACCGATGCCTTGGGCGGGATCCGTTCGCTCGAACCCGACCCCATCGTCCTGGACCATAAGTACAAGGTGATCCTTGTTCCGGAACAACTGCACATCCACCCGATCGGCTTTCGCGTGCTTCATGATGTTGTTCAGGAGTTCTTGGGTGATGCGGTAGAGCCCGGTGGCGAGTTCCGGCCGCAATTCATCGGGCACGCCATGTGATCCGAATTCCCCACGCACCGAAGTGCCCGCATACATCCTGGACACCAGATCCCGCAGGGCTGGAACCAGTCCTAGATGGCTGAGCGCCTTGGGCATGAGCTGATGTGCGAGGTCGCGGACCTCCTTGGCCGTTCCATCCAACATCGAGATCACTTCCGGAAGCAGGAGGTCCGTACCGCTACTGCGCGCGTGCTCCAACCGATGCTTGATACCGCCCAACTGCTGTCCCACACCATCATGCAACTCACACGACAACCGTTTGCGTTCCTCCTCGGTGGCTTTGAACACGGCCTTCAACCCTGCTTCCCGTTCACGAATGATCCCGGCGTCCTTTTCCTCACGAAGCTTCCGCTGGCGTAGTTGATGCACCAACACCCCAAGCACGACCACGAGGACCAGGACCACCACCCCGATCCAGATGATGAGTTGTCTCCTCGCCGCCCGTTCATTCAAGGTGGCGATGGACCGATCCTTCTCCGCTACGCGGTACTTCTGTTCCAACTCCATTAAGGCACGTTCGCGTTCGGCGGTGAGCAAACTGTCCTTCAATGCGCTGGCGGCACGTGCGAATCGCAGTGCAAGTGCTTCCGACCCGTTCCGTTCGTGCAACACCGAAAGGCGTTCCAGCGCCTGTTGCCGTCCTGACGGGTAAGCCAACCGCGTGGTCGCAGCAAGGGCTTGCTCATACGCGGAGATCGCAACCGTTGTCCTCCCCCATGCTTCGTACAACTCACCGAAGTAGATGTACTCCTCCGCCACGCCGAAGGCATCGTTACGCGCTTGCCGAGCCTGCATGGCTTGGTTGAACCATTCCTCCGAAGATTCGAAGTTGCCGCGCATGTGCTCCACGGTGCCAAGACAATTCATGCTGAAGGGTACACCGAGGCTGTCTCCCACTTCGCGCTTCAACAAGAGCGAGCGCTCATAATAGTGGTACGCGCTGTCCAGGTCCCCGCGCATTTCGAACAGCACGCCGAAGCTGTTGTAGTTCGAGGCAAGCTGGAGTTTCGCGCCCGATGCTTCGAGTGCGCGGATCCCGTGGCGCATGAGGTCGAAGGCGGTGCCGAGATCCCGGCGTTTCATGCCATAGGCCAACCCGCATTGTGCATTGCCTTCGCCGACCCGATCACCCACCTCGCGGAACTGATCGATGGCTTTGAGGCCGTAGTATGTCGCACTGTCATAAGCGCCCCGGAGGTAGTGTGCGCGCGAAAGGACTTCCAAGGCCAAGCCGCGCTTGGAGGATGCCGGGGTTCCATCCAGGTGGGAAAGGACGCGATGCTGCAAGAGGATGGACTTGTCCAGGTCGCTGCTCATCACATCGTACGGAAGATGGACGATGCTATCCACCAACGTTTCGGTGAGGCCCATCCGCGAAGCACGATCAAGCGAACGGATGCGCGCATCCTGCGAGAGGAACGCGAACGGCACGACCATGGCGACCGCGAACGCGGCTACACGCTGCCGATGCTCATAACGTCTCACAATGGAATGTTCCCGTGCTTCTTGCGCGGCAGTTTCTCCACTTTGTTGCGCAACATGTCCAAGGCGGCGATCACTTTCTCGCGTGTTTGCGAAGGCCTGATCACCTCATCCACATAACCCCTCGCCGCTGCTTCATACGGATTGGCGAATTGCTGCCGGTACTCGGCTTCCTTCTCCTTCAGCTGTGCTTCCCTGTCCTTCGCTTTGTCGATCTCCTTCTTGAAGATGATCTCCGCAGCTCCTTTCGCCCCCATCACCGCGATCTCCGCCGTGGGCCAAGCGAAATTCATGTCGCAACCGATGTGCTTGCTGTTCATCACATCATATGCGCCGCCATAGGCTTTGCGCGTGATCACCGTGATCCGCGGTACCGTGGCTTCGCTGAAGGCATAGAGAAGTTTCGCGCCGTGGGTGATGATACCGCGCCATTCCTGATCCGTCCCGGGGAGGAAGCCGGGGACATCCACAAAGACCACGAGTGGGATGTTGAACGCATCACAAAAGCGAACGAAGCGGGCGGCCTTGATGGATGCATCGATGTCCAACACGCCCGCTAGAACCGAAGGCTGGTTCGCCACACACCCTACCGTGCGCCCGGCCACACGCGCGAAGCCCACGACCATGTTCCGCGCATACTCCGCATGCACTTCCAAGCTGCTGTCCGGGTCGATCACCGCGTTCATCACATGCCGGATGTCGTACGGCTTGTTCGGATCCTCGGGCATAATGGTGTCCAACTCCGGGCGGCTCTCATCGCTGCTCGTGTAAGGATGCACTGGCGGCTCCTCCTCGCAATTCGATGGCAGGTATCCGACCAGTTGGCGCAATTGCTTGATGCTCTCCAATTCATTGGACGCTGTGAAATGCGCCACGCCGCTCTTGCTTGCATGCGTGACCGCACCCCCGAGGTCCTCGCTACTCACCTCTTCATGGGTCACGGTCTTCACCACGTTCGGGCCGGTCACGAACATGTAGCTCGTGCCTTCGGTCATCAGGACGAAATCCGTGAGCGCTGGACTGTACACCGCACCGCCGGCACAAGGCCCGAGGATGGCACTGATCTGCGGCACGACCCCACTGGCACGAACATTCCGGTAGAAGATGTCGGCGTATCCGCCAAGGCTCACGACCCCTTCCTGGATCCGTGCGCCACCACTATCGTTCAACCCGATCACCGGTGCGCCGTTCTGCATGGCGAGGTCCATGATGCGACAGATCTTCTGGGCATGTGCTTCGGCCAATGACCCGCCGAGGACCGTGAAGTCCTGTGAGAACACGTAGACCATCCGACCGTCAATGGTCCCATAACCGGTGATCACACCGTCGCCCAGGAACTTCTGCTCTTCAAGGCCGAAGTTGACACTGCGGTGGGTGACCAATTGCCCGATCTCCTGGAAACTGCCTTCATCTAAAAGGAGCCCTACCCGTTCACGCGCGGTGAGCTTCCCTTTCTTGTGCTGTGCGGCGATCCGATCCGGGCCACCACCTTCCAAGGCCTTGGCTGCGCGTGCGTCCAACTCGTCGAACTGGTGTTTCATGGGTTCGTTCGCATTCGATCCTGCGAATGCGGCGAAAGTAACCCGGGCCGATGCTCCCCATCCCCGGCACGCCCAAGGCTATCGGGTCTTATCCCCTTTGCCAGCAGGGAGACCCCAGGGCTGCGACCCCGTTGGGGTCGAATTCACCGACTTACCGCCTTCTACACGCTGTGACCCCTCCGGGGTCCAATGCAGTCGGTATTTCGACCCCGACGGGGTCCCAGCAATGTCAAGGCTTTAACGCCGGATAGACTTACCGCCTTCTACACGCTGTGACCCCTCCGGGGTCCAATGCAGTCGGTATTTCGACCCCGACGGGGTCCCAGCAATGTCAAGGCTTTAAGGCCGGATAGCCCGGCACGCCCGGCTGATGTACTTTGGGATCGTGAAGTGGCGCTTTGCTGACCTGCCGGTACGCACCAAGTTCATGGTGACCTTGGGGATCCCCGTGCTCGGCATGGTGCTTTTGATCGGCAAGCAGATCGACTCCAGCCTGAAACGGTTGGACGTGATGGAGTACTTCTATGAGCGCTCCCTGCTCATTGGCCTGCACGCCCGGGTGATGCACGAGGTGCAACGTGAAAGTGCGCTGTCCGTGGGCTACCTCTCCGGCATGAATGTGTCGGCCATGAAGCTGGATGTGCAATACTCACGCACGGATGGCACGCTTGCCGATCTTGCCCTGCAAGGTGCGGCCATGGGATCCACCGTGCAGGAAAGCCGGCCCTTCGATGGCCTGCACATCCTCCGTCAACGGATCAAGGATCGACGGATCGAGGCTACTACCGTGAGCCGGACCTATCGTGCCATGGATGAAACGCTGCTGGCCGAAATGAACAAGGCCGGTAAGTTGGCGTTGGACCCCTTCACCAAGGATCGTTTGTATTCGCACCTCCGACTGCTCACGGCCAAGGAGGCCTTGAGCACCCTGCGTGACAAACTCACCATCGGGTATGCGCAGCGCCCGATCGAAATGGCCGAGGTGGCGGAGTTGGGCGCACAGGTCTCCGAGTACAAGACCAATATGCTCCTCTTTGAGCGTGATGCACCACCGGAGGTATTGCGCGCCTACCAGGAGATCTTCCAAGGGGACGATGTGAATTTCATGCGCAGCCTGGTAGGGACCGTGGAGCAGCGCCGCACGCCGGACCTCACCATAGCCCCGCGTGAGTGGTGGGAACTTTCCATGATCGCGTTGGAGAAGTTGCATACGGTGGAGTTGTACTCCCTGGAGCTGATCACGCAGAACACCGCAGCCAACAGCAGGGATGCCGAGGTGCGTCTCTTCGCCGTGTTGGCCGCGTTGCTCGGTGTCGTGGGTGCGGTCACGATCATGGGGATCATGATCACGCGCGGTGTGCGTGGCACAGTGGAACAGGTGGGGCGTGCGGCGCGGTCCATGGCCGTGGGCGATGTGGATGCGTATGTACCGGTTACGAGCGGTGATGAGATCGGTGAAATGGCCATGGCCTTCAACGGCATGGCGGAGAACCTACGCTCCTTGGCCGACAGCGCGGACGCGATCGGCAAAGGGGATTACGATAAACCGGTGACTGTGCGCGGTTCACAGGACAAGCTCGGATTGGCGTTGGCGCGCATGAAGGAGAACCTGAAAGCCGCGCGGATGCGGGACGACGAACAGACACGCGCGCTTCAATCCGAGCGGGACAAGATCGAACAGGCGAACGAACGGATCAGGGTGCTGATCAAGGAGATGCACCACCGGGTGAAGAACAACCTGCAGGTGGTCGCCAGCCTGTTGCGCTTACAGGGAGCGTCGTACACGGATGTACGCTTGCAACAGGCCTTCGACCAAAGCCAGAGCCGGGTCACCTCCATCGCTCTCCTGCATGAGAAGTTGTACAAGGGGGATGAGTTGGCGTTGTTGGATGTGGGGGTGTACATCGAAGAGTTGATCGGCGATCTGGTACGGGTGAACGACGTCAGCGACCGGATCGGGCATCATGTTGTGGTGGACCAAGGCCTCACGTTGGGATTGGGCACCATGGTCCCACTCGGTCTTCTACTGAACGAACTGATCACGAATTCATTCAAGCATGCCTTTCATGGCCGGGACAAGGGAACCGTGTCGCTCTCCCTGCACCGCGCCGATGGCAACCAATTCGACCTGATCTACGGCGATGATGGAACAGGTATCCCGCAGGACAAGATCCAGAACACCGGCGAAACGCTGGGCGTATCGTTGATCGAAAGTCTGGTGGAGCAATTGAGCGGACGCATGAGCGTGGACGGCGACCCTAGCGGTACGCGCTACCACATCCGCTTCACGGCACGTTGATCAGCCGTTCTCCAACTCGGCCTCCACTTCCTCGGTGATGTCCATGTTGTGGTACACGGCACTCACGTCCTCGTCCTCATCCAATAGATCCACCAACTTCAGCACCGCGCGCGCTGTGGTGATGTCGGCCGGTGTGGTGGTGAGCGGGAAACGTTTCAGCTCCGCACTCTTCGATTCCACGCCCAGCGCATCAAGCTTCTGTTGCATGTCCCCGAAGGAATGGAACGGTGCGTAGATGACGAAGCCCTCGTCATCGCGCACCACATCATCGGCACCGGCGTCGATCACCTCCATCTCGAACTCATCCGGGTCGCGGTCCTTCAGTGC
>Ga0138256_10000540_pt1 | contig 41270 bp, 29 predicted proteins | sample KNB2016incub_MG_FD_105486 | JGI IMG/M metagenome (GOLD analysis project Ga0138256, IMG submission 105486) | Active sludge microbial communities from wastewater in Klosterneuburg, Austria - KNB2014incub_MG | ecosystem: Engineered > WWTP > Activated sludge > Unclassified | place: Austria... | reverse complement strand
TCCTTTATTGGCAGCTTTGGCTTTGGGATTGTTGACCGCCATTGCGCCTTGTCCATTGGCTACCAATATCACGGCAACGGCATTTATCGCCAAAACCATCAACAGCCGAAAAAAGGTTTTGTTAAGTGGATTGTTGTACACTTTGGGCAGAATGTTTTCCTACACGGCCATTGGAGCAATCATTTATTTTGGCGCCAACACTTTTCAAATAGCCAAACTTTTTCAAGGAAACGGCGAGAAATATATTGGTTTTGTGTTGGTTATTCTGGGCTTGATAATGCTAGACATCATAAAACTTAATTTCATAAAAGGAGGAAACTGGATTGATCAACTTTCGGATAAATTCAAGACCAAAGGCTTGTTGGGCGCTTTTCTTTTGGGTGCTTTATTTGCTTTGGCATTTTGTCCTTACAGCGGTGCCTTGTTTTTCGGAATGCTGGTTCCAATGACTCTCAAATCAGGATTGGCAATGCCTGTACTGTTTTCTGTAGGCACAGGATTGCCCGTAATTCTTTTCGCTTTTGTGATTGCGTTTAGTATGGAAAAACTGGGAACCTATTTCAAAGCCATTACCAAAATCGAAAAAGTAATGCGAATATTGGCGGGAGTTACATTTATCGTTACGGGATTGTATTACATCAATATTTATTTCAAACTATTTTAAATAATTGTTAAGTTTTAAAAATAGTTTTGTTTGTGACCATATTAATCGTAATATTGCAATATAAAAATATAACGATGGGAGCATCCAAAACAGAACAATTTACAGACCAACAAAATGAATTGGCCATTCTAGCCAAAGCCTTGGGACATCCGGCTCGAATCGCCATAATCGAATACTTGCTAAAAGTAGATACGTGCATTTGCGGTGATATAGTCAACGAGTTGCCTTTGGCCCAACCAACAGTTTCGCAGCATTTAAAAGAACTCAAAAATGCGGGTTTAATTAAGGGAAACTTCGAAGGAGCGTCTATTTGCTATTGCATCGACGAACTGGGATTCGAAAAAATAAAAGGTTTTTTCCAAGAGGTTACCAATCATTTGGAGAAAACTAAAAATCAATGTTGCTAATTTAAATTCAATACAAATGAAACTATCTCAAGCAAAAAACATCTTGAAGTCAGTAGAAGCGGTAAACTTCTTATTGCCTGACGGAACTTGTGTTCCAGAACATTTTCACGTGACTGAAGTGGGTTTGATTACGAAAAACTTCATCGATTGTGGCGGAACCGTTCGCAAAGAAACTGTGGTCAACTTCCAATTATGGGATGCTAATGATTTCGAACACCGTTTGAAACCTCAAAAATTACTCAACATCATCGAATTATCCGAAAAAGTTTTGGGTATCGAAGATTTCGAAATTGAAGTGGAATACCAAGCACAAACTATCGGAAAATACGATTTGGATTTCAATGGAGAAGACTTTGTATTGTTGAACAAACAAACCGCTTGTTTAGCTCAAGACCAATGCTGTATTCCTGCTGAAAAACAAAAAGTAAAATTATCGGATATTAAAATCGAACAAAGCTGTTGCACTCCAGGCGGAAGCTGTTGCTAATTTTTAGACAATAAATTCGAACCTTAAAAATCAAACGCATAGAAACATAGAAAAAAGAATGAGATAGACCAATTCTTGGTTTTCACATAGCTATGTTTTACTTCAATAAAGTGAAACGTCTTTTAGAATTTTAACAACCTATGTTTCTATGTGTTTAAAAAATTGAGTTAAACACAATATAAATTAAAAAATGACATCAACCAAAACCATCCTTTTTCCAGAAATTGAAAAAGTTATCAATACTTTAAACTTCGAAAGTATTTCCGATGAACGAAAAATCGTTTTGCAACCTCTTATCGATTTCATCCAAGGAAAAGCCAACAACAATCAAGAAATTCGCTTGAACCTGATTTGTACGCACAATTCTAGAAGAAGCCATTTGTCGCAAGTTTGGGCTCAAACGGCAGCAGCGCATTACAATATTAAAAACGTATTTTGCTATTCGGGTGGAACCGAAGCTACAGCAATGTTCCCGATGGCGGCCAAAACATTGGCTAAGCAAGGCTTTCAAATCAAAACCATTGCCGAAGGAAACAATCCTGTTTATGCGATAAAATACGCCGAAAACGAACATCCCGTTATTGGTTTTTCGAAAACTTTTGACGACGATTTCAATCCACAAAGTGAGTTTGCAGCCATACTAACTTGTTCCTCAGCCGACCAAGGTTGTCCGTTTATTGCTGGTGCCGAAAAACGCATTCCAATAACTTTCGAAGACCCAAAAGCCTTTGACAACACGCCTCAACAAGCCGAAAAATATGAGGAAAGAAGTGTGCAAATTGCTACTGAAATGTTTTATGTTTTCTCCCAAATCAAACAATAAATATGTCAGCAAATAATTGTGCACCAGTTGTGGAAAGAAAGAAATTGAGCTTTCTCGACAGTTACCTTACGCTTTGGATCTTCCTGGCAATGGCTCTAGGAGTTTTGATTGGATATTTCATTCCTTCGAGTGGTAATTTCATCAATTCCTTTTCGAGCGGCACCACCAATATTCCATTGGCAATTGGCTTGATATTAATGATGTATCCACCATTGGCAAAAGTGAAATACGAACAAATGGGAGAAGTTTTCAAAAACACAAAAGTCCTTGGAGCTTCCTTATTTTTGAACTGGATTGTTGGTCCAATTCTGATGTTTTTCTTGGCATTATTATTATTAAACGGATATCCCGAATATATGATTGGTGTCATTCTAATTGGCTTAGCTCGTTGTATTGCAATGGTCGTAGTTTGGAACGATTTAGCCGATGGAAACCGTGAATATGCAGCAGGATTGATTGCCTTGAACAGTATTTTTCAAGTGTTGTTGTACAGCGTTTATGCTTATGTTTTTATTACCATACTTCCTCCCTATTTTGGTTATACCGGTTTTGAAGTCAATATCAGTATTGGTCAAATTGCCGAAAGCGTCGGCATCTATCTAGGAATTCCTTTTGCTTTGGGGATTATCAGTCGTTATGCTTTAATTTCAATAAAAAGTTCGGAATGGTTTGAAACCAAATATGTTCCTTTTATTTCTCCAATAACATTGATTTCATTATTGTTCACCATTGTTTTGATGTTCAGTTTAAAAGGCGAATTAATCGTTCAAATTCCTTTTGATGTATTGCGAATTGCATTGCCATTGGTCATTTATTTTGTAATAATGTTCATCATCAGTTTCTTCATCGGAAAGTATTTTGGTGCTGACTATTCGAAATCCACGGCCATTGCTTTTACGGCAACGGGAAATAATTTCGAACTGGCGATTGCAGTAGCCATTGGTGTTTTTGGAATCAATAGTGGTCAGGCTTTTGCGGGAGTTATTGGGCCATTAGTAGAAGTTCCAGCTTTGATAGCGTTGGTCAACGTAGCTTTTTGGTTTAGAAAAAAATACTATTCTAAAACCGAATAAATTCAGGAACCGAAATAGAAAAAAGCTCTTTTAAAACATTAAATTTTAAAAGAGCCTTACTTATTTTATAAATAAAAAAACTATTCTTCGTCTTCTTTGTTCAAATGCCAAATAATTTCAGCTATAAGTCCAGTCCAACCTGTTTGATGATTGGCTCCTAATCCTTTTCCGGTATCGCCATCGAAATATTCAAAAAACAAATGATTCTTGTTGAATAGCGTATCTTTTTGGAATTTTTCATATTCGCCATACATTGGAATTTTCTCATCAGTGCCCGGAATAAAAAGGTCCAACAATCTTCGTGCAACTCCTTTTGAAGCTTCTTTGAGATTTATTTCATTTCCTGAATTAGTTGGGAATTCCACTTTAAAACCTTTGCCATAATAGTTGTGAAATTTTTCTAAAGAGTCCAAAATCAAATAATTCATTGGAAACCAAATAGGACCTCTCCAATTGGAATTTCCGCCAAACATATCTCCAGTGGCCTCGGCTGGCGTATAATCTACTTGGATAATTCCTCCATCGTGTTTAAATTTATATGGATTTTGCTTGTGATATTTGGACATGGAACGAACTCCAAAATCAGATAAAAATTCTTCTTCGTCAAACATTCGCTTGAGAATCATTTTCATTCTGTGCCCTCTAAGTGTCGAGAGCAAACGCGTTTCTCCTTTTCCGTGAGTAAACCAACTCGAAACTAAACTAGCTAAGTCAGGACGATTTTTTAAAACCCATTCTACTCGACGCTTGAATAAAGGTAGTTTTTCTAGTAAATCTGGAGTCAATACTTCGACAGCAAATAATGGAATTAATCCCACCATCGAACGAATTTTTAACAATTCGGCATCTCCATTTGGTTTATGAAGCATATCATAATAGAACTCATCCTCATCATCCCAAAGACTTATATGGTTATCCCCCAATGACTGCATCGCTCCTGATATATGAAGAAAATGCTCGAAAAATTTAGAAGCCATGTCTTGATAAACTGGATTTTTTAATGATATTTCGCACGCTATTCGCAACATATTCAAACAATACATTGCCATCCAACCTGTACCATCTGCTTGTTCAAGATGTCCTCCAGTTGGCAAGTCGTACGAGCGATCAAAAACTCCAATATTATCCATTCCGAGGAATCCACCTCCAAAGATATTGTTGCCGTTTTCGTCTTTCAAATTTACCCACCACGTAAAGTTGAGCAGTAATTTATGAAATATACGTTCCAAAAAAACAGTATCACCAACGCCTCCATTGGCCTCTTTGTCGATTTCATATACTTTCCAAGTTGCCCAAGCATGAACTGGTGGATTTACATCCGAAAATGACCATTCATAAGCTGGAATTTGCCCGTTGGGATGCATATAATATTCTCGAAGGATCACCAATAATTGTCTTTTGGCAAAATCGGGATCTAATCTAGCCAAAGGCAAAGTATGAAAAGCCAAATCCCAAGCAGCAAACCAAGGATATTCCCATTTATCAGGCATAGAAAGAATATTGGAAGTGTATAAATGCTTCCAAGTACTATTTCTACCTTCGTTTCGCCCTCTTTCTGGTTTTGGTGTCGAAGGATCTCCTTTGAGCCATTCGTATACGTTATAATAATACCATTGTTTTGTCCAAAGCATTCCTGCATAAGCTTGCCTCTGAATGGATTTTAGTTTTTCGTCGGTTACCCCTTTTTGAATGAGTGCATAAAATTCATCGGCCTCCTCTATTCTTTTTTGAAAGATGGTATCAAAATCTACAAAAGCATCTTCAGGAGTAGTGTTTGTAAATCGAAGACGATATTCTTTTTTTCCTTGTGCCGGAATGATATCATCATAATGTACAGAAGCTTTTGTGCCAATGGCCTCAGGATTTATACTTTTCCGCTTTTTATTGATTATATAATCATTAATACCATCTTTGGCATAAGGTGATAGATTTGGTGAGCCGTATAATTTTTCGTAATTGGTTTTATTGTCACAAAACAAAAGATTTATTGCGTTTTCAGAATATAAGTTGAAATGTCCTACTAATTTGTGATCAATTTCTATTAATGATTTACCAACACCTTTTAAGGTAGGTTTGTCTTTGTATTTTTCATACCCCCAACTCCAAGTATTTCTAAACCAAACAGTAGGTAATACCGTAATTGGCGCATCAACTGTAGAACGATTTTCTACAATAACTTTGATTAAAATATCTTGCTCATCGGCTTTGGCATATTCAATAGTAATGTCAAAATACTCGTCATTATCAAAAACTCCTGTGTCAATTAATTCATATTCAGGTTCAAGACGAGAACGTTTTTGGCTTTCGGTAATTATTTTTTCATAAGGAAAAGCTTTTTGTGGATACTTGTAAAGCATCTTTTGATAAGAATGTGTTGGAGTCGCATCTTGATAATAATAAATTTCCTTGACATCCTCACCGTGATTGGATTCGGCTGGAGTTAATCCAAAATAACGTTCTTTCAGAATGCGATCTTTATGATTCCAAAACGAAAAAGCAAAACAAATATGCTGTTTATTATCCGATATTCCTCCAATGCCTTCTTCTCCCCAGCGATAAGTTTTAGAACGAGCCATATCATGAGTGGTGCTTCCCCAAGCATAACCGCTTTGAGAATAATCCTCTCTAACTGTTCCCCACTGACGATCAGTTAAATAAGGACCCCATTTTTTCCATCCTTTATTATCGGTTCTTAATTTTAATCTTGCTTTTTCTGCATTAGTTTCAATTTCTCTTTCTGACATACCCTTCTATTTTGTTCGAAGTCGCAATTTATATAAAACGAGGTTAAAAACAACTATAGATTTGGCAAAAATCTAAGGTGATAATTAATGAAAAGTTATTTATGAATTGTTTTATTATAGTATTTATAGAATTGCTATAAAGACAGAATTTTAAGGTGTGTTTTTTTGCAAAAAGTCTCTATTTTTTAGATTATCATATTTCAGATGACTTTTTGTCAAATCAGAATCCAATTTTGAGATTCTGAAAAAAAACTATCGGAATTAATTTTATTCAATTAATAGCTATCTATGATTAATGCCGTAAGCATTTAACAGTTTTAAAATTATTTTTTAAATCTTCGAATTTTGATTCCTAAATAATTCCTGAAAAATATCCATTACTTTTAATATCTTAGCCCTGAAAACATTATGTGTAATTATGCAGCATCTTCCGGAATGTCAACTTATTTTGAATAAACTTAAAACAGAATTATCGGAAAATCTGTTTTATCACTCTATTCATCACACTCTTGATGTTTATCATTGTGCTGAAAGTATTGCCAAAGAAGAAGGAGTTACAGGTTCAGATTTGAAATTGCTTCTTGTTGCAGCGATTTATCATGATGCAGGTTATCTGATACAAAATCATAATCATGAAGAAATCTCTTGTACTATCGCAAGACAATATTTGCCTGAATTTCATTATACAAAAAAAGACATAGACCTTATTTGTGGAATTATTATGGCTACCAAAATACCACAAAGACCAAAAAACCATTTAGAAGAAATCATTTGCGATGCCGATTTAAATTATTTGGGAAGAACTGATTTTCTTAGCATTCAGGAAAAGCTTTATGAAGAAATGTTTGCCTTTGGTTACATAGAAAACAAGAAGGAATGGAACAAGGTACAGCTGAATTTCATGCAAAATCACCATTATTTTACCCCAACAGCCATCAAACACAATTATTTGCAAAAAGGAAAAAATATAGCAATAGTTCAATCAAAAATCAAATAACAAAATGATAGAAAAAAATACTCAACAACATATTATTGATGCCTTTTATAACATCTCCGGAATATTGTTTTGTGGCTTTGCCTTGAAAGGGTTTTTAATACCCAATCAGTTTTTTGATGGAGGTGTGACTGGAATATCGTTATTAATTCACGAATTATACCATTGGAATATTGGATTGGTAATTCTATTGGCCAATATTCCTTTTATTATCCTTGGAGCATTTTTAGTCAATAAAACATTTGCCATAAGGACTTTGCTTGCCATAATAGGTCTGGCTCTTTGTCTTCACTTTATTGAGTTTCCACAAATTACTTCAGATAAACTGCTTGTATCTATTTTTGGCGGAGTATTTTTAGGATTGGGATTGGGATTGGTTATGAGAGCTGGATGCGCACTTGACGGCATCGAAGTATTGGCACTTTATACCGGAAAACGCATTAATTTTACGATTAGTGAGATTATATTTGGCATCAATATTATCATCTTTTTAATTGCAGCCATAAAACTAAGTCTGCCTGTGGCGCTTTATTCCATACTCACTTATTATTCGGCTTCTCGCACCATCGATTTTGTAATTGAAGGTCTCGAACAATATACGGGTGTCACCATTATTTCCGGTCAAAGCGAAAAGATTAAAGAGGGATTAGTGTTGGGTTTAGGTCGTGGAATTACTGTGTATAAAGGCGAAAGAGGTTTTATGAAGGACAGTTATGAAATAAGTCAACCTGTTGACATAGTTTTTACGGTTGTCACCCGGATGGAATTAATACGCCTGAAAAACCTCGTTCAAGAAATAGATCCCAAAGCTTTTGTATTCACCAGCATAATCAAAGAAACGGCTGGTGGCGTACTGAAACGCAAGGTAAGACATTAACAGTTTTTATTCCATAACCTCATAAGTATTGACAGGTTTCGCCTTATTTTTTAGGCTAAATTCTCCGTTCTGTACACATTTAAAGGATTCTGTAGTTTTTAAGTACACTTCTTCCGTGATTATGATTTGACCTGCTTTTGCAATGGCTTGAAGACGTTGTGCAACATTGACTGCATCACCAATGACGGTATAATCCAGTCTTCTTAATGAAGCCGAACCAATATTTCCAGATACCATTTCACCTGAATTGATGCCAATTGATATTTGTGGTTTGTATGTTTTATCCCCATCCAAAGCTACTTCAAGATTACTAATTTGCTCTTTGACAGCCAATGCCACATCGATAGCTCTGTCCAAATGGTATTCGCCCCTGAAAACAGCCATTACAGCATCGCCCATAAATTTATCGACATGACCTCCTTGCGCAATGATTTCTTTTACAATTTTGTCAAAAATTCCGTTGAGTAAAGCGACAACCTCGTTTGCCGGAATTTGTTCCGTGATGGCCGTGAATCCGCAAACGTCTATAAACATTACTGTTGCTTCGAGTAATTCATTTTTCAGTAGACTGCTTTCAAACTCTTTATTAGTCATAAAGTTCAGCACATTCGAATCCACATACATTTTCAGGATATTGTTTTCCTTAATGGCTTTAATGGTTTCCTGCAATTGTTTGACATGGATGATTGTCTTTTCCATGGTCAGGTCAAGGTCATCAAAATCAACCGGTTTGCACACAAAATCAAAAGCTCCCCTATTCATAGCTGTTCGAATATTCTGCATATCTCCATAGGCCGAAACCATGATGGCTTTCAATAATGAATTGGCTTCGGGCAATCTGCTCAACAAAGTAAGCCCGTCCATAACCGGCATATTAATGTCACTCAAAATAATATCCAGATCTGGATGTTCATGTACTTTTTGAAGTGCTTCCTCTCCATTTCTGGCAAAGATGAATTCATAAGTGTTTTCCCGAATTTTTCTTCTAAATTTCTGTTTAACGAGCATTTCTAAATCTGCTTCGTCATCTACTACAAGTATTTTTGCCATTATTCCAGAAGGTGTTTGAGTTTATCTTTCAATACATTAAAATCAAGAGGCTTGGTTAAAAAATCATTGGCACCATTTTCTATAGCCTGCCTACGATTTTCATCATCCCCATAAGCTGTAATCATCATAACAACTGGTTCGGGTTCGTGGTAATCATGTCGGATTTTGGACAAAAGCTCAATGCCGCTCATTCCGGGCATATTAATATCAGAAAGTATTAATACAATTTCCGAATGTTCCTTTTTCATAAATTCAAGTGCTTCTTCGCCAGAAAGGGCAAAGTCAAATTCTAATTCGTGTGCCCGTAATTCTTTACGGAAGCGTTGCTGGAAAAGCGGTTGCACATCTGCTTCATCATCGACTACTAGTATTTTTATCATAAATTTATAAAATTTAATTTGTAATTAAATAACTTTCAATTAATTAGAATTTATCCTTGAGGCAATCGAATTGTAAAAATGGTATATTCATTTTCTTTACTATCAATGCTAATTGTTCCTCCATGACTCTTGACAATAATATCATAACTCAATGATAATCCAAGTCCCGTTCCTTCGCCTGTAGGTTTTGTGGTGAAAAAGGGCTGCATTATTTTGTCTTTAATCGCATCTGGTATTCCCATTCCGTTGTCTTTTACGGTTATTTCAACAATCTCATTTTTAATAGCAGTTGTTACAGAAACAGAAGGTTTATATTCTCCTTTGGCTGTTTTTTGCTTTTGGTGTGTTGCATAAAAAGCATTGGTAAACAAATTCAGTAGTACACGACCGACATCCTGCGGAATCACGTTTATTTTTGGAAGATTTGCATCAAAATGTGTTTCCAACTCTGCATTGAAACTTTTGTCTTTGGCACGAAGTCCGTGATAAGCCAGCCTTAAATATTCATCGGCAAGTACATTAATATCTGTAAGTTCTTTTACATTATTTCCGGCTCGGCTGTGTTGCAACATTCCTTTGACAATGCTGTCGGCGCGTTTGCCGTGATAGTTTATTTTCTCTAAATTTTGTTTGATGTCATTGGCTATCGTTTTGGCTTCCTCTAAATCTCCTTTTCCGATTTCAACTTCCATTTCATCCATTAGTTCCATACTTACTTCTGAGAAATTATTGACGAAGTTCAACGGATTCTGGATTTCGTGAGCAATTCCAGCTGTGAGTTCTCCGAGTGAAGCCATTTTCTCGGATTGGATGAGTTGGGATTGGGTATTTTTGAGATCTAGATATGCTTTTTCTATTTCTTTGGCTTGTGCCAATTCTTTATGTTGTGCTCGTTCGCGTTCTTTTCTAATAGTCCGTTCTTTTTGGAAACGATGAATAATAAATCCAATTAACGAAAGTAGCAGTAAATAAATCAAATATGCCCACCAGGTTTTCCACCAAGGTGCAGAAATCGTAAATTTAAATTCTGCTGGTTTGCTCCAAACGCCATCAATACCTTTCGAGACTACTTTAAAATTATAGTCTCCCGAGGGTAAATCTCTATAATTTTCACTGGTGTTTTTTTCCGAAACAGGACTCCAACTTTTATCAATTCCTTCTAAAAAGTAGCTGTAAACTAGTTTGTCGGGATAATTGAGTTGCAAACCATTGTAAGTGAAACTCAAATAATTTTGGTTTGCAGGTAAAGTAAGATCCACGGGTAAATTGTAGGGACCATTAACCGTATTCCAATGCATATTGTTTTCAGTATTTTCTAGGTTATTCTTTGAGGTCAAAAGAGTATCCTTACTTGATTTGAAGGTTCTAACTGATTTTTCCCTACCTTTTTGTATGCGAATATTATCATTAAATTCTTGTTTTTTATCTAAGATATTCAATCCTGTAATAAATGTGGTAGGATCTAAATTATCTTTCTGGATTGGATCTATTACGGTTAGCATCTGTCCGAAGACACCAGCCCATAACCTGCCGTTTTGATCAAAAGTAAAACTGTTTTCCGAAAAATCAACCTGATCTAAACCTTGCTTTTTGCCTAACGTTTTTACTTTCCAAAACGGATGAGCATTGTTGTTTTGTTCTATTGGTTGAAGAATGGTCAATCCTTTTGAGGTTCCATTAAATATTTCGCCCTTATGTTCAATTATAGCATACACATCGTTTGCTCCCAAACCTTCATCAGTTGTAAAGGTGGTGAGTTCTTTTTTTTGTGCATTTATGAGTACTACACCTTTATCAGTAGCAGCCCAAATGGTTTGGTGCTCATCTTGCATTAAAGAATATACTCGATTGCCTACTAATCCGTCGGCTTGTGTTAATCGAGTACGTGTATTGTTTTTTGGATCAATTATTTGAATACCCGTGCCTAAAGTTCCTATCCAAATATGATTCGTAGCATCAAGTACAAAAATATTATTTGCCACTTTAGTTTCTTCAGTAGTTGCCTCATAATATTTAGAAATTGAATTTTCTAGATCAATTGTTTGTATTTGACCTAATTCACCACCAATCCATATAAGTCCATTTTTATCTTCGAAAACTGCAATTATACTATTTGTTTTTAATCCTTGCTTAGTGGTCAGTTGCTGAACAGTTTCTTTTTTTGGATCAATAATACTGATGCCCACTCCAGAACCACTAGACCAAATTCTCCCTTTCGAGTCCTCGATTAATCTAGAATTTCTAATATGTACAAGACCTTGTTCCACTCCCAAATGTTTAAGGGTTTGAGTTTTTGGGTCGTAAACATCAATTCCGTTGTAGGTTCCAATCCAAATTTTACCATCTTTTGTTTCCAGAGTACTCCATACTTCATTGCTGGTTAGCCCGTCAGGAATACCATAATTCCCTGGTCTCCCATTTTTAGGATCTAATTTATATAAACCACCTTGTACAATTGCGGTCCAGAGTTGTCCTTGCTTATCTTCCAGCATATTGAATAAAATCTGGCGTCCTTTATTAATCTCAAATTTTTCTAGTTCCTTTTTTGATTCATCAAAAGAAAAGAGCAAGCCATTTTCTGTTCCCAACCAAATTTTTCCAACTTTATCTTGGTAAATGTTGCTGATACCTCCACTTTCTTTCAATCCTTGTTTTTGGGAGAGTTGGGAAATAGTTGTTTTCGAAGCATTTATAACTTGAACACCTGCACCATTTCCTATCCAAATTTTACCTTCTCTATCTTGATAAATTGTTATGATAAAGGGGTGTAATAAACCATTTTCAATAGTTAAGGTTTTGTTTTTTCCATTTTTTAAATCAATAATAGTAACACCTTTTTCTGCTGTAAGCCAAATAAGCCCCTCTTTATCTTGAAACGGGGTTACACTATTATTGCCAAGTAGGCCGTGTTCCGCATTCAATTTCCGAATTGTCTTTGCTTCTAGATCAACAATATTATAGCCATTAGGATTATTAGTTAGCCAGATTTTACCATCCTTAGCTTCTATCATATCGAACTCATTACCCATATTAAATGGGCTACTTAATTCATAAATAAGTTGTGCCTTAAAGTCTATAACGGTTATTGTATTTATATTGTTTCCTAACCAAAGTCTGCCTTTAGAATCAAAAAGCATAGCAAAAGTTATATTTGTTGTCAATCCTTGTTCGGCACTATAAATTTCTAGATTTTCTGAATCGTATTTAGCAATACCTCCGCTTGTGCCAATCCAAAGCATTCCGTTACCGTCCTTTACAACACTAAATGGATTGCCGGGAAGACCAAAATTAGCATCAAATTGCATGATACCTCTACTGGCTTTGGGCATATTAATAGGACTTCCGGCTTTTACAATTTTGGGCTTTCCTAAAACGGTAGTTTTAATGCTGATTTTTGCTTTTGGTAGTTTATTAAAATCAAAATTAGTTTCAGGTAAACTATTCCAATCTAATTTTTTTTGTGGTAATGGCTCGGTTAATGCATACGGAACGTCAATATCAAAAGGCTTTGAGGGTAATTTATCCCAGCTAAAACTTTTGGTAGCTAAAGGTTTTATTTTAGATTGATCTACAGTAGTCCATTGAATGGTATCTGTTTTTGAAAATTCAAAATTTTTAGTTATCGGTTGTGCAAATTCACTTTTCAAGGACGGAAAAGGTGGTGCTTCTTTACTTTGTTGGCACGCTTGCAAAAATAAGATACTTAGAATTAGAAAGAGATATTTCAGGTTGATTATAGTTGATTTTTTCATTTCTTTTTCTTTAATTTTATTAAGTTAAAATTACTATTTATCTGGACCGTTTTTTATAATTATTAGCATACAAAATTGTTATACTTTAATTGTCAGCAATATAGCTATTTTTTTATTTTATTTTAGTCAAAAATTAGCTTCATTATTAAGATAGCTATTTTAAATAGGCAAATGAATAATAAACTCAGAGCCATCGCCTTCTTTGGTTTCTACTTTTAATTCTCCGCCGTGAACTTTTACAATATCATAACTCAGGGATAATCCTAAACCAGTTCCTTGTCCTGTTGGTTTTGTGGTAAAAAATGGTTGAAAGATTTTGTCCAAAACTTTTTGAGGAATCCCATTACCGTTATCTTTTACGGAAATAGTAACTTCACCTACCACTTTCTTAGTACTTACTGTAACAGTTGGTTCATAATCCTCACCAATTTGCTTTTTCTTTTCATCCACCACATAAAAAGCATTGGTAATTAAATTCAGAATTACCCTTCCCATATCCTGTGGAATGATGTTGATAGCGCCAATAGATTCATCAAAATCAGTTTTCATCGTGGCATTGAAACTTTTGTCTTTGGCGCGAAGTCCGTGATAAGCGAGACGTAAATACTCATCAGTCAGCTTGTTGATGTCGGTTGGTTCTTTTATTCCATTGCTACTTCGGCTGTGTTGTAACATGCCTTTTACAATGGCGTCTGCTCGTTTGCCATGATAGTTTATTTTTTCGAGGTTTTGTGTGATGTCGTTTAAAATTTCGTCAACCAAAGTTTCATCTCTATTTTCTAAATTCTTGGCTCTTTCTTCTTTTATTTCTTGGATTAATTCGTTACTCACTTCACTAAAATTATTCACAAAGTTCAAAGGGTTTTGAATTTCATGAGCAATGCCTGCAGTAAGTTCACCAAGCGAAGCCATTTTCTCGGATTGGATTAATTGGGATTGGGTGACTTTTAGATCTGCCAGTGTTTTTTCGATTTTGTTTTTTTGAATGTTGATTTCTTCTTTCTGTTGACTCAGCAAATTGTTGGCTTCTTGTTTCTGTTTGTTATTGCGGTACATAATAAATAACAACACCATTGTCGAAAATAAAGCCCCCGCAATGGTAAATATCCACCAGCGTTGGTTTTTATTTTCGGCTTCTTTATCTAATCTTTGTTTGTCTATTTTTTCTATTTCCAGCTTGCTTTTTTCAAGAATAGATTGAATTTCATCATTGGCAATGCGGTTTGAAGCATCCAAATCATCAGACAGATCCTTTAGTTGCTGATAAATTTTAAGGTATTTAAAAGCTTCGTCTTTATCACCCTTTTGCTCATAAATCCGAGAAAGTAATAAACTAGATTGTAGTTCAATACTTTTTAAGGAATAGTATTTGGATTTATTATAGGCTAGAAGGCCATTCTCAATAGCTTTAGGCAAATTGTTTACTTTTAGATAACATTCACTTAGATAGGAATAGATATAAGGCGTATAATTGATAACACCTTTCGTATACTGTTCTAGTGCCTTGTTAAAATAGGGGAAGGCAGCGGCATAATTGCCTTGCTTCATTTCAATTTGACCCTTTGCATCATAATTTCTGCCTAAATTATAAGTTGCTAATTCTTTATTTGGTTCTAGTAAATTTAGTGCCATATATTTCCTTGCTTCTTTATATCTTTTTAGTTGAATTAATGGAAACACTTTAGACCCATAAGCATTGTAAAGTTGAATCGTATCCTTCATTTTTATAAACAGATGTTCTCTCTTGGTATAATACTCCAAAGCTTTAGAAGAATTGTTCATACTTTCATAACTGTTTGCGATGTTATAATATATAGCACTAAGTACACCCTCGTCTTCTATGCGGATATCATCTTCCATTACAGCAGCACTTTTTAAATAATTTTCAATAGCTAAACTAAATCGACCACTGTTATAGTAATAATCTGCCATAGGAAGAGACAAAAGTGCCAATAACTTTTTATCTTTAATATTGGAAATCAATTGTACCAATTCAATTTCAAGCTTATGGGTTTCTTCTGTTTTTCCTTGATTATTCAAATCATATATCTGCCAAATTGATAATTGAACAACGGGAAAGGTTTCTTTGAGTTCTTTAAAGAGGGAAATAGATTTTTGCAAAGCACTTTTCGCTTCTTTAGGTTTTTGTATTGCTGAATAACTCCAGAACATTAAAACCTGAATATTTGCCTGCATTTCCTTATCCTTTATCTGCTCAAAATAGAGAATTGCATTACTAAGCTGGGCTAAAACTTTTTTATGATCCATATTAATTGGCCAAATCAACTTTTTTGAATTCCTGTTCAGTTCGCTTTCCTTATTTTCCTGTTCTGTAGAAAGCCACTCTGCCTGTTTGCGAAAGTAAAAGGACAAAATATCATCTCTGAACAAATCATCCATAGTGCGGTAATACTGTACTTCACCATTTTTGTACTTCAGCTTTTTGGAGAGATCCCGTGCTTGTTTAGTTGCAATAAGTCCCTTTTTAAATTCCATACTATGATTAGAGAACCTTGCAAACTCATTTAACCAAAGCACTTTTTGTTGGTCTTGAGCACTATGTTTCAACAGGAGTTTTTGTACACTATCGGCTTTGATTCTATACTTGTCAATGTTTTCCTGCGCATAGCAAAATTGAATCGTAACAAACAACTGCAAGAATAGGATTTTAAATGATTTCATAAACTATATTTTAAATATTGGCAATTGAATAATAAACTCGGAGTCTTCACCTCCTTTGGTTTCTACAACTAACTCTCCACCGTGTGCTTTTACAATACCTTTAGTAAGGATTTTTCTTCGGGAAGTAATTTTTTAGGATGCTGAATAAAATTTAAAATGGTTTGCAGGTGTTGATTCATTTATTTTTCTTTTTAAAATCACAGAACAAGTTGTGCAATTTTGCATTTTTAGCTTTCCATTGAAGGTTATGACAAGTTTTTACATTTGAAAAATGGCATAGATTTAAAAAAAAATCTGAAACCAAATTTACTCTGGTAATAAAATCCGTAAATAATAAAAGAATGGGGCAAGATAAATAATTGAAAAAAATAACAGATTTTATACTATATCAATTATTGAATTGTAAATTAAATGAAAAATTATGATAAAAATCATTTTTAATCAACAATATTTCTATATTGAAAATTTATAAAATCTTCGAAATTATATTGAAACTAGAATATAAAACCTAAAAAAATCTATAACAGAGTTCCATATAGATTTATGCACTTTTTAAAAAGCATTGGGGCGAAATCATAAGAATACTTTTTCCACGAGAACATAAAAAAGTTCGAGAAATCTCTTCAAGAAAACTAACGATTAACCTATTTTTTACACTAATTTTGCAACATCGAATAGTTAAAACATCAAATAAAAAACAAAATTATGGGATTTTTTTCAGCCTTAATAGGCAACGCAGGAGCAGTAAGCCAAGAAAGTTTAGTAAAAGATTATGGTAAATTATTAATCGAAGGCGAAGAAATTGAGTTGGGTTTCAAACTCATTCGCGATGTATTTATCTTCACCACCAAGCGTTTAATTTTGATAGAAAAACAAGGTTTAACTGCCAGCAAGATTGAATACAAATCCATTACATATAAAAGCATCTCCAGATTTAGTGTTGAAACAGCAGGCACTTTCGACTTGGAAGCGGAACTTAAAATTTGGGCTTCTAGTGAAACTCATCCAAGTATTGTGAAGCAATTTAATAAATCAGTGAATGTTTATGACGTTCATATGGTTTTGGCGTCGCATGTTTTGGCGTAAATTAATTGCCAAATTCTTTTCACCAAATTCGAACCATTTTACATCTGATTGTAAATATTTTTAACAATCTCAGCAGCATATTTACTGGATATTTTTTTTATAAAAGAAGGAAAATCAATGTGTGCGGTCTCGTCTGCAACGTCTGAAATGGTTCGAATAATACTGAAGGGAATTTCATATTCATAACAAACTTGGGCTACTGCAGCTCCTTCCATTTCTACGCAAAGTACATTTGGTAATTGTGAATTTAGGTTTTGTTTTTGTAAATTAGTAGAGAAAAATTGGTCACCACTGGCAATATCTCCTATGAATAACTTTGGTTGCGAAATATTAAATTCAACCAAATCGCGTTCCCCAATAACCGAATCCAAACTTTTATTTTCAAACACTTTATTTATAGCTTTGGAAGCAATATTTAAATGGGTCGAATCCGTTTCAAAATAAGTCTTGGAGAGCAATGGGATTTCATATTGCTTCATCAACGGTCTTGCATCCATATCGTGCTGAATTAATCTTTTACCCAAAACGATGTCACCAATTTTCAGGTCTGAATTTATAGCGCCAGCAACTCCTGTAAAAAGCAATTCGGTTATTTTAAATTCGTGAATCAAGGTAGTTGCCGTGGTTGCAGCAGCAACTTTTCCCCATCTCGAAAAAACCACAACCGTTTCTATTCCGTTGATTTGACCCGAAAAATAAGTTCGTTTCCCCATTGAAATGGTAACACAATTCGATAGCAAAGCCACCACTCCTTCGATTTCTTCGGGCATCGCCCCCATAATTCCAATAACTCTATTTTTCATTTGCAATTTTTAAATATTCAAATGACAAAGATTATAAAATTTATGGTATAAAATTCACCTTCTAATATTGTTTTACATTATAATTCCGCAGAAATTCCCGTGTTTTCAATCCTGATTCTTTCAAATCATCGTCTTTCCATTTGCCTTCCGATTTTGCGGATTTTTTGAGCATCGAACAGGTTTCGTCCTTGTCGGAAATGGACCAAGTAATCCAGCTTATTTTTCGCTCTTCCATCCAATCGATGTATTCTTGCCAGGATTTATAATCCATTGGACCGTTGCCCGTGGCTTCCATTCCTGCCGATTCGGAGACAAAAATAGGCAAACCACTTTTTAGGGCTTCGTCTGTCCTGTCTCGAAGTTCTTTTTTGTGAGTTGCAGCATAAAAGTGCATCGTGTACATCAAATATCATAGCCTTTTATTGGGTCGGCAGCCGGAAGATGAACATGTTGATCCCAATGTGGCGAACCTACCAAAATAATATTATCGGGGTCATTGGCACGAATCACCTTGATTATAGCTTCGGAATAGGCTTTTACTTCAGACCAAGTTTCATTGTCGGGTTCGTTGAAAACCTCGTAAATCACGTTGGGATATTTGCCAAATTTCTTGGAGATTTCGTCAAAATAGACTGTCGCTTCCTTCAAATTGATGTTGTGGCTGTGCCAATCGATGATGACATAAATATCCGAGTTGATGGCTCCTTTTATGACTGCTTCGATTTTGTCTTTGGAAAATTCGGGTTCCTTCATATAAGAATGCGCCCCTGCTTCGATACCCATTGCCGCACGAACCACATTACATTTAAAATCTTTGGCCAGCCAGCCGACTGCTTTTTTATTATAAAATCTGGGCCACATACTATGCCAACCCAAACTGACTCCTCTCAAAACAATTGGGTTTTGGTTTTTATCGACCAACTGCGTTCCTTTTACAGAAAGTTGCCCGTGTTTTTTGACGAATTGTGCTTTTACCACACTACAACTGAAAGCGAGAAAAAGAACTATAATTTTAGATTGGAAGTTCATCTCTTTTAGTTTTAAGGAATTAATTTCAAAGTAATTACATCATGAGCAACAATATCGGCAGTGAAATTCTTTTTGGTTGTTCCTGCTTCTTTGTTTTTCCAAAGGTCTTTTATTTTGAAAATAGTTTTATTAAAATCGGCTTCATAACCAAAATCAGCATCCTTGATTGGGTTTTTCTTCCAATCGAAATTGATTTTTTTAGGCAGTTCGGTTCGGTTCAGGAAAGTAATTGCCCAAGCACCATCCGACAAAGGTTTTACCCAAACTTCTACCCCATCTTCAATCGTTAATTTGAATCCCTGGATTCCTAATTGGTCTTGGTTAACGGCAATTAAATTTTTATTAGTCAAAATGGCCAATGTTTCTGGTTTCATTTTTCGGAAGTCATTTCCAGCGATAAGCGGTGATGCCATCATACACCACATTGCAAAATGCGAACGGTCTTCGATTGTGGTCATTTCGTTGCCCACTTCCATCATATCGAAATCGTTCCAATGGTCGGGTCCTGAATATTTCCTAATGTCTTTGCGCATTTCGACAATTTTCATAAATCCCCAAGACGACCAATTTTCCGGATGCTTGAATTCGCAATCGAAGCAAGGATAAATATCGCCCGAAATTCTCCAAAGATTTCCAATAGGTTCTCCCCATTCCCAAGGCTGATTGTCGCCCCATTCGCATAGGCTGAAAACGATTGGTCTTCCGGCGGTTTTAAGTGCATTACTCATTGTGTTATAAGCTTCTTTGGCGGTGATTCCTGTGGTGTTGCACCAATCGTATTTTAGGAAATCGATTCCTAATTTGGCATAAAACCGGGCGTCTTGGTATTCGTAACCACGAGTTCCTGGATAACCTGCACAGGTTTGTGTTCCGGCACAATTGTACAATCCAAATTTCAATCCTTTGGAATGTACATAATCGATTATGGCTTTCATTCCGCTTGGGAATTTTATGGGATCGGGAATCAAATCGCCATTTGCGTCACGCTCTCTAGTCATCCACCCGTCATCGAGCACAATATAATTATAGCCCGCCGCTGCCATTCCAGACGAAACCATAATATCGGCGGTTTCTTTGACCAATTTTTCGTCGATATTGGTGGCAAAAGCATTCCAAGAATTCCAACCCATTGGCGGCGTCATTGCCAAGCCTTTGTATTTTCCTAATTCTAGTTTTCGAGTATTTCCTTGAGAAAAACCTAGAATTGTTGTTCCGCTTAAAAGTAAACTGAGGAGTAATTTTTTCATTTTAAATTTTTATTTAATTGATGGGATTTTTATTTCTGCTTTTTTGAGTCCGTTGCTGGTTGCTGTCAAAGTAATTTCTCCGGCTTCCCCGGTAGATTGAATGATGACTTGTGCCAAACCGCTAAACAAGCTGCGTTTCCAAGTTGGCGCTGGCGTCAGGATTTGGATTGTGCCCGGATTGGTGTTGACAGTTCCCCATTTGTATTGGTAAATTAACGGTTCTGCAACGATAACAATACTGTTTTTTCCCGCTCGGAGATTGGCTTTGTCGAGTACAAAAGTGTCGCCCTTTTTGTTTTCGGGAAGGGTGTTTGCAATTGGTTTTCCGTTGATATAAATGGACTGCGATTTGCCGATGCTGTTGTAAAAAAAGTTGATTTTGGCTTCCTTGAAATTCTCCGGCAAATCAAAATCAGTGCGATAGACTACAGCTTTGGCTTTCTTTCCAAAAATGGTGTCACGGCTGTCCTTGAAAGCGTTATCCCAATTGGAAATATCCAGATTATCTACTGTTTCAGCCGTTTCTGAAATAGAATTGACGATTTTTTCTTTTAGGTTCGAAATATTGATAACTGTGTTGTTTTCTATAAATTGATCAGGTTCAACCGAAGTTGGTTTCCCGTTTCCAACGCCAATTATTTTTCCGGGACCAGAAATTGTGAAGGTCACTTCATTTTCGGAAGTAGGCACAAATAAGCCTGATTTATCTTTGGTATCCACAGTAATCATTGCAATATCGGTGGCATTGGATAGGATTGTTTTCACATTGGATTGCAAGCCAAGAGCAACGGCATCGGAAGTTGTTTTCACGGTTTTGGTTAGGAATTTCTTGCCGTTTTTATAGCCAATGACTTCTAATGTTCCTGCTTGATAATTGACTTTCCATTCCAAATGACCGTTTTTTTCCATTGTTTTTTTGCCCAAACTTTTTTTGTTGAGAAACAATTCTACTTCATCACAATTGCTGTACGCCCAAACATCTATGAGTTGTCCTTCTTTTCCTTTCCAGTTCCAATGGGGTAAAAGGTGCAAAACGGGTTCGCTTCCCCACCACGATTTTAGATACCAAGCATCGTCTTTGTAAAAACCGCATTGATCCAGCATTCCAAAATAAGAGCCTGTCGCCGGCCAAACGTAAGGTGTGGGTTCTCCACGATAATCGAATCCTGTCCAGATGTACATTCCGGCGAGATAATCCCGAGAATCATAATGTTTCCAACCTTGTTCGATGCTGTGCGCATTGGGCGATTGCGGCAAATCGTAAGCCGGTTTGTATTGCTTTTCGTTATCTTCAAAATAAATGCCGCGAGTAGCAAAAGTGGAGCCCTCTTCTGTTCCCCAACTGGCCAAATTAGGAAATTCACGATGGTGTTTGTCTGTAGTTTCCTTGCCTCCGTGTTTGATGTAATTGTAGCCCACAACATCAACTGCAGTCGCAATTCCGTTGTCCCAATTGCCGCTTATTCCTGCCGTAATTCCTCTTGTGGTGTCGATGGTTTTGGCATAATCTTGTATGGTTCTGGTCATTCTAGCACCTTTGATGTCGCCTTCAATTCCCCATTCTTCATTGGCGATAGACCAACTAATGATACTCGGATGATTTCTATCTCGAAGCATCATTCGTTTTAATTCGCTCAATTGGGTGCTTGTAATTCCCATTAATCGGGTTTCGTCAATCACAACCATTCCCAATCGGTCGCAAGCATCCAATAATTCTGGAGTGGGCGGATTGTGTGAACAGCGATAGGCATTGGAACCAAAAGATTTTAAGGCTGCAATTCTAAAATCCTGCAAACCATCAGGCATTGCCGCTCCAACTCCTGCGTGGTCTTGATGATTATTCGTGCCTTTTATTTTAAGGTGTTTTCCGTTTAAGAAAAATCCTTTATTGGCATCAAAAAGCAAAGTCCGGATTCCGAAAGTGGTCGTTTGGGTGTCTGTTAATTCCGCTCCGGAGTAAATATTCGTCACCATTTTATGCAAATACGGATTTTCCACCGACCACAATATTGGATTCGCAACGGATAATGCAGTTTCAAATTCTTTGGTTTCCATTGGTCGCAAATTCAGGTTATCAATTGTTGCCGTAGCGATTGATTTTCCTGCCGCATCTATAACCGTTTGTACAATTTTGAAGTTTTGGATTTTACCTCCTTCGTTGATTACCGAAACTTTTGAAGCCAGTTCGGCAATATTGTTATTGAGTTTAGTTGTGCTTACAAAAGTTCCGTCAGCGGGAACGTGCAAGGGATTGGTTTTGTTCATCCAAACGTGGCGGTAAATTCCGGCTCCTTCGTAAAACCAGCCTTCTTCCATCATTGCATCCACTCGAACGGCGATTGTGTTTTCGCCTCCATAGTTGATATAATCGGTAACATCGTATTCGAAACCCAAATAACCAGATGGATGTATTCCCAAATAATGTCCGTTGAACCAAACAGTCGAATTGCGAAAAACACCATCAAAAGCGATGTGAATTCTACGTCCCAAATCTTCTTTTGGAATGCTTATTTTTTTTCGGTACCAACCAATGCTGGCCTCTGGAAATTGCCTTCCAATGTTTTTGAACCCGTGGCTGTAACTCGCTTTTTCGCTAAAACCTTGTTCCACCGCCCAATCGTGTGGTAAATCGAGTTTTCGCCAAGAACGATCGTCAAAATCGGCTGCTGCGGCTCCATCTCCATAAGTGGATTTGGCCAAATAAGAGAAATAGCCTGTTCCCGTGTTGTAATCTTTGCTGGCGTCAAAGGGATGACCAAAGGCGAATTTCCAATTTTTATCGATGGAAATGTGTTCCCGATTTTTACTATTTGAAGTCGACTGCGAAAAAACCGCAAGATAAAAGCTAAGGAAAATAAGTAGTAAAAATTGCCTTTTAAGTGATTTTTTCATTTAATATTATTTAATAACATAATTAACCAATGGAGCATACAATGTTAAATAATAATGACATTAATCAGTGATACTTTATTATCAAAATACAATCATAACTAAACAAAAATCAGAAATCGGATGAAAAAGAAACTAAAAGGTCAAATTATAAAATACGTTTTAATCCAGAAAAATCCTCTCGATACTGACTCGGTGTACGATTTTTAATTGCTTTAAAACTGCGGTTAAAATTGGCAAGATTATTAAAGCCGGACTTGAATGCAATTTCAGAAATACTTATGTCTTTTTCAACAATCCATCTTGCGGCATACCCTATCCTAATATCGTTAATATAATTGACGAAAGTTTTGCCGGTACGCTTTTTTATAAATCGATTAAAAGAAATACTGGTCATATTGGCAACACTGGAAACCTCTTCGAGGGATATTTTTTTAGAAAAATTTTTCTGAACATATTCATACACCAATTTCATTTTGTCATAATCCTCAAAAGTAGCATAATCTACAGTATAAGTAGAAAGAAGTCTTTGATTTCTGGAGTTCGCAAGATCAAACAATATCGAAGTTATCTCCAGAAAATAGTCCATACCATCTAATTTTGACAATTTAATTAGTCTGGGAGTAAGTTCTTCGGCAACTTTTTTTGAAAATAAAATACCATGAATAGATCGATTAAACATCTCCTTAATCGGATTCATAATACGTCTTGAAAGTAAAGAATCTGGAAATAAATTATTATCAAATTGAATGGTGATTTCATGAATTTTCTTGCTGGTACATTTATTTAATTCCCAACCGTGATATAAATTAGGGCCAATTAAAACCAATTCAACAGTATCAATTTCTTCAATATTATCGCCCACAACTCGTTTTACACCTTTGCCATTTAGTATAAAATTGATCTCAAATTCGGGATGATAATGTACTGGAAAATCAAACGTATCTTTAATTCTATCGAATACTAAAAAACTATCAAGAGGCGAAAGTGGCGGTATTTCTCTGTAAAATTTTTTCAGATTACTCATATCTCTTTTTGATTGCAATAATATGATATAATATTGATAAAATAATACTATTACAGCTTACAACATCAAATTATCTTTGAAATAAATAATTACACTATTTTTATTATTCCCATTTATAAAAAACAATAATCATTATAAATAGAACTAGATTTTATAATTTCGATAATTCTTTAGAAAAAAAATCTAATTTTATTAAATTAAAAAACACTAACAAATAATTATACCATTCTATGAAAAAATACTTAATTCTATTACTCATCTCTATGACGTTGGGGATGTCTTGTTCTTCGAAAGCTCAGGTAGATAATACAAATTCATCACTTTCAGATAAAAAATCTACAGAAGAAACTAAGATTTTGTACAAAAATTTAGTAAAATTAAGTGCAAAAGCAATATTGTTTGGTCATCAAGACGATTTAGCCTACGGTGTAAACTGGAAATACGAAGCTGGAAGAAGCGATGTAAAAGATGTTACTGGTGACTATCCCGGAGTATATGGCTGGGATCTTGCGGGCTTAGAAAAAAAATCAGACAAAAATATTGATGGTGTTCCTTTTGACAAAATGCGACAATACATAAAAGACGGTCATTCACGAGGAGGAATAATTACTTTAAGTTGGCATTTAGACAATCCATTAACCGGAAAAAATGCTTGGGATACTTCCTCAAAATCACTCGCATCAGCATTGCCTGGAGGTAAAAGTCACGAAAAATTTAAGTCTTGGCTAGACGAAGGAGTAAAATTTATTTTGACTTTGAAAGACAAAAACGGAAAACCAATTCCAATTTTATACCGTCCTTATCACGAATTGACAGGAACTTGGTTTTGGTGGTGTAAAAACAATGCTAGCCCAGAAGAATTCAAGGCTTTATGGAAGTTTACGATGGCGTATTTTCAAGAAAAAGGAATTCATAATTTAATTTATGTCTATAATACAGCCGATTTCAAAACTAAAGAAGAGTTCTTAGAATATTATCCTGGCTCTAATTATGTCGATGTTTTGAGTTTTGACAGATACCAATACAGCGACCCTACAAAAGACAATTCTTTCGTTGAAAATTGCCAAAATCAATTCAAAATTATGGATGAAGTGGCCAAAGAACAGAATAAAATTATGGCTTTTGCCGAAACTGGTTATGAAGCAATTCCGTATGACAAATGGTGGACAAACACTTTGATGAAAGCTATTGGCGACTATAAAATTTCCTATGTTTTAGTCTGGAGAAACCACGGTTGGCAGGAAAGCGAGAAAAAAATGCACTATTATGCTCCATTCAAAGGTCAAACTAGCGAAAAAGATTTTATTGATTTCTACAATCTTGACCAAATTTTATTCGAAAAAGAAGCAGAAAAAGCAAACCTTTACAAATAACAACTAACCTCAATAACCAAAATTAACAACCCATAAAATGCACGAAAAAATTAGTATAAAAGAAAAAGTAGGTTACGGATTAGGAGATGCCGCTTCTTCTATGTTTTGGAAAATATTCAGTATGTACCTGATGTTTTTTTACACCGATGTATTCGGAATAGCGCCAGCAGTTGTTGGAACCATGTTCTTGATTACCCGTATTTGGGATTCATGCTTTGACCCATTCGTTGGGATTATGGCTGACCGAACCAAAACACGTTGGGGCAAATTCAGACCTTATCTTTTATGGACAGCCATACCTTTTGCGATCATTGGAATCCTAACATTTTATACACCGGATTTTGACGAAAAAGGAAAAATAATTTACGCTTATGTAACCTATTCACTGATGATGATGGTGTATTCGGTAATCAACGTTCCTTATGCTTCTTTGCTTGGAGTAATGTCTTCCGATAGAAAAGAAAGAACAACACTTTCCTCCTATCGTATGGTTTTTGCCTTTGGCGGAAGCTTATTGGCACTTTGGTTAATTGAGCCTTTGGTCAATCATTTTGGAGGAAGTTTAAATTCTAAAACGGGTTGGTTATACACTATAATCGTATTCGGAATCATCACAACCATTTTCTTTTGGGGCTGTTTTTTCCTAACCAAAGAAAGAGTAGAACCTATCAATGATGAAAAACCAAATCTGAAAGAAGATTTAAATGATCTCTTAAAAAACCGTCCTTGGTGGATACTTTTAGGTGCTGGAATTGGCGCATTGATATTCAATTCTATTCGTGATGGAGCCGCTGTTTATTATTTTAAATATTATGTAAGTAGTACAGTAAGTTACAGTTTCAATGCATTTGGCGAAAATTTTGCAATGACACCTACGTCATTATACTTCGTTTTAGGGCAAGCCGCCAATATTATCGGAGTAATTGCAGCCACACCAATCGCTAATAAAATTGGTAAAAAGAACACCTTTTTTGGAGCAATGGCAATGGCAGCAATTTTGAGTGTCATTTTCTATTTCTTTGGAAAAGAAGATGTACTCTTGATTATGGTGTTCCAAATATTAATAAGTATTTGTGCGGGTTGCATTTTCCCATTAATCTGGTCAATGTATGCCGATAGTGCTGATTATTCTGAATGGAAACAAGGAAGACGAGCTACCGGGCTTATATTTTCGGCTTCTTCGATGTCACAAAAATTTGGATGGACCATTGGTGGTGCGGCGACAGGATGGCTTTTAGGATATTATGGTTTTCAAGCCAATGTGGAACAAACCGCTGTAACCCAAAACGGAATTCAGCTAATGTTGAGCATTCTCCCAGCAATTGCCGCAGGAATTTCAGTGTTATTCATTCTACTCTATCCATTAACCGAAGAAAAATTAGAAACCATCGAACACGAATTAGCAAACCAAAGAAATTCAACAAATTAATTTTTGATTTTTAGCATTATCACTTATGAATACAACAACAAACACAATTTTCGATAAACGAAAAACAGCAATTCAAAAAGAGTTTCAACAATTGATTGCCCAAAAAAACGAACCCCAATCTACTGTGGGAAATGGAATCATCGAACGCTACAAAAATCCTGTTGTAACCCGAAATCACGCTCCTATCGAATGGCGCTATGATTTGAATGAAGCCACAAACCCATTCTTGATGGAACGCATAAGCATCAACGCTACTTTCAATGCTGGCGCGATGAAATGGAACAACAAATACATCCTTGTCGTTCGTGTAGAAGGTGTGGACAGAAAATCGTTTTTTGCCATTGCCGAAAGCCCAAATGGAGTCGATAATTTCCAGTTTTGGGATAAACCCTGCGTGATTCCGCAAACCGAAGAACCTGATACCAATGTGTATGATATGCGTTTGGTACATCACGAAGACGGCTGGATTTACGGTATTTTTTGCACCGAAAGAAAAGATCCAAAAGCTCCAAAAGGCGATACCAGTTCGGCTATAGCCAATGCAGGAATTGTGCGTACCAAAGATTTAGTGAATTGGGAACGTCTTCCTGATTTAATTTCGAATACAGGCCAACAAAGAAATGTAGTGATGCATCCTGAATTTGTAAACGGAAAATACGCTTTATATACAAGACCTCAAGACGGTTTTATCGATGTGGGAAGTGGTGGCGGAATTGGTTTGGGCTATATCGATGATATGCTAAACCCAGTTGTACAAGAGGAAAAAATCATCTTCGGAAAACAATATCACACTGTTTACGAACTAAAAAATGGTTTGGGTCCAGCTCCAATTAAAACCGAAAAAGGTTGGTTGCATTTGGCACATGGAGTTAGAAACACTGCTGCAGGGTTGCGCTATACATTATATATGTTTATGACAGATTTGAACGATATCTCAAAAGTAACTCAGGTTCCAGCAGGTCATTTTATGGCTCCTCAAGACTCCGAAAGAGTTGGAGATGTTTCGAATGTATTGTTTTCGAATGGATGGATTGCAGATGAAGATGGTGTCGTTTACATTTATTATGCATCATCCGATACGAGAATGCACGTGGCAGTTTCCTCTGTCGAAAAACTAGTAGATTATGTTATGAATTCACCTGAAGATACTTTTATATCGGCAGGCTCTGTGAATACCATTATCGATCAAGTGAATAAAAATAAAGCAATTCTATAACTGTGTCAACACCAATAATACATCTAAAAACCGAATTAACCACAGAACTCGACAACATTCTTGAGTATTGGTCAAAGCAAACTATTGACCCCACAAATGGTGGTTTTATTGGTCAAATAGATTGCAACGAATACAAAAATTTTGAAGCTGAAAAAGGTTCCGTTCTCAATGCTCGAATACTTTGGTCGTTTTCTGCAGCCTATTCTATTGCAAAAAATGAAGAACACAAGCACCTTGCAAAAGACGCTTTTGAGTACATCATAAATCATTTTTATGACTCTGAATTTGGTGGAATTTACTGGAGCATCAACGCCGATACTTCACCAAAAGACACCAAAAACCAAATATACGCACTGGCTTTTACGATTTATGGAATGAGCGAATATTATGCTATTTCCAAAAATGAAAAAGCATTGGAATATTCCATTTTACTGTACAAAAAAATCCAAGAATACAGTTACGACCCAATCCACAAAGGCTATTTCGAAGCTTTTACCCGCGATTGGCAACCCATCGAAGATTTGCGTTTGAGCGACAAAGATGCCAACGAAAAAAAGACAATGAATACTCATTTGCATATCGTTGAAGGTTATGCAAATTTGTATAAAGTATGGAAAGACGAAACTTTAAAAAATGATATTATCGAATTGCTCGAAGTAATTGAAACGCATTTCATCAACAAGGAAACAGGACATTTACGATTATTTTTCAATGAAAATTGGGTCGAAAAACCAGACGTGATTTCGTATGGACACGATATTGAAGCGGCTTGGTTATTGTTGCAATGTGCCGAAATTTCTGGAGATACAGCTTTAATCGAACGGTATAAAAAATATGCCATCCTCTTAACAGATGCCACTTTCGAAGGAATTGATCCCAAAGACGGTGGACTTTGGTACGAATTAGAACCCGAAGAAAACAAGTTGATGGCAGAAAAACATTGGTGGCCTCAATCCGAATTAATGATTGGTTTTTTCAATGCGTACCAGCTTACCAATGATCAAAAATACTTGGATGTTGTTCTCAAAAACTGGGAATTTGTAAAGCAATACATTTTAGACAAAAAAAACGGAGAATGGATTTGGGGAATCAATCAAGATTATTCCATAATTGAAAAAGACAAAGCCGGTTTCTGGAAATGTCCGTATCACAACAGCAGAGCTTGCATCGAATTGATTCACAGAATCAAAAATTAGATTTTTAAGTACCTTAACTAGAAATATATGAAACATTTCATCTTAGCATTTTTATTGGTTTTCTGTGTAACCTCCAAAGGTCAAGCCCAAAAACAACAACCCAGAATAACGGTCAAAGGAACCCAATTCTTCAAAGGAGATAAACCGTATTCTTACATTGGAACCAATTATTGGTATGGAAGTTTGTTGGCTTCCAAGAAAGTGGGCGACCGAAAAAGACTGTTGCGTGAACTGGATTTAATGCAGAAAAACGGTATCGATAACTTGCGCATTTTAGTAGGTGGCGATGGTGGAAAATACGACTTCACCGTTCGTCCCGCTTTACAATACGAACAAGGAAAATACGACCAAGATTTGCTTGATGGTTTGGATTTCTTGGTTTCTGAAATGGGCAAACGCAAGATGTACGCCGTTTTGTACCTGACCAACAACTGGGAATGGTCGGGCGGAATGTCGCAATACTTGGAATGGGCTGGAAAAGGTCCAATTCCTGTTCCTGCAATCCCGCCAAATACGTGGCCACAGTATATGTCCTACACCGAAAAGTTCCACAGTTGCGAACCGTGTATGGAAGCCTTGAACAATCACGTGAAGTTTATTATGACGCGAACCAATGCCTACACCAAACGAAAATATACCGAAGACAACACCATTATGGCTTGGCAAGTGGGCAACGAACCAAGACTTTTTACAGTAGAAAATGAAGCGAAATTTACCGCTTGGCTCAACAACATTGTCGATTTGATGGATAGTTTAGACAAAAATCATTTGATTTCCACAGGTTCTGAAGGTTTGAATAGTTCGAATGACAAGATAGAAATTTTCGAAAGAACGCATCAAAATCCGAATATCGATTATCTAACGATGCACATTTGGCCCAAAAACTGGAATTGGTTCAAAGCCGACGATGCCGAAAAAACGTTGCCGACAACCTTGAAAAATGCCGGGAAATATATTGATGCTCACATCCAAGTAGCACAAAATCTAAAAAGACCGATTATCATCGAAGAATTTGGTTTACCAAGAGAAAACGAAAGTTTAGTTTCCAGTTCATCCGTTGCCAATCGAGATGTTTTTTACAATTATATCTTCAATAGAGTTTTAGAAAGTCACAAAAATAATGGGGTGTTACAAGCAGCTAATTTCTGGGGATTTGGTGGCGAAGGAAAAGCCGTTACCTCTGACGGAAAATGGAAACCCGGAGATCCATTAACCACTGATCCACCGCAAGAACCACAAGGGTTGAATAGCGTTTTTTCTTCGGATAAATCGACTTTGGATATTGTAAAAAAATACAATTTAGAATTGAAAAAATAATTCTTAATGCCGTTGTTTAATTATAGCGGCATTTTTTATATAAATAGGATAAAAAACCAAAAAACATGAAACTACAATTAACCATACTACTTAGCTTTTTGATAAGTATTTCTACTTTGGCACAAGCCCAAAAAAAATCGGATATCGATACCAAAGTCGAAAACTTAATAAGCAAGATGACTTTGCAAGAAAAAAAAATGCAATTACAAATTCGCTCCTTTGATGCATTTAAGAAATTTTTGAAAGAAAATGGCGAAATGAATGCCGATAGCTTGACCAAATATTATCCAAATGGCATTGGAGGATTAGGCATAGACATTAATTTAGAACCTGAAATTTATATCAAAGTCCTCAACTCCTTTCAAAAATGGAGTACATCCAGAGGTCAAAAAATTCCAATCGAATTCATTGGCGAAGGGCTTCATGGCTACATGGCAAGAGGAGCTACTGTTTTTCCGCAAGCTATTGCATTGGGAAGTACTTGGGATCCTGAATTGGCGGAACGTATTTATACCGTAGCTGCTCTTGAAGCCAGCAGCCGTGGCATCGTACAAGTGTATACTCCAAATCTGGATTTGGCAAGAGAACCTCGTTTTGGAAGAACAGAAGAAATGTTTTCAGAAGATCCTTATTTGGTTGCAATGATGGGAAATGCCGAAGTTAATGGGTTCCAAGGTCGCAGTGCCAAACCAGATCGCAATCACGTGGCTACAACTTTAAAACATTTTGTTGGTCACGGACAACCCGAAGGTGGAAGAAATACTGCACCTATCAACATCTCTAATTATGATTTATTGAATAATGATATATTCCCTTTTGAATACATCATCAAACACGCCAATCCGGTAAGTTTAATGCCTTCTTATAACGAAATTGGAGGAGTTCCCAATCATGCCAATCCGTGGTTAATAAAAGATGTATTAAGAAAACAATTAGGCTTTAAAGGGTTTATCACATCCGACCAAAGTGCAATTGAACAAATCCACACATTGCATTCCTTTGCCAAATCAGATAGTGAAGCTGCAAAAATCGCTATTGAAAATACGATTGACTTGGATTTGCAATTCAACACCGGACCCTTTAATGCCTTGGATACATTAGCAAAATCAGGGCAATTGGAAGAAAAATACATCAATGAATCGTTGAGAAAGTTCTTGAAATTTAAATACGAAATGGGTTTGTTTGATAATCCGTTTGCCGATGTTGCCAAAATGAAAGCCGTAACCAATACGCCTGAAAATAAAAAACTAGCCTTGGAAGCAGCCGAAAAATCGCTTATTTTGCTTAAAAATGAAAACTATATTTTACCTCTTGACAACAAAAAAATAAAAACATTGGCCGTTATTGGTCCCTTGGCAAAAGGAGCTCATTTTGGCGGGTATTCAGCTGAACCACGACACGGAATTGATGTTCTTGAAGGGTTAATAGCTTATGCAGGCAAAGATTTTAAAGTAACTTATGCCGAAGGATGCAAACTGGCACTCGAAGAATCCTCTTTTTGGAAAGACAAAGTTCAAACACCAAATACAATAGCAGATGACAAACGTTTAATACAAGAAGCTGTTGAAGTGGCCAAACAAAGTGATGTTATTGTCTTGGCAATTGGCGAAACGGTGGCTTTCAGTAGAGAAGCATGGGGAGAAAACCATTTGGGAGACCGCGCTAGTCTTGAACTTCTTGGACTTCAAAACGAATTGGTTACCGAATTATTAGCAACAGGAAAACCTATCGTTGCAATCATATTTGGCGGAAGACCTTTAGCTATTAATGAAATAAAGAAAAATGTTCCTGCAATATTTCAGGCATTTTATTTAGGGCAAGAAGGCGGAACAGCATTAGCAAATGTTATATTTGGAAAAGTAAATCCTTCCGGAAAACTTGCCATCACAATGCCAAAATCAGCAGGAGAACTACCTGCATATTATAACCGTCAACCCAGTAGAATGCGCAGTTATATCTATGAAATCAACGAACCTATTTACCCTTTTGGTTTTGGATTATCCTACACCACTTATAGTTATGGAAAACCAACTTTAGACAAAACCACAATTAGCAAAACAGAAAATATCACACTTACAATTCCTGTTACGAATACAGGAAAAGTAGCTGGAGAAGAAACGGTTCAACTCTATATTCGTGATGTTATCAGTTCGGGTTCAAGACCCATTATGGAATTGAAAGATTTTGCAAAAGTAAAACTGAATGCTGGCGAAACCAAAAACATAAGCTTTACAATCACTCCTGAAAAACTAATGTTCTACAACTATAAACTTGAAAAAGTATTGGAATCTGGAGATTTTAAAGTTATGGTAGGACCAAATTCGACCAATGTACAAACGGTAAAATTTACAGTCGATTAAACAATTCGTAAAGATTAAAAACGTTCAAAATAATGAAAAAAATAATAACCGTAGTCATAGCGTTATTTCTTATTTCCCCCATTTTTGCCCAAAAGAAACAAAACCTTCAATTGCTTTCCCCTAATGGAAAAATCGAAGTTACTATTGCTCTTTCAGATAAAATAACTTGGAAAATTGCGCACGAAAAAGGAACTGTTTTGAGTGCTTCGCCAATGTCGATGACTATAAATGAAGGAGAAATATTAGGCAAAAATCCAATACTTTTAAATTCAAAAAAGGAAAGTATTCGCACTTCATTTGAAACGCCACTTTACAAAAAGAAATCAGTTCAAGATCATTACAATCAATTAGTATTGAACTTCAAAGGCAATTTCAGCTTAGAATACCGTGCTTTCGACGATGGAGTTGCTTATCGATTTATAACCAAAAAGAAAGAAAATAATACCGTAAAATCAGAAGAAGTGGTTTTGAATTTTGACCAAGACTACAACACTTTAATGCCTTATGTTCGGGATTTAAGAAACCCGAAAGACCCGTTTATTTCTTCATTTGAATCGCTTTACGAAAACAAAAAAATCAGCGAATTTGCCAAAGATACTTTAGCATTTTTACCGTTTTTAGTAGATTTAAAAAACCAGAAAAAAGCCGTTTTTCTCGAAGCCAATCTTCAGGATTATCCGGGAATGTTTGTGACCAACAACAAAACGAAATCAGGATTCGAAGCTCGTTTTCCGAAATATCCTGTACAGGAAATGAACGGTGGATTCCATTTTCTTAACAAATTAATTAGCCAAAGAGCCGATTATTTGGTCACTACAAAAGGAACTCGAAATTTCCCTTGGCGAATTGTGGTTATCTCCGAAAATGATGCGGCTTTGGCCAATAATGATATGGTGCAACGATTGTCCGAACCTTCCAAAATAAAAGATATTAGTTGGATAAAACCAGGCAAAGTAGCTTGGGACTGGTGGAATGACTGGAACATCTACAACGTTAATTTTCAAGCGGGTATCAATACTGAAACCTATAAATATTACATCGATTTTGCTTCCAAAAACAAGGTCGAATACGTTGTTTTGGACGAAGGCTGGAGCGTGGAAACCAACATTATGGAACACAACCCAAAAGTAGATTTGAAAGCCTTGATTGCTTACGGTAAAGAAAAAAATGTGGACATAATCCTTTGGGCATCCTGGATGGCATTGCACGAAAATATCGATGCGATTTTCAAAAACTACGCTGATTTGGGTATCAAAGGTTTCAAAGTCGATTTCATAGACCGAGACGATGCCAAAATGGTGAATTCCGTTTATGAAATTGCCCAAAAAGCAGCCAATTACAAGTTGTTGCTCGATTTTCACGGTATGTACAAACCAACGGGAATCCAACGCACCTTTCCCAATATTTTGAACTTTGAAGGGGTAAAAGGATTGGAAAACAACAAATGGACACCAAACGATGATGTTCCCACTTATGATTGCTCGATTCCGTATATCCGAATGATGGCCGGCCCAATGGATTATACGCCGGGAGCCATGCGAAATGCGACCAAAAGCGAGTTCAAACCTAGCAATTCTAACCCTGTAAGTCAAGGAACGCGATGTCACCAACTGGCGTTGTACACTATTTTTGAAGCTCCTTTGCAAATGATGGCCGACAGCCCAACTGCATATATGAAGGAACAAGAATCAACCGATTTTATTGCGGAAATCCCAACCACTTTTGATGAAACCGTGGCATTAGATGGCGAAGTTGGAAAGTACATTTCAATAACCCGAAAAAAAGGAAACAATTGGTATTTGGGAGCCATTACCAATTGGAACAGTAGAGATATTACGATAGATTTCTCCTTTTTGGAAAATGGAAAAACTTTTGAGGCCGATTTATTTACCGATGGATTAAATGCCGAAAAAGCAGCTGTTGATTACAAAAGAGAAAAAATCACTATTGATTCCTCGACTAAAATGACCTTTCATTTAGCCAGCGGTGGAGGATTATCAGCGATTATTTCACCTAAATAAGAATGGCTTTTAAAAGCAAAAAGGGAGCGAATTTAGATTTGCTCCCTTTTTTTATTATCGCTAGTCTCTTAGGAACATTATATATCCTCACAACAGTTTTCCAAATTTGATTGATATCATCTAAAATGAAAATTTCATTTTGTTCTAACCGCAACACTTTTTTAGGGCGTATTTCATCTGGAAAAATGATTTCATCTTGTAAACTTATATTTCCATTTTCTATTTTAAGAATTTGTATTTTCCAAGCTTTATCCGTTGAAGGATTATTATATACAATGTATTGATCAGTGTTCTCAATTCTTAAAGGAAATCCTTCTAATGTTATTGCTCTACAATTTCGTTTGTTTAGAAAAATATAAAACTCTTCGTTATGAGTAAATTTATTTATGACAAAAAGCTCTGTTTTTTCAATTTTACCAAGTTCTTGAAATTCAACATAATTCTCGTCAGATTTGTCTTTGCAATAGGATAGGTTTACATTACTGTCACATTTATAAGTAAGACATTTTGCATCTTTATTTAACGGAAAGCCTTTAATAAGTTTTACTTCATTCAAACTTTGAGGTTTTATTACTGATGTAATTTTATAAAACTTTCTAGGTAATGAAACTTGCGCATTTGCAAAAACAGAAAACATAAAGCAAGTAATGATTAAGATTCTCTTTTTCAGCATTTTCATGAGATGCAAATTTTATCGATTTTAATTTTAAAATTTGTTTATTTATTAAAGTTTTATTGCATTTTTAGGCACATTTCCTGCCAAAAATTCTTCTCGTTGCTTTTTGTCTCCTAAATCCATTGTAAAGTTTATCCACTTACCAAAGAAGTTTTTCACGGCCATATTCCATTCTCCTGTTACATCATCAGCGAATTGCCAAAGAATATGATAGCCATCTTCATTGGAAAATCCTTCATTGTCTGCTTGAAGTATTCCACCGACTTTATTCCAAATTGTTGACTTAATAGAACTGACGATTGGAAAGTTTTCATCTTCCATTGATGCATTAAAAAGTTGAAAAGCATATATAACCTTTATTTTGTCAAAATATTTATCAAGCCATTTAACAGCCGAATATGGTTTATATTCTTCTATTTCTTGTTTAAACTCTTCTATTTCCTGTTTACCAAGTTCTCCATCTTTTACTGGATTACGTTCTATTTGTATAAGGTCGTCACCTTTAGAATTTGATACATTAATTACAGTCCAATTATCTGCAAATTCATTTTGATCAATGTCAAATTTTGCAGTTAAACCTTCTTTAATCAGTCCATTAATCAGTTCATCAATATGAATATTTGGGTCAGATGTGCCTAAAACTCTTATATAATAACCCATTGTTGTATTTTGTTTGTTGAAAATGTTTGTACCTTAGATGTGGTTAATTTCCGTTTTAAACCGATGCCAGAATAGCTTCTATCTTATCCAATTCCGCTTGCGTAAAATCGATATTCTCCAACGCATCAATATTGTTTTGCAATTGTCCCACAGAACTGGCACCAATCAAGACTGAGGTAATTCTGTTGTCTTTGAGCAACCAAGCCAACGCCATTTGAGCCAAAGATTGGTTTCTACTTTGTGCGATGTCATTCAACGCCACGATTATCTTAATTTTTTCTTCGGTAATATGTTCTGGTTTCAAAAATTCTGCTTTGGAGGCTCTTGAATTTTCGGGAATTCCTTTTAAGTATCTATCTGTCAAAAGTCCTTGTGCCAATGGCGAAAAGGCGATGCAACCAATTCCTTTTTCTCCCAACACATCCAGCAAACCTTCTTCGGGCGTGCGAACAAACATCGAATATTTCACTTGATGAATCAAGCAAGGTGTTCCTAATTGTTTTAGAATGGCTGAAGCTTCGGCTGTTTGCTCTGGTGGATAATTTGAAATTCCAGCATACAAAGCTTTCCCGCTTCGAACGGCATAATCCAAAGCCGTCATCGTTTCTTCCAAAGGTGTTTCAGGGTCAAAACGGTGCGAATAGAAAATATCCACATAGTCCAAATCCATTCGTTTCAAACTTTGATCCAAACTTGACAATAAATATTTTCGGGAACCCCAATCGCCATAAGGGCCATCCCACATCGTGTAACCGGCTTTGGTCGAAACCACGATTTCATCACGCAGATTTCCTTGAAAATTATTTTTGAGGATTTTACCAAAATTAGTCTCCGCCGAACCTGGAATCGGGCCGTAATTGTTGGCTAAATCAAAATGGGTGATTCCTTTGTCGAAAGCCGCTTTGGCAATACTTTCGGCATTTTCGAATGAATCAACCGAACCGAAGTTATGCCATAATCCCAAGGAAATTTGCGGCAATTTCAAACCACTTTTTCCACATCTATTATATTCCATTTGTTTAATTTAAAAGGTTTAAATATAAAACACGAATTTCACGAATTTTCACCAATTAATTAGTGCAAATCCGTGAAATTCGTGTTCTTTTTTTTATTTCAACTCAAAACCACTTTCCAAACCTTTGTCAGAGCTTCCTCCTACCATAATTTTGAAAGTTCCCGGTTCTACCAAATAATTACCATCATTGTCATAGAAACCTAGTTCTTTTTCGGTCAAAGTTAGAGTAACCGTTTTGGTTTCGCCTTTTTTCAATTCGATTAATTCAAAGCCTTTCAGCTCTTTTACTGGTCGTGCTAAACTGGCAAACTCATCGTGAATGTACAATTGAACCACTTCTTTTCCGTCATAATTTCCAGAATTGGTCACCTCAACCGAAACTTTTACTGCCTCACCTTTGGCGAAAGCCGTTTTGTTGATTTTTAAATTTTTATAATCGAAGGTGGTATAACTCAATCCGAATCCAAAAGGGAATTGTGGTGTTTTTTCAACATCAGTATAATGCGACCAAAACACATTATTATCGGTCATATTTGGTCTTCCTGTACTGTAGTTGTTGTAATAAATTGGACATTGACCTACATTTCTTGGGAAAGACATTGGCAGTTTTCCACTCGGGTTATAATCGCCATACAACACTTGAGCAACTGCATTTCCAGCTTGGGTTCCTAGTTGCCAAGCTTCGACAATAGTTGGAATATTTTTGGCAGCCCAAGGCAAAGCCAATGGACGCCCATTGTTTAAAACTAAAACTATATTGGGATTCACTTTATAAATTTCCTCCAATAATTCTTGTTGCAATCCAGGTAAATCAAGATTAGTTCTGCTTCTCGCTTCGCCTGTCTGAAAACCATTTTCACCTAAAACCATAACCACTACATCGGCATTTGCAGCTACTTTTTTGGCAGCATCAAAACCACTTCTGTCAGTTGTATTAAAAACCAATTCGTTGAGGAAAGTTGCTTTTTCGATAGTTAAATCTGCTCCTTTTTCGTAGGTTAATTTGTTGTCTTTGTATTGTTGCATTCCTTCTAAAACAGAAACGGCTGAGTTATCATCGGCTGCTAATCTCCAACTTCCCAATGGGCTATTTTTATCATTTGCCAAAGCGCCTATCAAAGCTATTTTTTGTCCTGATTTTTTTAGAGGCAATAAATTCTTATCGTTCTTTAGCAAAACAATAGATTTTTTTGCCATATCCAAAACCCCATCGTTATTGGCTTTGCTCCCAATAATTGCTTTTTCTCTGGCTTCGTCACAGTATTTATAAGGGTCGTCAAATAAACCCAATTCAAATTTTACACGAAGAATTCTGCGAGCAGCATCATCAATCAAAGACACATTTACTTTTCCGTCCTTAACAAGTTGAACTAAATCATTGACATAATTATATGATTCCATATCCATATCCGAGCCCGCTTTTACGGCTTTTTCAGCAGCTTCTTTTCCATCTTTGGCATAACCGTGTGTAATCATTTCTTTAATAGAACCCCAATCGGTAACAACAAATCCATCAAATTTCCATTTTCCTTTTAGAATGTCTCTTTGCAAAAAGCTACTTGCAGTTGCAGGAACACCATTCAAAATATTAAAAGAATTCATAAAAGTTCGTATTCCCGCTTCCTCCGCAGCCTCAAATGGGGGTAAAACGGTATTAAATAATGTTGAATTACTCATATCGACTGTGTTGTAATCTCTTCCTGCTTCGGCAAAACCATAAGCAGCAAAATGTTTTGCGCAAGCCGCAATCGTATTTACTTTGGACAAATCAGCTTTTGTATCTCCTTGAAAACCTTTTACTCTGGCTGTTGCAATTTTGCTTCCAAGATAAGGATCTTCTCCAGCACCTTCCATCACTCTTCCCCAGCGGGCATCTCTAAAAATGTCGACCATTGGAGCAAAAGTCCAGTTGATTCCTGATGCTGATGCTTCGTCTGCAGCAATTTGAGCAGATTTTTTGATGGCTTCCAAATCCCAACTTGCAGCCTCAGCCAACGGAATTGGACTCAAAGTTTTATATCCGTGAATCACATCGAAACCAATAATTAAAGGAATTCCCAAACGGGTTTCCTCAACGGCAATCTTTTGGACTGCTCGCACTTGTTTTACTCCACGAACCGAAAGCATAGAACCCACCCAGCCATCACGCAAATGTTTGTATTTCAATTCGGCATTTCCTCCTTTTGGCGCAGGACCAGTTACTTCCCAAAAACCGTTGTATTGGTTCATTTGCCCCACCTTTTCTTCGAGTGTCATTTGTTTCATCAACAAATCTATTCGTTCTTCGGTTGGTTTTGTTTTGTCTAAATGTGGTTTTTTTTGCGCATTTATGGAACCAAATGCAATTAGAAAGAAGATTCCAGAGAAAATTAAATTTTTATTAGTCATAGTTTAAAATATTGATTTCGAAATTGTAAAATTTATTAATTATTTGGTGATGAATGAAGAAGCAGGTAAATTGGCTTTATTGAAAAGATTTGATTGGTCAGTATTTTTCCAAGAATAACGCACTTTTACAGGGTTTCTTATTTTATCCGATTGCAAAATAACATTATTTTTTTTTATGCTTGCCACTGCTTCATAAAAAATACCGTCTGCTCCAGCAATTTCAAATTGATTGGATTTAGTGTTCGAAAAATGCAATCCTTCGGCAAAATCGAAAGAAACCACAACTTTGTTTTTATCGATATTCATTCCTTTGTAAAGAGGCCCGTTCACCAATGCTGTGTTAGATTTATAGGTATTGGCCAAAGCCAAATTCGCCAAACGAGTTCCTACGGATTTTTTGTCTTTTGGATGAATGTCGTCAATGGGCGAAATATCGCTCGTTACAACCATTCCAGTATTTGAAACTTCTTGCAACACTTTGCGTTGGGCATCACGAATGATGGCTCCTCCAAAATGATTTTCTCCATATTTATAAGGAGCAATTTGCACAAAATAAAACGGAAAATCCGATTTCCATAATTTTCTCCAAGAGGTGATTAGAGCTGAAAATGTTCTGTCATAAACTGTCGAACCTACATTGCTTTCGCCTTGATACCAAAGAACTCCAGCGATTTTAAATCCTGTCAAAGGATAAATCATTGCATTGAAAGCACGTCCCGGTTGGTTCGGACCATAAGTTTCTTCTCTTCGAGTTTTGGCTGCTTCCAATAAAACGACATCATTTTGAATCACTTCTTCAGGCATCCAAATCTCGGCTGGCGTTCCTCCCCAATTGGATGAAATCAAACCAATGGGTACATTTTTTAAATCCTCCTGTAATCTTTTTGCAAAAAAATATCCAACTGAACTAAAATATTTCATGGTTTCTGGCGTGCATTCTGTCCAATTTCCAAAAAGATTATTTTGAGGAGTTGTAGCAGTTAATTTAGGAACCGTGAAAAATCGGATGTTGGGATTTGTGGCATTTTTTATTGCTTCATCACCGTTATCAATGCCCCAACTGGCATTCATTTCCATATTGGATTGCCCGGAACATATCCAAACTTCGCCAATCAAGATGTTTTTTAAGACAATTTCGTTGTAGCCTTTTATCGAAATAGAAAAAGGCCCGCCTTCTTTTGGAGTTGGAATATTAATCTCCCATTTCGCCTGATTGCTGGCTTTAATCTTATAACTTAGATTGTTCCAACTTGGTGAAATCACCACTTCTTCCTGTGGATTTGCCCAACCCCAAATCGTAACTTCGGTGTTGCGTTGCAAAACCATATTATCCGAAATCACGTTCGGCAGCGTAACATTGGCGAAAGCCGTATTCGAAAATATCAGAAAAAGTATAGATGCAATTAGATTATTTTTCATCGAGTAATTTTTTAAAATAAGGGATTAATTGGTCGGCCATCACTTTATCATCGGCAATGTTGGGATGATAACCGCAACCTTTTGGTGTCATGGATTGGAATTCGAATAATTCAATTTTTTTATGAGTTGTATCATTTTCGAATGCTTGAATGACTTTTTTCAAACAATTTACCAAAGTTACATTTC
>Ga0138256_10000537_pt1 | contig 41395 bp, 25 predicted proteins | sample KNB2016incub_MG_FD_105486 | JGI IMG/M metagenome (GOLD analysis project Ga0138256, IMG submission 105486) | Active sludge microbial communities from wastewater in Klosterneuburg, Austria - KNB2014incub_MG | ecosystem: Engineered > WWTP > Activated sludge > Unclassified | place: Austria... | reverse complement strand
GGAACTGTTTCCTTCATAAACTCACCCAGGCTTTGTATTACCGGAATAAGTTTTTCGCCATAAGTAAACACTTTTTTTAAATCATTAAGCTTTGCAAAAAGTTGAGACATATTTTCAGAACTCATCATTTAATTACTCCCTCCGTTACTTGCAAGAATAGCATCAATCTTTTCTCTAAGTATTGCCGGTGTAAACGGTTTAACAACATAGTTATTTACTTTTGCTTTTAAAGCTTCAATAATATCATCCTTAACACCGCGGGTTGTTACCATCAACACAGGAATTTTTCCCATCTTATCATCTGATCTAATTGCTTTAATCAATTCTAAACCAGAAAGCACTGGCATATTCCAATCTGTAATAACAAAGTTTAGAGTGTCATCAGCAGAAAGTTTTAATAAAGCTTCTTTACCATCACCGGCTTCAACAAAATCTTCGTATCCAAGATTTTTTAATGAGTTAGCTACAATGCGGCGCATGGTTTGTGAATCATCTACAATTAAAAATTTTAATGCCATAGTTTTCTCTCTAGTTTAAAAATTTTGATACTTCGTATAAAACTCTTTTTGAATCGAACGGCTTAAGTAAATAAGCATCGGCACCGCATTGAATACCTCTTTCAATATCTTCATTACCTGAAAGTGATGATAAAATTATAATTGGTATTTCTTTATAATCTTCATTAGAACGTATTGTTTTAATAAGCTCAAAGCCATCAACATTAGGCATATTTAAATCTGTAATTACAAGATCTATTTGTCCTGAAGGTAGTACTTCTAATGCCTCCATTCCATCAGAGGCTTGAATTATTTCAAAACCTTTTACCTTTAATGAGATCGAAACAAACTTTCTTATCGTAGGTGAATCATCTGCAACAAGAATAACTTTTTTCATATTCATTTACTCCTTCTTGTACCCGATTGTCTTGGGAAAACTTGTAATCTTAAATGCTTTTGAGATACCGTGTAGTGTTTCTGAGTATCCAATAAACAAATAGCCGCCTTTGTATAATGAGTTATATAAGTGGTTAATCACTTTAATTTTTGAGGTTTGATCGAAATAGATTAATACGTTTGCACAAAATATTACGTCAAAATTAATCATCGTTCGCATGCTTAGATCATCATAAAGATTAAGCAACTTAAATGTTGCCATGCTTTTTATCTTTGGATCCAAATCAAATGATGTGCTTGTGGTTTTAAAGTATTTTTTTAAAAAATAAACCGGTGTATTTCTAACCGAGTATTCTTTGTACGATGCTCTTCTAGCTGTATCAACAACTGCATTACTTATATCAGTACCAACAATCTCAAACTCCATTTTAGGGTATTTAGGTTTGATCATATCGTTTATCATCATTGCAATTGAGTATGCTTCTTCGCCGCTAGAGCTTGCAGCACTCCAGATACGTATTTTAGTTTTACCAAGTTTTTCTTTGGAAGCAATAATTTCAGGCAAAATTGTAGAAACAAGTGCATCTAATTGTGGCTGATTTCTGAAAAAGAATGTTTCATTTATTGTGATTGCTTCATATAAGTATTTTATTTCGGATGAGCCTGAAGGATTAAATTTTACATAATCCAGGTAAGATTCAAAAGTTGAAATTCCGAGATGTGCAATACGTTTTTGTAATCGGCTTTCCAATAAATATTTTTTGTTATCCTGAAAATAAATTCCAGTGCTATCGTAAATGTACTTTCGCCACGTTTCAAAAGCTTTGCTTGATAAACTAACTTTTAACGCTGGCATCGCAACGCCACTTTGTTGTGCAGTAAAACTGCCTTGTGTAAACTCTTGCATCAGGTTAACCGTTAATTTGTTAGATATTGTTTTCTTAGTGCAATTTCTTTTGCTTTATCGCTAACCATTTCTTCAGAATCTTGCGATAGTTTTTCTAAAGCTTCTATAACTTCGGGTCTATCCATTTCTGAAATCATATCGAGCAAACGTATCCTGTTCCAAAAATTCTCATCGCTAATCATAGTATCTAAAAATAAAAGTGCAGTTTCAGTATCAATTCTAAACAGAAGTTCTGCTGCTGCAATTCTAACTCCTTCATCAGAATTTGTTAAACTTTGCGAAAGTGATTCTGTCAACCTTCGTCTTTCTAATTCACCAAGACTTGTTAAGCATTCAGAATCATAACTTAAAATGTTTTGGAGTAAATCAAGAATTGCTGATAGATAGTTATTATTGTTATCAATAACTGTATAAAGTTTAGAGACGATAAGCCCTTTATTTTCCATAAACTTATCAAACAAAACTTCGTTTAACTCACTGTCCAATCCATAAATACTTAAACAAGCGTAAAGTATTTCGGGGTCATCAAACACTGTTACTAAGTGTGCGGCAACAATTTGGTAACGCGGTTCTGCATTTATAATTGTATCAAGCACGCATTTTTTTATCCGTTCATCAAACGGAACTTCAAGATCATGCTTAATTTTAAGTTTGTAGATTGCTTCTAACAAAGGCCAGATTAATGCACCATTAAGGATATCAATCTGTGATAAAAGAAAATAAAATGTTTCTTCATCACCAATTTCACCCATACTTTCAATCATTGTAAACTTTAAAAGATCATCATCAGATTTAAATTTTTCTGTTATAAACTTTAGTGATTTTAAAGTTCTTATTTTACCGGTTGCTTCGATAACTACTGGTCGCAATACTTCCGCTTTATCAAAAAACGGAATAATAGTTTCAATTGCTTTTTCGCTGTAGATGTTTCCAAGTGCTTCAATACAGGCTACAATTACGTTTTCATTCTGGTTTGTTGTTAAAATATCTATAATTAAATCTTCAGGACATTTATCGCCGATCAATCCAAGAATATCGACTAAAAATTTTATATCATCATCTTCTTTTAATGTTGGCACTTTTGCACATATAGCATCTACGGAATTAGTACCTTTTTTAAGAAGTATTTCACCGGCAAGATTACGTATAGAAATTTCTGGCGACCCAATATAATCCACCACAGCAAAAGGTATTGTTGGATTATTATTTTGTATCAAAAAATTTGAAGCAGCGTTTCTTATAGCTTTATCATCAGCAAGAATTAATTCTGTAATTGTTTTAACAACTTCATTATCCACTTCTTCAAAAGTTAAATTATAAAGTGCTTCGGTCCTTAAAACTGCATCATCAGATGAAAGCATCTTTAATAAATTCTGGTCAGTATTAGTTTCTTGATTCATAATTTATACTTCTTTTTGTTTTTTCTCGTATAGATTTTTCAATTATAGTGCCGTCAGGATTATCACAATTCAATTAGTATTCAATCATTTTCTTTTAATAACTGATTAATATTAGCCAACTGAAAATTGCTGTACATTTCTAATTATTTAAAAACTGCTATACAAATGTTCTTCATCATGTAATTCAATTTCTTCATTCTCTAATTCTTTTCGGAAAGTAAACCCAGTTGTACCTGCTACTTTAAATCCTGAAATAAGCGATTGAAGATTACCTGTTAACTGATTTAGTTCTTCTGCAGCATGAGCAATTTGTCTAACTCCGTTTGCACTTTCTTGAGTGACATTTGTAATCTGTTCAAGATTTTTTGTTATCTGTTCTGATGCTCTGGATTGTTCTTCACTTGCGGCAGCAACTTGAGTAACGATATCAGCAACTTTATCAGCACCTGTAATGATTTCTCTTAAAGAACTGCCTGCTTTTTCAGCAAGAATCTTTCCACGTTCAACTTCTCTAGTTCCCTGTTGCATTGATACTACAGCACCTTCAGTATCTTTTTGAATATGCTTTATCATAACAGCAATTTCTTGCGTTGCTTTAGAAGTTCTTTCAGCCAATTTCCTAACTTCATCAGCAACAACAGCAAAACCTCTTCCCTGTTCACCAGCGCGTGCAGCTTCTATAGCAGCATTTAAAGCTAACAAGTTAGTTTGATCAGCAATGTCTTCAATAACCTGAACAATCTCACCAATTTCGTTACTGCTATTGCCAAGTTCTTGAACTGTTTCAGCACTTTTTTTAACTACTTCAGAAATTCTACTCATTCCTTCAATTGTTTCTTCAACAACTTTGCCGCCTTCTTTTGCAACTCTGCCAGCATTCTTACTTGCCTCAGCAGCATTTGTAGTGTTTTTTGTTGTTTCAATTATTGTTCGGGACATTTGTTCTACTGCAGTTGCAACTTCTGATGCTTGTGCACTTTGTTCATTTGCGCCAGCAGCCATTTCTTCTGTACTGGAACTTATTTCTGTTGCGGCACTTGCTGCTGCTGTTACTGCCTGCGAAACTTCCGTTAATGTTTTACCAAGTGATTGGGTTACATTGTTAATAGAGTTTTTTATTCGTTCGTGATCGCCAGAATATTCTTTAGTTATTGCAACTGTAAAATCACCTGCAGCAACTTTTTCTAATGCTACAATAGCTTCGTTTATTGGGGCATAAACAGCATCCAGAGTATCATTCATCCCCTGCACAATTGTTTGATATCCACCGTTAAATATTTTTGTATTACCACGTTCAGAACTGTTTCCTTTTATTGATGCTGTAGTTAAGAATTTAATTTCGTGAACAAGTTTGTTAAGATTTTCAATCATCTTTTCAAAACTTCTGGATAACGAATCATACTCCGAAAGAGAATTAACTTTAAAATCCAGATTACCTGAAGCTATTTTTTCTGCAGCATCAATTTTATCAAGTTGTGCATCTCTTAGTTTGTTTAGCATTTCTGCCATTTGTCCAAATTCATCATTACTTCTTGCTTTCATTTCTTTTTCAAAATTTCCAAGTGAATAATCGTAAAGAAGCTCTTTAAATTTTCTGATCGGTTTTGTTAGAGTTGGTATTAGCTTAAAGAATGTAAATAAAAATGCAAGTGAGCCAATAATCATTCCGACAATTATCATAGCTATTGTTCTTGACATAATTGCACTTACTTCAGATTCAAGTTCTTCTCTGTGAGCGCTTATATGTGTTTTTATTTCAGTTAATTCATTTTCAAACTTTACTCTAAGTTCTTCACCTGAAGTTGTTGCGATAAAAGATGACATCTCAAAATCTTTCATTGCCGCTGCACTTAAAGTTCCATCTACAACTAATCCAAAATATTCATTCATTATATTTTCGATGTTTTTTGAGTGCTCATCATAAATATCTGCAAAGATTGAATCATTTATCGAAATTAAAGTTTCGGAAATATTTTTCTTACTTCCTTCAACTGCATTAAAATTCTGTTCAAACTGATCTTGAAATCCGGGAATAGAAAATTTTAATAGATAGAATTGTATGTCTTTAAACTCCGTTTGGATTTTTGTTATATGATTGCCAGAGGTAATTATTTTTTTGTTTAGTGTATCACTTATTCTCGAAAGTTGAAAGAAATGATAAAGATCATTAACAACCATTACAGTGGCTATTGCAGCTATTAAAAAGAATGATGCCTGTATTTTAGCTTTAAATGATTTGTCTTTTAGATTTAACATAAAAATCCCACAAGTTTATTTTTTACTTTATTTTGAATACTACAGAAATAGTTGTTTTAACTTTTACAGGCTTACCTTCATGTTGTCCAGGTTTAAACTTCGAAATAGTTAATACTCGTTCAACTTCTTCATCACAACCACCGCCAAGACCTTTTATAATTTTAACTTTATCCACATTTCCTTTTTCATCAACAAAAGCCATAGCAAAAACTTTTCCTTCCAGGTTAGTTTGCTTAGCAACTGTTGGGTATTTTATTTTTTTTACCAGGTCAGGCATTCCACCTACTAATTCAGGCATTTGTGTTGCAAAAGCCAGGTACTGTGCATCTTCTGACGGCGTATTTTGCGAAAAAGCTAACGTACTTAAGAGTATAAATAAAGCTATAGTATATGCATACGTTAGTAATTGTTTGGTTTTCATAGTTGTTCCTTAACTTTAATTTCTTCCTCATTATCGTATTTTATTAACAATTGTTAAGTATCCGCGAGAAATTCAAATGAAATGATAAATATGGAAGATGTTTATAGAATTAGAGATTTATTGAAGAGAAAATAGAAGTAATTAGATATTCTTTAGATAACTTTAGCAAATTATCTCACTGTTAAGAATTTATTTAAGAATTTCTTAAAAGTTTAATGTCTTTGTAGTAAAACTTTGCACTCAAAAAAGTACTCAGTTTAGTTAGCACTAATAGTTGTTTATAGCCAAATTCTATTTAAATATTTAGCTATTAAAAATTTTACCTAACATTCCTCTTAGTTCAACAGAAGTAAAAGGTTTAGAAAGATAATGAGTAAAGCCTTTTGCTAAAAACTCTAATCTATCTGATTCAGCAGCATAAGCTGTAACCGCAACAATCGGAATTTTATTATAACCATTTATTTTACGCATCATTTGCATTAACTCAACTCCATCAATACCTTTACCAAGATTTATATCCAGCAACATTGCTTCATAAATGTTTTTATTAGCAAGTTCTAACGCTATTGTAGCATTAAACGCAGTATCAATTTCATAAAATGCCTTTAACACTTTATCAACATAGCTTAAAGCTATTACATCGTCTTCAACATAAAGTATTTTAGGTTTACGGCTTTTTGTCTCAATATTATTTTGTGTTTGCTTTAACACGATCTCTTTAGATTTATTTACTTCTTTTTTTGATACAATTTCTACAGGTATTTCTATTATAAAAGTAGATCCTTTTCCAATTTCACTTTCCAGCGTAATTTTACCACTAAGAGTTTCAACATACTTTTTAATGATTGTTAATCCCAATCCTGTCCCTTCAAACGAACGATTCATTCCTTCACTTACCTGTCTAAATTCCTTCCAGATTATTTCCTGTTTGTTCTTAGGAATTCCAACACCGGTATCAGCAACTTTTAATAATAAATAATTTTTGTTTTCTCTTACAATTGTTTCTGCACTTATATCAATAAATCCATCTTGAGTATATTTAATAGCATTATTTAATAAGTTGGTAATCATTTCGTCAAGCATTCTGCCATCAGTTTTAACAACAATTTCATCCTGGCTAATTTTTGTTTTAATGCTAATATTTTTTGCAGAAGCAGATTTTGAGAATAAAATTTTTAATTGATCTATCATTTCAATTACATCAATATCTCTAAGTTTAACTTCAAGTTTGTCAAACTCTAATCGTGTAACATTTAATATTTTATTTAATGTTTCTGTAAGTCTTTTTGATGATTTAAGGATTTGATTCGCCATTTCTTTTTCTTCAGGATTCTGCAATGACTCAGAAAGTAATTCTGAAAATCCTACTATACCTACAAACGGAGTTCGCAATTCGTGACTCATATTGGCAAAGAAATAAGCTTTTACCCGGTTCATTTCTTCCGCTTTTTCTTTTGCTTCTATTAAATCTGCAAGTAAACTTTTTCTTTCTGTAATATCTTCTTTAAGTGCTATATAATTTGTTATCTCGCCAAATTCATTAAGGATAGGAGATATGTACGCAGATTCCCAATAAAGCTCGCCATTCTTTTTTCTATTAAAAAATTCACCGCTCCACTCATTTTTTTCAGAAATCATCTCCCACAGATTTTTATATTCTTGTTGCGTAGTATGACCGGATTTTAGTATGCGCGGATTTTTACCTATTGCTTCCTCAAATGTATAACCTGTAACATCAGTAAACTTTGGATTTACATATTCAATATTTCCGTTCTTATCAGTAATAACCATTATTGCTGGACTTTGTTCAACTGCACGAGACAAAGTCCTTAATTTTTCTTCAGCTTTTTTTCTATAAGATATATCACGAAAATTAATTATAATAGCTTCAACACTCGGTTCATTCAATAAATTATTAAATGTACTTTCTATCCATATATATTCGCCATTTGTATGTTTAAATCTGTATTCTATAGTTGGTATTATTGTTGGATTTTGAATTATTTTACCCAATGTTTCAAGTACTCTCGGTAAATCATCCGGATGAGTTAAATCATTAGGACTCTGCTCAACTCTTTGATCAATTGGATGTCCAAAAATTCTTTTTGCTGAAGGACTTACATATTTGAATTTTCCATCCAAAGAAATCTGCACAATTCCATCAGGTGCATTTTCAATAAGTTTCTGAAAATGAATTTTTGTTTTAAGAATTTCTTCCTCAGCCTTTTTTCTTTCCGTAATATCTCTTGTTATACTAATAATATGTGGCTCATTATTTAATTCTATTACTGCCGCAGACATCAATCCATCAAATAATCTACCATCTTTTATCCTGAATTTAGCTTCAAAATTTTCTACTAAGTTTGAAGATTTTAATTTTTCTACAAGCACATTTCGATAAGAAACATCAGCCCAAATTTGTATTTCTGCTGACGTCTTACCAATAACTTCTTCTTCAGTGTATCCTGTTACTTTGGTAAAACCAGAATTTATACTAACGTATCTCCCGTCAGAAAGACGGTTTATATTTATTGAATCAGGACTTGTAATAAATGCTTTTCTAAATTTTTCTTCTGAGTCTTTTAGCTCTCTTTCTATAATTTTTCTATTTGTGATATCTCTAAAAAACGATTGATAAGTTCCATCGGGCATCCGCTTGGAAGTCATTTCAACAGAAATCAATGAGCCATCTTTTTTTGTAATGTATCTTTCATTTTTTATTGTTTCACCATTCATCAATCTATCATAACGCAAAGGATTATCATCAAGTACATCTTTAGTAAAAATATTCTTCATATTCATTTTAAGAAGTTCATCCTTTTGATAACCAGTTAAATTAACAGCCTGATCATTTACTGTTATAAAATTTCCTTCACCATCGCCTTGAAAGAATGCATCTGAAGCAAATTCCAAAAGCATCTTATATTTTTCTTCACTCGCTTTAAGTGATTCCTCAAAGATTTTTTGCTCGGTAATGTCTTTTATTGTAAAAAGAATAAACTGAATGTTGTTATGGGTTAATATTTCACCTGAAATTAAAGCAGTAATTTGAGTTCCATCTTTTTTTGAACCTATTGCTTCAAAATTTCTAACTTGCCCCTTTTGCTTTAATTGATTTATTATTTCTGTTCTATCATTTTGATTTGACCACAAGTTTAATTCAAAAGTGGTTCTACCTAAAACCTCTTCTCTTGAATATCCGAACATCTTTTCAAAACCATCATTCACTTCAAATAACTTACCCGTGCTAAGTTCAGTAAGACTAATTGAATCAGAAGAATGTTGAAAAATTTTGGAAAATTTTTCGTTACTTTCAAATAGTGTTTTTTCTTTTGCTCGTTCTTCAGTTTGATCTCTAAAAACAAGTATAACACCAATAATTTGATTTTCATCATTTTTAATTGGCGAGCCACTATCAGCAATTGGAATTTCTTTTCCATCTTTTGAAATTAACAATGTATGATTTGCCAGCCCAATTACAGTACCTTCTTTTAGCACGCGTTTTACAGGGTTTTGAACTTGTTGTTTAGTTTCCTCATTAATAATTCTAAATACTTCATCAAGTTTTTTACCTTTAGCCTCGCTCTCTTTCCATCCTGTCAATTCTTCAGCTACGGAATTCATTTGTTTTATGATACTATGTCTGTCAGTAGCAATAACTGCATCACCTATACTGTATAAGGCAGTTTTGTATTCTTCTTTTGTTTCAGCAAGTTCTTTTTCTTTTAGGAATAAATTTTTATAAACTGCACTTTGTCTGCGTTTGTAAAGAAACGATGCCATTGCGGCAACAAGTAAAAACGAAAACATTGTTAACAAAACTATTGAGCGACCTCTGTAAACCAGTTCATTAAATATTTCATCTGTATCAACCTTTGAAACTAAATACCAGTTAGTTGTTGGTACTTTATGAATTGCTGCTAAAACTTGTACGCCTCTATAATCAAGACCTTCCATAATTCCCGTTTGACCATGAGCCCCTTGTACTGCTACATATTCTTTGTTTTCAACGGGTATTATTATATCCATTGCAGAAGTTTGAACATGTTTTGCTTTGCTAAGTAATCTTATTTGTTTTCCTTCATTTCTAAAGATTAAACTTTCAGCAGTTTTGGAAGGTGTTGGCCATTTTTGAATAAGAGGATAAAGATAAACGTTTGGATCAAATCGTAAAATAAAAACTCCAATTGCATTATTATTGTTGTCTTTAATTGGAGATAAAATATCTAAATGAATTGCATGGTGAGTATTACATTGATAAAAATCCATAAAGATTATGGAATCTTTAGTTACTGCTTGTTTAAGATTAATAAAAGTTATTGAATCAATTTTATCAACATCCGGATCAAGCGTAAATAGAATTTTACCATTAAGATCTGTTACAAATAAATTTTGATATAAATGTCTTTCTTTAATAGGCAGTAATGTTTGAGTTAAAAAATCTTTTGATTCTTTATTATTAATATCGGATGAAAGAGTAATTGTTGATTTTATAAACTTTCCCATTGTGGGGAAAAATTTTGCTTCAGATAATCTTTCGGTTTTCCATTTGGTAAGTTGATCAACTTTTAAATTGGCTATTGCATCTAAATAAGTATACTTCTCTTTTCTTATCTCAACAGATTCAGTTTTGTATAAATAATATCCAATTGAACTAAATATTATGCCGATAAATAGCACAATAAAAAACAAATGCCATTTTGAAAATCTATCCATAAAAGTGCCCCTCTAAATATAACTAAGTGTGTATATAATTAGAAAAAGTTAAAATAATATATAATGATTTTTATTAGCTGATAAGTTTTGAGGAAGAAGGAATTCATAATTTTACTTTTAATTCCAAGATTTTAAGAAATAACCTTAAACCGGACTTAATTTTATTACTTAATAGTTTAAATAGCAATTAGATTTTAATTAATGTTAAAAAATATTTAATCCGTTTTTACAAAAGATTTACATTTCCAACTAAAAATTCTTTTTGCAACTGCTCTTGATCATTCAATTATATCCAATCCCTGATTTTAATAAATAAAAAACCCGGCACATTGGAGGGCGATGCCGGGCTTCGCATCATAATAAGGAAGGGAATACCTTTTCTGATACTTTTAGATTAAAGTAAAAAAGTAATATCAAAACAATCCAATTTAATATTTATAGTTTCAGATTATTTTCTCCCAATATTATATTTTAAGTATGTAACAACTATTGAAAAAGTTTATGAATATTTAGGATAGAGCTTAATCAACCATTAAATAATTACACATTAATTAATTTTCCATTTGAGCGAACAGCAAACTTGCTTCCGCCTTCATCCACCTTAAATCTTGCTACTAATTCTTGTAGATTTAATGTTAACCTGTTCAAGTCTTCTGATGCGTGTGCTATTTGCTGAATACCGCTTGCACTTTCCTGAGTTACACTGCTTATCGATTCTATATTCTTACTTATCTGTTCTGCTGCACTTGATTGTTCTTCACTTGCTGCGGCTACCTGTGTTACTATATCTACTACTTGCTGTGCTCCGTGAATTATTTCCTGCAATGATGTGCCTGCTTTTTCGGCCAATGCTTTTCCTGATTCTACTTCTTCTGTTCCTTGCTGCATTGATTCTACTGCACCACTTGTATCTTTTTGGATTTGTTTTATCATTGTGGCAATTTCTTTGGTTGCCTTTGTTGTGCGCTCTGCTAGTTTTCTTACTTCATCTGCTACTACTGCAAAACCTCTTCCTTGTTCACCTGCTCTGGCCGCTTCTATGGCTGCATTTAATGCTAGTAGATTTGTTTGATCTGCAATGTCATCAATTACCTGAATAATTTCACCTATCTGATCACTGCTCTTACCAAGTTCCTGAACAGTAGCCGCGCTCTGTTTTACTACTTCTGCTATGCGGTTCATTCCACGTATTGTTTCTTCTACAACCAGTCCGCCTTCTTTTGCTGACTTACCTGCATTCTTACTTGCTTCAGTTGCCTGGCCTGTATTCTTTGTAGTTTCATATATTGTTTTTGTCATCTGTTCAACTGCACCGGCTACTTCTGTTGCCTGCGAACTTTGTTCCTGCGCGCCAGCAGCCATTTCTTCAGTTGATGAACTTATTTGATTTGCTGCGCTTGCTGTGGCTTGTACTGCTTCAGATATTTTTCCAATGAGGTTAGAAAGTGAATCACCAACTTTATTAATATCATTTTTAAGTTGCTGATGTTCACCCTTGTAATCACTATTTACACGAGTTGTAAAATCACCAGTAGCATATTTAGAAAGTACATTTGATCCTTCACGTATTGGTTCGGTTAAGTAATCAAATGTTAAATTAAATCCATTAATTATTTTGCCAAAAATTCCCTGATGTTTAGATATATCTACACGCTCCGAAAGATTGCCTAGTTCTGCAGCAATAGAAAGTTTTTTTGCATCATCAGAAAGTGAGCTAAGTGAATTCTTAATTTGCTGAATTGAATTCCCAAGTACATCTTCTTCGGATAAAATTGTTACTTTAGTTTCAAAATTGCCACTTGCAAATTCGCTTACTGTATTTGCTTGATGAGTTAAGTTTTGTTTTAATGATTGAAGCGAGTAAGCCATTTCTCCAAATTCATCTTTTCTAAAACAGGTTATTTCTGTTTTTAAATTTCCGCTTGAAAAATCCCTTATAGCTTCTATAAACTTAAACAGATCATTAAGAATATTTTTCTTTATCAGGTAAACAATTAATGCCCAAACAAAAACAACCAGGAATATTATTATTAAAGCCCCACTAATTCGCTCTGTAACAATTGCGGCGTGTGTTTCATCCATTGAATATCTAATACTCATTACAGCATAAACATCACCTTCTTTTCCATCGTGGCAATCAGTACAAGAGGCATCAGCAACAATTGGACTTATTGATCTAAAGACAGATAAATCCTGAAATTCTTCTTCAGAATTAATTTCTTCTTTGGATTTAGAAACATTTTTTTCTTGTTCATCCATATTTTTAGCTTTATCAGAATCAATCAGCTCAGTTGGAATTATTCTCAACTCTTTAATGTTTTTTATTGATTTCATTCTGTCTATAAATGGGTTAACATCCGTTACACCTTGCGCCATCGAAAAAAGAATTGCTTCTTTCATAGATTGATTTAACTCGTGTATGCTTTCATTTGCTGAGGCGATTTTTGATTTTTCCGAAAAAATTAAAAATACAATTAGTCCAATGCTTAAAAGACTTGTTATTCCAATAGCAACTGCCATTGATATTCTTTTAGATATGGACTTTGTTGATGAGATGATTTTCATTTCAAATCCCCTTACATAAAATTGGTATTAAGATATTATTACTTTTTTTCTTCATTTTGCAAAACGATAAATATTTTTTCGCACTCATTAATAGAAAAAAACAAATGTGTCCAGTCTATTATCGTATTGATTTTTGGTTTGTTTAGAATGTTTTGAAAACGAAGCTGTAATTTGATTTATAACATTTAGCAACTATTAAGGATTGTAAAGTTGGTGGAATAAAAAAAGGGCTGCCTAAGCAAACCCTTATTGTGTGTGTAAAATTATTAGGATCAATCTCTGTTACATAGATTTATACGTGTACTAATTTTCCGTTTTGTCTAACTGCAAATGATTTTTCATTTTCATCCAATTTAAATCTTGCAATTAACTCTTGCAGATTTACTGTTAGCTTACTAAGATCTTCTGATGCCTGAGCAATTTGCTGAACACCGCTGGCAGATTCCTGCGTTACACTATTAATTGCTTCAATATTTTTTCCAATTTCTTCAGAAGTAGATGATTGTTCTTCACTGGCAGCAGCAACTTGTGTAATTATATCAACAACTTTTTCTGCTCCGGTAATAATATCCTTTATAGATCTGCCAGCTTTAACGGCTAACAAGTGCCCACGTTCAACTTCTTCCTTACCAAGCTGCATTGCATTAACAGCTTGCAAAGTATCTTTTTGAATTTGTGTAATCATTGTGGCAATTTCTTTTGTTGCTTTAGTTGTTCGTTCAGCAAGTTTCCTTACTTCATCAGCAACAACAGCAAAACCTCTGCCTTGCTCACCAGCACGAGCAGCTTCTATTGCAGCATTTAATGCAAGCAAGTTAGTTTGATCAGCTATATCATCAATAACCTGTATAATCTCACCAATCTGATCACTACTCTTACCAAGCTCTTGAACTGTAGCAGCACTTTTTGTAACAACATCAGAAATTCTTTTCATTCCTTCAATTGTTTCTTCAACTGATTTGCCGCCTTCTTTTGCAAACTGCCCGGCATTCTTACTTGCTTCTGCTGCTAAGCTTGTGTTTTTACTTGTCTCAAAAATTGTTTTAGTCATTTCTTCAACAGCACTTGCTACTTCATTTGCTTGTGAGCTTTGCTCTTGTGTGCCAGCAGCCATTTGCTCCGCACTTGATGAGATTTGATTTGCAGCGCTTGCGGTTGCTTGAATAACTTCATTTACTTTACGTAATGCGCTGCTTAATTCATTTGCAACAGTGTTTATATTTTCTTTGATGATGTTATAATCACCATTGCACTGAGAAGTCATTCTGGATGTCATATCACCGGTAGCAAGTGATTTAAGAATTTTTATTGTTTCATTAAACGGACTGCTGATTGCATTAAGTGTACTGTTAAAACCGGATACTACTTTTTTATACTCACCATGATGCTCATCTTCATTTATTCTTGTACTTAATTTCCCAAGTATTGCCGAATCTGAAAGTGTGTTAACATCAGATACAAGATTTTTAATGTTTGATACAACTTTATTAAGACTAATTGAAAGAACATCTTTGTCTGATTTAGGAATAATTTCTAAATTAAGATTACCTTCAGATATTTGCTCTGCATGAAGTGATGACTCTTTAATATTTGCAATCATCTTTGTAAATGATTGATTCAATTTCCCGATTTCATCATTTGAATGAGATTCTAAAATCATTTCAACATCACCAGAAGCAACTTTGTTTGCAACTTCTTCTAATTGTTTAATTGGTTTAACCAGAACTTTTGTAAAATAATATCCTGCAAAAAATACAATTGGAACAATTATTACAAGTATGATAATTATTTTTGATGTGAAAGCTGAGATTTGATCATTAACGTCATCAACATAAATTCCACTTCCAATAATCCAATCCCATTTTTTATTAAGCATAACAAAAGAAACTTTTGGTTGTGGTTGAGTATGTCCAGGTTTTTCCCACATATAATCCACATAACCTTGTCCATCTTTTTTACACACATTTACAAATTCAACAAAAAGATGTACGCCATTTGGATCTTTAATATTTGAAATATCTTTTCCATCCAGAACAGTTTTTATCGGATGCATAATCATTGTTGGATGAGTGTCGTTTATCCAGAAATAATCATCTTCATTATATCTTAACTCTTTTAATTCTGTAAGAGCTTTTTGCTTTGCTTCAGAAGTAGATAGTGTACCATCTGATTCCAGTTTTTGATATTTAGTTATTATTGCATTTGCAACCTGAACAACTTGCCTTGTAGCTGTGCGCTTTTCTTCAAATAGATGGGCTTCAAATGATGGAAGAATGTAAAGAAATAGAAATAAAACTAATGGTGTAATTGTAAATACTAATAGCCAAATAATTTTGGAAAACATTCCCCAATCTTTTAATCTTTTTAATTTCATTTTTTACCTTCTTGTTAAAAGAAATAATAAACGGCAACTAAACCACGAACATTTAAAACATTTGTTGTATCTGATACTTTACCAAACTCATCAGCTTTACCGTATGATACAGATGTAATATCAAATTCGGTTGAAAATCTTACATTGTTAAAATTAAAAACTACACGAGGTGCCACTCTAAATATTTTATCAATATTATTTATTCGTGTATAGTATGATCCAACAATTTTTTCATCAGCGCCAAGATTTTTTGTATATCCAGCAAATAATCCAGGTTGAATTTCCTTTCCATAAGAAATATCTGTCCAAATAGAAAAAGTATTTAATGTTGTGTATTGTTCGTAACCAGTTGATGAATCAACCGCGCTAACTGCATATCCACCGAGCATTAATAAATCAGTAAGATTTTGTCCGTAAACTCCTTCAGCCATCCAGCTAAAATCTGAACTTGTATATTTTGCGTAAAACAATCCTGCAAAACTTGATATTGTTTCATCTGCTTTTAAATTTTTTGTTGTTGCAATTCTTGGTGTAAGTGTTTTATAATCAACTCCGCCGCCAGAAATAAAGCTTTCTGATTTATATTGTAATTGTAAATGTGCTGATGGAATAACTGTATTTCTTAAATAAGTTGAACTAAATCCTGCGGGTCCATTACTTGTAAAATCCCTTTGTGTAAGAAGCACTGCAATAACTTTTAAAGCATCAAACGATTGTGTAAATCTTATTTGTGGATTTCTTGCAAATGGTTGGAAAGGTGAACCTGTATTGAATGAAACAACTTGCGGAAAAACTTCTGCAACAAACATTGGATGCCAGGTTTGTCCAAAAAGTAGACTTGTTTTTTCCCAATTAAATGTTACAAATGCATGTCTTAATCTAAATCCATTTATATCAGCATCAGCAGTTCCAAAAAATTCTCCTTCTAACATTCCACCGGATTTAGCTCCTAGAACTAGTGGTCCTGTAAACTTTGCTGTTACACGTGATTGAATTGACAGCGCATTAAAACTAGAATGCGAATTTAAATCTTCACCATTTGCATCAAGCGATTCATTTAATGGATAAAGTAAAAAATGTCCTTCTCTAAATGTTGCAACCTGTCTTGAATCAAAAAAGAAATCTGTTTTTATAAAACCAGATAATTTTATATCAGGAACATTTTCATTTGTTGTTTGGCTAAATGAGTAAGAAACCATTATTGCAAAAAGTAACAGAATTCTTTTCATACTTATTCTCTCTTTGTTTTTCATAGTTAGTTGAAGTCGGAAAGTAAAACAATGCTGACTTTAACTATGTTTTAAATATTGCTCTTTAGCATATAATCGAAATAAGCAGAACTAACTTTAGTATAAAAAATGGTTTTAATAATTAAATCAAATGTTAGTAACAAAAGTTTACGGATGTAATTTGATGCTGGTGTAAAATTTGCAGAATTAAATATCTAAAAACGGGTTTTAAGATTATAATAAAAAAGACTTTTAGTTTTCAAACTCAATTGGACATACAGCAGATCAATAGTTTGCAAACAATTAGCTGAGTTAAATTTGTTTTAGATGTTCTTTTATTTTTATAAGTATTTCATCCATTGTGTAGGGTTTAGAAATGTAATCATCAAAACCGGCTTCAAATAATCTTTCTTTATCGCCTTTCATTGTGTAAGCAGTCGAAGCAATCATTGGTACGTTTGAAAATTTTTCAATTTTTTTTAAGTGATGCAATACCTCAATTCCATTAATACCGCGACCGAGATTAATATCCAGCAAAACCAAACAATAACTATTTGCTTCGGCTAATTCCAGGCCTTTTAAACCATTAAATCCAATATCAACTTTAAAATCATTTCTTAAAAATCTTTGTATTACACTTGCATTGATTGCATCATCTTCAATTAAAAGGATCGAACGAATATTATTCTTTTCATCACCAGCAGTTTTATTTATTTCATCATTCATTCTATAATTCCATTACCATCAAAATTCAATTGTAAAATCAAAGTCTTTATCTAAATCATTTTTAACTTAAGTTTTTTCAGCCAGTTTTTCAATAAACTTTTAGTTAAAGTTAAATTTCATTTAAGCGCTTTTAAAATATTTTTTCTAAACTTACTTTTGAGTACAATTTAAATTAAAATTCAACTCCCGCAGTTATACCAAAATTTGTTAAACTATTACCGGAAATTGATTTGAAGACAGGACTAAAAAGATAGCAATATTCAATGTGCGGTTTAATGTAGATATTATCAAAAATGTTATAAGTTGATTCAACATATAACATAGAGTAATTGAACAAATTTACATTTTCGGAAAGACCAATATAATTTTTATTGAATTTATTGTTTGCCCATCCAATACATAATCCTGTTGATAGGCTTAGTTCATCATTTTCAAACAGTTGTTTATTAAAACCAACACTTCCACTAAAACTTCCCAAGTTCTCCATTACATCAACAGTTACATCAGAATATAATTCTGTTTCAAAAAGTCCACAGGATAATTTAAGATAAGCTTCTGTTGTTGCTGCTGCATTATCCTGTAAAGCATAAATATAGGTTAGCGATGTTTCTAAACATATTATGTTTAATTGTTTTGAATATTGTACTGCTAAATCAATTTCATTATTAATAACATTGTTATCAAATTCGTGCTGAGTAAAACTAGCCCAGGAATAAATTGCAAAATCATTATATGTTAACCATAAAGTTGGTTGATGGATGATTCCATGATTATAGCTTAATCCATTCCAGATGTACCTGGTAACAAAGTCATTTTCTATTCCGTATGATAGAATGGTTTCAGCTTTTTCGTTTACATCAATTGAATCTTGACAAAACGAATTTACAGAAGTAAAAAAGATTAAAAGAAATGTTAGAAGACTGGTTAAAAATAATTTCATAGTAACTACATAGTTTATTTTTAATATTTTCTAATAAACAATAAAAGGGTTGCCTGAGCAAACCCTTTTATGTGTGTGTAAAAATTGTCGGAACAAAATGGATCTTGCTTTTAATTTTTATGCATGAACAATTTTTCCGTTTTGTCTAACTGCAAAACTCTGCTTAGTGTTATCAACTTTAAATTGAGAAACTATTTCTTGAAGATTTATTGTTAGTCTATTTAAATCTTCAGAAGCAAGGGCTATTTGTTGTATTCCATTTGCACTTTCATGAATCACATTATTAATCGATTCAATATTTTTACTAATTTCTTCAGCAGTGCTGGATTGCTCTTCACTTGCTGCTGCTACCTGTGTAACTAAATCAACAACTGAATCTGCACCAGTAATAATTTCATTTAAAGAATCTCCCGCCTTAAGTGCAAACTGTTTTCCCTTTTCAACTTCTTCTTTACCTCTTTGCATTGATTCAACCGCACCATTAGTATCATTCTGAATTTTCTTAATCATATCTGCAATTTCTTTTGTTGCTTTAGTTGTACGCTCAGCAAGTTTCCTTACTTCATCAGCAACAACAGCAAAACCTCTGCCTTGTTCACCAGCGCGGGCAGCTTCTATCGCAGCATTTAGTGCTAACAAATTTGTTTGATCTGCAATATCATCAATCACTTGAGCAATCTCACCAATTTGATCACTACTTTTTCCAAGTTCGTGAACTGTATCGGCACTTCTACTTACTACTTCTTCAATTTTATTCATACCATTAATTGTTTGTTCAACAACGTAACCACCATCTTTAGCAACCTTGCCGGCTAACCTTGATGCCTTTGAAGCATTTTCTGTATTTCGAGTTGTTTCAACGATTGTTTTTGTCATCTCTTCAACTGCTGATGCAACTTCAGAAGTCTGTGCGCTTTGTTCCTGTGCGCCTGCTGCCATTTGTTCTGCACTGCTGCTAATTTGATTTGCTGCGCTTGCTGCGGCTTGAACGGCTTCACTGACTTTTGTTATTGTATCCTTTATATGGTTTACAGTATTGTTGAATCCTGTAAACAGGCTTGTAATAAGTTCATCTTTACCTTCGCAATAAAGTTTAACTGTTAAATCACCATTTGAAAAACTTTCCATATCAACAAGCATTTGTTGTACGCATTCTTGCAAATATTCTTTTTGTGAGTTAGAAAGATTTCTTTGTTCTTCAGCTTCGTTTGCAGCATTTTCTGCAAGTAAACTTTTTTGTCTTACATCATCTAAAGAGTTACGGATATTCTCAACCATTACATTAAATGATTTTGATAAACTGCCAAGTTCATCTTTAGAATCAATTTTTAATGTTACATCAGTATTTCCATTTGCAACTTTATTTGCGCCATCTTCCAATAATTTTATAGGTTTAATAAATGCATTAGCTGCAAAAAAAAGTATTATAAAACTTATTAACATTATTACTATAGAATAAGTAATCATACTGTTAAATGCTGAACTGCTTGCCTCTTGCACTCTTGCTTTTTCTAATTGCACATCATTTTGTTTTTGTTCTATCAACACAAGTAATATTTCTTTTAGCTCTCGCCATTTTTTTGTTTCTTTGGAATTTAACAATTCAACTCCGGCGGCAAGATTGCCTGAAACTGCAAAATCCTGTACACCTTGTTTTAACAAATCCATTTCACCCCAAAGTTTTTCAAGAGATTCAATTTTAGTAATTACTTCATTAGAATTTGTAGCAGATTTTTTGGCTGTTTGAGCGTACTTAATAAAATCACTATTCGCTTTTTTGTAGTTGTCTTTTGCTTTGTTGTCTGAAGGATTGAGTAATACATTTCTTGTTGCTTGCTCAGATTGCAATCCCTGTGCGTACATGTTACTTAATGCTAATAATAGAGATTGATCCCCATCAATAAAGTTAACCATAGATTCCGAAGTGGAATTGAGAGCTTTGATACCATACACAACAACAAATAAAAATCCGATAGAGATAATAAATACCGGGATAAAGTATTTAGCTCGGATTTTTAGATTTTTGTACAACTTCATAATTATGTTCCTTTCGGTAACAATAATTTATAAACTTCGCATTACAATAGAATCAACACTTTGTCTGAAGTTAATAATCATCTAAGATTAACCATTAATGTATTAAAGAACTTTGGTAATTCTTGTTTTTAGTTCGGCAATTAAAAAAACTCAAATGAAGCGTTAAAAATACTCCTTCATTAATACTGCCTTTATTTGCCAGTTGTTTTATTATCGGACATTTTTATTAAATGTTTACAAACTATTTACACTTCAAAAATAGACAGCCTCCCCTAGGCTGCCTAAAAGTATAATTTGTTTGTGAAAATGATCTAACTCAAATATTAAATATGAATTAGTTTTCCATTCTGGCGTACTGCGTATTTTTCCTCTTTCCCATCAAGTTTAAATTGTGCAATTAACTCTTGCAAATTTAGTGTCAACCTGTTTAGGTCTTCAGATGCGTGTGCGATTTGCTGAATGCCGCTTGCACTTTCTTGAGTTACAGAACTAATTGATTCAATGTTTTTGCTTATTTGTTCGGCTGCACTTGATTGTTCTTCACTTGCTGCGGCTACCTGGGTTACTATATCTACTACTTGCTGAGCTCCGTGGATTATTTCCTGCAATGATGATCCAGCTTTTTCTGCAAGTAACTTTCCATCTTCAACCTGTTTTGTGCCTTCTTGCATTGAATCAACTGCGTCATAAGTATCTTTTTGAATTTGCTTAATCATTGTTGCAATTTCTTTAGTTGCTTTTGAAGTACGTTCCGCAAGTTTTCTTACTTCATCAGCTACAACTGCAAATCCTCTTCCTTGTTCTCCTGCTCTTGCCGCTTCTATGGCTGCATTTAATGCTAACAAGTTTGTCTGATCTGCAATGTCATCTATCACCTGAACTATCTCACCTATTTGATCACTGCTCTTTCCTAAAGCCTGAACTGTTTCTGCACTTTTCTTTACTACTTCTGCTATGCGGTTCATTCCGTGTATTGTTTCTTCTACTACGTGTCCGCCTTCTTTGGCTGATTTGCCGGCATTCTTACTAGCTTCTGTAGCTTGTCCTGTATTCTTTGTGGTTTCATATATTGTTTTTGTCATCTGTTCAACTGCGCCGGCAACTTCTGTTGCTTGCGATGATTGTTCCTGCGCGCCTGCTGCCATTTCTTCAGTTGATGAACTTATTTGATTTGCTGCGCTTGCTGTGGCTTGTACTGCTTCAGTTACTTTAATAATTATATTTCTAATGTTATCAACTACCTGGTTAAACCCTGTAAATAATTTTCCAATAAGATCATCTTTATTTTCAATCTTTAATCCAATAGATAAATCGCCTTTGGCAAATTTTTCCATTTCAACAAGCATCTTTTGTGCATGATGATTTAAATAATTTTCCTGCTCTTTTGCTTTGGATAGATCAGCTACAAATTCTAATGCTCCAATCACATTTCCATTTTTATCTAAATTAGCTTTAGCCGCATAAGCAATTGGAATTTCTTTGCCCTGTGGTCTAGCTATTGTTTCAGAACCTTGAGCTGATTTTGTTAACATTGCTTTATGAGTTGCACAATTTGAAGTACGGCAATGATCTGTTTTAAATTGATCGTAACACTTTTGTCCGATTACAGATTTTTGATCTTTACCAACAACATCAGCCGCAGCTTTATTGAAATAAGTAATATTAAAATCCGGATCAATCATCATTAATGGTGATGGTAATCCATCAAGATCTTCCATCTGTTGGGTTATCTTATCAGACATTTTATTAAATGACTTTGTTAATTCTCCTATCTCATCCTTTGTAAGGATTTCAACATTTACTTTTAACTCTCCATCTGCAACTCTTAGTGCGGCGTTATTTAGATTTAATACTGGTTTTTTTATACTTTGTGTGATAAAGTATGCGACAGCAATAACAAACAGAAATGACAGAACACTTAAGATAATTGTTAAAAGCAAAGCACTATTATATGTTGCATCTGCTTCTTCGTGATGTTCATAAACCTGGTTTGTTGTAAAGAGAATCAATTTATTAACTGCATCTAAATAATCTGATTGAGTATTTCTAACATCTGTAAATAACAATCCAAGGGCTTCAGTTCTTAAACCATTATCCAGCAAACTAAACATATCACCGCGAGATTTTATATATCTATCTCTTTTCTCAGAAACTTGATCAAGAAGTTTTAATCCATCATCTTCAAGCGTATTTTTAAGTGAATCCATGTTTTGTGCAATTAAATCTTTTGATTTATCTATTCTATCTCTTTCTTTTCTTTGCTCATTTATATCATCAAACAGATATACATTTCTAATAGCCCGTGCAATAATATTTACGTTATCAATAATATTGTTTGCCCAAATTGTTTGAGGAAATTTTTCTGCGGCAACTACTCTCATACTCTCATCCATTGAATTGAGATTTGCAATACTTATAATATTTAATACTAACATTGCAAATAATGCTATTCCAAACCCCAATATAAGTTTAGTTCCGATTTTAAGATTATTCAACATTTTTTCTCTCCATTATTATTTTAATCCACTAACGGGATTTGTTTTTTTTATTTACGCTGCCGTTTCAAGAATATTAAACTCTGATTTTGATAGTATTTTTTCCAGATCAAGTAATATTAAAAGTCTATCTTTAAGCTTACCGATTGATATAATGTAATCACTATTTACATCACCAATCTTAACGCTAACAGGCTGAAGCAATTCTTCCTGGTCTCTTTTTGTTTCTTCGTGCTTTGCCATTATTAACCACTTGTTATTTTTTATGATTATAAAACGTAATTCTCCAAGCCAAATTGTATTCCAACCTTATTATCGTTTAATAAACATAATTGTTAAGCAATATTGATTGATTTTGTACTGTTTTTAATAAAAGAGTTAAGTAAAGGATTGCGCTGAATTGATTGAACCACAATTATTATACTACTGGCTAATATTATGTTTATTAAGCAGGTGAATAAAATTCACCTGCTACAATACTGATTTTAACTATGCATTCGGATTTGTTGGCTCTACCGGTGTTTCTTCCTCATCATCTTTTCCGTTACTACGAATAAAACTCTGATCAAAGAAATCCATACATCTATCTACATCACCAATAAACATTGATGCAATTAAATGAACATTTCTCATCAGTTCATTTTCTATTACATCCCTGTTGGTGCTTGTTGTTGTTTTTTGTGCTGATACTTCACCAATCTTTTCTAACTGAGCTTTACGAGCATTCTTAAAATCTGTTAGAAAAATTTGTGAAGCTGTTTGCATACTCGGGCCAAGTGTAATTTGATGTCTATCCACCGCTCCAACATATCTTGTCATCAGGGTTTCTATGTTTGCAAGATTTGCCTGCCTGTACTCGGTTACTCCATTTGGATAAAACTCCTGGTATTGCGCTGAGCCTTTACCAAAGTTGCCAAACACTATACCTTCTTTCTGGCTGGCGAAGTTCTTAAAGTTTTCTACGATATTATTCATAGTAACAGTAAGACCCTGCTGTATTGCATACTTTGTGTCTTCATTTGCCATTGCACCAAAGTATGCGGTGTAAGCATTTGTTGTTGCAGTTATCATTGTAGTAAACTGTGCGGTACCGTTATTTGCAGATAATCTTTCCAGATGTGTCTCTGCAAATTTTTTCATATTATCGTCACTGATTTTATCAGTATCGAAATGGTTTTTAAAGAGCTTTTTAAGATCGATCATCTCGACCTCCTTTATATTAATGTAACATATATTGTTTATTTGGGAGGTTTTAATGGTGGTTTTCCCCCACCCCTAATCCTTCCCAAGGATTATTTATTTTTCTATCTCTTATTATGTTTTCTTCATTTTTTACCCAAAATAAAATCTTTCTATTTCCATTTTTGGAAATACGACCCAACAATTGTGGAACCCAATTTCCGATTTTGGAAGTACAACCCAACGATTATGGAGTCCTATTTCCGATTTTGGAAGACCGAGCCAACAATGATGGAACCCTATTTCCATTTTGGGAAGTACGACCCAACAACGATGGAGCCCTATTTCCGATTTTGGAAGACCGACCCAACAACGGTGGAGCCCTATTTCCGTTTTTGGAAGTACGACCCAACGACTGTGGAGCCCTATTTCCAATTTTGGAAACCTAAAACAACCAAAAAACAAAGGTTTTATTAAAATTTGAGGGAAAAATAAGAATGGATTTACCCCCAACTCCTAAATAATAACCACAATGTATAATTAACTAACGCAAATAAAATAAATTTGAGGGAAAAAGGCAAGGGGGAAAATCAAACGTAAATTTTGCCTGAGAAAACCAAGTACATTATTAATATAATAACAGCTATTAAGAGAATTGAAACTATATCATATACTATATCTGGAATTTTTTTCTTGAACATTTTATGTTATGATTTTCGGATTGCAATATGCCCCAATGATTTGTCTTTATCAAACTATTATTCTGTCACGGAGTTGTCCGTGACAGCCGGATAAAATCAACTACATTTTTTGGTTACAATTTAATCTTATCAATCTCTTTCATCAATCTATCTGTTTCTGATAGGGCTACAATAATTTTTTGGTAGTGCTGAATGTCATCATAGTTTAGCGTTCTGCTCTTTCGATCTTTAAGCCATTTTTGTGCTGGCTGGTAGCCGCCGATGTAAAACTCCCACGCAACTTGCGGTACTTTATCAAAGTATTGTGTTTCGTTTATCCAGACTTTACCGCTGTCACCCTGAACTTGTTTCAGGGTCTTTTGAGTAGATGCAGATCCCGAAACGAGTTCGGGATGACTTTCCGCGTCACGCTGAGCGAAGTCGAAGCGTGGCTTTTCTACTAAATTGTTTCCATCTACTGGAAATGTTGTGATGAATTTGTTTACTGTTTCACTTTCTAATAGATGTATTTGTCTTAACTGCCCGCCAAGTTTTACAAGTTGCCAGAATGATTTTTTGTCTTTTGGATATGGCACTCTTGGAAAATCTATTTTTAGAAATTCTTTGTACTTTTCTCTGTAGGTTGGGCTGTGGAGTATGGCGTAGATGTAGTCTAATAAATCTATTGGGGCAAACTCGACCTCACCCTCGGTCCCTCTCCTTGCGAAGGAGAGGGAAGCTGAACCGGATAGTTCAGGAACAAATGTTAAGCCTATGGCTTGGGCAATTTTGTTTACAATTTCTTTGTTAAGGTTTGGTGTTCTTTCTTGATTGCCGTCTAATGTTTGTTGTGCATTGTTTTCTGGATATAGGTAGAGTGGGAAAGTTGTACCGCCACCACGATAATATAAATTTAAATCAGTCATAGAGTTTGTTATGAAAGCCAAATTCCAAATCATTGGTCCGACTGCTTGACCTTGACGACCGATGATTAACCCAACATTTTTTCCCTTAGTAAAATGTTGCATAACTTCTGGTCTGGGATAACAATGGAAACCTTTTGATTTGCCTGTATAATATGTCCATCTATCATCAAATGGACGATAACAAATCTTTGTAAATACCCCACCACTAGGATAACTTTGAATTAAATCACTGCGTGCATAGCTAACCTTCCAATCTCTTACATCATCACCTAAACTAAATTTAATTCTTGCGGATTCATCATCTAAACCTAAAAATTCTTCAATAGTATTTATTACTGATGCTTTTGAGTTATGAATAGTGAATCCATCGCGTGCCGTAACAATACCGACATTTTTTAATGTAAATAAATCGTTAACAGAAATCCATTCGTTATAAGTATTATATTCAGTGAAGTTTTTTGGTGCAAATAAATAATGAGGAGGTATGTTTTTCACCTTTTTATATTTAATTGATTCTAATGAGTTATTGAATAAATATTCATATTTCAATTCTCTTTTCCCATACAAATCAAAATGAAATACTTTACCTAGTTCATTTGGTTTCTTTTTACCATTCTTAATAAATAAGTTAATCGAAACACCTTGCTCTATATCAAAAACATTTGCATCTAATCCACCATCTGGTGCAACTTCCTTTTTCTTTGCATTTCCGTGTAAATCTAAGATAAAAATTGAATCATATGTCTTTAATAGACTCCAACGCATTCCCCGAAAAGTTGGGTTCTCAATAAAACCATGTGGATTAATGAAAGCCAAAACACCATAACTATTCTTTTCAATAAAATGCTGACCATAACGTAAAAATTTCATATAGTCATCATTAATCCATTTAGGATTTCTCTCGTTTAATTTTTCCTTCCCACCTGGTTCCTTTTTATAATCATCCATTAAACTCATTATCCATGGGTCTTTATTTATACTCTCACCACTATAAGGCGGATTGCCAAGAACAACCATAACAGGTGTATCACGCTTAATATGGTTAGCTTCGTTTGCTTCGGTGCTTAACCAATTTGCAAAGAGTGTACCTGTATCGGGGTGGTGTTCTTCAAGACTGTTTGTTAAATAAACTTTAAGACGCTGCTGCTTTTTAGGTTTGTAACCGGTTTCGGTAAGAAGTAAATCCAGTTTAAGATGCGCCATTGCATAGCTTGCCATAAGAAGTTCAAAACCATTAAGGCGCGGTATTAAATGCTCTTCAACATAACTGCTCCAGCTACCCTGCTGTGCAGTAAACTTTTTATAAACCTGTTTAATAATTTCTGCAAGAAAAGTACCTGTACCTGCGGCGGGATCAAGTATCTGCACTTTGTGAACTTCCTGCTCAACAATTTTGCCCTGCACATTTACTTTAACTTTTGTTTTAGACCGGTCGGCAAGTCCATCTGGCAAATTAAATTCAGTTTTAAGAATATCATCAACAGCGCGCACAATAAAATTAACAACCGGTTCCGGCGTGTACCAAACACCGCGTGCTTTACGGAGTTTGGGATCATACTCAGCAAGAAATGTTTCATAAAAATGAATTATAGGATCGTTCTGCTGTGTAGTGCTTCCAAAGTTTTTAAGAAGATCGGCAACATCAGTAGCACGGAAAATATCTGCAAGAGCATCAACAACCCAGGTGATGCGTTCATCAATATCGGGTCCAGCAATGTAGCCAAACAGTTTACGCAAAAACGGGTTTGATTTAGGAATAAGTTCGGCGGCTTCCTGCCGTGTAAATTGTTCTAAAGAAGGATCGTGAAGACGAGCAGCAAACATTCCATAAGCAATTGTTTGAGCATAAATATCTGCAAACTCTTTAATAGTAATATCGTGGATAAGAATATCTTTAAAGGCTTTCATCTGTGCGTGAAGAGTGCTATCGATAGTTTTTTCTTCATCGCTGTTAAGTGCATTTTCAATAATGTTAGCAAGCATACGCGCTTTGCCAGCCATCATTTTAGAAAGCTTTTGTGCAGAGCGTATTGTTTGTCCCGTGTATGAACAAAAATCTTTTATAAGCGCAGTAAACTGTTCAAAGTTTTCTACCAGAGGAATAATCTTTTTACCATCAACCTTACCAATGTTTATTGATGTAACGAGTTTGCTTTCTTTGTAGAAGTTAAATCTTAAATAATCTGTAATGATCAGGTTATCGAGAGAGTTTTTGTAACGATCAAATTGTTCTTTATAGTTTTTGTTACCAAGATCAGCATTAATGTCTTTTGCTTCAATGTAGCCAAGAGGAATGTTTCTTTTAGTGATGATGTAATCAGGCGCACCGCAATCAATATGTGTTGGTTCGTTGGTGGCCATAATTCCGGCAACGATGTTTTCAATAAGTGTTTGGAGATCACCACGAAAACTGTGTTCGGTTGTAATGCCTGTTTTAAAGCGCGAGTTAATTTTATCAAGATACTGTTGAAGTGTCATTAAAACCCTTAGAGAGTGAAATTAGTTTATGCAAACTTAAGATATAAAAAAGGAAAGCTCAAATAGTAGTTAAAGAGTGTTCATATCCCACCAAATTGTTTTTATTGAACCCCTCCTTAGTCCTCCCCTTTAGACAAAGGGGAGGAAACAGGTGGGGTTTGTTGTTGCAAAAATATCTTTAATAAAAACAGTTGGCAAGTTTATGTTTAAAACAAAAAAGGGTCGCCGATGGCAAACCCTTTTTGTGTGTTAATTTTTTAAACTCTATTAAGTGTGTATAAGTTTTCCATTTGTACGAACAACATACTTACTTGTATTTTCATCTACCTTAAACTGAGCAACTAGTTCCTGCAAGTTTAATGTTAACCTGTTTAAGTCTTCAGAAGCGTGTGCTATCTGCTGTATGCCGCTTGCACTCTGCTGTGTTACACTGCTAATAGATTCAATATTTTTGCTGATATGCTCGGCTGCGCCGGATTGTTCTTCGCTTGCTGCTGCAACTTGATTTATAATATCAGATACTTTTTCGGCACCGGTTATAATTTCGCCTAATGAATCTCCGGCTTTGTGTGCAAGCAATTTTCCTTTTTCAACTTCGGCAGTACCGTTTTTCATTGAAGCTACGGCTCCACTGGTATCCTTCTGGATTTGTTTTATCATTTCAGCAATTTCTTTTGTTGCTTTTGTAGTTCTCTCTGCTAATTTTCTAACTTCATCAGCAACTACAGCAAATCCTCTTCCCTGTTCACCTGCACGAGCAGCTTCTATTGCAGCGTTAAGTGCCAGCAAGTTTGTTTGATCTGCAATATCATCAATAACCTGCACTATCTCACCTATTTGATCACTACTTTTACCCAGTTCAACAACAATATCAGCACTCTCTTTTACAACATCAGCAATCCTATCCATTCCAATAATTGTTTCTTCTACTACTTTACCACCTTCTTTTGCGGAGCGGCCTGCATTCCTGCTGGCATCAAAAGCAGCTGATGTATTTTTTGTTGTTTCAAAAATAGTCCTGGACATTTGTTCAACAGCACCAGAAACTTCAGTTGCCTGTGAAGCTTGTTCATGAGCTCCGGTAGCCATTTCTTCTGTGCTTGTACTTATCTGATTTGATGCACTGGCTGCAGCGTCAGCAACTTCTTTAACTTTTAATAAAATAGAACTAACCGATTCACCCATTCTATTGATACTGTTCTTTAAAATTTCGTGATCACCTTTATAATTACCTGTAACTCTTGAGGTTAAATCCCCTTTAGATATTTGGGCAAGCACCTGTTCGCTTTCGAGTACCGGTTTAATAACTTCATCCAGAGTTTTGTTAATACCTACAACAATTTCTTTGTACCCACCATTAAATTTATCACAACTACCTCTTGAAGATAAATCACCTTTTACAGCTGCATTTGAAAGCAAATTCACTTCATCGATTAGACCTACAAGTGATTTTTCAACTTTTGAAAACGCTTTATTTAATAAATCCTTTTCTGATCTAACTACTATCTCAACATCTAAATCACCTTCTGCAATTTTTTCAGCAACGGTTACCTGCCTCTTTGTATTTTCAATAATCTTAGCAAATGATGTTTTAAGCATACCTATTTCATCATTTGATTCTGAAATAACTTTAACATCAACTTCTCCCTGAGCAATTTTCTCTGCAACAGAAGCAAGTTCATTTACGGGATTTGCAATCTTTCTGGAGATGACAACTACAATAATTGATACAACTATTAAAATTATAACTCCTGTAAGCAGCATAAAAAAAGTTTTAGATGTAGTTATTTCGGCAGCAGATGTTTCTGTAATCAAATTCTTAGCTGTGGCTTCTTTTACTACAAGATCAACGTATTTCCTGTGTTCATCATATTTTGTTTTCATTCCTCCAAGTAAAAGATTTTTTGCTTCTTCTCTATTTCCTGACTTAATAAGAGAAATAAAATTATTATCTCTTAATTCAAAATAATCTACAGCAGGTTTATAGGAATTAACGAGCATGTTATCTTTAATAGAGCCTTCAGTTAAAGTTGCGCGCCAGAATTTATGCCTAGTCTCAAATTCTTCTTTTAGTTGCTTTGATTTAGAATATAATTCATCTAAAACTGATTGATCATATTCATTCAGCATTTGAAAACAAATCAGATGAGTTTCAACAATATAATCCGGAGGGGGAAGAATATCGGCAATTAGGTCTTTACCATTGATTATTTCTTTATATAAATCACCATTGATTTCAACTTTCTCTACAGTTGTGTATGAATTGTAACCGAATATTGTTAACCCTACTGCGAATAATATTAGCACAACCCCAAACTTGTAATTCAATTTTAAGTTATTAAACCACTTCATTTCTTTTCTCTAGATTAAATAATATTTATAAAGTTATGCCAAAAACTAAATGAGCTATTTCTGCTTTGGGATTGATGACTAAAGTTGAAAAAACCGGTAGAGCAAAATCTTCTGTAATCTTTATTTCTTTTGCTACTTTAACTCCGGCATTAATAAACGAAAATGTTTCTGCACCGTAATAATGAGGGTTCTCTTTACTTCCCGGCGTAAATCCAATAAAGAAGTTCAATGATATGTTTTCACTTTCAACAGGATAACCCAATTCAACATAAATATTATTTCCCGGATCATTGTAAAAATTGAAACCGAACAGGAATGAGAATTGTCCTGAGTATGATAACATACCTTCTAATGTATGTGCACCCTCTCCATTTTTCATATTACCCAATTTTTTACCTGCATTTGGAAAGTAGTAATCAAGAACAGTAACGGAAAATTCTCCAAGATCGTTTTTATAACTATATCCTATCCAGGTGTCAATTTCATCGGAAGCAGATTTATCACCGAATAATGTGTAAGCACCCCAAAATCCAACTTCGAAATTGCTTGTTGTAATACTTATTGAAGGTTGTAAACTTGGTGAATTTGCTATATCCAACCCGCGCCAAACGTACCTGCTTACAAAATCTGCTCCAACATTTACATCCTGTGCAAATGCCATTGTAGTAAAGGCTATGATAAAGAAAAATATTTTTGCACTCAATTTCATTCTAAAATCTCCAGAATATTTGTTCCTTGCATTAATTTAAACTGATTAAAAAAGTTAAGGCAACCTCCCCTTGGTTGCCTTAATTACATTATTAAATATGAACTAACTTTCCATTTTGTCTTACTGCCATTTTACTTCCGCCTTCATCAACTTTAAATCTTGCTACTAACTCCTGTAGATTTAATGTTAACCTGTTCAAGTCTTCTGATGCGTGTGCTATTTGCTGAATACCACTTGCACTTTCCTGAGTTACACTGCTTATCGATTCTATATTCTTACTTATCTGCTCAGCCGCACTTGATTGTTCTTCACTTGCTGCGGCTACCTGAGTAACGATATCTACTACTTGCTGTGCTCCGTGAATTATTTCCTGCAATGATGTACCTGCTTTTTCGGCCAGTGCTTTTCCTGATTCTACTTCTTCTGTTCCTTGCTGCATTGATTCTACTGCGCCGCTTGTATCTTTTTGGATTTGTTTTATCATTGTGGCAATCTCTTTGGTTGCCTTTGTTGTGCGCTCTGCTAGTTTTCTTACTTCATCTGCTACTACTGCAAATCCTCTTCCTTGTTCACCTGCTCTGGCTGCTTCTATGGCTGCATTTAATGCTAGTAGATTTGTTTGATCTGCAATGTCATCTATCACCTGAACTATTTCACCAATCTGATCACTACTCTTACCCAAAGCTTGAACTGTTTCTGCACTCTTCTTTACTACTTCAGCTATGCGGTTCATTCCGTGGATGGTTTCTTCTACTACGTGTCCGCCTTCTTTTGCTACTTTACCTGCATTCTTACTTGCTTCTGTGGCCTGACCTGTATTCTTTGTGGTTTCATATATTGTTTTTGTCATTTGCTCAACCGCACCTGCAACTTCTGTGGCTTGCGATGATTGTTCCTGTGCACCTGCTGCCATTTCTTCAGTTGATGAACTTATTTGATTTGCTGCGCTGGCTGTGGCTTGTACTGCTTCTTTAACCTGGTTTAAAACATTACTTATTGATTCACCCATTTTATTTAAGCTATTTACAATAAGTTGATGATCACCTTTGTACTGAGTTGTTATTCTATCTGTAAAATCCCCTGTAGCAAATGTTTCTAATACTTTTGCGCTTTCTTGAATAGGGAGAATTACTGCATCAAGAACTCCATTAAATCCCTGTACAATGTCTTTATAACTTCCGGCAAATGCTTTTACATCACCACGTTTGTTTAATCTACCTTCCTGTCCATCTACAATTAATTCTTTGGTTACATCACTTAGCTCACTAACTTTATTTCTTACACCTTCATAAGCATCTATTCCGGCTTGAGCTTTTACAATTATTGCATCAACAGTTCTGGATAAATCTCCAAGTTCATCTTTTCTATCTAATTTTAGCTGCTCAGTTTCTTTAACTACTTTTATTGATGCATCACCATTTTCTAAAGCAGTTAATCCTTTACCAAGGTTTGTAATACAAGCACCTTCCAGCTGTGCAACTCTACCCATTACAAGTCTAACTGGAGCAGTTATACTCTTTGTAATAAAGTATGCCGCACCAACTACAAATAGAAGTGCAATAACACTTAGTATAATTGTTAATGTGGATACAAAACCATAAGTGGCATCTGCTTCCTCACCAGCTTCACCAACTAATTTGGTTTGATATACAATTAAACTATTTATTGCTTCTATATAATTGCGTTGTGCAGTTCTAAAATCTCCAAATAAAAGTTCAACTGCTGCTGCTTTGTTACCACTTTCTAAATAATTTAACATTTCAGTGCGTGTTACAAAGTACTCGTTTTTTCTAATTTCTTTAAACTTATCAATCAGTTTTCTTCCCTCTTCTGTTTTAATTGTTCGCTCAAGAGAATCAACACGAGCATCAACTAATTCCTTTGCAACTGGAAGTCTTTCTAACTCCTTTTCTTTTACTGCCGGATCATCAGTTATAAAAACATTTCTTATAGCTCTTGAGTTATCATTTATTGCATCAATAATATCATTAGCCCAAATAGTCTTAGGAAATTTATCATGAACAATATCTTCAATACTTTCATCCAATGAACCAAGATTGGTTAAACTAATTACATTAAGCACTATAATTGTAAACAAAGCAACCCCAAACCCCAATGCTAAGCGTGTTCCAACTTTTAAATTATCTAACATTTTTTTCTCCATCTTCCATTTCTTTAACGGGATTTGTTTATTAAAATTTTATGCTGCTGTCTCAAGAATATTAAACTCTGATGTTGAAAGTATTTTTTCTAAATCAAGTAGTATTAAAAGTCTATCTTCAAGCTTGCCTATTGATGTGATGTAATCACTATTAACACCGCCTACCATTTCTGGCGGAGCTTCTGTTATATCTTTTGGTATGCGTAATACTTCACTTACTTCATCTACGATAAATCCTATTGTTTGTCCTTTCAGTTCAACAACAACAATTCGTGTATTCTTTCCGTGATCTTTTCGTATCATACCAAGCTTTACACGCAGATCGATTACAGGAATTATTCTTCCGCGTAGATTTATTACTCCTTCTATAAAATCAGGAGTGTTGGGAACTTTGGTTATTTGAGACATTCTATTAATTTCCTGTACACTTAGAATATCTACACCAAACTCTTCATCCCCAATTTTAAAACTTACGAGTTGAAGTAATTCTTCCTGGTCTCGTTTTGTTTCTTCGTGCTTTGCCATTATTAACCTCTATTTATTTTGATTATTAAACGTAATTATCCACGCCAATATGTGTTCCAACCGTATTATCGTTAAAAACACTTTGTTGTTGAGTGTATATGATTGATTTTGATTAAATATATTATGTTTTAGATAATAACAGATAATACCACTGAGGATTAAAACATATAATATTATGCTATTGGCTAATATTATCTAATAAGTGCAAACCAATTATTCTATTAAAGATCGAGGTTCGTTGTACGATAATTAAAAAGATGCATATCAGATTTTATGAATTGCTTAAAAATATTTTATATTTAAATCGTCGCTGGAAAATAATTTTCTGAAATTATAAAACAGGAAAGAAAATGGAATCACTTCTCATTGTAACTTTCTTCCTGGGGATAGAGCAGCAAGTCAATCAAACATCAAGTCCGCAAAACACATCAGGTAATCAAATCTTTCTTATTATAAATATCATCTGGACGGTATTATTACTTGTATTGATGTTTAGAGCATTCTTCAAATCAAAATTATTAAATAAGGTTATTTCTAATAATGCTGTAGAATCTTCTGAGAAGGATGAATTTAGAACGGTATTATATAGTATTGGTGATGCAGTAATAACTACTGACCTTGAGGGTAGAATAGTTAGAATGAATTTGATAGCGGAACAATTGATCGAAGTTAGTGAAGCTAATGCTAAAGGAATAGATTCAAAACAATTATATAGTATTGTAAGTGAGGATGAGAATGGAAAATTTGAAAACCCGGTTGATAAAGTATTAAAAGAAAAACAAAAAATTGAATTAAGTAATAGTGCATTACTCAAATTAAAAAATGGTAAAGCAATACCTATTTCCGATAGTGCCTCTCCTATAATTAATGAACTCGGAAAAATGATTGGTGTGGTTTTAATTTTTAGAGATGAAACTGAGAACAGAAGAAAAAAGAAATTACTGAAAGAAAGTGAGAATAAATTCTCAACAATATTTCACTCAAGCCCTGAAGGTGTAATAATTACAAGTTTAACCGGTGAATTTATTGATGTTAATGAAAGATTTCTGGAAATGACAGGTTATTCTAAAAATGAAATAATTGGTAAAACAACTGGCCAACTTAATTTTTGGAAAAACATTGAAGAACGGAAAAAACTTATCGAGAGAATTGTTAAGGAACAGGTAAAACAGTCTTTAGAGTTTGAGTTTAGAATAAAAGCAGGTGAATTACGGAATGGATATCTTTCAACCGAGTTGATTGAACTAGGAAAAGAGAAAGTTCTGCTTAGTATTATTCAGGATATTACAGAAAGAAAAAAGGCAGAACAAGAAATAAGAATAATGAGTGTTGCATTAGCTAATATTAATCAGGCAGCATTTTTAATAGATATGGGTGAAGCATTCAAATATGTAAATGAAGCAGCATGCAAATCTTTGGGATATACTAAAACTGAATTACTCAAACTGAAATTATCAGATATCGATCCGGGATTTAATATGCTGGATAAGTATGAAAACCTTAAACTAATTAAACAGAACAAATCGCCAAGATTTGAAACAACACACCGAAGAAAAAATGGGGAAACTTTTCCTGTTGAGATTTCATCAACTTATTTTGAGTATGAAGGTCAAGAGCTAATACTTTCTCTTGCTGAAAACATAAGTGAGCGAAAGTTCGCTGAACGTGAACGCCAAATCCATCTCTGGATATTACAGAGCCTGGATAAAATAAATTTGACAATTCAAAGTCATATCGAACTTGATCAAATGATGAGTGCGGTATTAGAAGAAGTTCTTGCAATTTTTGATTGCGACAGAGCATTTCTGCTTTTCCCATGCGATCCATTTGCTGATAAATGGATAGTACCAATGGAAAGGACAAAACCCGAATATCCAGGTGTTTTGACACTAGGACTTGAAATACCGATGGATGAGCATGTTGCCGAAACTCTGAGTACATTGATAAATTCTGAAGGACCAGTAAAATTTGGTCCCGGATCTGAATATCCACTTCCAGCATCTGCATCAGAACGATTTGGTTTTAAAAGTGTTTTATCAATGGCTATTTATCCAAAATCAGGCAAACCATGGCAGTTTGGTATTCATCAATGTTCTTTTGCAAGATTATGGACAAAAGATGAAGAAAGACTGTTTAGAGAGATTGGACAAAGACTTGCTGATGGACTAACAAGTTTAATCACTTTAAATAGCCTAAGGGCAAGCGAAGAACGATTTAGAATGTTAGCCGAAAATTCTCGTGATGTTATTTATAAAATGTCTTTGCCAGATGGTAAATATGAATATGTAAGTCCTGCTGTCACTCAACTCTTTGGTTATTCAACAAAAGAATTTTATGATAATTCATCTCTATTTAAATCAATACTTCATCCAGATTTTCACAATTATTTTGAAGAACAATGGCAAAATCTTTTAAATGGATCTATGCCGCCAACTTATGAATACAAAATTATTCATAAATCCGGAGATGAACGTTGGTTTAATCAACGAAACATTTTATCTAAAGATGAAAATAATACTCCAACTTCAATTGAAGGTATTATAACTGATGTTACAGAACGAAAAATTGCTGAACTAGCATTGCAGGAACTTTTGACACATAACCGATCATTATTGCAATTATCTAAAAAACTTGAACTTGCTTCAACTTATGATGAGATACTTGACGCTGCGTTTGTAACTGTTAACAAGATAATTGGATACAATAATTTATGGGTCTACCTTATTGATGATAGTAATGAACATTGCCTGGTATTAGTAGCTAAGGGTTCTGTTTCAAAAATGATTTTATCTTTTGATCATATTGCTAAATTGACTATTAAGGGTGACAGAATGCTGGAGGAGATAGTTTCTCAAAACAATATTGTTATTGTAGAAGATGCAAGAACAGATGAGAGAACAAACAAAGAAATTGTTGCCCAGCTTGAAAACAGAACAATAGTGAATGTACCTATAATTTTATTTGATAAACATTTAGGATCTGCCGGTACTGGTACATTTGGTGAAGAAGGTATAAAAGTCCCGACTAAATCAGAACAAGAATTTCTTATGGCACTAGCAAGTCATCTTGCAGTTACTTTAGATAGAGTGCATTTGCAGCAAACAAAAAAGGAAGCTGAAGACAGAATAAGAAAATTATCAGCAGGTATTGAGCAAAGTCCAGCTTCCGTAGTAATAACTGATTTGTTAGGTAATGTAGAGTATGTAAATAAAAGATTTACTGAGGTAACCGGTTATACACCTGAGGAAATAATAGGTAAGCACACTCGTTTACTTAAATCTGGTGATACACCACCCGAAGAATATAAATTGATGTGGGATACTATCATTCATAAAAAAGAATGGCGTGGGGAATTTCATAATAAGAAAAAGAACGGAGAACTTTATTGGGAGTTAGCATCAATATCTCCGATTATAAATGAAACAGGAGAAGTAACAAACTTTTTAGCAGTTAAAGAAGATATTACTCACATTAAAATAATGACTGAAGAATTAATTTCCGCAAGAAATAAAGCTGAAGAAATGAATAAAGTTAAAGCTTATTTCTATGCTCAAATGAGTCATGAACTTAGAACACCATTTGTAGGAATTTTTGGATTTGCTGAATTGCTGAAAGAAAAATTAAATGACTCTGAAGAGAAAGAAATGGCTGAAGCAATTTTCAAATCTTCAAAGAGATTGATGGATACATTAAATAAAGTGCTTGATATAACTAAGTTAGAATTTGATAAGCTTGAACCGAAATTTAGCAATGTTGACATTTCTAAATTACTTACATCATTAAAAGATATGTACCAGGTAACATCTCAAAAGCAAAATACTTTTATTAATACAAAACTAAATGTAAAATCCTTTTTACTTAAAACTGATGAAAGACTTTTAACTGAAATTCTAAATAATCTAATCAGTAATGCAGTTAAATACACTATCAATGGCTTGATAGAAATAACAACTGAGGTTATATCAAAAAGAGAAGAGGGATTTTTAATTATTAAAGTCAGAGACAATGGAATTGGGATTCCTGAAGATAAATTAGAAGTAATTTGGGATGACTTTAGACAGGTAAGCGAAGGATTTAACAGAACTTTTGAAGGCACAGGATTAGGACTAAGTATAACAAAAAAATATGTGGGATTAATTGGCGGAAAAATTTCTGTTGAAAGTAAACTGGATAAAGGAACAACGTTTACTATAGAACTTCCCTGTACAGAAACAGATTGTATTGATGAAATAATTACGCAAATTTTACCAACTCAGGGAAATTCAAATAAATCTAAAACTATAAAAAAAGAAAAAATACTTTTTGTAGAAGACGAGGGAATAACATTATTATATGTAAAAAAACTTCTTGCTGATCTATACGAAGTTGATACTGCAGATAATGCAACTAATGCTCTCGAAAAAATTAACCAAAACTATTACTCCGCTTTATTGCTGGATATAAATCTTAAAAAAGGAATAGATGGTTTAAAATTAATGCAACTAGTAAGAGAAATTCCTTTTTACAAAACAATACCCATAGCAGCTCTAACGGCATTCGCAACTTCATCAGATAAAATTGAGTTTTTGAATAAAGGGTTTTCTCACTATTTATCAAAACCTTTTGATTCTTCTGAACTCTTTAAACTATTAGAAAATATGCTTAGCATTAAATAGATTTGAAAAATCTTAAAAATCAATATTTAACATCAAAAAAAAGTTTAGTAAGATGATTAATTAAAATATAAGCGTTAACTAATTTCGCATCTGGTTCATATCCATAAAACTCAGCAAGTGTTTCATACATATAATACCATTCCTTTGGATTTTATGATTTACTCTTCAGTGTTGGTTCTGCAGGAGTTTTTTCTTATTCATCTTTTCCGTTACCATTTATAAAAAGCTTTGATCAAAGAAATCCATAATTCTATCTACATCACCAATAAATATTGATGCTATTCAATGAACATTTTTCATCAGTTCATTTTCAATTGCATAATGTGTTGTACTGGTTGTTGATTTTTGTGCTGTTACATCACCAATCTTTTCTAACTGAGCTTTACGAGCTGTTTTAAAATCAGATACAAAGAGGGCGATCCAACAAATCGCCTCAACGATTAAAATTACATCTTAAACTTGTTTTGTTTTTTTAATGTTAAAAAGTAAAAACCTTATCTGCATCAACAGACCATTGTGCCAGTTCACTCATATTGCTTCGTTCACAACTTTCTATAAATTGAAGTTCAGCAACTCCGCGTGCATCAATACATCCGCAGCAAAGTTTTACTTTACCGCCTTTGTTGATGATAGCTTTTAACATTCGTTCGATGTTGTAATAACCTTGCGGAGTGTTTTGATTTACAAGCGCTCCGGTAACAGAATCAGCCATCAAAAAAACATTAACTTCTGCTTCGGTGTGTTCTTTCTGTATTGTCATTGCAAGTCGGCAAGCGTTATAAAATTTTTCTGTTCCGTAAGGTGCATCATTTATTAAGAAAAGCATTTTCATTTTGTTATCCTTTTATTTTCAATTTTAGTCAAAATTATATTCGCTGAAAACCATCACAGAGTGGTCAGTGACAGCCAAGAATATTAAAAAAAATCCCTTCTGAATTTATTCAAAAGGGATTTTAAAAAAAATAAAAATACGAACTACTTTGCCGCTGGTAACAAATCTTTTGTATCAGATTTTGCAGGCATAAAAATTCCAATAACACCTTTTAATCCAACACTCATTACTATGTTATAAAAGAATGCAAGAAATGCTAATAGTAAAAGCGAACCTGAAAGTGCGGCTAAGATCATGTAAAGACTATATTCACCATCAAAGTAGATTGTACGTCTTAACATTCCTTTTAATCCTGCCATTCCCATAAAAGCGCCCATTCCGATTCCACCGAGCAGATGAGCCCAGAAGTGAAAAGTGGCTAACTTCTGGCTGTATAACTTTGCGCCATTCGTAACCAAAGGAAATAAATAATATATAGCTGAATAAAGTGTCATTGTTAAGCCAACTAATATTGCTACGTGTACGTGTGGACCAATAATCCATTGTGTGTTATGTAAAATTCTATTCAATCCTAAATCTGCTTGCATAATTCCTGCAGGTACAGCAAGAGCAAATCCCAATAATCCGCCAAGCAAAAATTTAAGTGGATTTGTCATCTTTAATGGTCTTGCGCTCCAAAGAGTAATTAATGTAATAAAGAATGCAAGTCCTTGCGTGATAAGCTCAAATGCAGTAACCATTTCACCTGATAGTATTTTCAAGAATCCTGGCTGAGCCTGATCTGACATTAGATGATGTGACCAAACAGTCCAGCTAACAACCATTTCAACGAACAATGCTGCGCGAGCCCAGTTTTCCATAAAAAGTTTTTTACCTGTAATTAAGGTTGCAAGTAAATACCATGTTCCTGCAACAAATATTAATACAAGTCCATCTGCAATTAAATCTAAGCCCCACCAGAACCAATTTTTATAAAGCAATGCGTCTATTGCAGAATGTTTTAAACTTGATCCTGCAATTTCAGCTATCATATAAACTAAAATTAGAACACCTGTAAAAAGAATTATACCTGCGTTCAAAGCTGTATCAACTGTACCTCTTGCGATTGCAGCAACAGGAAGAGAAACCATATGTTCTTTTTTATTTTTTCTGAAAAGATTCTTTAATCCACTTAAACCTAGTGCAGAAGCAATTAAACCTTTTCCATCCTGTTTCTCCCATCCTTCAGGTGTATATGCAATAGTTTTAAAAATATTTAGAACAAAGAAAACAGTACCAACCATTATTAAAGCAATACCAAGAATAAAAAATGTTCCGCCCCAAACACTAAACTGAGTAAAGTCTGCCGGCAACGGCCAGTATAAAGTATAAAGTGGTGCATAATGAGTTAAAAATCCTGCAAACCAAAAAGTAAAAGTTCCCACAGCTATTAAGCCGCAAGTCCAGTTTGCAAGTTTGATACTCCACAATGGTTTGCTCATTAGAAATGGTACAAGAAATAAAAACGCACCAAATACTATTGAGTAAGTTGATCCAAAAATTCCTACCAACGGATGTGCAGTTAACATTCCGAAATACTGATCTGGTGGAATAAGAGAAATTGGTTTAACCTGGTAAACTCTCATCAACATTCCTTCAACAAGAGCAAATAAGTAATAGACCAATCCAACTACGACAAACCTTAGAATCATTTTTTGCATTCGAGTAAGTGAGTTAGGTTTGAATAACCCTTCTTCTCCATCCATAAATGTTTGTATAAAATTCATTTCATAATCTCTTCTTTTATTAAAAATTTTATTTAATTTTTTAATCGATCACTTCAACAACATTTTTTTCAATCATACCAATTCCTTTAGGTCCGGAATATTCTGTTGACCTGATTGTATAAACTCCGGGTCTATCAAAATGCCAGAGTATATCATTATTATGTCCCGGAAGC
>Ga0138256_10000535_pt1 | contig 41457 bp, 46 predicted proteins | sample KNB2016incub_MG_FD_105486 | JGI IMG/M metagenome (GOLD analysis project Ga0138256, IMG submission 105486) | Active sludge microbial communities from wastewater in Klosterneuburg, Austria - KNB2014incub_MG | ecosystem: Engineered > WWTP > Activated sludge > Unclassified | place: Austria... | reverse complement strand
GTAGCAGGCCGGTGCATCACAAAGTTTTCTCTCCAGTAAGGCCGAAGGGAAAAACGCACAAGGTTAATAAGACTGACATCGAGATCGAAAGGCGTCATCAGCGGGCCGGGCGGATTGGGACCGGGCTCGGGCAGGATCAAGGGCTGGAAAATATCGATCGGCATTTGCGGCACGATCACGAGCGGATTGATAGGGTTTGGGATCAGGGCGCCGGTAAGCCACGGAATCGGGGCGCAAGTCGGTCCGAAACAAAGCGGCGGCATGCGGAATAATGTTCCATGCAGGGCGCCAGTGCCTACATACCGAAACACCCCATCGCTGAACAAAAAATCATCCTTCTCGGCAAATTCGGCAATATGCTTATCAAAGCAGGACATATAAAGAATGCTGTCTCTGAAAGTAATATCTTTGCTGAGCTGGATGAGCGTCTGGGCAGTTTCGAACTGGCGCTTGCCGCCCATCCATGAATGCGCCTTATGCACATCGAAAACGTCAGGATCGCAGGTAGGCGAAATCGGCTGGGCCCGCACATCGCCGCCCCATGCCAGGACAAGCATAAAAATCGTCAAAAAAACCTTTATTTTCAAGACAAACCGCCCGGGCCCCGAATAATTCATGTCGCTTTATAAGTTTATCACAGGACAGGAAGACGTGACCAGCTTGTCCTTAAAGCATTCCCTGGTAATGGCGGCGAGCCATTTCCTCGATTTCATCGTCGGGAAAGTCGAAATGACGGCCCAGTTCCTCGATCATCACCTGCCTGAGCAGGCCGAGCAGGTCGTCACAGGATTCGCACCACATATCGAGCAACGGGCGGCGATAGATGACCAGGACGTCATCGTCATTGGCAGTCTTCTTCTCGACACCGGGAGAAATTTCCTTTCCGCTCTTATATTGCGCCAGCAGATCATACGGATTCTCGAGATCCAGCTCTTCCACCGTCGTCTCGTCAGGAAAATCCTCGACGCGGATCGCAAGGCCCTCGCAATGCTCCAGCAATTCTTCCGGCAGGTGCTCGATCATCGCCCCGGCAATGGACTCGATCTCATCGGTGCCCGGCGGCACCGAATGATTCATGATGATCCGTTGTTGTTGTGCTCCCATGACGCTAGCCATTTGCATTCCCACCGCGGATTTTTATCCGCCAAGCCTTTTTTTGATTCTGTATATAAGCGTACGACGATTTACAGGGGGGCACAATGCTGTAAAGCCTCTACGGTCGGCTGCGTGTGGAAATCTGCTTCGGGTCCATCCTGATTTCGATCAAAGCTGCTTTGCCTGATCTGGAAGCTTCGGGCCATAGTTTTTTGAAATCATTCGCATTATTCACGCGCGCTGAGAAAGCACCGTAACTCTCACCCAGCTTCACGAAATCCGGATTCGTCAGGGCCGTGCCACTCACCCGCCCGGGAAATTCCCGCTCCTGGTGCATACGGATAGTACCGTACATGCTGTTATTGCAGACGATGATGATGGGTTTCACCTTGTGATGAATCGCCGTCGCCAGCTCCTGCCCCGTCATCATGAAACCGCCGTCGCCGCAAAACCCGATCACTGTTCTGTCAGAATATTGCAGCGAAGCCGCCACCGCCGCCGGCACGCCGTAACCCATCGCGCCACACACCGGACCAAGAAAACGCCCCGGCCGCGCATAACGTAAATAACGTTGCGGCCAGCCCGCAAAATTTCCGGCATCGACACTGACAATCGCATCACGCGGAAACAGCTCCTGCGCCTGACGCATGATGTCCGTCATGTCAGCGCCCTTCCAGCCTGCCGCTTCATCCTTAATCGTCGTCCATTCGAGATATTCCTTACGTCCCTGCGCGCACCACTCCGCCCATTTACGTCCATCCAGCGCAAAAGAAGCCGCCAGCACCGCACACAGGAGCCCCGCGTGCGCGGTGATGGCAAGGTCAGGCGTGAAAGACTTTCCGAACACTTCCGCCGAAGGATAAACATGAATCGTTTTCTGCCCTTTCTTCGGCAGCGTATAAGCCTGCACGGTCGTCTCATCGGGGCGCGCTCCCAGAAACAGCAAAAGATCGGCAGCCTCCAGCCTCTCAAGCAGTTTTGGATTAATCCCGAAACTCATCTCGCCGATATAACAGGCATGATTGTGATCCATGATGTCCTGCTGGCGGAATCCGGTAACCACAGGCAGGTGCGCCGCACGCACGAAACTCGCGAGGTTTTCGCAATCGGAATCTTTCCACAAATTCCCGCCGACAATAACGACAGGTCGCTCCGCCGCCGCGAGCTTGTCCGTCAGCGCCTTCAAATCCTGCTGCGACGGCTTTATATCTGACACCGGCAAAACACTTGCCTTTACAGGCTTTCCGCCTTCGAACAGCACATCCTCCGGCAAACCGACAACCACAGGCCCCGGCCGCCCCGATAACGCCGCATGAAACGCCCGCACCACTGAATCAGGAATAGAGGGAATCGTTTCAATCACGAACGCGTCCTTGGCCAGCGGCGCGAACATTGCCGCGATATCGAATTCCTGGAACGCTTCGCGTCCCCGGTCGCGGCTGTGTATGAGTCCCGAAAATAAAATCACCGGCACGGAGGATTGCCGCGCCGCATGAATCCCGATCGAGGCATTACAGGCCCCCGGCCCGCGCGTGACGAATATAATGCCTGGCTGGCCGGTAAGCTGCGCATGCGCTTCGGCCATAAAAGCCGCGCCCGACTCATGGCGGCAGGTAACAACGTCGATTTCAGGGAAATCCAGAAAGGCGTCCAGCACCGGCAGGTAACTCTCCCCCGCCACGCAAAAAACGCGGGTGACGCCATGCGCCACAAGGGATTCAACAAGCAACCGACCCCCTGAAATCATCGCCATTCCTTTCAAAACACGCACTTTAGGGTTTTATAATATTGAATCGCACGTAAAAAATTATCGCACGTATGGAAACATGGGTAAAACCCCTTTATAATCGGGAGGTTGTTAATTTCTCGCAGCAGGCCCCATGCCCTACTCACTCGACCGAGTCAAAATCCTTATCGTTGATGACATGATGCCCATGCTGTCGCTGGTGAAATCCATTTTGTCGATTTACGGCTTCAAGGAAATTTACACGGCAAACGATGGCGAGGAAGCGTTCGATCTCGTCTGCCGTCACGACCCCGACCTCATACTCACCGACTGGGTGATGGAGCCGATGGATGGATTGGAATTCACCAAGAAAGTCCGCCGCAGCCCGATGAGCCCAAACCCTTACGTGCCGATCCTGATGATGACGGGATTCAGCTCGCGCCTCCGCGTTGAAGGTTCGCGCGACGCCGGCATCACCGAATTTTTGGTCAAGCCGTTCAATTCAAAAGACCTCTGCGCGCGCATCATCCAGATCATCGAGAAGCCGCGCCAGTTCGTCGACGCCATGGAATTTTTTGGTCCTGACCGCCGCCGCCGCGACGACCGCGGCTATGAAGGCAATCGCAAGCGCGGCGATGACAGCGAACGCGCCGCCAAGAGCGATGAAAAAACCACGGACATTCTCAAAAAACTGCGTGAAGAAGCGAAGACGATTTCATGAGTAAAGACCAGCCCCGTAAACCACGTTTCATTAAACCCCCGAACGTCCTCAAGCAAAAAGTAGGCGTCGGCGGCTTTGACGAAAAGCTCATCATCCGCAGCCAGGAATTCATCGAAAAGATCGAGGTGGATTTCATCCCCTACGCTGAAAAATACCTGCAGGATTTCGCGAGGGGCGTCAAAGCAGCGGCGGGCAGCAACGATAATTTCAGCAAGGTACGAAACGACATCATCTATCCCGTCATGCAGCTGAAAGCCAACGGCGGCATGTTCCAGTACCAGTTGGTGAGCGAGGTCGCCGATATCGCCCTGCAGTTTCTCGAGGCTGTGGACAGCGATACGGTCAATCCGGAAGCGCTGGATGTCCTCCGCGCCCACGAAAACACCCTGAAGGTCATCATTACCAACAAGCTGAAAGGCAGCGGCGGTGCCGAAGGCTTCAAGCTGGTCCAGGAGCTTGATAAAGCCTGTAAACGTTACTTTACCAAGTACAAAAAACCTGAGTAGAACAGGAATATCTTCCGCCCCCTGAGGTTTATCTTTCGTTAATTTTCATGTAGGATAATAGAAGAGTAAGGGGATTCTCTCATGGAAATACCGGCACAATTCGCAGCAGAACAGGCCATCGTCAGGCAGAATGCTGCTATGTCCATGATTAAGGCGTCTTCCGACGCCGAAAAGAAACTGATTGGTATTCTCGAAGATTCCGCCCGCCAGATCGCCGCCTCCAACCGCGGCAATAACGTCAATGTCCAGGTTTAATAGCTAAATTAAGCGACCGCTCTCAAGGCGTGGTGTGAATTCCACAGCTCTTCCAGTGCGCCTGCAAGCTGCTCGATATCCTGCGTCGAATGCGCGGCGGTGGCCGTTAAACGCAGGCGCTCCGTGCCGCGCGGCACGGTCGGGTAGTTAATAGGCTGCACGTAAATCCCGTAATCGCGCATCAATATATCCGTCACCTCGCGGCAGCAATTCGGATCGCCCACCACCAGCGGCACAATATGAGTCGGCCCCTGCATGAACGGCAGATCAGCCCGCGTCAGCAGGTCTTTCAGTAAATTCACATTCCGGCGCTGCCTTTCGCGCTCGATTTGTGAAACTTTCAGATGCTCAACCGCCGCATGAGCGGAAGCCAGAACGGATGGCGGCAAACTCGTCGTAAAAATAAAACCGCCCGCAAAACAGCGCACCGAGTCGATCACGTCTTTTTTACCCGTGATGAATCCGCCCATCGCGCCGTAAGCCTTGCCGAACGTACCCTCGATAATATCAATACGGTCCAGAACGTTTTGCTCTTCGGCGACGCCACCGCCGCGCGGTCCGTAGATTCCAACCGCGTGAACTTCATCGAGATACGTCATCGCGTTGTATTTTTCGGCGAGGTCGGCGATCTGCTCGATCGGGCCGATATCCCCGTCCATCGAATAAACCGATTCAAAAACGATAATTTTCGGGCGCTTGATATCCACCGCCTGCAGCAAGGATTCCAGATGCTCGACATCGTTATGACGGAAAATCTGCTTCTCCGCGCCGCTGCTGCGGATGCCGTGGATCATTGAGGCATGGTTCATCGCGTCGGAAAAAATCACACAACCCGGCATCAATTTGCCGAGCACGCCGAGCGCGCCTTCATTCGCGACATAACCCGATGAAAAAACCAGCCCTGCTTCCTTGCGGTGGAGATCCGCCACAGAAGCCTCAAGCTCCACATGGTATTTCGTCGTGCCGGAAATATTGCGCGTACCGCCCGCGCCCGCGCCGGAATTATAAAGCGCATCACGCGCCGCCGCGATCACCTTCGGATGCTGACCCATGCCCAGATAATCGTTGCTGCACCAGATCGTGACTTCTTTCTGGTTGCCGTCCGGCGTGTGATAAATAGCTCTCGGGAATTTGCCTACAATGCGCTCTAACGTCGCAAAAGTCCGGTAGCGCCCTTCGCGCTTCACACCCTCGACACAGCTTTTGAAATGTTCGTTGTAATCCATAGCAAACCTTGGAATGTCATCTTGAGCGAAGCGTCGAAGACGCGTAGTCGAAAGATCTATTTAGATCCTTCGGCTCGGACTTTGTCCTCGCTCAGGATGACATCTTTATACTTATAACCCAATCGATTTTGCAAGGCTTTCGGCCCGGCCTAAATCCTTGTCCAAAGCCGCCATAACCTTGGCCAGATCTGCGCTTTCGTCGCCCGCCCAGACCCTTAAATTTTTAATATAAAGCCCCGTCAGTCCGGCCAACCGGAGCGCCCCGTCCCAGCCGTTGGAATCCTGCCCCGCCGCCTCCAGCATCCAGTTCATGGATTTGCACAAATGCGGCAGGCCTATGAAAATCTGCTTGGGGTCCGATTTGAACGACTCCAATACGGAAATCAAGCCTGGCCGGTATTCATTCAGCGCCTCATACCGCTCCATCAGCAGGTCGAAAAGCCTGTCGCGGGGCGAAAGCTCCGGGTCCGGCTCGCCAGCCGCCTCTAAAACCTGTTTATCGATCATCCGGCCCAGCGCGGCCAGAATGTCACCCTTATCCTCGAAATGCTCATGCAGGGCGGCCAATGTGGTCTTATTCGCCTTCGCCAGCCCCGCCAAAGTCAGGTTCTGCCAGCCCTCGCGGGCGGCGATCTCAAGCGCCGATTCAACCAGCTTTTCTTTACTGTGTTTTGAGGCGTCTTTTTGCTGTTTTTTGGCCATGTTCCGGGTTATATACCCGTTTTAGGAAACTGTAAAAAGGATTAAAAACTGATGTCTGCTAAACTCGGAGTTGTCGCCGTCGGCAACGCGCTCGTTGATGTTCTCTCGCAAGCCACAGACGATTTTCTGGCCACGCAGAAAAATAAGCACGGCATGGAAAAAGGCGCGATGACGTTGATTGACGAGCCGCGCGCGGTCGAGCTTTACAGCGAAATGGGCCCGGGCATCGAAACCTCCGGCGGCTCCGCAGCCAACACGATGGCGGGTTTCGCCTCGTTCGGCGGCAAGGGCGGCTTCATCGGCAAGGTCGCCAACGACAAACTCGGTCAGACATTCCAGCATGATATCCGTGCGCAGGGCGTGACCTTCACCACCACCCCGCTCGCCATCGGCGCACCGACCGGCCGCTGCCTCATTCTCGTCACACCGGACGCACAACGCACGATGAATACATTTCTCGGTGCCAGCGTCGAGTTCACTGAAGAAGACATCGACGAAGATCTGATCGCTTCCGCGCAGGTCACGTATCTTGAAGGCTATCTCTTCGACCGCGAACAGGCCAAACGCGCCTTCGTCCGCGCCGCCGACGCCGCGCACGATGCGGGTAGCCGCGTTGCGCTCTCGCTCTCCGATCCGTTCTGCGTGGACCGTCACCGCGACGATTTCCGCAAGCTGGTCGAAAATCATGTCGATATTCTTTTCGCCAACGAAGACGAAATCAAATCGCTCTACCAGGTAAAGAGCTTCGAAGAAGCCGCTGCCGCCGTGAATGACAAGTGCGAAATTGCCGTGCTGACACGCAGCGAAAAAGGCGCGGTTGTCCTCAGCAATGGCGAACAGATCGTCGTCTCAGCTGCTCCCGTCACAAAAGTCATCGACACCACAGGCGCCGGCGATCAGTTCGCCGCCGGGTTCCTCTATGGCTTCACGGAAAAAATGCCGCTGGAAAAATGCGGGAAACTGGGCGCCGCCGCCGCCGCCGAGGTCATCGGCCATATCGGCCCGCGCCCGCAAATGGCTTACCGCGACTTAATAAAAAAAGCGGCCTAAATTTACTGTCATCTTGAGCGAAGCGCCAATCTTTTAAGGATTGGCGCGCAGTCGAAAGATCTAGATCCTTCGACTTCGTTCTGCTTTGCAGAACTACGCTCAGGATGACAATGTTCTTAATCTTTCCCGGTAAACGCCGAGCGTCTTTTCCGTGCGCGCGACGATGCGCACTTCCTCGAGCGTGCCGTCAAGACGCTCTAAAATTCCCTGCAGCATCAACCGTGCCGCGCGCGGCTTGGGAAACCCTTGCTTGCCGGAACCGAGTGGCGGAAAACCTATCGTCTGCAATCCCATCGCGTTCGCGGTCTCCATCGCCTTGCGGCAGGCATTCACCAGGTACCTGTCCGGCCTGTCGGTATCGAGACGCCGGATCGGCACGATGCAGAAAAAAATATGCGCGCAGGGCAGATCGAAACCCGGCACGGTGTACACATCGCTCACGCGCGGGCGAAAAATATTCTCCAGCACAAATTCGTCGAGCTTCTTCCCCGCCTCTTTTAAAATGCAGCGGTTGATCTCGCCCCTGTATTCAAGGTTCTGCGGAATAAAAGTGACGATGGCATCCACATCCTGCCGCGTGATATCCCCCTGAACCAGCGTAATACGGTTTAGATAGGGGTTGGAACGCCTGTTAGGGTCTGTTATCACTATGTCCATGCGGCTTACGCTTTGTTTTCTTTCTATTTTCTTTATTTTTAGCGCCAGCGCCAGCGCTGAAGAGCACTTCGGCTTGGCTATGCACGGCAAAGCGAAATATGGGCCGGAAGCCAAACATTTAGACTATGCAAACCCGGACGCACCCAAGGGCGGCTCGGTCACCATGGCCGGGCTCGGCACCTACGACAGCGTCAATCCCTATTCATTAAAAGGCAAATCTGCGGAAGGCCTGAACCTCGTCTATGACCGCCTGATGGCGCGGGTCTGGGACGAACCCTTCACGATGTACCCGCTCATCGCTGAAAAAGTTGACGTGCCGGAAGACCGCTCCGCGATCACATTTTATTTGAACTCGAAAGCACGCTTTCATGACGGCAGCCCCATCACCGCCGACGATGTTGTGTTTTCTTTCGAAACCCTGCGTGATCACGGACGCCCGAACATGCGCCGCGTCTACAAAATCGTCAGCGAAGTTAAAAAACTGGATGAACGCACCGTTCAGTTCAAACTTGGACCGGATCGCGACCGCGAAACAATCATGATCCTCGCCATGATGCCGGTGCTCTCAAAAACCTGGTGGAGCGGGCGCAATTTCGACGAAAGCGCTCTTGAAAAACCGTTGCTGAGCGGCCCCTACAAAATCGCGGAAGTAGACCCGGGCCGCCGCATCGTCTATGAACGCGTGCCCGATTACTGGGCAAAAGACCTCCTGCCCAATGTCGGCCATTTCAACATCGACCGCATCGTCTATGATTACTACCGCGACGACACCGTCGCCTTCGAAGCCTTCAAGGCCGGGAACCTCTCGCTCCGCCGCGAATGGGACGCCGGAAAATGGGCAGGCGGTTATAATTTCCCCGCCGCACGCGATGGCCGTGTCGCGATGGACGAACTCCCCCACGGCCGCCCGGAGAAAGTCCGCTCCTTCATTTTCAACACCCGCCGCGCGCCGTTCGACGATATCCGCGTGCGTCAGGCGCTGAACCTTCTTTTCGACTTCGACTGGATGAACAAGAATATTTTCCACGGCCAGTACAAACACATCAACAGCTACTTCCCCAATTCTGAACTCGCCGCACCAGACGCACCGCCTCCTCCCCCCAATGATCCCCGCACCAACATGCGCAAAGCCAATGTACTCCTGGACGCGGCGGGCTGGACTGTCGTGAAAGGCTGGCGCAAGAAGGACGGCAAGCCGCTCGCCTTTGAAATCATCCTCAGCGCGCCCGAAGATGAAAAAATCGCGCTACAGTTCAAAAACGCCCTGCAGAAAATCGGCGTCGATATCCAGGTCCGCCTGCTCGACAGCGCACAATATATCCGCCGCCTCAACGAATATGATTACGACATGACGCTTTACTACTGGCTCTCGACCCTCTCGCCCGGCACCGAACAGGTTCTCTACTGGACGTGCGAGGCCGCGAAAGAACCCGCCCGTTTCAACTATGCCGGTGTCTGTGATTCCGAAATCGACGCCCTCGCCCACCAGGTCGCCCAGGCCAAAGACCGGGCCGAACTCGTCTCCACGGTTCAGAAGCTGGATAAAAAACTGCTGGAGGGCACTTATATGATTCCCCTCTATTACGCAGGGGTCGACGATGTCGCCTACTGGAAACCCCTGCGCAGGCCCGAACAGACGCCCCTTTACGGCATGGTTCAGGAGACCTGGTGGATTGATCCCACCGAAGCCGGAAAACAGCATTGAGCCAAACCCCACCTCCTGCTATCATTTTACAGTGTTCATTAATGATTCTGGCAGATTCTCATGATATCCCGGCTTAAATCCCTCGGTCTTCCGCTTGTTTTCGCATCCGTTTTGGCGCTTGGCGCCTGCTCGACGCCGAATGTCGATAACGGCCAGTACTGGCAGCGCTCCAGCGTTTCCGACGCAATTTACACCGAAGGCCCGAAAGCCCAGCAGATGCTCAACCGCGACATCAGCCGCTGCGTCGTTGAATTGCGCGAACTCGAAGGCCTCGGCTCAATCAAGGATGCAATCCCCACCGACCGCCACGGCAAGGTCCTCGACCCCGATGAAATGGATAAGGACGAACTCGCGGACTGGGACACGCCTGAGCGCGACGGTTACCTGCTCGCCGAACACACCGATTACACCGATTTCGAAAGCTGCATGATGGCCAAGGGTTGGGAGCGCGTGAAATACGTTCCTTATGAAGTCTCGACCAAAGCCCAGCGTTCATGGTTCCAATCGCATGTCGATTACGGCAAGGATCCGCGCGATGCGCCGATCTCCGCGCCAAAAGACACCAATAACGCTTATAACGATTAAGCGATTGCTTTCAACTTAGCCCGGAATTTTTCCAGCCGTTCGCGCACGGCCTCGACGCTGAGCGACGTCATCAGGCTCGGCGCCGTTGCCGGATCGTAATCCTCATAGGCAACCAGCGCGTCATAGCTCTCCGGCGTCGAAACATAATCCGCATGCGCGCCCCATGGCCTGTAAAGATGCGGATAGCTAGGGCCGAATAAACCAAGCGTCGGCACACCTCCCGCCGCCGCCGTATGCATCAGGCCGGAATCATTCCCGATATAAAGTGCGCAGCGCGCCAGCGCCGCCGCCACCGTTCCGGCATCGGCCATGGCAATCATATTGATCTGTCTCTCAGCCGGCACAGAATTAAGAACCTCCATCGCAACGCTCTCCTCGCCCGGCGCGGCAAACACCGCCACCCGCGCGCCCGGTAAAATTCCGCTCGGCCCGGTGATATGCCGGACGATCTCGATGAATCTCTCCGCTGGCCACATCTTACCCTGCCAGTTCGCCGCTGGACCGACACCCAGCACCGCCCCGCCCGCCGGGATAAACCGCTCGGCCGCGTTGCGCTGCCCGTGCGTAAACCAGACTTCCGGCGAAGGCACGCTGCCGAGTTTCATAACCTGCGCCGCCTGCTCGACCTTGTGCCGTGATGAATCCTGCCCGCCCAGAATAAAACGCTGCCGCGCATGGATCAGCCGCGACACGGCGGAGTTGCGCATATCCACGACGATGTCCCATTTCGTACCGACGACCTGCCGCCACAGATCGAACCAGTGAAGGCTGTATTTATGCTTTTCCAGCGAAATGACTTTATTGAGACCTGGATAACCCGCAAACAACGACGCCGCAATCGGTCCGGCCACAATCGTCACGCTGGCGCTTGGGTGGTTTCGCGTTATATAACCAAGAAGGCCGGTCGAAAGAACGGCATCGCCCAGGCGGCTCGATGTAATAAACAGGATCTTCATAAAGAAATCATGGCAGAAAAAGCGTTTTATACAACCCTGAAAAACCGTGGATTAGTCACAGTTTCCGGCCCTGACGCCCGCAAATTCCTGCAGGACATCGTCACCAACGATATCAATCTGCTGGACGCGCAGCCATCCGTCTATGCCTGCCTGCTGAGCCCGCAAGGAAAATTCCTGCATGATTTTTTCATCACGGAAAAAGACGGCGCGCTTCTCCTTGAATGCGAGGGTGGCATACGGGCACAGGATTTATCTTCCCGCCTCTCTAAATACAAACTCCGCGCCAATGTAAAAATCGAATGCGTAGAAAATATTTCCGTTTATTCAATACCGTCATCCTCCGGCTTGACCGGGGGATCCATCTATCCCGATCCACGGAATGCAGAATTGGGCTTCCGCGCCTTCGAAAAACCCGCTCTCCCCGAACAGCCTTTCGAAATCTGGGACGCCTTGCGCATTTCGCTTACAATCCCCGACGGCAGCCGCGATCTCGTCATTGATAAATCCGCGCTCGATGAAGGCCGCATCGACAAACTGAACGGCGTCTCCTACGACAAGGGTTGTTACGTCGGACAGGAACTCACCGCACGCATGCATCACCGCGGTTTGGGAAAAAAACATCTCTACATCGTCAGCGGCGAACTCCTCCGCGAACCCGGCGAGGAAATCCGCGTGAATGACGCTTTACTCGGCGAAATGCGCTCGCGCTGCGGCGATATCGGGCTTGCTTTATTAAAAGACGAAGTCGCTGGCTAAAAATCAGGCCGCTTTACTTTTTTTTAAAGCCAGGGGGTTATTGGTTTTCATGCCCTCGCGGATGCTGGCCTGCGCGGCAGCAAGGCGCGCAATCGGCACACGGTATGGCGAGCACGAAACATAATCCAGTCCGACCTTCTCGCAGAAAGCAATCGATGCCGGGTCGCCGCCATGTTCGCCGCAGATCCCGAGCTTCAGTTGCGTGTTCACCGAACGCCCGCGCTCGGTCGCAATCTCGATGAGTTGCCCGACACCCGCCGTATCCAGCGAAGCGAACGGGTCACGCTCGAAGATGCCTTTGCCGACATAGGCAGGAAGGAAATTCGCCGCGTCATCACGTGAAACACCAAGCGTCGTCTGTGTCAGGTCGTTCGTGCCGAAGCTGAAGAAATCCGCCTCTTCCGCGATTTCATTAGCCGTCAGCGCTGCACGCGGCAGCTCGATCATTGTGCCCGTCAGGAACTCGATCTTCGTTTTCTTTTCCTCAAACACTGCGGCGGCTGTGTTTTCCACGACTTCACGCATCAGGGCCAGCTCTTTGCGCGTCGCCACCAACGGGATCATGATTTCGACCTGAGCCGTCTTGCCGGTTTTCTTCCCGGCTTCCAGCGCGCCTTCGATAATCGCCCGCGCCTGCATCTCGTAAATTTCCGGGTACGTAATGCCAAGACGGCAACCACGGTGACCAAGCATCGGGTTCATCTCGTGCAGATCATTCAGACGCCTGCGCACCGCATCGCTTTCAATCCCAGCAGCCTTCGCGAACGAAACGATATCTTCCGGCTCGTGCGGCAGGAATTCGTGCAGCGGCGGATCAAGCAGGCGTACGGTAACAGGCAAACCTTGCATGATCTCGAACAACTGAGCGAAATCCGAACGCTGCTCGGGCAGCAATTTCGACAATGCCTTGCGGCGTTTGTCTTCGTTATCCGCAAAAATCATCTCGCGCACGCTCTGAATGCGGCTTGGCTCAAAGAACATATGCTCGGTGCGGCAAAGCCCAACGCCTTCCGCGCCGAAATCACGCGCCGTACGCGCATCCAGCGGCGTTTCCGCGTTCGCGCGCACTTTCATGCGGCGACGTTCATCAGCCCATTGCATGATGGTTCCAAAATCGCCGGACATTTTCGGCTTGATCGTCGCCACTTCACCGAGCATCACCTCGCCCGTCGAGCCGTCAATCGTAATGATATCGCCTTCGTTGATTTTCTGGTCGCGGAAGCGAATGACTTTCGCTTTCTGGTCGATGTGCAGTTCACCCGCACCGGCAACGCACGCCTTGCCCATGCCGCGCGCGACAACTGCCGCGTGGCTGGTCATACCGCCGCGCGAAGTTAAAATCCCCTGCGCCGCGTGCATGCCGTGAATATCTTCCGGCGATGTTTCCTGACGGCACAAAATAACCGCCTCGCCCGCATGCGCTTTCACTTCCGCATCATCCGAATTGAAGACGATCTTGCCGCTCGCCGCGCCGGGTGAAGCCGGCAGGCCTTTCGTGATAATATTTTTCTCCGCCTTCGGATCCAGTGTCGGGTGCAGGAGTTGATCCAGCGATTGCGGATCAACGCGCAGCAGCGCCTCTTCCTGCGTAATCAGTTTTTCATTCACCATATCGACAGCAATCTTGAGCGCCGCCGCTGCCGTGCGCTTGCCATTCCGGGTCTGGAGCATATACAGCTCACCCTTCTGCACTGTGAATTCAATGTCCTGAATATCCCGGAAATGTTTTTCTAACTTCAGACGCAAATCGCCGAGCTTCTTGAACACACCCGGCATCGACTCTTCCATCGACGGAAGATCGCTGCCCTCTTTCTCGCGCCCCTGCTTCGTTAGCGATTGCGGCGTGCGTATACCCGCCACCACATCCTCGCCCTGCGCGTTGATCAAATATTCGCCGTAGAAATAATTTTCACCGGTCGACGGGTCGCGCGTGAACGCAACGCCAGTCGCACAATCATCGCCCATATTGCCGAACACCATCGCCTGCACGTTCACAGCCGTGCCCCAGCTTTCGGGAATTTCATTGAGCTTGCGGTACGTCACCGCGCGCGGCGTCATCCATGAATTGAACACAGCGCCGATCGCGCCCCATAGCTGCTCATGCACATCATCTGGAAATGGACGTCCAAGCTCGCGGTTCACAATCTCTTTAAATTCGCCGACGATCTCTTTCCAGCCTTCGGCCTTGATATCGGTATCGTTCTTGATCTTGTTAAAGCGTTTGTAATTATCAATCACATCTTCGAATTCATGATGATCAACCTCGAGAACAACATCCGAATACATCTGGATGAAGCGGCGGTAGGAATCCCACGCGAAACGCGCATCGCCCGAATTCTGGACAAGCCCCTCAACGGTCTTGTCATTCAAACCAAGATTCAAAACAGTATCCATCATCCCCGGCATCGACGCGCGCGCACCCGAACGCACCGAAACCAGCAGCGGGTTCTTCACATCGCCAAACTTCATGTTCATGGATTTCTCTACGAGGCCAAGAGCCGCCTCGACTTCTTTCTTCAGCGCGTCGGGGTATTTCCTGCCATTGGCGTAATAATGAACGCAGACATCCGTGACGATGGTGAAACCGGGGGGTACAGGCAGCCCAAGGTTGGACATTTCCGCCAGATTCGCGCCCTTACCGCCGAGCAATTCCTTCATAGTGGCATTGCCGTCAGTCTTGCTGGCGCCGAAACTATAGACCCACTTGGTCATACGTAACTCCCTGAACTCTATATCTAAAAGGGTGTAGTCTTTTTAAACGCCCCGGACGAAAAAGTTAAGCAAAAAACGCCGGTTTTGGGCCGTTTTGAGCTTAATTTTGCAGGTTTTTCACCAGCATCAGGCATAACTGGTCGTCCACGGCCTTGAATTCGCCTTCCACAACGACTTTTCGGTCATAGGTGGCCCCGAATCCGTCGGGAATATAGCCGAGCTTTATATACAGCCTCTGCGCCGCCCCGAACCCCGGGTGCAGCCCGAAACTGATGCCCATACTCTTACACCCTTTGCGTGCAGCAAGTTCCTCGCAGTACACAATCATTTTTGTCGCGATACCCTGTTTCCGGAATTCTGAGAGAACATTCAAGTCCTGAATCTCGGGAATTTCATGCGCCCGGAAAAACCCGTATTTCGGGTCCCAGTTGAGGATGCAATAACCCACATCCCCTTCCTCAACCTCGGCAATGAGAATCAGCCGCTCGCCCGCATGCTGGTATTCCATCTGCTGCTCGAAATAATCGACCTCTTTCGACTGGCGAAGCTCCGTCGACATTTCACGCAGCGATTCCAGATCCTTATGTCGCGCCTCGCGGATCCTGACATCCAGCTCGCTCTTTTGTATTTGTATCTCAGCCATAAACTTCCTAATAATAGAGAATGCGTTCGTTCATCCACCTCAAACTTATAACACTTATAGCACTTCTCGCCGGTTTTGCCTCCCCCGCTCTCGCGGAAGGAACGTCCGCCATGCATTACACGCACATTCAGGAAACCGCGCCCGACAGCGGCACCACCCATATCCGCATGAAGACGGTCGGTCAGGACGAAGAACCCGCGAAAGAAGAAGAACCGGCGCAGATACGCATCTGGAATAAATACAAGGCCCTCGCCTCCGGCAAACCCGAAATGACCGGGGAAGAAGAAGCCGCAGCCGAGGAAGCCGACAAAAAAGAAGCCGAGGAAAAAGCAGCTAGCGCTGAAAAAGCCAAACAGGAAGAAGCCGAAAAAACCGCGAAGACCGAGCAGCAACCCGCCCCGCCCACCGGCATCGCCCTGATCATCGACGAATACCGCAAGAACAAGGCACAACGCAGCCAGATGCGCTCGCTTACCATCACCAGGCCCGACGATTTCCAGCCCGCCGCCGGTGAAAGCGAAGAAAAGCCTCAGCAAAAGCCCGAAGGCTGAGAATTGTCATTCCGATTCAATTCCTATAAAACCGTTTCATGACAGCACAGGCCGGAAAAAAACAATCCGCACCCGCAGGCCCTCTCGACAGGCTCTCGGATCTATTGGCAGGTGACATGAAATCCGTGAACGCGGAAATCATCCGCCGCATGGATTCTCCCGTCGCATTAATTCCGAAACTCGCGAGTTACCTGATCGCCGCCGGCGGCAAACGCATCCGCCCGCTCATGACACTCGCCTCCACCTCCATTTTCAGTGGCGACATCAAACGTGCCCACAGCCTCGCCGCCGCCGTCGAATTCATTCACACGGCAACATTACTTCATGACGATGTCGTAGATGAAAGCACCGCCCGACGTGGACAGGATTCCGCCAATCTCGTCTTCGGGAACCAGGCCAGCGTACTCGTCGGCGATTTTCTTTTCTCCCGCGCATTCCAGCTTATGGTCGATGACGGCTCGCTCGATGTCCTGCGCATTCTCTCCGACGCCTCCGCCATCATCGCGCAGGGCGAAGTCATGCAGCTCGCCACCGCCAACAATCTTTCGACCGGCATGGGCGAATATCTCGAGGTCATCCGCGCCAAAACCGCCGCCCTGTTCGCTGCCGCCTGCGAAGTCGGGCCCGTGATTGCCGGAGCAGACGCCGCTGCGACGCGCGCCATGGCAGAATACGGTCTCAATCTCGGCATTGCGTTCCAGATCGCCGACGACGCGCTCGATTATGCCGCCACGCAAGACAAAATCGGCAAGACACCGGGCGATGATTTCCGCGAAGGCAAAATGACCGCACCGATTATTCTCGCGCTCATGAAAGCCTCGCCGGAGGAAATGAAATTCTGGTCGCGCACGCTCGGTGAAAAACAACAGACCGAACAGGATTTCAACGAAGCCTGCCGCCTGATCAAACAACACGATTCAATCGCGCAATCCCTTGAACTCGCCAACGACTACGGCAACAAGGCGCGGCTTGCCCTCGCCGAAGCGCCCGACCATCCCATGCGGGCATTACTCGATGAATTGATTTTTTACACGATCAGCCGCGAGAGCTAACCGCTCTCATTCACCGCGTGGCGTTCCAGCCATAATTTTTCGATCTGCGAACGCAGCTCTTTCGGCTCCAGCGGCTTGTAAATAACGCCAATCACCCCAAGCGCCTTGTAAGTATCGATCATCTTCACTTTCTGCCGCTCGGTCACGAAGATCACCGGCGGGTTGGTATAGGCGGGGCTCTTGCGCAACGCCTCGATCGTGTCCGGCCCGTTCATGTCTGGCATCCGCAGATCAAGAAGAATAAGCTCGGGCTGCAACTCGCGGAGCCGCGCAATCAACTCTCGCCCCGTCGCACAGGTCACAAGGAAATGTGGGTCATCCTCATCACCGCCCAGCGCCTCTTTGACGATCTTCCGCGCCTGCGGCTCGTCATCGACATAAACCATACGTTTAGGAAAATCACTCATGCACGGGGGAGTTTAGCATTTTTCAGCCCGATTTCGAAGACCCAGCTTGCTTGACACATACCCCATGGGGGTATATAATCTAAGAATGCGATTCCTGTTATTTTGCGCCATTTTTTTACTGCCCCTCACCGCCCACGCCCGGCCTGTGTCATGGCCCGGCGGCTGGATGGTGATGCTGATGAACGACACCGCCAGCAACGGCGCGCAAATCAATTACACCCTCACCCCGAAATACGCGCTCGGCATTCAGCATGAATATTTCCGTGAAGAGAAATTCAACATGGACGCCGCCACGCTCGATATTCTGCTCAAGCGCTGGAACAACACAGGTTCACAAGCCAACCTTTATTTCAAATCCGGCGCTGGAATCGCCTACGGAAGCGACGACACCGACCCCGCCGCATTCGCAGGGCTGGAAATCGACTGGGAAGACCGCCGCTTTTTCACCCTCTACGAAAACCGGTTTTTCTACGCAGGTGATCAGGACAAATTCATCAAGCACAAAGCCCGCCTCGGCGTCGCACCGTATGAGGGCGATTACGGCGACCTGCACACCTGGATCATGCTGCAGGCCGATTACGACGCGGGCGCTGACGATACATTTTCCCTCACCCCGCTCGTCCGCTTGTTCAAGGGCACAACATTGATCGAAGCCGGATACAATCTCGATGGGGGCGTTCTGTTCAACCTGACCAAACAATTCTAGGAGACACACATGAAAAAATTTCTTCTCACCCTCGCCGCACTTCTGACCTTCGCATCCCCCGCCTTTGCCGACCACAACGGCAAAACACACGGCGCGCTCGACACCATAACCGTCGGCGTCGACGGCATGGTCTGTGATTTCTGCGCCCGCTCTCTCGAAAAAAGCTTTTACCAGCTTGAAAATGTCGAGGGCGTCATCATCGACCTCGATAAAAAAACCATGGCGCTTGAAATCGACCAGGGCACGCAGCTTACGGACGAAAAAATAAAAGAGCTCGTCTATTACTCCGGCTATAAGGTCCGCGATATAAAACGATGAGCAAACATCCCAGCCACGAAAACGAACTCAAAAAACTCAACCGCATCGTCGGTCAGGTCGAAGGCATATCCCGCATGATCGGCGAAGGCCGCTATTGCCCCGACATCATCGCCCAGCTCCGCGCCGCGCGCGCCGCCCTGCGCTCGGTCGAGGCCAATATCCTCGAAACCCACTTGCAACACTGCGTCACGGACGCCATGATGGCCGGCAATCGCAAGAAAGCATCCGAAAAAATCATGGAGCTCGGCGATCTGCTGAAAAGGTTCGATCAATGACGAGTTGCTGCCACCCTGCTGACGATCAGAACCATAAAAAACAACGCTTCGATTTTATTTTGTGGGCCAGCGTATCCATCATCGCCGCCGCACTCGTCCTTCACTTCGCAGGGTTAGGCATTACGCAGGTCGATCATTTCGCCCACACAGTTCTCGAATTCCTCTCCACCATGTGGTGGGGCATCGTGCTCGGTATCCTCGTCGTCGGCATGATGAACAAAATTCCGCGCGAATATTTCCAGATCGCGATGGGAAGCGGCGATTCCGTTGGCGGCATCTTCCGCGCGGCCCTCGCGGGACTCCTGCTCGACATGTGCAACCACGGCATTCTCATGATCGGCGCAAAACTCTACGAACGCGGCGTCAGCCTGCCACAGGTCATGACCTTTTTAATCGCCAGCCCGTGGAACTCTCTCTCGCTGACCATTATTCTTGTCACCCTAATAGGCCTTCCATGGACGCTCGCCTTCATATTTTTCTCCGCTGTCGTCGCCATTCTTTCCGGATTCATCTTCATGGCGTTGATCCGACGCGGCATATTGCCCGACAACCCCAATAAATCCGAACCCGACGCGAATTTTTCTGTTCTGGCCGATTGCAAAACACGCCTAAAAACTTTCAAACCCTCCGCCGGATTTTTTGTCGAGCTCATTACCGGCGGCCTGCACGAAGCCCGTATGTTGCTGCGCTGGCTGCTGCTCGGAATCATTATCGCCGCCGCTGTGCGCACCTTCGTGCCGCATGAAACCTTCGCAGAATGGTTCGGCCCCACGCTTTTTGGCCTCGGCATGACGCTGCTTGCAACCACCGTTCTCGAAGTCTGCTCCGAAGGCTCCGCGCCCGTCGCCGCCGACATCATGGCCCGCGCCGCCGCGCCGGGTAACGCCTTCGCCTTCCTGATGGCCGGCGTCTCGACCGATTACACGGAAATCCTCGTCATGCGCGAAGCGACGAAGTCATGGAAGATCGCGTTCTACCTCCCGCTTGTCACCGTGCCGCAGATCGTCCTGCTCGGTTGGATAATGAATCAATTTTAATGAATGAAATTCAGGATGGCGCCATGCACCAGCGCGGTCAAACCGAGCGCCGTCAGCGGGTGCGCGGCAAATGCAGGCAATCCGCTTTTGACAAAGAAAATATACATGATGAGTAAAATCGGCAACGTCGCCGCGAAATAAACCCGCAGGCCATAAACATTCGCCTCCGGAAACAGAATAAAACTCGAAATCAAAATCATCATCATCAGCGCCGCGATAATCTTGTACCACGTGTCCGCCAGGTGACTGTAAACCGGGTTGCCGTTGACGATGATCCAGACAACCGCAGGTACCGAAACCCACGCCGCCACGATCAACGCCATGACATAGGCGCTTTTATCCTCGAACAAATAATGAATGAGATTGCCCCGCTCCGCCGCGATACCCACAAGCACCGAAACATAAGTCAGGCTCAGCACGGGCAGAAATCGCCGCGTGATAATCTCACCGAAATCTTTCGGCACCAGCCTGTCCGGCCCGCCGCGCTCAAGCTCGACCTTCCCCCACTGCGTCGTCATTTTTTCTTTTTCCCGCACGGATAGGCATTGAACAAAGCCAGCGCCACAGCCGGGGCGGCGATAAACGCGCCGTGCTGCTGCTTGTTCTTGTAAAGATACGCCGCGACATCTTTCTGCAACTGGTTCAGCCCCGCACTCTCCGGTACGCAGAACTCAACACTCGGCGACGTGCCGAGCGAGCGTATCAAATTGTGATAATCGAGAACCCCGGCAATGTAGGACTGGCACGCGACATGCCCGCCCGGCACCAGCTCCTTGCCGTCCTTGTCGCTCAGGCACATCTGCAGAAGATAATCGCCGGAAAAACGCGCGGCCTGCGCAGGCGCAGCGCACATCAGAAACAACAAAACGAAAATAGCGAGCTTACGCCCCATCTTTTCCGGCCTTCTTGAGTTGCCCCAATATGGCGAAAGGCGAATCTGCCGGGTTGATTTTTGCTTCGGCGGAAACCATGCGTGGCCGCTCCGGCTTTCTTTCTTGATCCTTGCGGCCATGCTTGCGGTCGCCACGCGGTTTTTTATCCTTGTCCGATTTTTCACGGCGCGGCTTGTCTGATTTCGGTCTCGGCTCGCGTTTCTCGAACGCCTTGCCTTTTTTCAGTGCGAACATCGCCAGCTCAGGTCTTGCTTTCGGCTCCGGCTTCGCTCCTGCAGGTTTTTCTCCAGCAACTTCTTCGGGCGGCTTCTCCGCTACAGCTTCTTCAGCAGGCTTTTCAGCCGCAATTTCTTCAGCGGGCTTTTCCTGCGCTGCCGGTTCTTCTTTTTTCTCTTCCACCGGCTCGAGCTTCCGGTGCCCCATCGCCGTGAGCACACCGTATAAATCGTCGATCTGGCAACCAAGCCATTCCGCCATCTTGTGCTGCGCCTGGAACTTGCCGTCTTTGGCGTTGTCGTAAACCGCACTGATCACACGGTCGAGCATATCGATACGAATGGCGCGCGGCCCGTAAACCGGGTAACCGATCGCGCGGTAGAAATCCCGGTCGGCGCTCTCATCCACTTTCTGCGACACCACGCCATCCCTTGGCAATGGCGGCGGCAACGGCTTGTCGTTCCACAGCGCATATAGCAATCCACGCAAGCGTACACCGGCTGGCTTGTTCAGCGCCGGAAGGAAAATCAGAACCGGCCCCAACCTGACTTGCTTGCCACGCAGAACCTGTCTCATTTCGGGATCCAGCGCCGCGGTCAAACTCTGAACCTCTTCACGGGGAATAATTCCGAGCGCATTATAAAGCTTCTCGCAAATCCCGCGCACCGGCTCGGCCAGCCCCTCGGTTTGTTCCAGCGCAGGCAACGGCTCCAGAACCTGGCGAATATGATTCTTGATCCATTCGCGCAGGATGCCGCGCACCGCTTCCGTATCATGTCCGGCGGCGTCGAGGACCTCGATATCCGGCTCGAGAATCTTCGCGCCCTTGACCGCCTTGGCGAAAGGCTCGCCCGGCAGGGGATTGCTGGCATCGGGCTGGTAACGGATCATACCGTCGTCGCCCAGTTTGAATTGCGTAATGGCTGCGTTCAACATTGTTTTAAAAGCGTTTTATCAGGGTCATGGATGTTTCGTACGATATAGACTGAAAAATACGCCCCTGTCCATTGAATGATACGCAGACTATATGTTTTACTCTTGATCCTGTTTCCAGCCACGGAGCCATAAATGACCTTTCGCCGTTCCTTTCTCGTCATCGCCCTTGCCATGCTCGCCTGGCCGGCCCACGCCGCCGACATTAATAAGGAGGGCGCCGCCCGGGTCAAAACCCTCGTCGAGTCGTTCATCGCCGAGCAGAAAAAACTCACCGAGATCGACGGCGTTACCAAAGTCGAATATCAGGGCGAGGTTCTGGTCGAGGAAGCGGGCGAATTTTATGCCGTCACCCTTCCCTACACGAAACTGATCAACGCCAGCAGCGAACAGGTCGATATCGGCATGGTATCGATTAATGTCTCCCCCGCCGATGAACCCGGCCAGTGGAAAATGCGCATCGCCGTTCCCACGCCCATCGTCATCACCGACAAAACCGGCGCGGAAATTATGCGCGTCACCGTCGGCGGCCAACGCGCCGCAGGCATCTGGGATGAAAAACTCCAGAGTTTCGTTAAGCTCGATGCGCTCTATAAAGACGTGGCTTTCACCGGCCCGGACGGCAGCGTAAAAATCCCCGAAACCAAGATTATTTATGACTTTGTCAAGGACGCCGCCGGAAAATGGTCTGGCCCCGGCTCGATCAACCTCAAAAACATTGACGCAACTGGCGTAAAAGATTCCAGCGCCTTCAAGGCTGCCGCAGTGAACATCGATTTCGCCATCGACCAGTATGATTCTGCCGCAATCAAGACCTACCGTGAAAAACTGGCTGGCCTCGCTGAAAGCCTCGCCAGGGACGCAACGCAGAACGGGCAGATCTCAACCGCCCATACAACCGCCATCGCCAACATGATGATGGATTTTTTCAGCGGCGCGGGGAACGGCGTGAAAATCCGCTACAACATCACCGATTTAAAGATCAGCAAGATCGATCCGGCGACCAGCAAACCGCACAGCCTTACGCTGCCCAAAGCCTTCGCCGGGCTTGATCTGAATGGCTTCACAACCGGCAAGGTGCGCCTCGCATTACAAGCCGGACATGACGGCCTCATCGTCACGCCCGAGCCCGCACAGAAAGGCCTGACGCCCACAAAATCAAACATCGACATCCTGATTGAAAACATCCCCGTGAAGGAAATCGTCGGCCTCGGGAAAAACACGATGGATGCAACGATCCAGCAACCTGAAATGCAAAAACTCGCCGGGATTTCATTCCTGTTCAAATTGCCCGCCCTGCTTTCGCAGGCCGGCACGCACATGGCCGTCACCAACAGCTATATCGGCAATGCTGATATCGACATGAAGCTCGAAGGCCGCGCCCGCGCCGACATCAGCGCCGTCAACAGCGCCACGGTCGATGCCAAAGCAACCATTCGCGGCCTCGACCTGTTAATCGCGCGTCTCAAGGAACAGCAGAAAGCGGGCACCGCACTCGACCAGCAAAAACTGGGCATGACCATCACCCAGCTCGAGCAGATCAAACAAAAAGCCAAGGTTCAGAAAACCGCCGACGGCCAGGAACTGCATGTCATTGAGTTCGTCATGAATCCGCAAGGGCAGATACTGCTCAACGGCAACGACGTGCGCGGCGGCACGCCTGCCGGAATTGAAAAACCGGCACCGGTGCCGACGCCTTAAAAATCGTCCCGAAGAATAAACGGCACAAGCGAGTTCAAGCGCAGCCAACCCTCGCGCGTCAGCTGCAGACGCTTGGCGTCTTTCACCATCCACCCTTCTGAAACCGCCTGCTTCAGTTTTTTCGGGTGAAGTGCATCCGCCGGATCGATCCCCGATTTTGCTCTGAGATGCTTCAGCGTAATTCCCTCGCGCAGCCTGAGGCCCATCATCAAGGCCTCAAGAAGCTTCTCCCGCGGCGTCAACGGCTGTTCGGGGTGTCCCCCATGCCCTTTCAGATCCACCCGGTCCAGCCAGACATTCGGCGCCTGGTGGTCTCTAATTGCTACTTTGTATCTATTAGCGTCATCTAGCAGATCATCCATAATATCGTCATTAGAGACAATGTTGCTTGAAACCGAGATCCTGCCATGCGCACCCGGCCCGACCCCTATATAATCGCCATATTCCCAGTAAAGCCTGTTATGGCGGCTCTCCTGCCCCGGCTTAGCATGATTGGAGACCTCGTAGGCAGGCAAACCCGCCCCCTCCATAATCTCCTGCGTCAGCGTATAGAAATCCGCCGCCAGCTCCTGCGCAGGCATCGTGAACTTCCCCTGCTCATGCGCGAGGTAAAACGGCGTGCTGCGCTCGATGGTGAGCTGATAAAGGGACATATGCCCATCCACATGTGCCAACGCGCCGCGCAATTCAGTCTCCCATTCCTGCAATGTCTGTCCGGGCCGCGCATAAATCAGGTCGAACGAGTATCGATCAAAAATTTTCCGTGCTGTTTCAATCGCCTGCACAGCTTCCTTCGCGCTGTGCTTCCGCCCGAGGAATTTCAGCTGCTCATCATCGAGCGACTGCACACCGAGCGAAACACGGTTGATTCCGGCCTCGCGAAAGCCTCTGAATTTCTCAGCCTCCACCGATGTCGGGTTCGCCTCAAGCGTGACTTCCGCGTCCTGTGCCAACATCCATGAATTACTTATTGTTTTTAAAATCTCGCCGACCGTTTCAACCGGCATTAATGACGGCGTTCCGCCACCTAAAAATACCGATACGATACGTCTTTCGGGAAAACGCTCCGCATAATGACCGAGCGCGCGGACATACGCGTTCTTCCACGCCTCCTGATCGATGCTGTCATGAACATGAACATTGAAATCGCAATACGGGCATTTCGATTTGCAGAACGGCCAGTGGATGTAAATCCCGGTATCTATTGCGTTGCGAGACATTGCTCCACCAGTTTTGCAAAAGCCCGCGCCCGGTGCGACGTGGCACGTTTTTCCTCAGGACTGATCTCGGCATAGGTCCGCGTATCACCCTCGGGAATAAAAATCGGGTCATACCCAAAACCCTTGTCGCCGCGCGGCGGCCAGATAATCTGCCCCTCGATCCGCCCCTCGAACGTCTCCACATGCCCGTCCGGCCATGCAATCGCCAGCGCGCAGATAAATGCCGCCGTTCGGTCGGCGCTTTTACCAAGCCGCCGGTTCACTTCCGCCATCGCGATACCAAAATCCTTGTTCGGTGCCCAGCGCGCCGAAAAAATTCCCGGCTCGCCGTTCAACGCCTTCACGGCCAGCCCGCTATCATCCGCCAGCGCAGGCATCCCGCTGAGCTTCGCGGCAGACACCGCCTTGAGCGCCGCGTTGCCCGTGAACGTGCGCTCGGTTTCTTCCGGCTCAGGCAACTCGAGTTCGGCGGCAGTATGGAATTTTTCGATATAGGGTTTCAGCAGGTCGGAAATTTCCCGGGCCTTGCCGGAATTGTGCGTGGCGATGACGAGTTCCTGTCCGTCAAATCGTCTCAAATCCCGAGCACCTTTTTCTGCAGCGCGCTCAGTTCGGCGCAGCCCTGCTTGGCAAGGTTTAGCATCGCTAAAAACTGCTGCTCCGAGAAGGGCTCACGCTCTGCGGTACCCTGAATTTCAACCAGCCCGCCCTTGCCGGTGATAACAAAATTCGCATCCGTCTCCGCCGTGGAATCCTCGGCATAATCAAGATCGAGAACATTGTCGTTCTGGTACACGCCGCACGAAATCGCCGCCACCGTATCCGTCATCGGAACCGATTTCAGCATCCCGATTTTCACAAGGTGCTGAAACGCGAGATGCATCGCGACAAAACCACCCGTAACCGATGCCGTTCTCGTGCCGCCATCGGCCTGGATAACATCGCAATCCACTTTCACCTGAATCTCGCCCATCGCCTGCACATCGACAACCGCGCGCAACGCCCGCCCGATCAGTCTTTGAATTTCCTGCGTGCGTCCCGACTGACGGCCCTTATAAGCCTCGCGGTCCATCCGCGTTCCTGTCGAACGCGGCAGCATGCCGTATTCACTCGTCACCCAGCCCTTGCCGGAATTTTTCATCCAGTGCGGGATTTTATCCTCGACCGTCGCTAAACACAGCACATGCGTGTCGCCGAATTTCACCAGGCACGATCCTTCCGCGTGTTTGTTCACGTTCGGGATCAATTCGATGGCTCTAAGCTGGGACGGGCTGCGGCCCGAAGGTCTGGTCATGGCGGTTTTCCTTTAGTTTTGCCGCAGTCTAAAGTTTCACGGTGAATTGTCAAACCGCCGCGACGCCTCTATAGTTTTTCAATGATCACGGAGCTGAACGACCGTTCGCGGACCATCTTCCGCTTTATCGTCGATACCTACCTCGCCACCGGCGAGCCCGTCGGCTCGCGCACGATCTCCAAGGTCGCAGGGCTAAGCCTCTCGCCCGCCAGCATCCGCAACACCATGGCCGACCTCGAACAATCCGGCCTGCTCTATGCGCCGCACACCTCCGCCGGAAGATTACCAACCGAACAAGGCATCCGCCTTTACATCGACGGCCTGATGCAGCTCGGCAATCTCGCGCAGGATGACCGCCGCCGTATCGAAGCCGCGTGCATTGTGTAGAACTGCATCATCACCGAAGTTCTCGAACAGGCCACCTCGCTCCTCTCCGGCCTCTCTTCCTGCGCCAGCCTCGTTGTCGCGCCGAAAATGAGCGGCGCGGTGAAACAGGTGCAATTCGTCCAGCTCGCGCCGGGTAAAGTCCTCACCGTGCTGGTCTTTCAGAACGGCCTCGTCGAAAATCGTATTCTCGAAATGGACGGCGAACTCCCCATCACCACGCTGATGGCCGCCAGCAACTATCTCAACGCTAAACTCGCAGGCAAAACCATTCCGGACGCCGAGAAAAACATCCTCGCCGAAATCCGCGAAAACCGCTCGCAGCTCGATCAGATCACCGCAGGCCTCGTTGAAAAAGGCCTCGCCCTCCCGCCGCAGAACAAACGCGACAGCCACATCATCATCCGCGGTCAGTCGCGCCTCCTCGAAGATGTCAAAGCCCTTCAGGATCTGGAACGCGCCCGCACCTTGCTCGGCTATCTCGAGCAGCAGCAGAACATGCTTGAGTTGCTGGGCTCCGTGAATGACGCGCAGGGCGTGCAGATTTTCATCGGCGCTGAAAACCGGATTTTCGACCAGGCGGGCTGGTCGCTGATCATCGCGCCCTACAAAAACGCCAGCGAACAGATCGTCGGCGCCATCGGCGTCATCGGCCCGACCCGCCTCGACTACGACCGCATTATCCCGATGGTTGATTACACCTCTCAGATCGTCGCGAAACTGGTGGACGGCACATAACGCCGCCTTGCCTGCACCCGGCCTATTACCTATAATCTTGGCAAGATTGGAAATTCCACAGGTTTTATTCCTATGAGTCGCCCGCTTTTACCAGCCCTCTTGTTTGCCCTTGCCCTGGCCGCGCTGCCCGCTCATGCGCAGCAGAATAGCCAGCAGCAGCAAAACAAGAACACGCCCTACGGCTCCTACGTGCAGGACCTGTACGGCAGCGACAGCCAGGACAACGACCAGAAACCCGCAACCTGGCAGTACGATAAAAAATACAGAATGCTCGGCAAGGGTCTGCCAAGAAACATTCAGACAGGCACGAACCCGCTGCCCCTCGGCATGCAGCAGATCTATCTCGTCCGCACGGAGAACCTGAAAAATAACGAAGCCGCCCTGCGCATGATGACGCCGATTTCAATGGATGGATGCATCAACGTCGCCCCGCCCGTCATCAAGATGCGCAAAAGCTCCAACATGCTGATCCTGAACATCGAGGACGGCGTCGTCTCCGTTAATAAAAAGCCCCAGTACGGCCAGTTCCAGTGCAACAACGGCTCGCACACCGCTTCCGCCGATCTCATCCTCAATCGCGATGAACTGATAGAGGACAATATCAGGTCGCTCTCGTTCCAGGCTTCCAACGGCGCGATGGATGTTTACGACGTCAAGGTCACGCCCGACCGCCTCGCGCTCGTCCCGCGCAGCACCGTGGCCTTCCTGCCTTACTCCGCGAGTACAAAACCCGACCCGCTCGTCTATGATTTCTATCCTGACAACCTTGTCATTCTTTATGCGGCCTCCGCTCCTGCAGGCACCGATCTTTCTGCGCAAATCACCACCCTCGCCCAGAGCAAGGGCCTTGTCGAAAGCCCGGTCTTGAAAAACGGCCGCGGCCTCTATTTTATTGACCGGGCCGGAACGCTGGCCGGTACGCTTGCTTTCGACGCCAACGCCTTTATCGGCACCGTCAGCGTCGAGGAAACATACCAGGGTCCGAATGGGCCATACCAGCAGGCGCGCGCCGTCGACGTTTACGCAAAACGCCCCGGCACGCTGGACTAATAATAACTAAGACAACAAGGCATCATGTCCGAAACGCAAAAAAGTTCGATGAACAACGAAGACCCTGAAGAAAACGTAACGCCGCTGGAACAGCCCGTCGAAACCGGCGAAGACCCGCGCATCGCAGTGCTGCAGGAAGAGCTCGCAAAAACAAAAGACCAGATGCTCCGCGCGCTGGCCGAAGCCGAAAATTCCCGCAAGCGCGCCCTCAAGGAACGCGACGACGCCTCCAAATATTCAATCGCGGGCTTCGCCAAGGATATAATTTCCGTCGCCGATAATTTACAACGCGCGCTCGCGGCCATTCCCGCCGACGCACTCGCCGCTGAACCGCGCCTCAAAAGTCTCGTCGACGGCATCGAAGCCACGCAGCGCGAGATGCAAAAAACGTTCGAGCAGAACGGCATCCGCAAAATCGACCCCACGGACGAACCCTTCAACCCGAATTACCACGAAGTCATGTTCGAAGCCCCCGGCACCGGCAAACGCCCCGGCTTCATCGTCCAGGTTATTGATGTCGGCTACCTCCTCCACGACCGCCTGCTCCGCCCCGCGCGGGTCGGCGTCGCCAAGGACGAGGGCCAGGGCAACGGCACCCCCGGGGTTAATCTCGACATCCAGTCCTGATTTTTTTATTGACATAACACAAAATACCGTGCTAGTTTCAGATATTCACGACAGAAAAGGGCGTTGGCTATGTCATTGAGTTATTTGTTTTATTCGCAACAACAGCGAAACAATTTTAGAGATGCGATGAAGGAAGAACCTTTTCAACCTCCTAAATATGACGTTGAGATATACCTGACAGACGCCGAAAACCCGGAAGACAGGAAAATCGTTCTGGTAACGGAGACAATGCCCTTCTTGAGTTCGACAGAAGCTTCAAAATTTGATGATTGTTATTTCGTGGGAAGCGCACCAAACAATGAGGCAGCATGCCTTGTCGACCATTACAAGGTCACTGCATTTGGCGAAGAAATTGCGGCCCAGAGAGGCATCCCGGCAACTTTTGATGCTCTTTATACGGAAGCCGTCAAAAATCTTCCCCGTCAGGAAGTTTCAAGAATGGCCCAGCAAGTATCGTACGCTCTTTCACACGACCGGTAATACAAACGATTGAAATCCATCTTCTTGAAGGGGCTGTGCATCACAGCCCCTTTTAAATTGACATAAAGAAAAACACTACGCTAAATTCGGTTTATACAGGAAAGCCGGATGAAGAAATTATTTTATTCCTTTGCGCACGCACACTCGCCCAGGCAGAAAAGAATTCTAGTTGAGGTCGAACCTGCTGACGCCTACGACCGCTACATGTCGCAAACACGCAAGGAACATTCCCACGGAGTTTATGAAACCGTTGATGGCCAGATTTTGCCTGCCACGCACGTCGATGAAGAGATAGTGCCTGCAGACTTGTTTTTTAAATACACAGACTACAAGGATATGAAGGCTGAAATCATAGACGAAAAAACCTCATGCCTCCTGACCAATGGGGGGTTGTTTACCAAACGCGGCCGTGAAGTTGCGGCAAAGCTTGGCATTACTGGCGCCGAAGAATTCAAAAAACTTGCCCGCGACAACATGCATTTCAGAGAGCATCTGAAGGTCATTTATGTGACGACCTCAAGCCATGACCCCGAGCGGCGTGAACTGGTCCCCTCCCCTTAAATCACTGGCTTTCCCGGTGATCCATGCTATATAAACGCCCGTATAAACCATTAGGAAAATAGCTTAGGAAAACGTTGCGGGACCGCACCTGGCTCGCTAATGTATCGCGAAATCATAGAGGTATTGAAATTATGAGCAAAATTATCGGCATCGACCTTGGAACCACCAACTCATGCGTGGCGATCATGGAGGGCAAGGAGCCCCGTGTTATCGAAAACTCCGAGGGTGCCCGCACCACCCCTTCTATGGTGGCCTTCAGCAAGGACGGCGAACGCCTCGTCGGTCAGCCTGCAAAACGTCAGGCCGTCACCAACCCTGACAACACGCTCTATGCCTTCAAGCGCCTCATTGGCCGCCGCTTCGACGATCCCGAAGTTCAGAAAATGGCGAAAACCGCTCCCTTCAAAATCGTCAAGGGCGATAACGGCGACGCATGGGTCGAAGTCAACGGCGAGAAAAAATCGCCCGCGCAGATTTCCGCCATGATCCTTCAGAAGATGAAGGAAACCGCCGAGGCGTTCCTCGGCCAGACGGTTACCAAAGCCGTCATCACCGTTCCCGCTTACTTCAACGACAGCCAAAGACAGGCAACGAAAGACGCCGGTAAAATCGCCGGGTTAGAGGTCGAGCGCATCATCAACGAACCGACGGCCGCAGCCCTCGCTTACGGCCTCGACAAAAAATCCTCCGGCATCATCGCGGTCTACGACCTCGGCGGCGGTACGTTCGATATTTCCATTCTTGAAATCGGCGACGGCGTATTCGAAGTTAAATCGACGAACGGGGACACGTTCCTCGGCGGTGAAGACTTCGACGCACGCATCATCGATTTCCTCGCCGACGAATTCAAAAAAGAACAGACGATCGACCTCCGCAAGGACAAGCTCGCGTTACAACGCCTGAAAGAAGCCGCCGAAAAAGCGAAGATCGAACTTTCCTCAACCACGCAAACCGACGTCAACCTGCCCTTCATCACGGCGGATGCGTCTGGTCCGAAACACCTCAACGTCAAACTCACCCGCGCGAAACTTGAATCACTGGTCGATGACCTCATCAAGCGCACCGCAGGCCCGGTGAAAGCCGCACTGAAAGACGCAGGTGTCAAAGCTTCCGATATCAACGAGGTCGTTCTCGTCGGCGGTATGACCCGCATGCCAAAAATCATCGACACGGTAAAAGAAATCTTCGGCAAGGAACCGCACAAGGGCGTCAACCCGGACGAAGTCGTCGCCGACGGCGCGGCCATTCAGGGCGGCGTTCTGCAGGGCGACGTCAAAGACGTCCTTCTCCTCGACGTTACGCCTCTCTCGCTCGGTATCGAAACACTCGGCGGCGTGTTCACACGCCTGATCGAGCGCAACACGACCATCCCGACCAAAAAATCGCAGACCTTCTCGACCGCGGAAGACAGCCAGAGCGCCGTCACCATCCGCGTGTTCCAGGGCGAACGCGAAATGGCCGCCGACAATAAAATCCTCGGCCAGTTCGATCTCGTCGGCATTCCTCCAGCCCCGCGCGGCGTACCGCAGATCGAAGTCACCTTCGACATCGACGCCAACGGCATCGTGCAGGTCTCCGCGAAAGATAAAGCTACGGGTAAGGAACAGCAGATCCGCATCCAGGCTTCCGGCGGTCTCTCCGAAGCCGACATCGAAAAAATGGTCAAGGACGCCGAATCCAACGCCGAGTCCGACAAAAAGCGCCGCGAACTGGTTGAAACCACGAACCAGGCCGAAACGCTCATCCATAACACCGAGAAATCCATCAAGGATCTCGGCGCCCAGGTGCCCGACAGCGACAAGAAAACCGCCGAAGCCGCCATCGCCGACCTCAAAACCGCCCTCGAAGGCACGGATAAAGAAGCCATCGAAACCAAAATGCAGGCCCTCATGCAGGCCAGCATGAAAATCGGTGAAATGGCCTATAGAAAAGCCCAGGAAGACAATGCTGGTGCCCCGGACAACGCCGCCAGTCCCGATGCTGCCGCTGCCACGCCCGGCGACGACGGCGTCCTGGAAGCCGATTTCACCGATCTCGAGCTCGACGACGACGATAAAGGCAAGAAATAACGTTTAGTTTCAGGGCACCCCCATAGGAATGGGGATGCCCTGAAGAATCCCTTTGCCGCCAGCCCGAATCATCCTGTAAAATTAAAAACATGACTCCCGAAAACCTGACCACTCCCGTCTGCTACTATGACGTGCTTCAAGTGACGCCGCGCTCCGGCGACGACGAGATCAAGCGTGCCTATCGCAGGCTCGCGATGGTCTATCACCCTGACATGAACCCGCAGAACAGGATGATGGCCGAGCTTCGCTTCCGCCTCATCAACGAAGCCTACGCGCACCTGAAAACACGGGAGAAACGCCTGCGCTATAACCTGAACCAGAAGGCACGCGCCGCAGCCGGAAACGACAACCGCGCCGTCAGCCCCTCATGGTTTGAGCAGTTCGCCGCCTTCTTCCGCGCGCCGCGCGAACAGAATTCCGGCTCCAAGGCATAAACGAAAGCGTGAATGGTTAAACTATGAGCAAGGATTTTTACAAAACCCTCGGCGTCCAGAAGGGCGCGTCGGCGGATGAGATTAAAAAATCCTACCGCAAGCTCGCCATGCAGTATCACCCCGATCAGAACAAGGGCAACGCCGACGCCGAGAAGAAATTCAAGGAAATCAGCGAAGCCTACGATGTGCTGAAAGACGAGCAGAAACGCGCCGCCTATGATCGCTTCGGCGCGGCGGCGTTCGACGGCTCGATGGGCGGCATGGGTGCCGGACGTCCCGGCGGTCCCGGCTTCAACCCGCAGGATTTCTCCGGCTTCGGCAGCGCCTTCACCGACATCTTCGAAGATATGTTCGGCGACATGGGCGGGCGCGGTCGCTCCTCTCCGGGTCGCGGGCAGGACATGCAATACACGCTCGAGATTTCACTCGAAGACGCGTTCAAGGGCCGCGAAGCCGTCATTAAAATTCCGCTCAACGATGTCTGCGACGGCTGCAAAGGCTCAGGCTCTGAGGGCGGCGCAGCAGGCGTCGAAAACTGCGCGACCTGCGACGGCCATGGCCGTATCCGCCAGCAGCAAGGCTTCTTCACCATCGAGCGCGCCTGCCCGACCTGCGGCGGCCAGGGCAAAACCGTCAAGAATCCCTGCAAGAAATGCGGCGGCTCCGGGCGCACACAGAAAGAAAAACAACTCAAGATTAAAATCCCGCCCGGCGTCGATCACGGTCGGCGCATCCGTCTCTCCGGCGAGGGCGAAGCGGGCCTGCGCGGCGGCGAACGCGGCGACTTGTTCGTTCTTCTCGCATTAAAACCGCACAAATTTTTCAAACGCGACGGCGCGAATTTATTCTGCCGCGTGCCGATCACGATGACTCTAGCCGGACTCGGCGGCAGCATTGAAGTTCCTACAATCGAGGGCGTGCTCTCAAAAACGACAATTCAGGCGGGCACCCAGACCGGCCAGCAATTCCGCATCAAGGGCAAGGGCATGACCGTGCTCGGCTCCGACGCGCGCGGTGATATGTTCATCGAAATGTTCGTCGAAACCCCGGTCAATCTCGACAAAAAACAGCAGGAATTGCTCAAGCAGCTCGATAAATCCATGGGCGGCGTCCGTGAGGGCAGCAAGAATTCGCCTGAATCCAGCGGGTTTTTCAGCAAAATGAAAGATATCTGGTCCGATCTTAAGGAGTAATATTGTCATCCCGGCGAAAGCCGGGATCGGGTAAAATAATGGTCACCAGATTCCGGCTTCCGCCGGAATGACAGCATGGGAGATTAAAATGAAAATTGGCATCGTCGGCTGCAAGGGCAGGGTCGGAACCCTGCTCGTCAATGAAATCCTCGCAGGCAACTGGAAGGGCGCAACCCTTGCAGGCGGCACAGTGTTGCCCGAAGACATGAAAGGTAAATCCGATTTCTTCATCACCACCGACGCCGAAGAGCTTTTCAAAAAATCCGACGTCGTCATCGATTTCACTTCGCCCACCGCGACGCGCAAACACGCCAAGCTCGCCGCGAAACATAAAAAGGCACTCATCGTCGGCACCACGGGCCTCTCCCCCGCCGATGAAAAGGAACTCGCCGTCGCCGCAAAAAATACCGTCATCGTCCAGTCGGCGAATTTCAGCGTCGGCGTCAACGTTCTGTTAGCGCTGGTCGAGCGCGGCGCGGCATCGCTTGACGAAGATTTCGACATCGAAATTTTCGAAGCGCACCACAAGAATAAAGTCGATGCGCCCTCTGGCACCGCCCTCGCGCTCGGCAAATCCGCCGCCAGCGGCCGCAAGGTCGACCTCAAAAAAGCCGCCGATTATGCCCGCCACGGCGAAACCGGCAAGCGTAAACGCGGCAAAATCGGGTTCTCGGTTGCACGCGGCGGCGATGTCGTCGGCGATCACCGTGTCTTTTTCTACGGCGAAGGCGAACGCGTCGAGCTCAGCCACATCGCCACGAACCGCAGCCTGTTCGCACGCGGCGCCATCCGCGCCGCCCTCTGGACCAAGGGCAAAAAATCCGGCCTCTATTCGATGAAAGATATTCTCGGTCTTTAAGTATCGTCATTGCGAGGAGGCAAAGCCGACGAAGCAATCCATTTTCGCTTTTCGGTATACAAAAGAATGGATTGCTTCGCTATCGCTCGCAATGACGGCTAAATATTTGACTCTAACGCCAACAGTAACTTCTTCCGCGGACTCCCCCATCCGTAATTATCGATGATCCCCGTCGCGCGAATAACGCGGTGGCACGGAATCAATAACGAAACCGGGTTCGCGCCCACCGCATTCCCAACCGCACGCGATGATTTCGGCCGCCCAATCTGCGCCGCGATATTCTGATACGTCACCGTCTCTCCCATCGGGATTTTCAGCAGCGCCTGCCACACCTGGATCTGAAAATTCGTGCCGTAAACATCCAGCTTCAATTTTCCTTTCCCCTCACCGCGCCACAGCCCGGCTATAATCTCGCCCTCGGATCTGATGCCAGAATCATCCTCTTCAAATTTCGCCTCCGGCCACCAGCGTTTCATTTTCCGTACCGGCTCCGCGCGCTTCTCATCCATCAGAAATCCGAGATAACAAATCCCCCGCCCCGTTTTCGCGATCAAGACTTCTCCGAGCTGCGTCGGGTGAAATCCGTAAACGACCTTCAGCCCCGCACCGCGCCTTGTAATATCCCCCGGTGTCATCGCCTCGCACGAAATAAACAAATCATGCAGCCGCCCGTTGCCCGACAATCCCGTCTCATACGCCGCCTCCAGCGTCGGTCTGCCCTCGCTTAGCAATTCCCGCGCATGCCGTGCATTCATATATTGCACGAGCCGTTTCGGGCTAATCCCTACATGCTCGCTGAAAATCTTCTGAAAATGCGTCGATTCGTAACCCGCCCGCTTCGCGAGAAAATCGAGGTCCGGCTGCTGCGTGTGGTGCGCGGCCAGGTAATCGATTGTATTGGCTATAACGGCTTCTTTACTCATACATTATATATGTAGCCCGCCCCACCCTTGCCGCCAATCCGCTTTTTGGGATAGTTTTGACCCCATGAAAAAGAAGATTCACTTCATCATCACCGGCGGCACCATCGACAAAGTCTACAACCCAGTCTCACAGACCACGCAAATGGCCCCCGAATCGATCATTCCGCTTTATCTCAAAAACGCCATCAACCCGGCACTACACGATCTTTCCTATGAAACCCCGTTCATGGTCGACAGCAACGACATTACCGAACCCATGCGCAAGAAAATCCTCGGCGCCATCACGTCGTCCAAGGAAAACTGGATCATCATCACGCACGGCACCGACACCATGTCCGTCACCGCTGAATTTCTGAAAGAGCAATTACCGCCGACGCATGGCCGCACGATTATTATCACGGGCTCCATGACTCCCTTGCGTGAATTCACGCTCAGTGACGGCAGCTTCAATCTCGGCTATGCCATCAGCGCGTTGGAACACTTGGATCCCGGCATTTACATGGCTATGCATGCACAAGTGTTTCCCGCCGGCGACGTCCTGAAAGACCGCGCCACTGCGCGGTTCGAATTCAAGGATTTATAGCTTAAGATTTATGAACCCTGCCAACGTCAAAAAATTCTTCTCCACCCTCAGGGCCAAAAACCCCGAGCCCAGAAGCGAACTCGAATACACCAACCCCTACACGCTCCTCGTCGCTGTCGTGCTTTCAGCACAGGCCACCGATATCGGCGTCAACAAAGCCACGAAAGAACTTTTTAAAACAATCGACACGCCGCAGAAAATGGTCGCGCTCGGTCTCGACAAACTCAAAACCCACATCAAAACCATCGGCCTCTTCAACACCAAGGCCAAGAACGTCATCGCGCTGTCTGAAAAACTGATCTACGAATATGATGGAAAGATTCCGAACACGCGCGACGAACTGGTGAAACTCCCCGGCGTCGGCCGCAAAACGGCGAATGTCGTTTTAAACGTCGCCTTCGGCCAGCCGACCATGGCCGTCGACACGCATATCTTCCGTGTCTCTAACCGGACGAGCCTCGCCCCCGGCAAAACGCCGGAAGCCGTCGAGGAAAAACTGCTGAAAGTTGTGCCAACGGAATTCGCGATGCACGCGCATCACTGGCTCATCCTGCACGGACGCTATATCTGCAAGGCACGCACCCCGCTCTGCGCAGAATGCCCGGTCTACGACCAATGCGCTTACAAAGCTAAGACGGCTTAATTTTTGTAGAGTTTGCTGACATCCACCATGCGCGGACGTCCCGATTTGCGCGACAACTCACGCACACAACTAACCGCAACGTCCTCATCGCTGACGCCCTTGGCGCGGGCGCGGATTTCATAGTGCGCAACAGGCAGCAACAACGCATCGGTCTCGCCTGCGAAATAAACATCCAGTACGCACGCGTCTGTCCGGTACTGCCAGATCGTCGTCGGCGATTCATGACGGATCAGCTCCGGCTCGCGCAGGATCGACTTGATGTCCTGTCCGCGCACGGTCAGCATTTTTTCCGGGTGCAGGCTGATATCTTTAGCGAGGCCCTTACGGCTCGCATTGCGCGCTTCACCGAACGGCGCGCCCATGGCACCAAGCGAAGCTTGTGCCGTTCCGTCGCCATCCATGCGCGTAATGAAACGGTGAACCACCGCCGAAGTCAAAACCGCACAGATAATAATCAATAAACTCAGTAATTTTCTACGCATTTCAAAGCCTTAATTCGTTACCCCTGTGAAACACAAGCCAGGCTAACGGGCCTGGCTTGTTGTAGTTCCTTGTAATAATTCGTGCTGAATTATTCAGCAGCCGCTTTGCTGGCAAACAGTTCGCCATCATTGTCATGGCTGCTGCTGTCTTTTCTCGGCTTGCTGGCGCCAGCCTCACGGCCACCCTTGGCCTTTTTGGTGTCATGCGCTGCGCCGATCGGCGACAGGCGGCCATCGATGGTCGCGCCTGCTTCGACTTCCAGTTCCTTGTAAGCGATGGAGCCCGTAATGGCGCCGCCGGTGCGGATGGTCAAGCGGCCCTTCACCTGGATGTCGCCTTCGAAACGACCGGCAATGGTCGCTTCGTCGATTTCAACGGTGCCGTAGAACACGCCGCTCTCGGCGATGTCCAGAACGCTCGCGCCTTTCAGCGTGGCTTCAACCGTACCTTCAACGATCAGATGATCGCAGGACTCGATTTCGCCCGACATCGTGATGCCGCGGCCGATAATCAGGCGGCGGTCTGTCGACGTCATCGCGCCTGCAGCGGCTGCGTGCGGGTTGTAACCTGGGTATGATCCCGGAAAGTTACCGGCAGTGCGCACAGGCGGCTGGCCGGGACGCTGGTAAGCGCCGCTGCCCGGAATTTCAAGAGCGCGGGGCGCGTTGTCTTGTGCTGCTGGTTCGGGTTTTTTTGGTTGGTCGATCATGGTAGGTGCTTCCTCTTTCTTGGGTGTGTTCTCTTTTACTTGTGGTGCGGCAGGTGCATTCGTAACAGCCTGCACCAGTTTGTCCTGCTCGGGCTGCTGCGCCGCCGGTGCCGGACGTTTTTCTTCCTGACGCAATTCCTGTTTGGGTTGCTGCTGCGGCAACTGTTGCGGCAGCGGACGGGCTTGTGCTTGCGGCGTCGGAGTCTGGGGGGCCTGATTATATGGCCCCTGCGCCGGCTCCGGTTTTACGCGGTGAAACATTGTGCTCGCCTTTCTCAGTCTATGTTTTACAAAAAAATATAACCCTGTTTTCAGGGTTGTTTTTGATTTAACAAAGTCTACGAAATTAACCGCAGGAACTTACCATCCGGTGGATAAAACCGCAACAATTAATAAATCCTGCCTTTTCAGGGGCTTTGTAATGTAAGCCTTTGTATTTTCATATTAATAAATCCCCCTAATGAAAATGATCGTAGATTTTCTGCGCGAAGGCGCGTGAAATCCCCTTCACTTTCATGAGATCGTGAACGCCCGCCTCGCCCACCGCTTTCGCCGATCCGAAATATTCCAGCAGCAATTTTTTACGCCGCGCGCCGATGCCCTGAATTTCATCCAGCGCCGAGCGCCCCATATCCATCTTGCGCCGCGTGCGGTGCGCACCGATCGCAAACCTGTGCGCCTCATCGCGAAGCCGCTGCATGTAATGCAGAACAGGGTCGTTCGGTGGCAACATGAAAGACTTCCCACCGCCTTTTATAGATTCCGTCGTGAAAAACTTCTCCCGCCCGGCATTACGGTCTTCGCCCTTGGCAATCGCCACCAGCTTCACCATCTCCACCAGCCCGAAATTCGCCAGCACATCCGCTGCAACGTTAAACTGCCCCTGCCCGCCGTCGATCAGCAATACATCAGGCCAGTTCTCGCCCGCCATTTCCGGGTCTTCCTTCATCGCGCGTGAAAACCGCCGCGTCAAAACCTCCCGCATCATGCCGTAATCGTCCGATGCTTCGGCCTGCTTGATATTGAATTTCCGGTACGCGGATTTGCGCAGCCCCTCCGGCCCGGCCACGACAAACGCTCCCACCATGTTCGCTCCCGAAATATGGCTGTTATCGTAAACCTCGATCCGGCGCGGCAAACTCTCTAAGCCAAGCAAATCCGCAAGACCCCGCAGAACCTTCTCCTCGCCCGCCCGCTCGGCGTGATGCCGCTCCAGCGCGGCTTCCGCATTCGTTATTACAAAATTCAGCACACGCCTGCGCACACCGCCCTGAGGCCTCGTAATTATCACCTTATGCTTTGCCCGGCCTGTGAATGCCTCCTCAAGCAACTTCTTCTCCGACAATTCATGACTGACAATCACCTCGCGCGGCACAGGCTTGTTCTCGTAAAACTGCGCAAGAAACGCCGCCATAATATTGTCCTCGGTCTCCTCCGGGTCATGACGCGGAAAATACGAACGGTTGCCGTAGTTCTGGCCTGAACGGAAAAAGAAAACCTCGACACAACTTTTGCCGTGCTTGCGCGTCAGCGCCAGCACATCGACATCGCCCAATCCTTCGATATTCACATCCTGCCGCGCCTGTATGGCCGTCAGCGCGCGGATACGGTCGCGATAATGCCCCGCCGCCTCGTAATCCGTCGCCGCACTCGCGATGTCCATCGCCTTTTTATAGCGCTCCTGCACGGCCCGGCTTTTCCCGTCTAAAAAATCCTGCGCTCCGGAAATCTGCTCTTCATAAGCCTCTTTCGTCACATACCCCACGCATGGCGCTGTACAGCGCTTGATGTGATATTGCAGACATGGCCTTTTCCGCGCCGCAAAATAGCTGTCGCTGCAATTCCGTAGCATGAAAATCCGCTGCAGCAATGCGATCGTATGGTTAACGTCCGCCGCCCCCGCGAACGGACCGTAATAAATACCCTTCTGTTTCTTCGCGCCCCGGTGCTTACGGATGGTCGGGAAGTCATGATCCGAACTCAGGAAAATATAGGGAAATGATTTATCATCGCGCAGCAGCACGTTATAACGCGGTTTCAGTTTCTTGATCAGGTTGGATTCCAGCAGCAGCGCCTCGGCCTCGGTGTGCGTCTGCACGAATTCCATCGCCTCCGTCAGCGCAATCATGCGCTGGATGCGGATTGGCTGCTTGTCGGGTCTCGTATAAGAGGCCACGCGTTTCTTCAGCGAACGCGCCTTGCCGACATACAGCACCTCGGCTTTCGGGCCGATCATGCGGTAGACGCCCGGCCTGTCGCCGAGCTTGCGGACATGCTCGAGGATCACGGACGCGCCGCGCTTCAGAATTTCCGTTTCGGGTGCCTCTTCCATTCCATAAATTTATGACGCCCCATCCCTTTTAACAATCCGTCAATTAGCACTTGACAAAGGTTGTAAGATATCAACTATTAAATTCCATCGCGCAATTATCGTACTTAAGCACGGAGAACATGATTGCATTTAAACAAACCAAAAGGATATTGAGCAATAAAGTTTCAATATATCAATAATAAAAAACGTAAGGGGACATCCAAAATGAAAATACATGCAATCCATTCCGCCACCACCGGCGCCATGCTGTTCGAAGGAAGATACGATTCCTTCACCGATTGTCTGGAACAGGCCGTACAACTGCGCGTCCTTCTAAACGGCGCCGACCTCCGGAACCGAAATCTTTCAAATGTCTGTCTCGATGACGGTCTTTTTGCGGGCGCCGATTTTTCAGGCTCCAACCTGACCGGCGCCAATCTCTCTGACACCTCTATGCCCGGCGCATCCTTCGAAAATACCGACCTTTACAACACATGTTTCGCGTACGCCGATCTGCGCGGGTGCCGTTTCAACAACGCGAATTTCGGCGCTACCGACATCACCGGCGCGGATATCAGCCAGGCACATTTCGCAGCATTGTCCTGCTTCTCACTCGATTTCATCCATACCGCCGCCATGGCTGAGTGCCGCTATTCCGGCGAGGACGGCGCTTCAGTCACCTTCTCCGAGCCCCCCATTGTCGTCCGTGGCCTTGGCCGCCGCCTTATGGTTCTGACTGATAGTTTCTGGTTGCACGGTACAGTAGTCATACCATGTCAAAAACAGTTCCTACCTCTTCTGTCACCCGCAGAAACGGCCAAGTTTAATGGTTAATCTAATAAAACCTATGGTTGATTTAATATTTGACAAACTTACTATTTATGTAATATAAAGCAACCTGAAAAAACAAAATAACCGTGTAAAACGGGAAAAATATGGGGATTCAGTGATGTTTGCGTATGTTAAATACGGAAAGCGATTTGCCGTGTATGCCGAAGCGTCGAAAGAGCTTGGCATGCGGCCGATTTTCCGGTTAAACACTTGCAATGGTGAAACCATTTTAAATTTCCCTTACGTGCAGGTCATCCTGACGCCGGGGAAAAAACTGAAAGCCGGGCCTGAAAATGACGGTGAAGAACAAGACCAAGACATTCCTCCGTCTTCTGAGGGAACTTCAGAAGATTGACGCGGAATTCCCGCTGCAATACGCGGTATGCCTGACGGAAATCTCGCAGGAGGAAGGACTGTCTTTAACCGACCTCTCCATCCGCACCGGCATGGCGCTCTCGACCGTCTCACGCATTATCGGTGCACTCTCGAAAAACCGCCAGAAGGGCACGCCCTACAATCTCATCCGCATCAAGATCTCGGCGACCGAACGCCGCCGCAAGGAGCTTTATTTAACCCCGCGCGGCCGTGCCGTCATCGACAGCATCCTCGAAATAATCTAGGCCGCTTCTTTAGCAACCAAATAATCCATATAACCAACCGGCCCCGACGTATAAAGCATCG
>Ga0138256_10000534_pt1 | contig 41501 bp, 25 predicted proteins | sample KNB2016incub_MG_FD_105486 | JGI IMG/M metagenome (GOLD analysis project Ga0138256, IMG submission 105486) | Active sludge microbial communities from wastewater in Klosterneuburg, Austria - KNB2014incub_MG | ecosystem: Engineered > WWTP > Activated sludge > Unclassified | place: Austria... | reverse complement strand
TGATCGGGCCGTACACACCGGTGCAGCCTTCAGAGTCGGTGATCGTCACGTTGTAGGTCGTGTTCGCGCAGAGACCGGTGAAGCTGAACCCGGAGGACACGTAGCCGTTCGGTCCGGGGGTATCGAAGGCGATCGTGTAGGGGGCGACACCACCCACGGAGTAGGAAAAGTGGAAAAGGTTGCCCGAGCAGTCATCGTCGATGCAGGACCAGACGGTGACGGGCTCCACGGCAGGGAAGAGCGCGGTGGTGGAGGTGATCTCCACCTCCCCAGTGGCCGAGGTTCCTTCGTCGTCCGTGATGGTCACCGAGTAGAGGCCCGGGGCCACGCCGGCGATGTTGGAGGTGGTGGCGCCGTTGCTCCACGCGTAGGTGAATGGCCAGACACCGCCATCGGTGTAGGCCCAGGCCGATCCCAGGTTGGTCCCGCACGTGGCGTGTTCCACCTGGAACAGCACGTTGAAGGCGAGCAGTGGGGAGCCGAGAAGCAGTAGTCCGAAAAGGTGTAGTGTCCGGATCATGGTGTGTGGCTTTGGAGGGATGCGTGTAAGACACCTATGCCCGGCCGATCGTTGCCTGCGGTTATCGAATATCCTGGTCAGACGGCGACGTTGTGCTCACGTAGCGCGTCGTTGAGCGAGGTTTTCCTGTCCGTGCTCTCCTTGCGTCGGCCGATGATGAGCGCGCAGGGTACGCCGTACTCACCGGCGGGGAATTTTTTCGGAACGGTGCCCGGTATCACCACGGAACGCGGCGGCACGAAGCCCCTCGTCTCCGCGGGTTCAGGCCCGGTAACGTCGATGATGCGCGTGCTCCCCGTGAGCACCACGTTCGCGCCCAACACGGCCTCCTGCCCCACGCGCACGCCCTCCACCACGATGGCGCGGCTGCCGATGAAGGCCCCGTCCTCAATGATCACGGGCGCGGCCTGCACGGGCTCAAGCACGCCACCGATGCCCACGCCGCCGCTCAGATGCACACCCTTACCGACCTGCGCGCAGCTGCCCACCGTTGCCCAGGTGTCCACCATCGTATCAGTGTCCACGTAGGCCCCGATGTTGACATAACTCGGCATCATGATCACCCCGCGTGCCAGAAAAGCGCCGTACCTCGCCACGGCATGCGGCACCACGCGCACGCCGAGCTGGGCATAGCCCTGCTTCAACTTCATTTTGTCGTGGAACTCCAACGGCCCCACTTCAATTGTGCGCATCTGTCGGATGGGGAAGTACATGATGACCGCCTTCTTCACCCAATCGTTCACTTGCCAGCCGGTGGCTGTTGGTTCGGCCACACGTAGCCGACCCTTATCCAATTCTTCAATGACCTGCTCAATGGCGTGAATGGCGTGTGACCCATTCAGCAAGGAGCGGTCCTCCCACGTCCGTTCGATGATCTCCTTCATGGTCCGCAAATATGGGCGCTCGGGTCATGGCTACTTTTGAGGCCCCCACGTACTCAATGAACGCAACAGGATTGTTGGCCGCCTTCGCGGCGGCGATGTGGCCACTTACCTATAGAGCACGCTTCGAGGCTACGGTCGCGGCAGGTCGCGCGGCGGCCGAGGGGGAGGTGTCTTACCCTCCGGAATACACCAAGTTGAATCTGGCACGTACGCGAAGGGTGGAAAAGACCCTTCGGATCCCGGAACACGTGCAGGCTGTGATGCGCACGGCCGCTCCGCAGGCCTGGCTGGTGATCACCGAGGAGTGGTGCGGTGATTCCGCGCAGAACTTGCCGGTGCTTCTGGCTTTGGCGGCGTTGGCACCGGCGATCGAGGCGAGGATCCTTCCACGTGATGCGCATCCGGATGTTATGGACCAATACCTGACCGATGGTGCACGAAGCATCCCGAAGTTGATCGCCTTCGAGCATTCAACCGGCCGGGAAAGGTTCAGATGGGGGCCACGTCCGGCGGCTGCCCGCACCTGGATCGCGGCAGAGCGTGCCAGGCCCGAGAGCGAACGCTTGCCCTTCGACCGCCTTTCTGAGGAGTTGCACCGCTGGTATGCCGCGAACGGCGGACAGGATGTTTGCTCGGAGATCGCGGAACTGGTGCGCAGCGCTGGCTGAATATCCATGGAGCGAGTGCTGGCGATAGACCATGGGCTGAAGCGGACGGGACTGGCCGTAACGGATCCTGCGCGCATCATCGCCAGCGCATTGGAGACGGTGGAAACCGCGAATTTGTTCGACTACCTCAAGGCCTACCTCGTGCGTGAGCGGGTCGAAGGCTTCGTGATTGGCCTTCCGGTGAACCTGGATGGATCGGACACGGACGCAACGCCGCACGTGCGCGCTTTCTTGATCGAACTGAAGAAGCGGTTTCCCCGGCAATGGGTGGAAACGGTGGATGAACGGCTGACCAGTCGCATGGCGGGCAGGATACTGTTGGAGAGCGGGGTGGGGAAGCAGGCCCGAAGGGACAAGGGCGTACTGGATCGTATCAGCGCCACCATCCTGTTGCAGGGTTGGCTTGAGCAACGGTCGAGGCGCGGGTAGGGTGCGGTTCTAAATTCGCGGCCCCCACCATGGTACTCCCCATCCGCGCCTTTGGCGACCCGGTCCTGAAGAAGGTCGCCGCTGACATCGAGCCCGGGCATCCGGGTCTGGAGCAGCTGATCAAGGACATGTTCGAAACGATGTACGCCGCCAATGGCGTGGGCCTGGCCGCCCCGCAGGTGGGGCAGAGCATCCGGCTGTTCGTGGTGGACACGCACGCGGGTAGCGACGACGAGGACGGCGAGAAGGCGCCCGAGGGAATGGACGCGGAGCCCCGCCTGAAAAAGGTCTTCATCAACGCCTACATCGTGGAGGAGGAGGGTGAGGAGTGGGGCTTCGAGGAGGGCTGCCTCAGCATCCCCGGCATCCGTGAGGAGGTGGATCGCCAGCCGCGTATCACACTCCAATACCAGGACGAGCAATTCAAGGAGCACGAGGAGGTCTTCGAGGGCTTCGCAGCGCGCGTGATCCAGCACGAGCACGACCACCTCGACGGCGTCCTCTTCACCGATCACCTGCCGCCGCTGCGCAAGCGCATGATCCAGGGCAAACTGCGCGACATCAGCATCGGGAAGACCGACGCCAAGTACGCCATGCGCTTCGCGCCGAAGAAATGAAACGTACCATGAAGATCGTACACCTGTCCCTCGCCATCGCGGGCTTCGCGCTTGTGGCCTGTAGCGGCGGCGCCGAGGAGGCCAAGGCCCCGGCGGCCGATCCCGCCATCGCGGAAGCCCAGCACCGCGTGCGCGCCATGGAAGACAGCCTTTCGGACGCGGCCGCCTTCGACCGCCGCCGCCTGATGGCCCTGCGCGACGTGTACGTGGCCTACGCCGACCGCTTCCCATCGGACAGCCTGGCACCCGACATGCTACGTAAGGCCGCCTCTACATCGGGCGACCTGGCCGAGCACGAGAAGGCCATCAACCTGTACGACCGCCTGATCAAGAACTATCCCGACTGGCCGCGCACAGCCGATGCACACTACTTCCGCGCCTTCGAGATCGAGAACGGCCTCGGCAAGAAGGGCGAGGCCAAGGCGGCGTACGAGGAATTCATCAAAAAATACCCGGACAACCAGTTCGCGGACGATGCCGCCAAGATGATCGAGTACATGAACCTCACCCCGGCCGAGCTGATCGAGAAGTTCGAGAAGATGAACGCCGGCGGGGGCGAGGAGGGGGGCGCCGGGCGTTAGGTTCAGCGGTCATCCGAACCGAACACGGTCCGGTTGATGCTGCGGGAATGGCGGTTGATCGACCGAAATACGTGGCGCTGAATGCGCCGCGCCCGCATGGTCTACGCTGCAAGCGCGGACCGGCGTCGGGAAAAGGCTTCAGCCCCACCGCACCGCTCACCCCACCGCCTCCAACACCCCCGGCGCCAGTACCAGCTGCCCGTTGCCCACGATGCCCGTAGCGCGCCCAGTGAAATGATACCCAGTAAAAGGTGTGTTCTTGGATCGGCTCAGGATGTCGGCTCCGGTGAAGGTCCAGTCGAGGTCGGGCAGGAAGAGCGAGAGCTCCGCTTCAGCACCCTCGGCGATGTGCGGCACGGGCAGGCCGAAGGCCGCGCGCGGGCCATGGCAGAAGCGCTCAACCAGCTTGCGTACCGACATTTTTCCCTTCAGCGCGGTATTGGTCACGGCGTAGGCCGTTTCCAGGCCGATGATGCCGGGCGCGGCGCGTGGGAACTCCACCTTCTTGTGCTCGGTGTCCTCGGGCCGGTGGTCGCTGGTGATGGTGTCGATGGTGCCGTCCTTCACGCCTTCGCGCAGCGCTTCGATGTGGCGCATGGAGCGCAGCGGGGGCAATACCTTGTAGTCCGTCCCGAAGCCGCGCAGGCAGCCATCGTCCAGCAGCAGGTTGTGCGCGGCCACGCTGGCCGAAACACGCAGTTTCTTCGCCTTGGCCTGGCGGATGAGTTCCACGCCCTCGGCGGTGCTCACGGTGGCCACGTGCAGGCGCGAGCCGGTGTATTCGAGCAGCGCGAGGTCGCGGGCCAGGGTGATGGCCTCGGCCATGGCGGGCAGGCCGCGCAGGCCGAGGCGCACGCTCATGTGGCCCTCGTGCATCTGGCCATTGGCGGCGAGGTCCGGATCCTGCGCGAAGGTGATCACCCGCCCGTCGAAGTTGAGGGCGTACTGCAGGGCCAGCAGCATCAGGCGCGTGTTGCGCACGGGCCGCTGGTCGTCGCACACGGCCACGGCGCCGGCGCGCAGCATGTCGAAGTGCTCGGCGAGCTGCTCGCCCTTGAGGCCCTTGCTCAGTGCGCCCAGCGGCAGCGCGCGCACAGCGTGGCCCTGGGCCTTGCGCAGCAGATACTCTACCGATGCGCGCGAATCCATCGGCGGCTCGGTGCTGGGCAGTACGGCCACGCGCGTGAAGCCGCCGGCTGCCGCCGCGTCCAGCCCGTTGGCGATGCCCTGCTTGTACTCCTCGCCGGGGTCGCGGAAGTGGGCGCGCGTCTCCACCCATCCCGGCGAAAGGTGCAGCCCCTCGATGCGGACCTCGGTGCCCTCCCTCGGCAGGCGCTTGCCTACCTTGCGGATGGTACCGTCCTGGACCGCCACGTCCACCGTGTCGTCGTGGTGCGGCCCGCCGGGGTCGATCACCTTGGCCTGCCGGATGAGGATGGTGCTCATTTGGATGTGCGGATGATCAGGATCTCCAGGAAGAGGAAGAGCAGGGCGGCGAGGGCGAACCACTTCCACAGCTTCACGCCCTGGTCCATTTCGCCCAAACGTACGGACAGCTCCTCGCCAGCGGCCTCCAGCACGGTGAAGGTCTTCAGGCCGAGTTCCTCCAGCCGCGCGGCGAGCTGTTCCGGTGTATAGGCCGTAGGGTCGCTTTCGGCACGCGCGAGGTTGAGGGCGATGCGGGCCAGTGTGTCGCCGTTGAGGACGAGCGCGTATGCGCCGGGCGGCAGGCCGGTGTCGTGCAGGGCGATGGACAGGGTACCCAGGTTGCGGCGCAGTTCGGGCACCAGGTCGGTACCATCGGGGCCGATCAGATGCGGGGCGGCTTCGCCGGGCAGATCGAGGCCTTCGAGGGCGATGGCCGTTCCCTCACCGATGGTATGATAAAGCGCGCCCATGGGCCGGCTCAATTCGGCCATGCGCAGCAACGAGGTGACGAAGAGCGCGTGGCGGGTGAAGGTGCCGCCCGCCCCGCCCAGCGGCGACGCGCACACGTACACCTGCCCTTCACCATGCGGGATGGCCGAAAGGAAGACGTCGCCGTTGCGCAGGCGCAGCAGGGGTACTGCGGTGGCTGGCGCGGCCGTGCGCCAGCGCAGGCGCGCGAGCGGCAGATCCACGTTCTTCGGCATGGTACTGAAGACGTCGCGGTAGAAGGGTTGTTCCAGGTCGATGCGCTCCACCTGCGTGGCCGTGGTGTCGCGCGCGCCGGCACTGGCGCGGAAGCGGGCGAGCAGGGCGTTCCAGGAGGAGGCGTCCTGCTCGGCCCCGGGAAAGAGCGCGAGGCTGCCGCCGTTGCGCACGAAGTCCTGCAGGGCATCGGCCGTACCGCTGGGCACGTCGGGCAGGGCGTTCAGTACGATGAGATCGGTGCGCGCGAAGGCCGCGAGGTCGGCCTGCCGATGGGGCTGCGCGATGAAGCTGTGCGAACTGTCGCCGCTGAACACCGCTTCCACCGCGTGGTCGCTGGCCGCGTCCCCGCCGCTGATGAGCAGCACGCGCAACCGTTCGGCCGTTCGGTACGCGATGAAAAGATCATCGTCGAAGGTGATGGGCCTGTCGGTGAGGGAGACCTGCCCGCTGTGGGGCCCGGTGGCGTCGTTGGCGAAGCGCAGCACCGTGTCCACGGAGGCCCCGGCTTCCACGGCGAAGGTGGCCAGTGCGCGCTGCCGCCCGTCGACGCTGAGTTTCAGCGGCACGCCCTCCATGGCCTTCGACCCGAAGTTGCGGATGCGCACGTGCAGCTCCTCGTTCTGCCCAAGGCGGCGCACCGGTGTGGCGAACCAGACGGAATCCACCGCGAGGTTGTCCACGTTCACAGCGGGCAACGGGACAATGGTGGTGGGTACGGCGGGGTCGTCGGTCCAGTTCTCCGGATCGGCCACGGTACGCTGCAGATCGGTGAAGAGGAAGGCGCGCTTCACGGGGGCCTCGCCGCGCGCGAGGGCCTCGCGCTGGCGCAGCATCACCTGGCTCAAAGGGCGGCTGAACGGCCCCACTTCGGCTTGCGCCGCGGCGGCCAGCGCCTCGTCGCGGCCCAGCAGCAGTTGCTGTCGTCCCTCGAAGCTGTTGGTGAGCACCTGGAACCGGTCCGTGGCCTGGTAGGCCATCACGGCGTCCTGCGTGCTCTTGCGCGCCTGGTCCAGCAGGCGGCCCTTCGGGTTGGTGCCGTCCATGCTCCAACTGTCGTCGATGAAGAAACTCACGGCGCGCTGGCCGGCCTTCACCTCGCCGTTACTGCTGGGCAGGTAGGGCTGCGCGAAGGCGAGCACCAGGCAGGCCACGGCGCCCAGGCGCATCAGGAGGGTGAGCCAGTGGCGCACCTGCTTGCGCGAGCGGGTCTGCTGCGTCACCTCTTTCAGGAAGCGCGTGTCGGGGAACTCGATCCGCTTGAAGCGGCGCAGCTGGAAAAGATGGATGAGGACGGGGATGGCCAGCGCTGCGAGCGCCCAGAGGAAGGAGGGAGCGAGGAAGGCCATCCGTGCGGGGCGAAGATCGGGCCGGGCACCGCTATTCCGATCCCTCTCGCCGCCTGATGTTCCGGTTTATTGGGAAACCAGCTTGCTGTTGCGGTATCCGTACAGGAAGTAGCACACCAGCCCGATCACCAGCCAGATGCCGAACCACATCCAGTTGCTGGGGGCCATGCCGGTGAGCAGGTAACAGCAACTGAGCAGCCCCAGCACGGGGATCAGCGACCATTCCTTGCGGAAGCTGAAGAAGGCGATCACCGTGCATAGGAGGTAGAACACAAGCATGGGCACGTTGGGGGCAAAGCCCGTGCGGCCCAGCAGGCGGTGGAAGTGCAGCGGATCGTTCCACACGATGAGCGCCAGGGCCAGCAGGCCCAGCGAAGGCACGATGAACCGGGCGTTGATGTACGGCAGCTGGAAGCCCCGCGCCCCGCTCGTTGCGGCGGGCGCACGGCGGGGCAGCAGCAGCACGCCGCCGCACACGAGCACGAAGGCGAAGAGCGTCCCGATGCTGGTGAAATCGAGGATGAAATTCTCGTCGGTGAAGAGGATCGGCACACCCACTACCAGACCGGTGACGATCGTGCTGAAACCGGGCGTGCGGTACTTGCGGTGCAGGTGGCCGAAACGCGGGGGCAGCAGACCGTCGCGGCTCATGCTCATCCAGATGCGCGGCTGGCCCAGTTGGAAGACGAGCATCACGCTGGTCATGGCCACCACGGCGGCTATGCTCACCACCAGCAGCATCCACTTCACGCCCGTGATCTCGAACACTTCCGCCAAAGGGTCGCTAACGCCGAGTTGGTCGAAGGGCACCATGCCGGTGAGCACCAGCGCGAGCAGAATGTACAGGGTGGTGCAGATCACCAGCGACCAGGTCATGCTCCGGGGCAGGTCGCGCTGCGGGTCGCGGCTCTCCTCGGCCAGGGTGCTCACCGCATCGAAGCCGATGTAGGCGAAGAACACCGCGCTCCCGCCCGCCATCACGCCGCCGAAACCATGGGGCATGAAGGGCGTCCAGTTGTCGATGTCGATGTGCCAGGCGCCCACGACGATCACCAGCGCCACGATGGCCAGTTTCACCATCACCATGATGTTGCTGGCGTTGCGGCTCTCCTTCACGCCCACGTAGACCAGGGCGGTGATGAGCGCGTTGATGGCCAGTGCGGGCAGGTCGAAGATGACGCGCAACTGGCCGAGCCGGGGCGCGGTGTTCCACGCGTCCGTGCCTTCACCGGCGGTGCCGACCAGCGCCGCCGCGTGCGCGCTGGTGTAGTTGGTGGTGAGCCAGGCGGGAAGGTGCAGGCCGAAGGCCTCGAGGAGATTGGTGAAGTAGCCGCTCCAGCTGAAGGCCACATAGATGTTGCCGATGCTGTACTCCATCAGCAGGGCCCAGCCGATGATCCACGCGAAAAGCTCCCCGAAGCTCACGTACGCATAGGTGTAGGCGCTGCCGCTCACGGGCACGCGCGCGGCGAACTCCGCATAGCACAGGGCCGTGAAGCCGCAGGCCACCGCGCACAGGATGAAGAGCAGCACCACGCCGGGCCCGCCGCTGGCGCAGGCCGTGCCCATGCTGCTGAAACTGCCCGCACCGATGATCGCCGCGATGCCGAAGAACGTCAGGTCGCGCACGCCGAGCGCCTTCTTCAGCCCCGAACCACCATCGGGGTGCGGGTGCGATACGTCCGGCTCATGGTCGCTCATCGCCCGGGCGATGGGTTTCCGCCGGAAAAGGGACGAGGTCATGCGACAAGTGTAGGGGATGGCGGCGTTCAGTGTTGAAGATCGCCCCCCTTCCCGCCGGGCAGGGACGGCGAGGGGCTCTTGATCTTTTTAACGTCGCCACGCGTGGCAACCCCTCAGAGCGCGGGAAAGCGATCCGGTTACATTTGACGCCCTTTGAGAAAGTACCACCCCATGATGAAGCGTTCGCTCACCGGCCTGTTGCTGATCACCGGCCTGTGTGTTTTTGCCCAGAAACAGCCTGCCTCTCCCGCCGCCCCCGCCGACCCCGTGCTGATGACCGTTGACGGCCAGCCCGTAACGCGCAGCGAGTTCGAGGCCATCTACAAGAAGAACAACAAGGACGCCCCCGTCACCAAGGAGGCGCTGGACGAGTACCTCGACCTCTTCATCAATTACAAGCTCAAGGTGCGGGCCGCCGAAGAACTCGGCATGGACACCGTGGGCAAGTTCAAGGGCGAACTGGACGGCTACCGCAAGCAACTCGCCCGTCCGTACCTGATCGACCGCAACCTGAACGACGAGCTGATCAAGGAGGCCTTCGACCGCAGCGGCATCGAGATCCGCGCCAGCCACATCCTGGCCCAACTGCCCGCCGATCCCACCCCGGCCGATACGCTGGCCGCGTGGAAGAAGATCAGCGCCCTGCGCGAGCGGGTGGCGAAAGGGGAGGATTGGGCCAGCGTGGCCAGCGGCAAGGGCGGCAGCGACGACCCCAGCGCGGCCAAGAACGGTGGCGACCTTGGGTGGTTCAGCGCATTGCAGATGGTCTATCCATTCGAAACGGCAGCGTACAACACCGCGAAGGGCGAGATCAGCAAGCCGGTGCGCACGCGCTTCGGCTACCACATCATCAAGGTGGTGGACCGCCGCCCCGCCCGCGGCCAGGTGAAGGTGGCCCACATCATGGTGCGCAGCACCGACCAGGACAGCCCCGAGAAGCAGCAGGCCGCCGAGGCCCGGATCAATGAGGCGGCCGCACGCATCGCGAGCGGTGAACTCAACTTCAGCGACGCGGCCCTCAAATACAGCGACGATGAGAGCACCAACACCAAAGGCGGCGAGCTGCCCATGTTCGGCACCGGCAAAATGATCGACGAATTCGAGGATGCCGCCTTCGCGCTGAAGGCCGACGGGGAGGTGGGCAAACCCTTCCGCACGCGCTACGGCTGGCACATCATCAAGCGGCTGGAGTACAAGGCGCCGCCATCGTTCGAGGAGGCCAAGGCCGACCTGAAGGCGAAGATCGCCCGCGACAGCCGCGCGGAGATCACGCGCAACAAGTTCCTGAATGACCTGAAGATGGAGTACGGGTTCAAGCAGGACCCCAAGATGCTCGCCGCGTTGTACCCGCTGGTGGACAGTACCATCTTCAAGAAGGGCACCGCCATCAACGACACGCTCCTGCGCAAGAACGCTGTCGAGGGCCCCATCACCCACAACGGTCAACGGTACAAGCGCGAGATCAACGGTACCATCCAGGCCGGCAAGGTGGTGAACGTGCGCAGCCGCAAGCATGATGAGCTCACCAAGGCCGATGGCGACACCGTGGTCGTTCGTGACGTCCACGAGGGCTGGAGCTATGACCGCGCCAAGGCCGGATCGCTCAACAAGCCCCTGTTCAGCATCGCCGGGAAAACCTGGACGCAAAAGGACTTCCTGGCCTACCTTGAGACGGCCCAGAAGCGCGAGACCTCTGTACCGGTGCAGCAGTACGTGAAGGAACGTTTCGCGAAGTACGTGGATGATGAGGTCCTGGCATACGAGGATGCGAAGCTCGAGACCAAATACCCGGAGTTCCGCATGCTGATGAAGGAGTACCGCGACGGCATCCTGCTCTTCGAACTCACCGACCAGAAGGTGTGGAGCAGGGCCGTGAAGGACAGCACCGGCCTGGCCGCGTACTACGAGGCCAACAAGACCGGCTGGATGTACCCCACGCGCTATGAGGTGGACGTGTACACCTGCAAGGACGCCGCCACGGCCGGCCAGGTGCGCAAGCTCTACGGTAAGGGCAAGCGCGGGGTCCTTCTCACCGAGGCCATCAACAAGCCGGACCAGAACGCGGTGGTGGACGTGGAAAGCGGTATTTATACCGAGGAGGAGAAGCCCGCCATCAAGGGACTCAATACCCCCGGTCTCACGGCGGACCAGAAGCTGGACGGAGGGAAGGTGGTGATCACCGACCTGAAACGCGTTGTGCCGCCGGAACCCAAGCCGCTGAACGAGGCGCGCGGGCTGGTGACGGCCGCCTACCAGGACCAATTGGAGAAGGACTGGATCAAGGAACTGCGCGCCAAGTACGCCGTGGAGGTGCAGAAGGACGTGCTTTACAGCATCCAGTGATGGGCATGGCCGCACGCGCCATCGGACGGACCGGAGGGGCGGCGGCCATCGCCGCCCTTCTCCTTCCGGCGTGCGGCGGTGCCGGCAAGGAGGAGCGGCCCGTGGCCGAGGTGTACGACGAGAAGCTCTACCGTGCGGACCTGATGAACATGGTGCCGCCGGGCACGCCCGTGGAGGACAGCGCCGCGCTCGCCCGTGGCCTCATCGAGACGTGGGCGCGCGAGCGCGTCCTGCTGCGCAAGGCCGAGGAGAACTTGAGCGCCGGGCAGAAGGACGTGGAGCGGCAGTTGCGCGAATACCGGGAATCACTCATCGTTTTCGCCTACGAGCAGGCGTTGGTGGAGCAGAAGCTGGACACCAATATCTCCGAGGCCGGGATCGCGGCGTACTACGCGGACAACACCGCCAATTTCCAGCTGCGCGACAACGTGGTGCGGGCCCGTTGGTTCCGCCTGCGCGAATCCGATGAACGGGTGCGCCGCAAGGTGGAGGAACTCTGGCGCAGCGGCGACCCGGAAAAATACCACGAGCTGGAAGTGCTGCTGGCCGGGCGTGGGGCCACGATCCACGACACGCGCGACACCTGGCTGCCCTTTACCGAGATGCAGGAACTGGTGCCGCTTCGCCCCGCCAACCCCACCGACTGGCTCCCGCGCCAGAACAAGGTGGTGGCCACCGACAGCGCCGGCACCTTCTACGTCGATCTGGTGGAACACCGCCTGAAGGACAGCGCTTCGCCGCTCGACCTGGTGCGGGGCGAGATCCGCTCCATCCTCATCAACCAGCGCAAGGTCCAGCTATTGGAACGCATGCGGAATGACCTGTTCAATGATGCCGTTGCCAAACAGCATGTCAAGCTCAACTGACCGGACCGCGCCCATTCGGGTCCTGGCGTTCGCGCTGGGCGCATTGGCGTTATTGCCCGCTTGCCAGAGCAAAAAGGACGTGGCCCGGACCGCCCCCCAGCCGCCGCCGCCCCGCGTGGACACTGCGGCCGCCGCGCCGCGCAACGTCGAAGTGCCGCCGGGCGGTCAGCTCATCGATCGGGTAGTGGCCAACGTGTCGGGGCGGATCGTCCTGTACAGCGAACTGGCCGGTGCGGCCGAGCAGGCCCGCCAGAACGGTGAGTCCGTCACACCGGCCTTGGTCTGCGCCGAACTGGAGGACAAGATGTTCCAGGGTCTGCTGCTGGACCAGGCGCGCATCGACAGCGTGGTGGTGGACCCCAAGCAGGTGGAGGCCGAACTGGAGCACCGCATCCGCTACTTCGAGCAGCAGATCGGTGGGCGCGAGAAGCTGGAGAAGTTCTACGGCCGTTCCATCGAGCGCATCAAGGCCGATTTCCGGGAGCAGGTGAGGGACCAGCTGCTGGTCCAACAGATGCGCGGCAAGATCGCGGGCGAGGGCGGGGTCACTCCGCGCGAGGTGGAGAAATTCTACCGGGATATTCCGGCGGACAGCCTGCCCTTCATCAACGCCTCCGTGGAATTCGGACGGATCGTGCGCCTGGCGAAGCCTTCGGAAGAGGAGGACCGGCGCATCAGGAAGAAGCTGGAGGACATGCGGGCGCGCATCGTGGAAGGGAGGCTCGACTTCGCCGCGGCCGCCTCGCTCTACAGCCAGGATCCCGGTTCCTCGGGACAGGGCGGGGCGCTCGGCATGGTGCCGCAGGGCGTCATGGTGCCCGAGTTCGACGCCGTGGCCCTCAGCCTGAAGGACGGCGAGATCAGCCCGGCGTTCAGGACCACGTACGGCTACCACATCATGCGCATGATCGAGCGGCGTGGCGAACGGTACAACGCCGCCCACATCCTGCTGAAGGTGGAGAGCGGCAGCGAGGACCTGCGCGCCGCCCGCGCATTCATGGACAGCGTGGCCGCCCTCGTGCGCGGCGGGCGCATCACCTTCGCCAAGGCCGCCGCCGACCTGAACGACGATGAGGACACAAAGGGCACCAACGGCCTGGTGATCGAGCCCAACAGCAACAGCCCTCGCTGGGCCATCGGCGATCTGGACAAGGAGACCTTCAACGTGCTGGACAAGTTGGAGCCCGGCACCCTCAGCGCCCCGCAGATCTTCGAACTCCCCACCGGCGAAAAGGGCTGGCGCGTCCTGTTGCTGATGAAGCGGACCGGGCCGCACGTGATGGACCTGGTGGCCGACTATCCGCTGGTGAGCGAGGCCGCCGCCAACGCCGTGAAGCAGCGCCGGGTGGACACCTGGACGCGCGAGAAGCTCGCCGGCACCTACGTGCATGTGGTACCGGACTACGCCTCCTGCCCGTTCAGCTACCCGTGGATCGGGAACACGGTCGGCCGCCCCTGAAGAACCGTCCACAGCCGCCCCGCACCTTTCCATCTTCCAGATTCTCAAGAGAACCCCGATGCAACCGACCAATGATACCCGTGCCGTACAGGATTTCGGCGCGAAATACGCCCAGTTGAAGGCCGAAGTGGGCAAGGCCATCGTGGGCCAGGAGGCCGTGGTGGACGATGTGCTCATCGCGATCTTCAGCCGGGGCCACGCGCTGCTGGTGGGCGTACCGGGCCTGGCCAAAACGCTGCTGGTGAATACGGTGGGCCGGGCCCTCGGCCTCACCTTCAACCGCATCCAGTTCACCCCCGATCTGATGCCCAGCGACATCATCGGGTCCGAGATCCTGGACCAGGACCGGCAGTTCAAGTTCATCAAGGGCCCCCTGTTCGCCAACATCATCTTGGCGGACGAGATCAACCGTACGCCGCCCAAGACGCAGGCCGCGCTGCTGGAGGCCATGCAGGAGCGCTCCGTGACCGCCGCCGGCCATACCTGGCCGCTGCCCGAGCCCTTCTTCGTGCTGGCCACCCAGAACCCGATCGAGCAGGAGGGGACCTACCCGCTGCCCGAAGCCCAACTGGACCGCTTCATGTTCAACATCCACGTTGATTATCCCACGTACCAGGAAGAATTGGCCGTGGTGAAGGCCACCACCAGCGATGCTGTGCCGGATGTGCGGCCCGTGCTGAGCGCTGAGGAGATCCAATTCTACCAGGGCCTCGTGCGTCGCATCCCCGTGGCGGACAACGTGGTGGAGTACGCGGTGAAGCTGGCTGGCCGTACGCGCCCGGGCCGCGAGGGCGCCCCGGCCATCATCAACGACCACATCAGCTGGGGGGCGGGACCGCGGGCGAGCCAATACCTGGTGGTCGGTGCGAAGTGCCACGCCCTCACACGCGGCCGTTTCAGCCCCGACATCGAGGATGTGCAGGCCGTGGCCAGGCCCATCCTGCGTCACCGCCTGGTGCGCAACTACAAGGCTGAGGCTGAGGGCGTCACGGTGGACAGGATCGTGGAACAGGTGCTGTGACGCGGGCGTCCCGCCCGTGCCGCAGCACCCCGTACGTGCCCACGGCACGTTCTGCGTGCCGGCGTACCGATGTGTCGAGCCCGTACCTCTGGACGTATTCGTGACCAAGGACGGGCTATAGTCCATCCTATTTGGCTGTACACCGCATTTGTTTTTCTTTGTGAGGTCCGTTCCTCTTCCCCTCGATATGCGCATACGCTTCCTCTGCCTGTTGTCCGGTCTTGTACTGCTGGCCTTCAGTGCCTGTAAAAAGGATTTCCATCCGGGTGATACGATCGAAGTGGTGGATACCGTGTCGGCCGTGAACGCCACCACGTTGAGCTTCATGCATGGCTGGGGAGGCATGTTGCCGATCGGTGTAGCGACCAGCGCATGGACCATGGGCGACAGCTTGGGCGGCCTGCGCATCCCCTTCGCCCTGCAAGCGGGCGATCGGTTGATCGCCACGCTGCAAGTGGGGCTCAGTTACCATGATACGGTCGGCATCTGCGCCGATTCCATGCGCGTGTACATGGGCTCGATCCTCGGGGACGACTTCCTGGTGACACCGTCCTCCCAAGGCGTCGTCCAGTTCGATGGGGCATTCAGTGTGGACAGCGTGTGGCGGCTGCCCGAAGGCCAATGGGTGAAGCAGTTCACGCGCCAGCAGGAACTGATCGTCGGCAGCGATGTTCCCGTGCCCGTGGTGCAGACCTTCGCCAAGCTGCGGTCCATGAATGGAGGATGCGAAGCGGGCACGGTCTTCTGCGATATCACGAACCGGTCGCTCACGCTCACCGTGATACACCCATGATCCGTTGTTGGGGGATAAACGGGCAGCGGATGCGCGGCCTCTGCCGGTTTCTGCTGGCCGTCATGTTCGTTCACGGGCACGGGGCCCTGCGCGCGAACGATATCTCGGTGACGAATACCGCGTTCACGGTCAACGGCAAGGTGAGCTTCGATATCACCTGGAAGAACAGCTGGCGCTTGAATCCGGTCAACCCCGCTACGCCGCCGAACAATTATGACGCCGCTTGGATCTTCGTGAAGTATCGCGAAGCCGCCACCGGCCTATGGAAGCATGCCCATTTGGCTTTTGGCGGACATACGCCGCCGAATGTTACCCAAGGTGAGTTCGAGCATGGGTTGGAGCATCCGGGCCAACCCTTCGATGCTGTTGGCAACCGGGTGGTGGGGGTTTTTCTTCAACGGCAGAACCTGGGCTCAGGCACCTTCATCGGCAACGGTGTGGAACTCATCTGGCCCTACCCTCAGGATGGCCTCGCTTATGGGAACATCGATTCGGTGAAGGTCTTCGCGATTGAGATGGTGCATGTGCCGGAGGCGGCTTTCCATTTGGGCAGCGGCGGGCTGGACACCGGTGGTTTCTACCAGTATCCGGATACGATGAGCACTTACCTCGTCAGCGATGAGAGCGAGATCCCCGTGGGCCCTGTGGCCGGTAATCTGTACTATCCCGACACGCTGGCCAACTGGTATCCCAATACCGACACGGATGGCACCCATCATTGGGGGGATGGCGCATCGGACCCTGTCCCGGCGGCCTTCCCGAAGGGTTATGCCGCGTTCTACATCATGAAGCACGAGTTGGCGCACCAGGACTATGTGGATTTCCTGAACTGCCTGACGCGTGTGCAGCAGGCCCGCCATACCGGACTGGTGAACAATGCCCTGCTTGCCCCGGGCGTCACCAATGTGGACTTCCGCTATGTGATGTGCTACTCGACCAGTGCTGTCAACAGGCAGGCCATCCGCTGCGATGCGGTTATAGATCCCGAAGCGCCTGTTGTTTTTTATTGCGACCTGGAGACGACCGACCCTGGTGGTGGGCCGAGCGACGGGCAATGGGTGGCCTGTGGGAATCTTCATTGGCTGGACCTGGGGGCCTATTTGGACTGGTGCGGTCTACGGCCCATGACCGAGTTGGAATTCGTGAAGGCGGCCCGTGGCCCCGTTGCGCCCGTGCCTGTGGAATACGTGTGGGGCAGCACGATCATCGCTTCATCCAATTCGATCATCAATGGTGGTCAGAGCGATGAACAGAGCGCTGTACCATCGGCCAATGCGGTGTACAATCCATCATCTCCCAATGGCCCATGGCGGACCGGGATCTTCGCCACCGCCAACACTGTCACGCGAGAGCAGGCTGGCGCAGGCTACTACGGTGCGCTGGACCTTGGTGGCAACCTCGGCGAGCAGGCCGTCACCATCGGCTTTCCCTCGGGCAGGGCCTTCGACGGCTCCGTGGGCGATGGGGAACTCGACAGCCTGGGTTATGCGAACCAGCCCACGTGGCCGGGCAACGACTATTTCAACGGCATCGGCGTATTGGGCGGGCACTGGGCCACCGGCAACAGTTTTCTCCGGACCTCGGACCGCCATACCGCGTCACACGTTACGTACACTTCGCGACCGGCCGTGAACGGTGGCCGCGGGGTGCGTGATGCGCCGTAACGCATGAGGGCAGGGTAGTATATCAACATGGCAAAGCCGATCGACATATTCGCGCTCTTTCGCCACACGGTCCGGTTGCTGGCCATGACCGTGTTATATGCGCTGTTGCCTGCACTCGCTCATGGCCAATATGCCGGTGGTGAGGGCAAGGGCTTTGCCATGGAGGGCTGTCAGCCTTCTGATTGCGAAGGCGAACCCGGCGGCCCGATCATGCCCGGCGTACCGTGCGATGATGGCAACGTCTTCACGATCAACGATGTGGTGAGCGCTTCTTGCGCCTGCCAAGGTGAGCAGGACAGCGACGGCGATGGCACGCCCGACAGCAGCGATCCATGCCCAAGCCTGCCCGATCTGGTCAATGGGGATCCTTGCGATGACAACAATTGCTTGACGACCGGGGACGTGGTCACGGGCTGCGAGTGCGTGGGCAGCGGTGGCGGCGAGGTCGGGACCATCTTCGGCAACAACCTGCTGGCCGATGGGCTCACCTACTGGTTCACCACCACGAACATCACTGGAGCGGCCTACACGTGGTCGATCCTTCCCAACGGCGTCGGCTGGCAAGTGGATGCCCAGGGCGCGGTGGTGTCCGTGATCGCACCATCCGTCGATGACCAGGTGCAGCTATGCGTATCGGCGATGTTGGATGAAGTGTGCGTGCTGCAAGCCTGCACGGCGCTGTACGTGATGGACGTTGGGCTCGTTGATCTCGCAGATGGAGCCGATGGTCCTTCCATCCGGCCTAACCCTAATGACGGGCGGTTCGAGCTGCTGAAGGGCGTGCTGGACATGGGTCCGATGGACTATGACGTGGAGGACGCGACGGGCCGTTCGCAACGGGTGACCGGAGTCATCACGGGAGCACGAGGCATCATCGACATGGGCGCCGCCGCACCGGGCGTATATCTGCTGAGGCTCCGGTACGCGGGCGGCTTACGCGTTTTGCGCGTGGTGGTGGAGAGGTAGTTTGTCCGGATCGTCCTCAGAACGGGCTCCTGGCGCGGGTATCATTCCGGAACATCACGCCCACGGCGAAGGAGATCGCGCCCAGTTTGGGGCCGCCGGAGGGGAGCAGGGGATCCTCCTTGGGGGTGCCGTCCGCATTCAGATCGGCCGCGTTCACGTAGCGGCCGACGCCACCGAGGACCATGGGTTCGTACGCGACGTTGGCGGAGATGCGCATGCGGCCCGGCCCGTTGGTCTCGTAGCAGAGGCCTGCCGAGGCATGGGCGTTCAGGAAGCTGACATCGATGTACTCCTGCGGGGTGTAGCTCTCGGCGAGCGCACCGGTCATCACGTCCGCAAGCACGCCCGCCTGCAGCCCGAAGCGGCCGATGGCCGTGCGATCGGTGAAGAGCCTGTACAGCAGGGGTACCTGGAGGTAATTCACCTCGATCCGCTTGACCGCCTCATCTCCGGCGGTGGAGCATTTGAACGAGGCCCAGCGCAAGCCCGTAGCGAAGCGCTGGTTGCCCTTCGCCCCCATGCGCTCCACCTCGATCCCGACGCGCGGGCCGATACCGTTCTTCGTGAAGCGGTCCGTCAGGTCGTTCCGGCCGCTCGTCCGCGTCATGAGGAGGCCGACGGAGACGCCCAAGGACCAGATGCCCGGTGCCTTGACCGTGTTCGCGTCAGGCCCACCCACTGGTACGGCCCCGTTGTTCGCGAAGCCCTCGGGCATGGGGAACTCCTGTTTCTCCTGGCCCTTCACGTTCCCGCGTTTGTCCTGGATGGTGGCGGTAAGGCTCACCTTGCCGCCGCCGGTGCGGAGCAGGCCGCCACCGATGGCCGCACCGCCCCGGGCCGGAGCCGTACCACGCGATACCGTAAAATGGGAAGCCATGCGCGCCATGCGACCGGCCACCTCGCTGGCCAGGTGCGCGCCCAAGCCGCTCGGCGCGCCGCCTACTTCGGTGAAATCGGACACGACCACCGAGGAGAAGCCGCCGCGTTCAACCTGGCGCACCAGCCGCGCGCTCAGGGTATCCAGCGCGCGTTCGCGGTCGTTGGTGTTCTTCGCTTCCAGCGCGCGTTGTGCCTTCCTGCTCTGGATGATGTGGTCCAAACGGCCCACGGGCGCCAGTTTCGCGGCCTGTTGGTAAAGGAGCATGGCACCTTCGGGGTCGTCGTTCAGCAACGCGTCCCCTTTGTCGATCGCCGCCTCGTAGTCCTTTGTGCGTTCTTCCAACGATCGGGCGGCCTCCGCGGCCACTTGTTTCGCCGCGTCCTCGTACTCCTTCAAGATGGCCTCCGTCCGGCTCTGGCTCCTCGCGCGCTCGGCCTCCAGTTCCTGCCGGTAGCTTTTGAAAGGTCGGGCTGGGTCGGACCAACTGTCCGTGGCGATCCGCACATCCCAGTCCTTGACACCCTTGCGCATGGCCCTGAAGACGACTACGCGCTGGTGCGGCGCATAGGTCTCGCCCGGAGTGTCGTGGGTGCCGAGCCAGGTCACGTCATAGAGCAAGCTGGTCACAACGGTCCCGTCCGGCGTGGCATGGGGTTCGCCGTAATCGGCGAGGTTCATCGCGACCGGGTCACGCGTGTTACCATGGAACTGGGTGAAGAAATCATTCAGATACACCGGTGCGGCGAGATCGGGTATCGTGGCACCGGGCCGGATGGCGGGGTTGATATTGTCCTCGATGATGGCCGTGCTGTCCGTGAAGAGGCGGTCATCCCCCTGGGTGACGGCGGCGACCATGAGCCTCACCTCCTCCACGTCGCTAGCGCTGCTGGCGTCGTACCGGCTGAACAAATTGAGGATGTTGGCGTAGCTGTGCACCAACTGCTCCGCGGCCGTGTTGATCAGGGCTTTGTCCCGGGTGGTCAGGCTGTCGGCCCTGCCCACACCCGCCTGCGCCTGTACGGGGGCTGGCCGCAGCACTGTGCAGGTGAAGAACAATGGCAGGAGGGTCGCCCTGAGGCTCGGGCACGTTCTGAAGGGCAGGATCGGTCGGGCGTGCATGGCTCGGCGGGACGGCTGCGTATGGCGGGCACAAGGTAGCGGCCCGGTCGATATCCAGCGAGCATCGGCATCCCGCCGGGATCATGCCCCAGTGATCTTGAGGTGGATGATGCACGTTCGGGGATTATCTCTTTCTTTGTGCGTAGCGCCGTGTACGCCCAAGATCATGAATTCCCGGAACCCTGGTCCGCTGGTCCTGATCGTGGCGGTGTTGTCCTTTAGCGCGTGCAAGAAAGAGTTCATCACCGTCAGGGAGGGTGAATGGGAGGGCGTGGCGCCTTCGGAGACCTTCTCGGACAGCCTCGCAGCCCCATTTGCCATTGATGACTGCACGAGCCAGGAGGTGATGGGCCTGTCTCTGGATCCGGGCACGTTGCATCCGGGCGACCTGATCCGGGCGGTGCTCAACGTGGGACTATCGCAGGTGTCCGATCCACCTTCATCCCTCTGTAATGGGCTGGAGGTAACCACGGGCGCTGTTTTCGATAGTGGAACGCAGACGGAGTTCGATGACCAAGGAGAAGAAGACTGGACAGCCGGGTATTGGGAAGACCAGTTCACCCGTACGCTGGAGTACAGGGTCACCAGCATAGGGGCATCGCCGGTCGTGCGCCCGTGGGTGAAGGTCTGTCTTGCCAATGGGGCCGTGTGCCCCGGGGTGCAATGCACCGTTACCAATGCCTCGCTCACCCTCGTGGTGGTACACGATCACCAGTAGACCGAGCTGGATCCACGTACAGAACGCATTGAACGGATATGCAACGCTTAACCTGCCTCCTCCTGGTGTTGTTTCTGGCCGCCGCTACGCGGGCGCAGCAGGCCTTGGATGCCCGACAAGCCGCTGCGAATACGGAGAAGGGTGCCCTCCCCTCGGGTTTCAACGGCAAAGCCGTCACGCGCGGTTTTGAGGAGAACAAGGGACAGGTGCGCACTACCAAGGGGGAATCAGCGCCCAATGTGCGGTATCGCTTGGTGGATGGCAACACGAAGATCTTCCTCCTGGAGCGCGGCATCGCCTACCAGTTCGAGCGGTCCCATTGGCCAGAGGGGTTCATTGAACTTCGCGACAAGGCCTCCCGCACCCTCATGGACGAAGAGCGTTACGAGGAGCTTCGTCGTGAGGTGCGCAGTGAGATCTGCCGGATGGACATGCAACTCGAGGGCGCGGATCCGCACGCAGCGGTCACCACGGAGGGGCGCAGCCGCGATCATAGCAACTACTTCGTGAGCCACGGCCCGGGGGGCATGGTGCCCGTTTCGGAGGTGCGCTCATTCACCACGGTGACCTACCACGATGTGTACCCCGGTATCGACTGGGTCATCAGCGTGAAGCGCGAGGGCATTGAGTATGATTTCACCGTGCATCCAGGCGCCGACCCCTCGCTCATCCGCATGCGCTATTCGCACCATGAGGAGCTTTGGTTGGATGCCCAAGGGAACCTCGTCCACGGCAACCGGCTTGGCCGGTTTACTGAGCGCAGGCCGGTGAGCTGGCAGGGAGACGGGCTCATCGCTACCCGGTTCCGCTTGGAAGGTGATGTGTTGGCTTTTGACCTGGATGCATACGACCCGGACAGGGAACTGCGGATCGATCCGCCGAGGATCTGGGGTACGTACTACGGCGGGGACCAGAATGATGATTTTGCTTTTGCCATGAGCACCCTCGGGAATGACGTTTTCGTTGCCGGGCAAATGAAATCAAGCGGTCTTTCAACTGTCGGCAATTCAGTTGTCATCGGCGGGCTTGATGCGATGATCGTGAAGTTCGACAGGTACGGAGAGCGGCTGTGGGCCACCTATTATGGCGGAGATGGATTGGACGATTTCGCTTCGTGCGCGGCACAAGGCAGCAGTGTTTATGCGACCGGGAATACGACTTCCTCGGATCTCCAAGTGACCTTCGGCGCGGAGCAATTGGATTACAACGATGGAGGGCGGGATGCGATGCTTGTGAAGTTCAACGCCGCCAATGGTGATTTCATTTGGGGTACCTATTTCGGTGGGGCCGGGATTGACCGTGGTCGTGCGTGTGCTGTTGGTGCTGATAGCAGTCTTTATTTGGCGGGGACCACGTATTCAACCTCGGCTATGGCCGGAGCCGAATCGGGCTTTCTGATGCACCAGGCAGGCTATGCGGGAACGGACGATGCGAGCTTGGGTGGCGATGGCTACTTGGCCCGCTTCAATCCGGATAACGGTAACAGGCTCTGGGGAACATACTTCGGCGGAGTGAAGGCCGACCAGGTGTTCGGATGTGCTGTGGCACCCGATGGCCGTGTGTACATCGCTGGAGGAACATCCTCTGTATCCGGTATCGAGGAGAATGGTTATGATGGAACGGTCGGAGGCTATGACGCATACCTTGCGAAATTCGATCCGGACGGTGGTTTCGTCTGGGGAACTTATTATGGTGGATCCGGTGGGGATCAGGGAAATGCATGCGGTATTGCTCCTGATGGATATGTGTACATGGTCGGACAGACCTTCTCCCAGGATGGCATCACGTCGAGTGGGGTCCAGACCTCATCAGGGGGGGACGCGGATGTGTTCATCGTCAAGTTCGATCCTGCTGGCGGTCCCGCTTCGCGGGTCTGGGGCAGACGCTTTGGAGGTGCCTCAGCCGAGGATACGAAAGGGTGTGCGGTCGATGCGGACGGTCACATCCATTTGTCCGGTACCACAACATCGTCCGATAGCGAGAACATCGTCATCATGCCCGGGGCGCATCAACCAGGGTTCGGCGGTGGGAATGGTATCGCTGATGCGTTCTTGGCTGAATTCGATGGGGATGGAACACAGGTGGCGGGTACTTATTATGGTGGAAGCGCGACTGATGAGGGCAGGGGGTGTGGTGTGAACGCGATGGGTGATCTTTTTCTCGTTGGATTTACCTACACCAGCAATGCTGGTTCCCCTGGTGCGATCGCGGACGGCAATGCTTTTCAGGACGAAATGGAAGTGGGAGCGGACTGGTACGTCGCGATGTTCAGCGACAATGTGGATTGCGCAGGCGTTCCAGGAGGACCAGGACTTCCTGGCGCTGCGTGTGACGATGGTGATGACTGCACGGTGTTCGACCTGTTCGAGCCCGATTGTCAATGCATCGGTACGGAACTGGTCGCAGGATCCCTTGTGGGCCAGCAGCAGCTCTGCGTAGGTGATGTGACCCAGTATTCCCCGAGCGGGAATAATGCGCAAGGCGTTTGGAGCAGCTCGGATGAGGATGTGGCTACGGTCATCGATGGCTCGGTCACGGCGGTGGGGCCGGGCAACGCGGTGATCTATTTTACGGTATGTCCAGGCACCTTTGCTCAGCGCGGGGTCACGGTGACCGCGCCGCCCGATGCGGGTACGGATGGCGCGTTGGTGGTCTGCGCTTCGGGTTCGGCGGAGAGCATGTTCGCGCAGTTGGGCGGTTCCCCGGATACGGGTGGATCGTGGAGTGGGCCGAGTACCGTGACCGGTGGCATGTACGTTCCAGGTACAATGGATCCGGGTACCTATTTCTATACCGTGAATGCCATCATCCCTTGTGAAGGCAGCGATGCCGCCGAGGTTGTCGTGACCGAAAGCACCACCACCACGTGGTATGCGGATACCGACGGTGATTCCTTCGGTGACCTCAATTCGGACCTTGTGGCCTGCGACCCGCCACAGGGCTATGTGCTCAACGCTACCGATTGCGACGATACGGATGGAACGGTATGGCTGGACGATCTCCTGTATATCGATGCGGACGGGGATGGCTACGATGCTGATATCGTCTCCCTTTGCTACGGCGCTTCCATTCCGGATGGGTATGCCGCCACGACGAGTGGCCCGGATTGTAACGATAGCGATCTGAGCGTATGGCAGGAACAGAACCTCTACCTCGATGAGGACGGCGATGGCTATGATGCGGGCAGTGAGGTCGTATGCTATGGTGCTTCAATTCCTGGTGGATATGTTCCTGCGACGAACGGCACCGATTGCGACGATGCTGACGATCAGGTTACAGGTGTGGGAACACCATGCGACGATGAAGACCCCGCCACGTGCAATGATGTGATCGGGTCGAATTGCCAATGCGCTGGCTCAGACCTGGTGCAATTCGGCGGTGTCAGCGGGGACAATACGATCAATGAAGGGGCTGCGGCCTATTACATGTACGTGCCACCGATCGCCGGCGCGACCTATGTGTGGTCATCGGATCCGGCGGTCGATTTTGAAAGTGGCCAGAACTCCGCAGTCGTAGGGATCAGCGTGCCCCCTGGCGTCTGGGGTAACGTGGTGCAGCTTTGTTGCTCCGTCAATGTGGCGGATTGTGGCCAGGACACCACCCTCTGCATGAACCTGTTCGTGAGCGACGTTGTCGGCCTGCCGGACGCTGCCAGTGCCGGTGGCGCCTGGTTCACCCTCCTCCCCAACCCCGGCGATGGCCTTTTCCAACTGGTGCCCGTCGATGGGGGGGGCATCACCGGCCCGCTCAGCTATACTGTGGAGGATGCCACCGGCCGCGTGGTGGTCCCGCAGGGTCGCATCGCTGCGAGCACCTCCGTGCTCATGGACATGCGCCCCGCCCTGCCCGGGGTTTATCTGCTGCGGCTGGTAGGCGAGGATGGCATGCAGGTTCTTCGCGCCGTGGTAAGGTAGGAGGCGGCCGATGTCCTGCGATCCCTTTTCTTTGTGAGAACAATGGCTCCACGATCATTCGATAATACCCTTCGGCCATGAAGTTTCTCCGTAACCACTGCAGCATCCTTGTGGTCGTGGCGTTGCTCAGCTCATGTGACGAGGTGCGCGAGGAGGAGATCATCGCGCCAGACGCCCCGGCCGTGGCCATCGACACCGTGAGCGTCGCCCTTGATCCGTCGAACGTGGTAGCGCTGAACGGCGATTGGCATCCGGTCACGGTGGAGCGCGCATTGGATCTGCACGCCGGGGACAGGATGATCGCCGTGCTGGAGGTGGGTCTGGGCCCCAACTACTGTGACGAGAGCCTGCAGGTGGGCACGCGAACGGTCCTTGCGGACCCGGCAAGTTCACCCGATCAGCAAACAGGGGGCATCCTGCCTGACACCATTTGTGGAATGGGGAGTTGGCCCCCAGGCCAGTATGACCGCCAGTTCACGTGTACCGAGGAGTTCGAAGTGGACGCGTCAACGGCAGGTACCAGGGTCGTCCGGGCATGGGTGATGGTCACGGAGTGTGATACCCTGTCCCAGTGCTATTTCAACAACCGGTCCCTCAGCCTGATCATCGTGCATGAGCACCCGTAGCGGAGGGCTCAGAGGGAATTGTCGTCGTGCCTGCTGGTGGGAGAAAGAAGGAAGGTGGCGCCCACGGCGAAAGAGAACGCGCTGAAGCGGGGGCCGTCCGTTGAGGGGGTGAGCGGTTCCTTGTCCGCATCGCCGAGGCCGAAGAGCATGGGGTCGTACGAGGCGTTGGCCACTATGCGCAGGACCTTGCCCACGGCCTTTTCATAGCACAGGCCTGCCGAGCCGTGCAGATTGAAGGGGCTCACTTCGACGTACAGGTTGGGCGTGTAGCTCTCCGTGCGCCCGAAGAAATAGTACCCGCCGATAGCACCGAGTTGCAGCCCGAAGCGGCCCGCGGCTGTGCGGTTGGTAAAGAGCCGGTACAGCAAGGGCAACTGCAGGTAGTTCACGGTGATCTTGCGGGCCAGCAGCCCATCATCGCCGGTGGAGGAAGCGTATCGTGCGAGGCGGAGGCCCGTGGCGAAGCGGGAATTGCCCTTGGGGCTCATCCGTTCCAGTTCCAGCCCGATGCGGAAGCCGGTGCCCCCCTGCGTGAAGCGCTCCGTGAGGGAGTCGGTGCCCATAAGGCGGGCGAGGTTGACGCCGCCGGTGATGCCGATGGCGGTGTGGCCCCTCGTCATGGTCGGCTTGGCGGTGGTTGGGCCCGGCTGCGTACCTGCGGGTGCGGGTTCCTGGGCCATGGGCGCGCCACGCTCCTGTGGCAGCAGGGGCAGCACCTGGCCCGGACTGCCGCCGGCCACGGACTGCTTCCGGATGTCCAGGATCCGGGTAGCCAGTTCCACGCGATCCTCACCGATACGGACCAATTTGCCGGTGATCACCGCTTGGGCCCCGATGGTCTTGCCCACGGCTATCTGGTCCTTTTCATCAATGGCGCCCATGCCCCGTCGTTGTTCCAGGTTGCGGTCCACCATGCTCTGGTCCGCCAGATCGAATGAGGCGGCGGCCTGCGACAAGTGGATGGCCAGCTTTTCGGCCAGGCTCTTGCCCAAAGCGCTTGGCCGCCCGTCCTCTTCGGTGAATCCCGGCAGCGCCACGGAGCGGTATTTCCGGGCATCGAGCTGCCGGGCGAGGTCCAGGGCCATGTCCTTCAGTTTCTGGTCCTGCTGGATGCGGGCCCGGTCATCCAGTGCCCGCCGAGCCCTGCTCTGCCCGATAACATGGTCCCAACGCCCCGCAGGAGCGAGTTCTCCCGCCTTGCCGTACCAGAACACGGCGCCCTCGGGGTCGTCGTTCAGCTTCTGGTCCCCCAAGGCGATGTAATTGTCGTACGCGGTGGTGCGCTGCTCCCGAATATGCCGGGCTTCCTCCAGGGCCTGCGCTTCGGCGGCCCGGTACTCTTGTAACAAGGTGGTTTTTTGGCCCTTGGAGCGGGCCTGCTCGGCCAGCAGTTCCTTCTCGAAGCTCCTGAAGGGTGTGATGGCCGGGCTGTACCAACTGTCCGAGACGATATGCGCGGTCCAATCCGAGCCCTTGTGTTCGGCTTGGAATACGATGAGGCGCTGGTGGGGGGTATAGCGCGCGCCGGTGGTCCGATGCGTGCCGTGCCAATGCACGTTGTACAGCAAACTGGTCACCACAGTGTTGCCTTGTACTGCATGGGGCTCACCATAGTCGGCCCGTTCCATCGTTATCGGTGCCGATCCTTCCTCTTTTTCTCCGTGGGCGTCCCGATGGAAAAAGGTGAAGAAGTCGTTGAGGTATACCGGCGCGGCGAGATCAGGTACGTCCATGCCGGCCTTCATCGCGGGATTGATGTTGTCCTCGATCAGCGCTGTACTGTCCATGAAGATACGGTCGTCCCCTGCGGTGAGCGCCGCGATGTATTGCTGCACGTCAGCCATATCGCCCGCGCTGGCGGCATCGTACCGGCTGAACGTGTTGAGGATGTTGGCATAGCTGCCTGCCTGCAACTCGGCGGCGATGTTGATCAGCACCTTGTCCCGGATGGTGAGGCTGTCCCCTTGGGCACTTAGGGCCCCATGAGCGAGCATGCCAAAGAGCGCGAGGGCCACTCCGATGACGCGGAGGAAGGCGGGTCGTGGCCCGTTCAGGGTGGTCGGTCCGCAGGTCATGGTCCTTCAGGGGATCAAGCGCGAGCGAATGTAGGATTTCAACAACGATCCGGCTATGCCTACTTTCCGCACCTCCAAGAACGCTCCCCATGCTCCGCTCCTCCTGTACTGTACTGCTGGCGCTGGCCACCGCAATGTGTTCCGCCCAGTGCATCACCTCTTTTCCGTCCACCCAGAACTTTACCGGTGGCACAGTGGGTACGCCCGGTACACTGCCCCCCAACTGGTCCAACCTGGGAGGTGACGATCTGGACTGGAACGTGGACAACAATGGCACGAACGGCGGCAACATGGCCATCCATACCGGCCCCATCGGCGACCACACCAGCAATAACACCGGCGGGAATTACATGTATGTGGAGGCGGGGGCTTCCGGGGCCGCACCGGGCAAGACCGCCAGCCTGCAGAGCGCGTGCTGGAACATCGCCGGGCTCACTTCGCCGTATCTCGTCTTCTGGTACCACATGCGCGGTACGCAGATGGGCTCGCTGACCGTGGATGTGAACGCCAACGGCAGCGTAACGAGCAATGTATGGACGCGCAGCGGCGACCAGGGCCTGAAGTGGCGTCAGGGCTGGGTGAACCTCTCGGCCTGGGCCGGACAGACGAACCTGCGCGTGCACTTCAGGGCCGTCACCGGGAGCGGCGCGTTGAGCGACATCGCGATCGATGACGTGCAGGTCCGCAGTTTGACACCCGTGCCGGGCTGCCCCGACCAGCTCGCCAGCAACTACAACAGCAGCAGCAACCTCAATGATGGCTCGTGCCAATACCAGTGCCCCCAAGGCCAGCAGCGCGTCACCATCGACATCGTGAACGACAATTTCGCCAGCGAGACGAGTTGGACGCTCAAGAACTCCGTAACGGGAGTCACATTGGCCAGCGGTACCGCGTCCGGCACCTCGGTCTGTGTGCCTGCGAACACCTGCCTGGTGTTCCGCATCAACGACTCGGTAGGCGACGGCATCTGGCACAGCAGCTATGGCTACGGCCAGTACTGGGTGTACCTCGATGGCGTGCTGGTGAAGCAGGGAGGCCAATTCGCTTCCTTCGATGAGACCAGCTTCAATTGCGGACCGGGCCAGAGTTGCGCGACCGCAGCGACGGCGCAGACGGGCATCACCTATACGGCACCCTTCGTAGAGTATTGGTATGATTGGATCCCGGCACAAACCGGTTCTTATACCATCACCAGCTGTGGGCTCAATTCCTGCGACACCAAGATCTGGCTCTACGACTTCGCCTGTGGCTCCATCAACCTGAGCAGCGGACTGGAGGGCTCCACTTTCGCGGATGACGACCTTGGCGGTTGCGGCCAGCAGGCCGTCATCACGGCCAACATGCCCGCGGGCCAGCTCTACCACATCCGCCTCGGCACCAACGGCGGCAGTTGCTCCTCGGTGGCCTTCCGCATCGATTTCAACGGCGCGGCGGTGGGTTGCATGGACCAGAACGCGTGCAATTTCGATCCGCTGGCCACGGTAGCATGCTCCGGCTGTTGCCTGCCCATGGGCGACCCGTCCTGTCCGGAGGGACCGGACCTCACGATCAACCAGAACGCGCTGGCCAACTCGCTCTCCATCACCACCGTGAACATTTCCACCAGCGACGTATGCGCCGTGGAGGAGGGCTGCGTGAAGGGCTTCGGCACGCGTAACGTGATCCGTTTCAATACCCGAATCGACAATATCGGGGAGCTGGACTACTACATCGGCAGCCCCAGCGCACAGCCCGGCATGTTCGACACGCAGAACTGTCACGGCCATGCGCACTACTCCGGCTACGCGGACTATCTGCTTTTCGGGCAGGACGGCCAATCCATGCCCGTGGGCTTCAAGAACGGCTACTGCGTGATCGACGTGGGCTGCTTCGGGGGTACCTCGCACTACGGCTGCAGCAACATGGGCATCAGCGCCCAATGCTACGACCAGTACGGCAGCGGCACCACCTGCAATTGGATCGATATCACCGATGTGCCCGCAGGCCTCTACACGTTGGTGCTGCGCACCAACTGGGCGCGCCGTCCCGATGCGTTGGGCCGCCATGAGACCAACTATGCCAACAACTACGGCGCGGTCTGCATCAATATTACCGGAAATCCAGGAGAGACGCGGGGCTTCAATGTGGCCACGGGCTGCACTCCCGTGGTGGATTGCCTGAACCAACCGTACGGCAGCGCGTTGCCTGATTGTACGGGTGCCTGCAATGGCACGGTGAAGACCGGCGACCTGAATGACAACGGCCTGCAGGAAGCGGCTGACGCGCAGTTGTACGTGAACCTGATCGCCAGCGGCGATGCGGACGTCACGCCTTGCACGGACCTCAACGGTGACGGGACCATCACCGTGACGGACGCCGCCCTGATGGTCAACTGCCACAACCGCCAGGCCACCCACGATCAACAGGCCCACTTGGTGCATTACCACCCCTGGTGCGATTTCCCGCGCGGCTACCTCAGCGTACCCGATACCGTGGACCTCACCATTGGCGCCTTCGACCCGAACGGCCAGTACGTGGACATCTGGGTGAAGAACGGATCGTGCCGGACGATGGGCTTCGAATTCACGCTGAGCGGTCTTTCCGTGCAGTCCGTCACCAACTTGGATCCTCAAGTGCAGGGAGACATGCTCTGGACCGGCACGCTGGGCGGAACGAAGGTGATCGGTCTGTGCCACAACGACAGCAGCCTGGCCAAGCATACGGGCTTCTCGCCGCTGTGCCGGGTGAACTACTTCGAGCTGACCGGTGCACAGGTCTGCATCGCGTCCATCCAGGACATCGTGAACGACGGTGCGAACAATGTGGTGGCGCGTGTCGTGGACGGCTGCCTGAATACCGGCAACGCCGTGGCGGTCGACATCAGGGCATTGCTCGAAGGACCTTACCAAGGTGCGGGTATGATGGGTGATGCGCTGCGCGCGGCCTCGCTCATCCCGGCCACGGAACCGTACTCGTCCCTCGGTTTCGCGCAGGCGGGCGGGGGAGGGGAGCAGATGGGAGCGGGCGTGCTCGCCGTCACCGGGAACGATGCCATCGTGGACTGGGTGCTGGTGGAGTTGCGCAACCCGCAGAACCCTGCACAGGTGATGGCCACGCGCTGCGGTCTCTTGCAGCGTGACGGTGACATCGTTCCGGTGGACGGTGCGGGCTCGCTGATCCTGCCGGCCGTTCCGGGCGGCTATCACGTGGCGGTACGGCACCGCAACCATTTCGGGGTGATGACGGCCTCCCCGGTGGTGCTCGGTGGCAGCGCCACGGCGATCGACTTCCGGCTGCAGACCACGGCGACCTGGGGAACCAACGCGCGCAAGAATCTCGGTGGAGGCCTGTGGGGGCTGTGGGGCGGCAACACGCGCCGCGACGGTGCCATCAGTCTCTTGAAGTACACGGGCAACGCCAACGACCGCGACCCCATCCTGGTGATCGTCGGCAGCACTACGCCCACCGCCACGGTGGTGGGCTACGCGCCTGAGGACATGAACCTCAACGGTGTGGTCAAATACACCGGCAGCGCCAACGACCGTGATCCCATACTGGTGAACGTGGGCAGCACCGCGCCCAACGGGACGCGGATGGAACAACTGCCGTAGGCCGTCGCTGGACTTCAGCCCGCAGTGCACATAGTTTCGCGCCGCCCCATACTGAGTATCATGCGTTTCATCCCGTCGCCGATCCTGGTGGCTGCCTTGTTCAGTGCTGTCGCCAGCCCGGTCATCGCCCAAGTGTCCTTCGGAGGCACGCCAGTAACGGTGCTCTCCCCGGGTAAACTCGACCATATCCCGTGGGTGGAGATGCCCGCTGTGGATCCCGTGCCCCTGCTTGCGGAGGACGCCCAACGTTTGGCGGCCGGCGAGAAGAAGCTGCGGTTCGGCGTTACCCACATGACCGATATCGGAGCATTGGACGCCGGTGCATGGCAGGACATGCCCGATGGCCGCCGTGTCTGGCGGGTGGGACTCCATTGCCCGGAGGCATACAGTGTGAGCTTCGTGTTCGATGACTACCGCATCGCCGAGGGCGGCCAGGTGTTCGTGATCGGATCGGACGGCGCGTTCCTGGGAGCCTTTACACAGGAGAGTGCTGGTGGTGTCACCTCTATGGCCGTGATGCCGTTGGAAGGGGATCGTGTTACCGTGGAGTACATCGTGCCAGCGGGCCTGAGCCCGGGTTCCCTGCACATCGGGCGCGTGACGCACGGCTACAAGCCGCTGAACGGCGCGGATCGCGAGTTCGGGGACAGCGGTAGCTGCAACAACAACGTCGTATGCCCCGAGTGGAACGCGTGGGACACCGAGATCCGCTCCGTGGCGAAGATCATCAACGGTGGTGATTGGTGCACGGGTCAGCTGATCAACGACTGTTCCGGCTCGGGCACGCCGTATTTCCTCACGGCCAACCATTGCGTGAGCGGCGAGAACCCCGGCAACTGGGTCTTTCTTTTCAACTACGAGAGCCCTAGCTGCACGCCCAACGCAAACGGCCCCACCGCGCAAACGGTGAGCGGTGCCACCTTGATGTACAGTAGTGGGTCCAGTGACGTTGCGCTGTTGCAGTTGAACAGTGCGCCACCTGCCGGGTACAACGTGTTCTACACCGGTTGGGACCGTAGCGGTACGGCGCCTTCCAACAGCACTTGCATCCACCACCCTGCGGGTGATGTGAAGAAGATCACGTTCGACGATGACGCGGCCTCCACGGCCACCTACGGCAATGCCACGTGCTGGCGGATCGCCAACTGGGAGGACGGTACCACCGAGGGCGGCAGCAGCGGCAGCGGCCTGTGGAACCAGGACCATCGGCTCATCGGGCAGTTGTATGGCGGCCAAGCCAGTTGCAGCAACAACGTGAACGACTATTACGGCAAGTTCAGCGTGAGTGCGCCCAACCTGACCACGTGGCTGGGCTCGTGCGGCAACACCGTGAACGGCCGCGACCCGAACCTGTCCAACTATGCGCTGGACGCCCAATTGTACGGCATCACCGGGTTCACCGGCAGCAGTTGCACAGGCACCCGGACGCCCGTGATCACGGTGCGTAATGCGGGCACAAGCACGCTCACGTCCTTCCAGATCACCTGGACCGTGAACGGAGGCGGTGGCGGCAACCAGAACTGGAGCGGCAGTCTGGCCAGCGGCGCAACGGTGAATATCAACCTGCCGCAGGTCACTTTGTCCCCGGGCACCAGCGTCCTCGGCGTATCCGTGGGCGTTCCCAACGGGGGCGCCGATCAGAACACGGCGAACAATGCGGCCACGTCGAGCACCACCTTTGGGACAACCCCGGTGACCTTGCAGCTGAATCTGGACCGGTACGGCGCCGAGACCACCTGGCGCATCCTGCAGGGCGCCAACGTGATGGCCAGTGGCGGACCGTACACCACACAGGCCAACAACGGCGTCTATCCGCAGTCGCCCATCAACCTGTGCCTGCCGGACGGCTGTTATGAGCTGCAGGTGCTTGACAGCTATGGCGACGGTATCTGTTGCAGCTACGGCAGTGGTAATTATACCCTCACGGGCCCGGGCGGCACGTTGGTCAGCGGCAACGGGCAATTCACCGCGCAGGTCGCGCATCCCTTCTGCATCACCGGCAACGTGAAGGTGGCGGTGAAGGCCCTGCTCGAAGGCCCCTTTGACAGCGGTACAGGCATGATGCGCGATGATCTGCGCACCGCGGGGATCATACCTGCCACCGAACCGTACACCGCACTGGGCTACGCGCATGTGAACGGAGGTGGCGGAGAGACCGTGGCCCCGGCGGTGCTGACCGTTACGGGGAGCAATGCCATCGTGGATTGGGTGGTGGTGGAACTGCGTACGCCCTCGGCGCCCTACACGGTGGTGGCCACGAAGAGCGCCCTGCTCCAGCGTGATGGCGATGTGACAGGCACCGACGGCGTGTCCGCGGTCGAGTTCGCCCAAGGGACGGGCAACTACCAAGTAGCTCTGCGGCACAGGAACCACCTCGGTGTGATGACGGCGACGGCCGTTGCGCTGTCGGGGACCGCCTCCACGGTGGACTTCCGTAGCGTGGCCACGGGCACTTGGGGCGCGAACGCCACGAAAACAGCGGGTTCGTCGAAGCTGCTCTGGGCGGGCAATGCCAGGCTGGATGGCCAGGTGAAGTACACCGGAAGCAACAATGACCGCGACCCTGTCCTGGTGAAGGTGGGCAACACCACACCGAACGGCTCGGTGAGCGGCTATTTCCCCGAGGACGTGAACCTGAACGGCACGGTGAAGTATACCGGAACCGGGAACGACCGCGACCCCATCCTTGTGAACGTGGGCAACACCACGCCGAACGCCGTGCGTGCCGAGCAGTTGCCGTAGCGGCGTCGGGCCCCGTGCCGGGCGTGTTCGTCGGATCCTGGCCGCCCGGATCGCCTCCGGTGTTATCCTTGGCGCATAAGCCCCGAAGTCATGGTACTCTGTCGCACCCTCGCGTTCCTCCCCCTCCTCGCTTCCGTACCGGCCCTCGCCCAATGCGGTGCCGGTGAGGTGGAGGTGAACATCATCGTGCATACCGATACCTACGGGTACGAGACGTACTGGCAGCTCGTGCCCGGCGGCAACGCCTGCGGGAACGGTACCATTTTCGCGGGCGGCAACCCCACGATGGGCTGCGCGAGTGGCGGAGCGCAGGCGCAGGTGCAGCAGGGCTACGGCAACAACCTGCAGATCACCGAGGGGCCGTGGTGCCTCACGGAAGGCGCTAACTACACGATCCACAGTATTGACGACTGGGGCGACGGCATGGCGGGCTTCGAGGTCATCGTGGACGGTGTGAGTTCCGAATTCTTCGAGCAATCCTTCGGGGCGGTCAACGTGTACACGTTCACGGCACTGCAACCTGTGGGGCTCGATCTGAAGATCGCCTCGCTCACCACTTCGCTCTTCGCCAATGCCGACGGTCCCATCACGGTGAACGGGACGCTGAAGAACACGGGCGCGACCACCGTGACCGAGGCGGAACTGACGTGGTCCATCGACGGCGGAACGCCTGTGATGGCGGTGCTGAACGGCCTGTCGATCATGCCCCAGGCCACCCAGGAGTTCACCCACCCCGTTGCCTGGGAGCCGGCCGCCGCGGCCGGGCACACGCTCACGGTGCGCGTCGGGTCGGTGAACGGACAGACGGACGGGAATCCGGCGAACGATGAATTATCCTCTTATCACGTGATCAGTCCAGCGATACCGGACCTGACGCAGCAATACCTCGATGCTGACCCGCTGTTCACCACGGTGGCCACCAGCGACCAGGACCTGCTCGTTCCGCGCGACCTGGACTTCCATCCGGAGGCGTCGAGGAACCAGCTCTGGGTCATCAACAAGGAAACGGAAGCGAGTGGCGGGGCCACCGTCACCTTCTATCATGCCGGCGAACCGGACATGACGCACCAGTGGCGCCATGACCCGAATGCCTGGCACTTCATGAGCCTGCCCACCGGTATCGCCATGGGCGATAACGGCAACTTCGCCACCTGCCCCGGTGTGTTCGATGCCAACCACAACGGGGGCGACCCCTTCACCGGCCCATCCCTCTGGAGCGCGGATACCGCCATCTACGCGCACAACAGCTTCGGTCCCTTGGGAAGCCATCTCGACATGTTGCACGTGAATGCCAACAGTCAGGGGATCGCCCACGAGCGGTGGAACCGCTACTGGGTGGTGGACGGCTTCCGGGGCGACATCGTGATGAACGACTTCCGCACGGACCACGGCCCCGGCAACGACTATCACGGCAATGCGATCATCCGCCGTTACGCGGATATCACCGTCACCAAGGATCCCAATGACCATGTGGTGAGCCACAACGTGTTCGACAAGCGGAACGGGATGCTGTACGTGGTGGACTTTGGCGGGCAGCGCGTGCTGCGCATCAACACTACGACCGGCACGGTGAGCGGTCCCGGCAACTGGGGGCCATGGGAGAACTACGCGGAGTACAGCATGGTGAGCGGCTACGGGCACGAGGTCGTCATCAGTGAGGGCCTCACGGAGCCTGCGGGCATCGACCTCGTCGGCGACCGGCTGATCGTGAGCGACCATGCCAATGGCGACATCATCATCTACGATGTTTCAGGTAGCGGTACGCCCGAACTCGGGCGTATCCACACGGGCGTGCCGGGCATCATGGGCGTCAAGGTGGGTCCCGATGGCCGCATCTGGTACGTGAACGCCAGCACGCACGCGCTGGTACGGCTGGACCCCCAGGAGCCTTCAGCCGTTGGGGAGCAGGAGGAGGCGCGCATGATGCTCTATCCCAACCCGGCAGGCGAGGCCGTTACACTGGAGATGGAGAGCGCACGACCCGGAACGCCCCTCATGGTCCACGACCCCCAAGGCCGCTGTGTGGCCCGTGGCGTGGTCGCGGGGCCGCGTAGCGCCATCGATGTCTCGGCACTGGTGCCCGGTGCGTATTTGTTGCGGGTGGCCGGCGCTGCGGGGATGCGTACCCTCAAATTCACGGTGGCCCGGTGAGGACGGGTGCAGCGATGATGCTGGCGTTGTGCGCCGGCACCGTGATGGGGCAGGCCTGGCAGGTCTTCGACATGGCCACGGCCGGGCTGCCGAGCAACACCGTACGGGCCATTGCCCACGGCCCCGATGGCGACACCTGGGTGGGCACCGATTGGGGCCTCTGCCGCTACAACGGCTCGACATGGCAGGTCTATCAGACCGGAACCAGCAGTTTGCCGGAGAATGATATCCGTGCGCTCGCCTTCGACCAGCAGGGCCGCCTGTGGATCGGCCTCTTCTCGCAGGGCCTCGTGGTGAAGGACGGCGACACGTGGCAGCAGTTCATGCCCGGCACCAGCCCCATGCCCTCGGACCAGGTGCATAATATCGTGTTCGACGAGCCAGGCAATGCCTGGATCTGCACCACCAACGGCCTGGCCCGCACCGATCTGCAGGAGTGGCGCATCTACAACGACACCGACACCAGCTACGCCGGGCTCATGCTGCCCGGGGTGAACATCAAGGACATCGTGGTGCGCGCCGACGGGCTCGCCTGCATCGGCACCCTCAACGCGGGCTTCGTCTACCTGACCGACAGTTCCGTGCTCGTGTACAACTCCTTCCAGAACCAGCTACCGGACAACACCGCCCTCGGCGTGGCCGTGGACAGCGATGGCGACCGGTGGACGGCCTGCGCCTACGGCGGGCTGGTGCGTTTCTCGGGGCCGTACGACAACGGGCTCTTCTTCCAGTACATCACCGACTTCACCGGCATCCCCTCCAACTCGCTCAGCGACATCACCATCGACGCGGCCGGCCGCAAGATCATCGCTACGCAATTCGCGGGATTGACGATGCTGGATGCGGACAACACCACGTGGACCACCTACCACACCGGCAACTCCGGCCTGCCCGACAACGAGCTGCTCTGCGTGGGCCTGGCACCCGACGGGGCCATCTGGACCGGAACGGCCAACGGCGGCGCGGCGCGCTTCGATCCGGTGGCCGGCGTGGCCGAACGGGCGCCCCTGTCCGCGTCCGTGCAGGCCGTGCCCAACCCCTTCCGGGAGGCGGTGACCGTCCACTGGCCCGGAGCGGCCGGGCCCGGCCGGTGGGCCCTGCGCGATGCCGCCGGGCGCGTACTGGCCGAGGGGCGCACCAGCTTCGTGGGCAGCTTTCCCCTGGATCCGGGCCACCTGCCGCCCGGGGTCTACGCCTTGTCCGTGTATGCCGAGAGCGCCCATGCCTGTATCCGGATCGTACGCCGATAAGGGTGTTGATAACCCCACGCTTGACCTTCGGGCGGGCCGATCCTACATTTGGATCCGTCCCCCCCGTCATTCCTACGTAACCGCTCCATCCATCACATGAAGCATCATTCCGCGTTGCGGGTCCTCGGGATCTGCGCTGTGCTCGTGTCCGCGCCCCTGCTGCATGGGCAATGCACCACCTCCAACGGCACCGGTTGCCAGTGCGCCACGTCCGGCCAGACCAACTGCGACCTGCTGCCCGACATGACCATCAGCTGGTACGCCCTGCAGAACTACTCCGGTGGCCCCAACGAATATGCCCAGAACGACGGCAGCAACCCCGGTCGCCTCCGCGTTACCGGTTCCACGCCCAACATCGGCCATGGCGCCCTCAACGTACGCGGAGTGGACGCGCAGGGCCGGCGGTGGTTCCTGTGCGGTACCGACACCATCTCCATCAACGACCCCAACAGCAGTCAGCAGTTCACCTGCCCGAACCAGCAGCAGACGGCCAAGCAGCTGATCATGCAACGCGTGTATCATAAGAACGGTTCGGCCATGACCTTCTACGAGCGGTTCGCGGGCACCATGACCTATCACCCCACCCACGGCCACAACCACGTGGACGATTGGGCCACTTTCACACTGCGCACACAGACCACCGACCCCGACCCGCGCAATTGGCCCATCGTGGGTGAGGGCGCCAAGGTCGGCTTCTGCCTGATGGACTACTATAGTTGCACCAACAGCAGCGCCAATGGGCATTGCCGGACCGCGCAGCAGTACCAGGGCGGCACCAACCTCAACCAGCAGAACCAATTCCCCAACTACGGGCATGGCGGCGGGGGGTACAACTGCAGCCAGATCAGCCAGGGTATCTCAGTGGGCTACACCGATGTGTACAGCGAATCACTCGATGGCATGTGGATCAATATCCCCCCGGGCACCTGCAACGGCAACTACTGGATCGTGATGGAGGTGGACCCCAACGACAACTTCCTCGAGGAGAATGATGGCAACAACTGGACCGCCATCCCCTTCACCCTTACGCAACAGGTTCCGGGCGGTGGCGATTTCGCCCAGGTGACGACCAATGGCCCCACCTCCTTCTGCGAAGGCGGAAGCGTGCAATTGACGGCCAGTGCTGGCACCGCCCACCAGTGGAGCAACGGTGCCACCACCCAGAGCATCACCGTGAGCACCCCCGGTAACTACTCCTGTACGGTAACGGGCGCCTGTGGCACGGACGCCACGCCGGTGACCACTGTGCAGGTGACCAGCGCGCCGCAGCCCCAGGGAACGGGTGCCACGATCATGGGTTCCGGCTCCGCGCAGATCAACGCTACCGGTGCTGATGTGCATTGGTTCGGTCAGGCGACGGGCGGCAACGAACTTGGTTCAGGGAACACATTCCAGACGCCGGTGATCAATACCACGACGAATTACTGGGCTGAGAACCACACCAACATTCAAGGCCCAACGGGCTATGTCGGCAAGGCGACCAATTCCGGTGATGGTGCGAACAGCAGTGTGGATCAATATCTCAGCTTCGACGCGTTGGCGCCATTCACGCTCAAGAGCGTGAAAGTGTACGCCAGTGGCGCGGGCAACCGCACGTTCCAGGTGCTCAGTAATGGAGGGGGGCTGATCGCCCAGGCAACCGTGAATGTGCCCAATGGTGAGTCGCGCGTCACCTTGGATCTGCCGGTCCCCCAAGGTACCGGCATGCGCCTGTACGTGACCAGCACGTTGCGGAACCTGTACAGGAACAGCAACGGTGTGAGCTATCCGTACACCATCAACGATCTTGTTTCCATCACAGGCTCCAGTGCTGGGGCCAATTATTACTACTACTGCTACGATTGGGAGGTGGAGGGCCAGTCGCTGGCATGCCTCAGCCCGCGCACCCAGGTGACGGCCACGGTCATCAGCGGTGTGCAACTGAACGCGAAAGTGCGTTTGGAGGGACCCTATGACACGGGCAATGGTCTCATGCGCGATGACCTGCGCGTGGCAGGACTCGTCCCGATGCAGGAACCGTATACCGGCCTTGGCTTCGGTCAAGTGGCCGGGGGAGGTGGAGAGAGCACCACGGTCGGCGCGCTTGGTGTTACCGGTAACAATGCCATCGTGGACTGGGTACGCGTGGAACTGCGCTCCTCGACCACACCGTCCACTGTGCTTGCAACGCGCCAGGGCCTCTTGCAACGGGATGGTGATGTGGTGGCCGTGGATGGCATTTCCCCGCTGCTTTTCAACATCGGGGCCGGCAACTACCACGTAGCGGTAAGGCACCGGAACCACCTCGGCGCCATGACCGCCAATGCGCTGGCCCTCAGTGGCACACCCGTCAGTGTCGACCTTACCAGCGCCGCCACCGCCACGTGGGGCACGAATGCCCGCAAGACCAGTGGAAGCAACCTGCTGCTTTGGGCCGGCAATGCGACGGGTGATGCGCAACTGAAGTACACCGGCACCAGCAACGACCGCGACCCGATCTTGACCACGGTCGGCAGCACTACGCCGACCAACTCCGTCACGGGATATGCCCGCACGGATATCACCCTGGATGGATCCACCAAATACACGGGCTCCGGGAACGACCGTGACCCCATTCTCGTGAACGTTGGCAGCACCACCCCGAACGCCATTCGTGGTGAACAAATTCCTTGACATTGTTTGGCGAAAAACCGCATACCTTGCCGACCCTTACCCTGAAACCGAAAAGTCCCTAACCAAAGCAACATGAAGTACGGAAACACCAAGCGATGTCGGGCCCTTTTGATGGGGTTGGCATTCACCCTCGGCGGAGGGCTTGCATCCGCGCAGACCATTGATCCGGTCGTCGTCTCATCCATAGACGTCGATCTGATCCAGGTTCCCGGGCAGAACCGGCTTGCGGTGAAATTGCGAGTGAACAACTCTGATCCCGTCGGTTACGGAGGGATCCTGAACACCAGCTTCTACATCCGCTGGCTCACCAGTTCGGGCGCCACCTTGGGCAACAGGACGCTCGCTTGTGCGGATGCGTTCGGGTTGACCCAGGTCACCCCAGTGAACCACACGGACGGTTACACATACCGCTTCTATACCAGCAACAACGATGGTTTTTGGGCGGATTGGTGCGACCCCGCGTATTGGGCAAATGGCGCATGGATGACGATCGCCGAGATCCCGGTGAACAATGTGACCAGCTGCGTCGACTTCCAGATCACCAATGAAGGCTTGGCCCAATTGGAAGGTCAGGAGTACTATGCTTCGGCCGGTGGTGTGGAACTGACGGGTATAGTAGAACCTGCCGGGGTAGAACTGGGGGACTGCGACCCTCCCGTTGATTGCCCGGGCCTCGGCCTGAACATCGGCGATCCGTGCAACGGTGGCACCGGTACGGTATCCGCTAGCTGCGAGTGTGTACCGAATGGACCGGATTGCCCGGTCCTCGGCCTGAACATCGGCGATCCATGCAGTGATGGTGATGCATGCACGATCAATGATCTGGTTACTCCGGCCTGCGAGTGTGTCGGTACCTTCCAGGACACGGACGGTGACTTGACCTGCGATGCGGAGGACGGTTGCCCCAATGATGCCAACAAGACTGCACCGGGTGGCTGCGGCTGCGGCGTGGCCGATGTGCCCACCACGTGGTATGCGGATGCGGACGGAGATGGTGCGGGCGACCCCTTGAACTCCCAACCCGAGTTCACCTGCCACACGCCTCCTGCGGGCTGGGTGCTCAACAACAATGACCAGTGCCCGAACGATGGGAACAAGATCGTGCCCGGTGCCTGCGGCTGCGGTGTGGCCGATGTAGCCACCACGTGGTATGCGGATGCGGATGGTGACGGTGCGGGCGACCCTAATGCGTCGCAACCGGGCTTCACCTGCATCCAGCCTCCGGGCCATGTGGGCAACAGCAATGACCAGTGCCCGAACGATGTGAACAAGACGGCGCCTGGCGCCTGCGGCTGCGGTGTGGCCGACGTGGCGACCACATGGTACGCTGACCAGGACGACGACGGCCTCGGCGATCCCGACAACAGCCAACCCGGCTTCACCTGCGACCAACCGGAAGGTTACGTGAGCAACAACACGGATCCCTGCCCGCTGCTGGCCGACCTGGAAAATGGAGATGCCTGCGATGACGAGAATGTGAACACGATCGATGATACGGTGGTGGATTGCGTGTGCGTGGGCACCCTGCTGGGCGACGACTGCGAAGGCGTCCCCGGCGGCCCGGCTCAGCCCGGCACGGCGTGCGACGATGATGAAGCCTGCACGATCAACGACGTGTACGACGCGAACTGCGCCTGCGCCGGTACCTTCCAGGACACGGACGGTGACCTGACGTGCGATGCTAACGACGGCTGCCCCAATGACCCCAATAAGATCGCGGCGGGTATCTGCGGTTGCGGCGTGGCTGATAC
>Ga0138256_10000531_pt1 | contig 41756 bp, 40 predicted proteins | sample KNB2016incub_MG_FD_105486 | JGI IMG/M metagenome (GOLD analysis project Ga0138256, IMG submission 105486) | Active sludge microbial communities from wastewater in Klosterneuburg, Austria - KNB2014incub_MG | ecosystem: Engineered > WWTP > Activated sludge > Unclassified | place: Austria... | reverse complement strand
CCCTTGCCGCCGCCGCCGGCCGTGGCCTTCAGGATCACGGGGTAACCGATCTTCTTCGCTTCCTTCTTCGCAACGGTGAGGTCGGTGACCAATCCTTCGCTGCCCGGGATGCAGGGAACGTTGGCCGCCTTCATCGTGGCCTTGGCTGTGGCCTTGTCGCCCATGGCCTCGATCTGCTCGGGGAGCGCGCCGATGAACTTGATGTTGTGCTGCTGACAGAGCTTGCTGAACTTGGCGTTCTCGCTCAGGAAGCCGTAGCCGGGGTGGATCGCATCGGCGTTGGTGATCTCGGCCGCGGCGATGATGCGCGGCATGTTCAGGTAGCTCTCCTTGCTGGGCGGCGGACCGATGCAGACGGCCTCGTCGGCGAAGCGCACGTGCAGGCTTTCCTTGTCGGCGGTGGAGTAGACCGCCACGGTCTTGATGCCCATCTCCCGGCAGGTGCGGATCACGCGCAGGGCGATCTCGCCGCGGTTGGCGATGAGGATCTTCTTGAACATCAGCAGGGAGATTGGCCGCGGAGGCGCGGAGGCGCGGAGAATGCGTGCCTCAGTGCGTGCTCGTCGGCGGTTCCATCAAGCAACATGGACTTCTCAGCGTCTTTGCGCCTCTGCGGCTCACTAGGACGGATCCACCAGGAACAAGGGCTGGTCGTACTCCACCGGCTTGGCATCGTCCACCAGCACCTTCACCACCTTGCCGGAGACGTCGCTCTCGATCTCGTTGAAGAGCTTCATGGCCTCGATGATGCAGATGGGCTTGCCCTTCTCGATGGTGTCGCCCACGTTGACGAACACCGGTTTGCCGGGGCCCGGGGCGCGGTAGAAGGTGCCGATCATGGGCGCTTTCACCGTCACATAACGGCTTTCCTCCTTGGCCGGTGCGGGCGCTGCGGGAGCCGGTGCGGCCGGTGCTGCCACCGGTGCGGCCGCCACCGGGGTGGGGGGTGCGTAGGCCGGGGCCGGCGCGGCGATCACCTGCACCTCCTTCCTGCCCGCCGGGGTCTTGATCGTGATCTTGAAGTCCTTCTGCTCGATCTCCACCTCGCTTACGCCGCTCTTGGCGACGAACTTGATCAGCTCCTGGATCTGCGCTAGGTTCATCGGTTCGCTCATTGTTCGTTCAGCCCTTCCGGCGGTCGGTCGGCCGCCAAAGGACCGCCAATGTATCACGTCCCGGGGTTCAGCCCCCGTAGGCCCATTTCAGGTACACCGCCCCCCAGGTGAAGCCGCCACCGAAGGCGCTGAGGATCAGGTTGTCTCCCTTTTTCAGCCGGGGCTCCCACTCCCACAGGCACAGGGGCAGCGTGCCCGCCGTGGTGTTGCCGTACCGGCCGATGTTGATCATCACCTTGCTGTCGTCCAGGCCCATGCGGCGCGCCGTGGCGTCGATGATGCGCAGGTTGGCCTGGTGAGGCACCAGCCAGGTGACGTCCGCCGCGGTGAGGCCGTTGCGCTCCATCACCTGGGCGCTCACGTCGGCCATGTTGGTGACAGCGAACTTGAACACGGATTTGCCCTCCTGGAACACGTTGTGCTCACGCGCTTCCACCGTGCGGATGGTGGCCGGCTTCACGGAACCGCCCGCCTTCTGGTGCAGGAACTGGCAGCCCGAGCCGTCGGCATGCAATGCGCTGTCCAGGATCCCCAGGCCCTCCTCGTTGGGCTCCAGCAGCACCGCACCACCACCATCGCCGAAGATGATGCAGGTGGCCCGGTCCTGGTAGTCGATGATGCTGCTCATCTTGTCGGCGCCCACCACCACCACCTTGCGGTACTTGCCGGTCTCGATGAACTGGGCGCCCACCGTGAGGCCGTAGAGGAAGCCGCTGCAGGCCGCCATCAGGTCGAAGCCCCAGGCGTTCTTCGCGCCGATCCGGTCGCAGATGATGTTCGCGGTGGCCGGGAACTGGTGGTCGGGCGTCACTGTGGCGCAGATCAGCAGGTCGATCTCCAGCGGATCGATGCCCCGCTTGGCGCAGATGGCCTGCACGCTCCGCACCCCGACCTCCGAGGTGCCCACCCCGCGGTCCATGATGCGCCGCTCCTTGATGCCCGTCCGTTCGGTGATCCACGCATCGTTGGTGTCCACCATGTGCTCCAGATCGTGGTTGCTCAGCACCCGGTCGGGCACCCAGCCATGCACGGCGGTGACGGCGGCGGTGATGCGGCGGCTCATACCAGCGCTTCGCGGATGCGGTCGTTCAGGCGGCTCTCCACCACCTCGCGCGTGAACAGGACCATGTTCTTGATGGTGATCTCGTTGCTGATGCCGTGGCCGATGATGACATTGCCGTTCACGCCCAGCACGGGCAGGCCACCGTAATTCTCGTAGTCGAACCGGTCGAAGAAGGGCTCGTGCACGCCGCGGAGCTTCAGCAGGTCGTGGAAGGCCTCCACGGCCTTCAGCACGATGTTGCCCGTGAAGCCGTCGGTGACCATCACGTCGGCCTTGCCGTTGAACAGGTCGCGCCCTTCCACGTTGCCGATGAAGGTGTACTGCGTCTGCTCCTTCATGAGGGCGTAGGCGGCCAGCGCGTTGGCGTTGCCCTTCTTGTCCTCCTCGCCGATGTTGAGCAGGGCCACCTTGGGTTGATCGATGCGGTAGACGTGCTTGGCCAGCAGGTGGCCCAGCAGCCCGAACTGGGTGAGGACGTCCGGTTTGCAGTCGGCATTGGCCCCCACGTCGAGCATGATCCCGTACTGGCCGTTCTCCTTGGGCACCACACTGGGGATGCACGGGCGGATGATGCCCGGGATCGGTTTCACGCTCAGCACGGCGCCCACCAGCATGGCGCCGGTGTTCCCGGTGCTGGCGAAGGCGTCCAGCCGGCCGGCCTTCATCAGCCCGAAGCCCAGGCTGATGCTGCTCTCCGGCTTGGACTGCAGCGCCTTGGTGGCGCTGTCCTGCATGGTGATGTCGTTGCGGCTGGCCACCACCTCGAAGCGCGCGGGGTCCGCGCCTTCACGGGCCAACCCGGCGGCGATGGCCTCCGGGTCGCCGATCAGCACCAGGTGCACGTCGGCCGGCAGTTCGCGGGCGGCCATGACGGCCCCCTTCATGGGCACTTCGGGCCCATGGTCGCTTCCCATGATGTCCAGTCCGATCCTCATCCTGGCCGGAAGGCGCGAAGAAAGCTCACCGGTGGGTTCACTCGGCGGCCGTGCCGCTCACCACCACCTTGCCGCGGTAGTACAGGTCCTCGCCCACCTTGTAGGCGCGGTGACGCAGGTGCATCTCGCCCGTGTTGGGGTCCTTGCTCACCGTGGGGGTGCTGGCGCGCTGGTGGGTGCGCCGCTTCATGGTGCGGGTCTTGGAATGGCGTCGCTTGGGATTGGGCATGGCTCAGGAGTTCAGGTCAGCGGTTGTCTTTCAAGGCGTTGAGCGCGGACCAGCGCGGGTCGTTCCCCGCCGGGCCTGCGTGCTGTTCGTTCAGGATGGCGTCCACGGCCGGGTCGCAGCCGCCCGGGGCGTGCACACGCCGCGCCGGCAAAGCCAGCCGCAGGCACTCATACATGGGGTGGCTCAGCTGGATCGCATGGTCCGCCGGGTCCAGGCCGATCACATCGTCGTCCCCGTCGAAACGTTGGCGGCCATTGAGGTGGTACACCTGCCGCAGCCTGCCGTCCACAGGCTGCTCCAGCGGGGCGTTGCAGTGGTCGCAGTCCATGCGCACGCTGCCGGCGATGTGCAGGTCGGCCACCAGCAGGTTGGGGTTCTTGTCCAAGGTGACGTCCACCGTGCAGGCCCCGCCATGCAGTTCCTCATCGGCCGCGGCGGCGAAGAAGGCATCATCCAGCACGAACCGGAAGTCGTGCAGGCCGTCCTTCAACCCGACGAACTCGATGGAATGATCCTTGAGCGCTTGCACGGTGATCCCCGTTCTGAAAACGAAGGGCAAATGTAGCGGATCGCATGGATCCAACAGGGTGTGGATAACCCCGTGCCGGTCAGGCGGGCAGCAGGTGGGCCGCGGCCCGCAGGAGCACCTCTTCACCGAAGGGTGCCGCCATGAGCTGGGCTCCGAACGGCAGGCCCTGGGCATCGGTGCCCAGCGGTACGCTGATGGCCGGATTGCCCGCCAGGTTGGCCTGCACCGTGAAGATGTCCTGCAGGTACATGGCGATGGGGTCGGCGGTCAACGTCCCCTGCTCGAAGGCGGTGATGGGGCAGGTGGGCAGCAGGATCAGGTCGTGGTCGGCCAGGGTGTGCAGCGTGGCGTCGCGGATCAGCCGGCGCACCCGCTGGGCCTGGGCGTAGTAGGCATCGTAATAGCCGGCGCTCAGCACGAAGGTGCCCAGCAGGATGCGCCGCTGCACCTCCGGTCCGAAGCCCTCGCTGCGGCTCAGGCGGTAGGTCTCCTCCACCCCCTTGGCGGCCTGGCTGCGGTGCCCGTAGTGGATGCCGTCGAAACGGGCCAGGTTGCTGCTGGCCTCGGCCGTGGCGATGATGTAGTAGGTGGGCACCTGGTGGTCCAGCAGGGGCAGCTCGGCCGGCTCCACCCGGTGGCCTTCGGCCCGCAGGCGCTCCACCAGGGCGGTCATCGCCTCGCGCACCGCCGGGGCCACCCCGGGGCGCTCCACGCACTCGCGGTAGTAGGCGATGCGCAGCTTGCCGGGATCGCGCAGCGTGACGGGCGGTGAGGGACGTGCGCTCGTGGTGCTGTCCAGGGGGTCCTGTCCGGCCATGGCGTTGTACACCGCCGTGGCGTCCTCCACCGTACGGGCGAAGGGCCCGATCTGGTCGAAGCTGCTGGCGAAGGCGATGAGGCCGTAGCGGCTCACCCGGCCGTAGGTGGGCTTCAGCCCCACCGTGCCGGTGAAGGAGGCGGGCTGCCGGATGCTGCCGCCCGTGTCGCTGCCCAAGGCCGCGTGCACAATGCCGGCCGCCACGCTGGCGGCCGCGCCACCGCTGGAGCCGCCCGGCACCCGCGCGGGGTCCAGCGGGTTGGCCACCGGACCATAGGCGCTGTTCTCGTTGCTGCTGCCCATGGCGAACTCGTCGCAGTTGGTGCGGCCGATGATCACCGCGCCGGCCGCCAACAGCCGTTCCACCACCGTGGCGCTGTAGAGGCTCGTGAAGCCCTCCAGGATGCGGCTGGAGGCTCCCACCCGGTGGTCCTTGTAGCAGATGTTGTCCTTGATGCTGAGCATCAGGCCGGCGAGCGGTCCGGCCGTGCCCTGACGCACCGCGGCATCCACCCGGTCGGCCTGCGCCAGCGCGCTCTCCTCGTAGAGCTCCAGGAAGGCGTTGAGGTGGGCCTGCCGCCGGGCCTCGGTGAGCGCCGCCTCGGTGAGGGCGCGCACCGTGGTGCCCGAGGCCATGGCCTCCCGGGCCTCACGCAGGGTGCGGGTGGGGCGCATCAGCGGTCGAAGGGCTCAGCGCTTCTCGTCGGAGGGCGAGTCGCCCTTCTGCGCGTCCTTGAACTCCCTCATGCCCTTGCCCAGCCCGCGCATCAGTTCGGGGATCTTCTTGCCGCCGAACAACAACAGCAGCGCCAGAACGATGAGGATGATCTCCCACATGCCGAGTTTCATGGTCGTAGGGCGTGCGTCCGGTGGTGTGGGGCGCTGGCCGCCGCAAAAGTAGCCCGATCGGGGCTTCCCCTCAGGGCTGTGCGAGCCAGGGCGACGGGTCCACCTTCACCAGGCCCTCGGCCGTCACCTTCCAGATCTCCACGTGCGCCACGGCCGTGCCCTCCTCGCTCAGCACGGTGCCCACCGCCTGCTTGGTGTCCACCTTCTGCCCCTTGGCCACCGAAACGTCGCGCAGGTTGCTGTACACCGTGCGGTAGGCCCCGTGGGTGACGATGACGGCCTTGCCCGCCCCGGGGATCACGATCACACTGCTCACGTCCCCGCGGAACAAGGCCCGCACCGAGGCGCCCTTCTCCGTGGTGATGTCGATGCCGTTGTTCTCGATGACGATGCCCTTGAGCACCGGGTGCGGCTGCTTGCCGAAGCGGCTGGTGATGACACCTTTGGTCACGGGCCACGGCAGCCGGCCCTTGTTCTTCTCGAAGTCGGCGTTCAGCTCCCGCGCCTCGGGTGTCAGGGTGAGGTCGAGCTTGCCGCCCTTGCTGGTGGTGCCGCCGGCCTTGGGCTTCAGTTCGGCCTCGATGGCTTTGCGGATGGCGGCGTCCAGGTCGCGTCGTTGTCCTTCCTGCTTGCGCAGCGTGCTCTTCAGGCGGCTCTCCTCCTTGCGCAGCTGCGCGAGGGTGGTCTCGCGACCGTCCTTGTCGCGGTCAAGCCGTGCACGCTCCTGCTGCTGTTCGCTCAGCAGGTCCGTCTTCTCGCTGCGCAGGTCGCGCAGGCGGGCGATGCGGGCCTCCAGGTCGGCCTGGGTGGCGGTGATCTGCTCCACCTGCCGGCGCCGGTGTTCGGCCAGCTGATCAAGGTACCGGCTCCGTTTCCAGGCCTGCTGGAAGCTCTCGGCGGCGAAGAGGTAGCTGAGGCGGTCGTAGGCGCTGCGGTTGCGGTAGGCGTAGTGCAGCATGCGGCCGTATTCGTTGCGCAGCACGCCCAGGTCCTCCTCCAGGGCCTTCACCACCGCCTCGTCCTCGGCGATGCGTTGGTCGGCTTCGCGCACCTCGCCGCCCAGCGTCGCGATCAGCTCCTGGCGTGTCCGCAGCTGCTGGTCCAGGAGCTGCAGCTGCCGCTCGGCGCTCTGCTGCTCCTTGCGCGCCTGCTCCAGCAGGGTGTTGGTGGTGCGGATCTGCTTGTCCAGCGCATCCCGCTTCTTCTCCAGCTTCCTGCGGTCCTGGGCCGCACCGGGCACCAGCACCAGCAGCAGCAGCAGGCCGGCGAGCAGGCGCCTACTCCATCGGGACGAACTTCTCCGGCACCCGGAAGGGGAGCTGGAGCGGACCGACGGTGTCGATGCGGATGAGCTGAAGGGTGCCTGAGGCATGGCGGGCCGGGTCGGACAAAGAAAGGGAGATGCGGTGGGGGAAGGGTGGCGCATCGCCTGTGCCGATGTCCGCATAACGCACATCGGCCTGTTGATCGCGTGCCAGGTCGCTCACCAGCACGCGCACCACGCGGAAGCTGTCGGGCTCCACCCAATAGCGGAAGACGACGGCCTCGCGCTCACCCGCCTTGCGCAGGGTGCGCTCCAGGCGCCGCTCCTTCATGTCGCGGTCGTCGGCCAGCGTGTCCCCGGGCAGGATGTCCTCCGCGGCCCGCACGAAGCGGCGCTTCTCCCGGCTGGTGAGCACGTAGTGCCCGTCCTCCCGGTCGACGCGGTACTTCTCGCGCGGGTCAAGCCCGATGGGCCGCCCCAGCAGCGCCTGCTGCAACAGGTCGAGGTCCGGATCGATGCCGAACCGCGCCCAGGCACTGTCGCGACCGCCCACGAAATACGTGTCCTTCAAGCGGTCGAGCACCTTCACGCTGTCCACCGTCACCAGCGCACGGGCCACCTCGATGCCCAGCGCCGGCGTGATGCTCACCCACAGCGCGCTGTCGGTCACCAGCCGCACCGTGCTGCGGAAGGAGCGTGATGCATCGGGCATCACCAGGTCCACATCGGCCTTGGCGCTGTAGTGGCGTACCCCGGCGGGCAGCGCGGCGAGCGCGTTCTCCACCACCTTCTCCGCCGACCGCAGGGGCAGCTCGCGGTCCGCCTGGAACACCTGCTTCACCGGGCGGCAGCCCGGGCCCAGGACCGGCAAAAGCACGAAGGTGAAGCGGAAGAGGCGCGCAGCGGACCGGTCCATGGGCCGCGGGTTCATTCGGCGGGCCGACCGGAGCTCACCTTGCTGCCGATGGCCTCGCTGGCACCGCCCAGCGCCAGCGCCTTGCGCCACTGCTCCACCGCACCGGCGTGGTCGCCCAAGGCATAGAGGATGTCGCCGTAGTGCTCCACCACCTCGCCGCTGGTGGCGCCGCCGCTGGCCAGGGCCTTCTCGATCCAGGTGCGCGCCTCGGTGTGGCGGCCCATGCGGTGCAGCACCCAGGCGAAGGTGTCCTCGAAGGAGGTCTGGCCCGGGGCCAGCTTGTTGCTCTGTTCGCTCATCTCCCGGGCGCGCTCCAACTTCTCGCCGCGCAGGCTCAGGTAGTAGGCGTAGTTGTTCAGCGTGGTGGCGTTGCGCGGGTCCAGGCGCAGGGCCTGGTCGAAGGCCTCGTCGCTGCGGTCGTGCCGGCCCGCGCTGTGGTAGGTGTCGCCCAGGCTGGTCCAGAACGAGGCCAGCAAGGGGTCGTTGTCCACCACCAGGTCGCGGCCCGTCACCAGCGCCTCGATGGCCGGGTCGTAGGCCTTCAACTGGGACTGGGCGATGCCCAGGTAGAGCCACGGTTCGGGGCTGGTGGGGAAGAGCTCGGCCGCGGCCTGGGCGTCATCGCGCAGCGCCGCGTGGTCGCCGGCCTGCAGGTCCATCTGCAGCACCTGCATCCAGATGGGGAACTTGTCCTTCTCGTGCACCAGGGCCTTGCGGAAGGCATCGCGCGCCTCCGGGATGCGTCCGTCGCGCATCAGGAAATCGCCGCGGATGGTGCTGGGCTTGCCGCTCTCGGGGTGCGTACGCTCCAGCACGTCGATCAACGTGTAGGCCCGTCGCACCAGGTCCTTGCTGTCGTCGGTGCCGCCGGTGCTCATCTCGAAGAAGCCGAGCAGCACCTGCATCTTGGGATCCACCTCCAGGTCGGGGTCGCCGAAGGCCAGGCCCAGCTGCTCGAAGGCGGGGTCCATCTCGCCCTTGGCGTAGTAGTGCTCGGCCAGCGCCAGCCGTGTCATGCTGTCGTCCGGGTCGGCCTCCAGCACGCGGCGGTACAGTTCCAGGGCCTTCTCGCCCTCGCCCATCTCGTCGTACAGCTCGGCCAGCATGCCCAGGTAGGCCACGTTGTCCGGGTCGTCCTTCAAGGCGGTCTCCAGCACCTCCCGCGCCTCCTGCAGCTTGCCGGCGTTGGCCAGCATGCCGTATTCCTGCGTCACCACTTCCTCGCCGCTGCCCAGGTGGGTGCGGATGTCCTTGAACACCTTGCGCGCCTCGTCCGTGCGGCCCGCCATGGCCAGGGTGTGCGCCAGCTGGAAGCGGACCTCGTGCCGCTCGGGCCAGCGGTCCACGATCCCTTGAAAGGTCTCGGCCGATCGGTCCAACTGCCCGTACTGCCCGTAGAGGTCGGCCAGCAGGAACCGGTACCAGATGTTGTCCGGGTCGCCGGACTGCGCCTTCTTCGCCCAGGCGAGCGCTTCGGAGGGCCGTTGCTGCATGTGCAGCAGCTTGGCCAGCTCGAACATGGCGGCGTGGTTGGCGGGGTCCAGTTTGATGCACTGCTCGAAGAGGGCGGTGGCCTTGCCGGGCTGGCCGTTCAACCGGGCCTGCGAGGCGTCCATGAACAGGCGCATCACCCGGGCGCGCTGGTCGCTGGCCTGCGTGTGGTCGCCGGGCTCCGCGTGGCCGCCGGAGGGCGGGGCAACGGTGGCCTGCCGCGTGCCCCCGCAGGCCGTGGCCATCACCAGCAGCAGGCTCAGGAGCGGGAGGGGATGGCGCATGCGGGGGCGGTTCGGGGAGTGGCGGATGCGGCTTGGCCGGCTCAAGATAGCCGGGGACATCGATCCCGCCGAGGGGTACAAAGGTCGCACATCCGGCGCCCGTTCACCCCGCGGTGGCGTCGTCGCCCAGGCTCAGGTCCAGGGCGCGGCCGGTCACGCTCGCCCGTTCGCCGATCATGCTGTTGGCGATCACCGCGTCCTGTACACGCACCCCGCCCCGCAGGATCGAATCGCGCACCACGCTGCCGCTGATCCGGGCCCCCTCCTCGATGCTCACGTTGGGGCCCACCACGCTGTTCGTGATCGTCACGTCCCGGCCGATGAAGCAGGGCTCGATCACCACGCTGTTCACGCGCGTCAGATCGGGGCTCATCAGGGACGCATCGCCTTTCAGGAAGCCCAGCACCCTGGTGTTGGTGTCCACCATGGCGTTCTTGTTGCCGCAGTCCATCCACACGTCCACCGCACCGGCCTTGAAGCGCGCGCCCTTGCGCTTCATGTTCTCCATGGCGTTGGTGAGCTGGTACTCGCCCTTCTCCTTGATGTCGTTGTCGATGAGGTACTGCATCTCGGTGCGCAGGCGCCCGCCGTCGGCGAAGTAGTAGATGCCGATGATGGCCAGGTCGCTCACGAACTCCTGCGGCTTCTCCACGAACTCGGTGATGATGCCCTGTTCGTCGCGCTTCACCACACCGAAGGGGCGCGGGTCGTCCACCTTGTTCACCCAGATCACCCCGTCGCAGTCCTTGTCCAGTTTCAGCTGGGCGCGGAAGAGGGTGTCGGCGAAGGCCACGATGATGCGGCCGCTGAGCGCCTTCTCGGCGCACAGGATGGCGTGGGCCGTGCCGTGCGCCACCTCCTGGTAGTGGATGCTGCCCCTGGCGCCGATCGCTTCGGCGATGGCCACCAGGCCCTGCTCCACCTTGGCGCCGAAGCTGGGGTGCACGATGTAGGCCACCTCCTCCACGGGCTCGCCGGCCACGGCGGCGAGGTCCTCCACGAGGCGTTGCACGATGGGCTTGCCCGCGATGGGCAGCAGGGGCTTGGCGGTGGTGTGGGTGTGCGGACGCATCCGCTTGCCCATGCCCGCCATGGGGACGATGATCTTCATTCGGCTTCTCTGGCTCAGCGGACCCCGGTATGGCCGAAGCCGCCCGTCCCGCGATCCGAGCCGCGAAGGTCATCAACTTCCGCGAATGCGACCCTGACGTACGCCGCCACCACCAATTGGGCCACCCGCTCGCCGTCGTTCACCGTGAAGGGCTCGTGCCCGTGGTTGACCAGCAGCACGCCCACCTCGCCGCGGTAGTCGGCATCGATGGTGCCCGGGCTGTTGAGCACCGTCACCCCGTGCTTCAGGGCCAGCCCGCTGCGGGGCCGCACCTGGGCCTCGGTGCCCTCGGGCAGCTCCAGGTACAGGCCGGTGGGGATCAGCGCGCGCTGGCCGGGGGCCAGCACGATCGGGGCCTCCAGGTTGGCGCGCAGGTCCAGGCCGGCGCTGTGCGGCGTGGCGTATTGCGGCAGGGGGTGCCTGCCCTTGTTGGTGATGTGGACGGTGTGGGTGTCAGTCGTTGAGGTGATCATCGGGTCAAAGGTCGCATCTGCAGCCACGCTGGTTAACTTTGGTGACCATGGACCTCTCGCTCCAGGCATCATTCAGCACGATCAGGATGGCTATTTCGCCTATGTTCCCGAGCGAATAGGTTGCAAGTCCCAAGGGCCAGCATGGAGGAAGTGGTAAAGAATATCACGGAGGCGAACGACCTGTATTGGAGAACGATGGAATGATGGCATGGTCGGGTTTGCGCCGGTGCTCTTTGTTCCTGGGGACATGGCTAGTTGTCAGCTTGGGTTTTGCGCAGCCTGGCACTTTGCGAGTGACCACGCAGGAGCATGGAACGGGCCGCCGGCTTGAAGGTGTGATGCTTGTCGTTCAAGACAGTACCTCGGCGATTCTGATGCGCTCTTCATCCGGACCTGAAGGTGGATATGAGTTCGCTGACCTCCCTCCGGGCAAGTATTCGATCATCTCCGAGCACCATGGATTCGAGCTTGACCGGTTCACCGGCATCGACGTCCGCTCGGGGATGAACACGTTCGTCGTTGTGAGTTTGCGGAGAACCGGCGCTGGCGAGCCAGACGGCAGGAAGAACGTATGCAAGTGGCGCTGGTCCGCGCGCGATCGATAGACGGCATCAAGTGATGCTGGACGCGTTCGGTCGCTCCATCCGCCACACCCCGTTCCGCGACGACGCCTAGCTTCGTGGAAACACGCCTCATGGGGACCCTGCTCCGCTCGTTCGCCCGACTCGCGCCCGGCCTCCTGATCGCCGCGCCGCTGGCGGCCCAATGGGTCGATTGGTCCAACCAGTATCCCTACCCGGGTCATCGTGTCTATTCGCACACGATGCACCGCACGAGCGACGGCAACCTGCTGCTGTGCGGCAGCATCCACGGCACATGGACCCCCGGCAGCGGCACCCCCTTCGAGGACTGGGCCATCGCCACCTACCTGGTGAAGGTGCAACCGACCGGCGACACCTTGTGGACCCGGCGCCTCGACTTCCTCATTCCCTCCGCCATCACGCATGTGGTGGACCTGATCGATGGCAACACGCTGATCGCCGGCACGGCCGCAGCCTCGTGGACCTATTGCGGATTCGCGACCGCGAACGGTCCCATGCCCCAGCTCTTCGCCCTCAAGATCGACCAGGCCGGCAACGTGCTCTGGTGGCACCAGTACGCGCAGCCGTGCGCACGCATCCTGGCGGACGCTTGGGAAACCCCCGCGCAGGAGATCCATCTGCTGGCGCTCGACACGCAGGAGCCGAACATTCAGATCGGCTATGTCCAACCCAATTGGTTCGAGCACCACACGCTGGACGCCCAAGGGAACACCATGAGCGTGACCACCTTTCAACAGACTTATCACTACTACACCAGCCAGCATGGAGCTCCGGCCTACGATGGCGGACGCTACGTGGCCTCCTCCGCATTGGACACCGTGGGGCAGAACAGCCTCTTTGTGCAGCTGGAGAAACTGGACGCGGGCGGAGCGCCTCAGAGCGCAGTGTTCGTGACCGACACCTCCTACTGCACACCGCTCGATCTCATCACCACGCCGGACAGCGGGCTTTTGATGCTGCTGAGCCCCGACTTCAGCAAGAGCCGCTTGCTTCACCTGGACACGTTGGGCCACATCATCTGGGACCGGCTGTATGCCACGCGCTTCCAGCAGGTCCTGGCGCTGCCGGACAGCACCTACCTGGCCGTGGGCACGCACGGCACCTGGCAATCGCCCAACAAGCGGGAGCTCTGCGTCACGCTGATCTCGGCGTCGGGCGACTCCCTGTGGTCGCGCCTGTACGGGGACTCGCTGAACGACCTGGGCTCCAGCATCGTGGAGGCCGTTGGCGGCTACCTCGCCTACGGCACCAAGGATATGTACTCGGGGTCGGTGCCGCCGCGGCTGTTCATCACTTGGGACAGCCTGGGCACATCCACCGCGACGCCGGAACCACCGACGGCGGTCGCCGGTCTTTCCGTCCATCCTGTGCCCGCTCGCGAACGCATCCGCGTGGTCGGTGCCGGTGCGGCGGATGGCCGCCTGGTGCTGCTGGATGCGATGGGGCGGGTGGTGCGGGCCGTGCGTCCGCCGGCCCATGGCGGGGAGCTCTGGGTCCCGGTGGATGACCTGGCCTCCGGATGCTATGTGCTTCGCTCGCTCGAGCGGCAGGACCGTGCGGTCCGGGTGCTGGTGGAGCGGTGAGCGGGATCGGATCAAGGGTGTAAGGCCGTCCGCTCCATCCGCCAGGCCACGGCCACGTACCCCAGCAGCAGCGGCGTGCGCATCGCATACTTCGCCACGCCTTCCAACGGCACCTGCTCACACCCCCACCACAGGAACACCGCACCCGCCATGTACAGCAGCAGGCGGCTCACGTTGTAGGGGATGGGGTAGTGCTTCTGCCCCCACACGTAGCTGATGGCCGCCATGCTGGCGTAGCAGATGAAGGTGGCCCAGGCTGCGCCCATGTAGCCCATGCTCGGGATCAGCGCGAAGAGGCAGACCAGCGTGATGAGGGCGCCCGCGATGCTGATGCTACTGCCCGCCTTGGTGCGGTCCGTGAGCTTGTACCACACGCTCTGGTTGTAGTAGATGCCGAGGAAGACGTTGGCGAGCATCAGGATCGGCACCACGCGCAGGCCCTCGTGGTAGGCCGGGTTGGGGATGAACCACTTGAAGAGGTCGAGGAAGAGCATCACCAGCAGGAAGGCGCTCATGCACACCGCCACGAACACGTTCATGATGCGGGCGAAGGTGGCCGCGCTGTTCTTCTCCTTGGCGTGGCTGAAGAAGAAGGGTTCGGCCCCCATGCGGAAGGCCTGGATGAAGAGCGTGATCAGCACGGCCAGCTTGTAGCACGCGCCGTAGATGCCGATCTCGGCATCGGCCACATCGGCGGGCAGCAGGTACTTCAGGATCACGCGGTCGGCGGTCTCGTTCACCATGCCGGCCAGGCCCGCGATCATCAGGGGCGCGCCGAAGGCGTACAGGGCACGCAGCAGCTGCGGCTCACGTACCCGCAGGCTCGGGAACGAAGGCAGCAGCACCAGCAGCTTCACCGCGGTGGCCGCCAGATTGATGGCGAACACGTAGCCCACACCGAGCGCGGGGTCGTACACCGCATCGATGAGGGCATTGCCCTGCCCCATGTTGGTGCGCTTCATGCAATACAGCAGGAAGAAGACACTGAGACCCACGTTCACGGCCACGCTGAGCAGGTTGATGGCGGCGAACTTCCACGGCCGGCCCTGCTGTCGCAGCCGGGCCATGGGGATGGTGGTGATGGCATCGATGCCGATGATGAACACGAGCATGAGCACCGAGCTCGCGTAGGCACCGAAACCGAGCCCGTCGGCGATGGGGCCGGAGAACGCCCCGCCCAGCGCCATGAAGAGCAGTGCGGGCAGCAGCAGCCCATAGGTGGCGGTGGCGTAGAGCACCCGGCCACCGTCGGGATCCTGTTTCACGTGGTCCTTGTTGGCGAAGCGGAAGAAGGTGGTCTCCATGCCGAAGGTGAGCACCACGTTGAGGAAGGCCGTCCACGCGTAGAGCGCGGTGACCACCCCGAACTCGGCCGGTTCGAAGACGAAGGTGCTGGTGTAGAGCGGGACCAGCAGGAAGTTGATGAAGCGCGCAACGATGCTGCTCAGCCCGTAGATGGCCGTCTGGCCGGCGAGTTTGCGGAGGGCGCTCAATGGTCAGTTGGTGTCGAACTCATCAACCCGGAACAGCGTTCGCGTAAGAGAATCTGTTGTCAGAACAAGACTATCGCGCCGTAGTGTGAAGCGCCATTGCTCAATGACTTCTCCCCGATGATCGAACAGGCGTATTGAATCCCCGCCACTGGTGTCAACTCGACCTTGATGGTATAGACCGGTTCCAGAATCAACCCAATGGGGAGGAACAGGTTCATTCCGCATTCGATATCGACCGGCGTCATCGAACTCAATCCTCATCTGCCAGTCGCCGGGCATTCCTTTCTCCAGCCACGTGCCCTCCAGCCCGCTCGAAGGGCTGCAAGAGCAAAGGCCAACGACCACAAGCGAGAAGGTGAAGGAGACTTGAGTAGAGCTCATGGTGGAGTCTGAAGAATGACCTTTCAGTCTTCTCACGCCCCCATGAAGTTCGCCTTCCGCTTCTCCATGAACGCGCTCGTCCCTTCCTTGAAGTCCGCTGTGCCGAAGCATTTGCCGAACTCCTCGATCTCGCGTTGCAGGCCGTTGGCGCCGGGTTCGTAGCCGGCGTTCACGGCGCGGATGGCAGCACCCAAAGCCGTGGGACTGTTCTTCGCGATGGCCGAAGCGAGCTCGTTGCACTTGGCGAGCAGCTGGTCCTGGGGTACCACGTGGTTCACCAGGCCCCATTGCAAGGCCTCATCGGCCTTGATCATGCCCGCACCACCGAGGAAGATCAGCTCCATGGCCTTGCCCTTGCCCACGAGACGCGCCAGCCGTTGTGTGCCGCCGTAGCCGGGGATCACGCCCAGGCCCACCTCGGGCAGGCCGAGCTTCGCATTGTCGCTGGCCACGCGGAAGTGGCAGCTCATCGCCAGTTCCAGTCCGCCGCCCAGTGCGAAGCCGTTCACCGCGGCGATCACGGGTTTGTTCAGGCGCTCCACATGGTCGAAGAGCTTGGTGTGACCATCGGCGCTCAGGGCCTTGCCTTCCTCCACGCTGAAGTGCGCGAACTCCTTGATATCGGCGCCGGCCACGAAGGCCTTGGGCCCGCTGCCAGTGATGATGAGCACGCGCACGCTCCGATCGGCCTCGGCCTCGTTGAGCGCACGGTCCAGTTCGTCGATGGTGGCGCGGTTCAGCGCGTTGAGCTGGTCGGGTCGGTTGATGGTGAGGGTGCGGACGCCGTCGGCATCGGTCACCAGGAGGTTGCTGTAGCTCATGCTCATCAGGCGCGATCCCGGGTCGGGCCGGGATGACGAGGCCAAATGTACCGGCCTAGTGGTGCACCGGCAGCTCCACGAAGAACCGCGCACCTTCGCCGACCACGCTCTCGAACCGGACGTGGCCGCCCGCCTGCTCCACCATGCGCTTCACCATGGCGAGGCCCAGGCCCATGCCGCTGCTTTTTGTGGTGAAGCTGGGCGTGAAGATGCGCTCGCGCACCTCGGCGGGGATGCCGGCCCCGTTGTCGCGGACCTCCAGCACTGCGCGGTCGTCCACCTTCCGCGCGCTCACCTCGATGCGGCCCTCGCGTCCTTCGGGGATGGCCTGCACGGCGTTCTTCAGCAGGTTGTTCAGCACGCGAAGCATGTGCTCGCGGTCGGCCTCCACGATGAGCTCGGGCGCATCGTGCACCACGATGGACGTGCCGGGGGTGGCGTGGAACACCTCCACCGCCGCGCGCACCACCTCGCGCAGGTCGAGGCGTTCGGGGCGTGCGGCGGGCATCTGCGCGAACTGGCTGAAGGCGCTGGCCACCCCGCTCAGCGCATCGATCTGCTGCACCAGGCCGCTGCTCAGCTTCTCGAGCTTCTCCCGGGCATCGGGCGCTGCGGGGTCCCAGCTGCGCTGGAACTGCTGGATGCTGAGCTTCATGGGCGTGAGCGGGTTCTTGATCTCGTGCGCCACCTGCCGCGCCATCTCCCTCCAGGCGCTCTCCCGCTCACTGCGCGCCAGCTTCTCGGCATTGGCCCGCAATTCCTCCACCTTGCGGTTGTACACCTCCACGAGGCGACCCACCTCATCCTCGCCCCGGTACCGCAGCGGCACGTTGGCGCCGGTGAGGGCCACACGGGCCAGGCTCTCCTTCAAGCGGTCCAAGGGGCGCGTGGTCCAGTTGCTGATGAACACGGCCACACCCACGCTCAGGGCGAAGAGCAGCACGAAGAGGTTCACTACGGCCACCAGGACCGAGGCCCGCTCGCGGTCCTGCTGGGCCTGGTCGGCGAAGGAGGGCAGGCCCAGGTAGCCGAGCAGCACACCCTCGTCGTCGCGCAGCGGCATGTAGGCGGTGCGGTGCAGGGCTTTGCCCAGGGATTCGTCGTGCACGTACGCGTTGGCACCGCCCAGCACCAGCTCCAGGTAGGCGGCGGGGTCCATGCGGCGGCCCAGCAGACCGGCGTTGAACAGCTGCGGGCGCGAGGAGGACAGCAGACGTCCGTCGCGACGGTACACGTGGATGTCGGTGAAGAACACGTTGCTCAGGCGGCCGAGCAGATGGTCCAGGTAGGCGTCGGTGCTGCCCTTCAAGGGGCCCACGCCATCCAGCCGGCGTTGCAGGTCGGCATGCACGCTGCGCGTCTTCTCCAGCAGCGCCGCGGTGCTGCGTTCCTCGTAGGAGCGCTCCAGCAGGCGACGTGCGCCGAGTCCGAAGAAGACCAACCCGAGCAGGGTGAAGCCCACCAGGGCCAGGCGCACCTTGCCGGAGATGGTGAGCACGGGCAGGCCGTGGTTGCGCATCAGCGCGCGCACCACGATGGCCGCGGCCAGCATCAGGCTCAGGAAGGCGAACAGGTAGCTGAAGCCGGTGGCACTGTCCAACCAGCTGGTGGGCGGCACACGGAGCACCACCAGGGTGCGTGTCGGGTCGCCGTAAGCCCGCACGTCCGGCACCGTGCGCAGGCTGTCCCACAGCACCGGCAGGCGTCCGGCCCCCACTTGCTCCACCAGCTGGCCCCCTTCGTAGCGGCCGCGTTCGTAGCGCTCCACCCGCTGGTCCAACGGATCCCGGCCGGCCAGCAGCAGTTCCGGGAAGCCAAGGCCTTCCGGCACCAGGCGGGGATGGAGCTCCAGCACCAGCTGCGCCGGCTCCAGCGTATCGGCCGGCATCACCGCCAGGCGTGCGTGGCGGTAGGTGCGCCCAGCCTCATCGGTGGATTGGTGCAGGTCGGGCATGTCCGCGGCGGCAAGCACCCGGAGCCCTTCGGTGAGGGGCCCCGCCCCGGCGGTGGGCAAGGCGGCGTCGGTGGCACAGCGCAGCCGCCCGTCCGTGCCATAGGCGAAGAGGCGCACATCGTAGCGCTCCCAGTAGCCGGTGAAGCGCTCCTGCCGCACGGTGCGGTCCAGGTCGGCCGCCGTGCAGGCCGCCGTGTCGGTGAGCAGACGGTACAGTGCCGGATCAGTGCGCAGGCTGGGGGCCACTTCGCGGAACAGCAGCTCCACCACGGGATCCTCCTGGGTGAGCAGGCGCTCGGCCACGGCCTGGCGGGTGCGCTCTTCCCGGGCCTCCACTGCAGTGGCGATCACCTGTGCGGTGAGCGCGGCGATGACCGCGAGGGCCAGCACGGCCTCGGTGAAGCCGGGCCTGCGTCGGCGCACCGCCAGGGCGAGCAGCAGCAGGGGCAGCGGCCATACGGCCTCCAACAGGCTTTGCGGCGGGTGCAGCAACCGGACGGTGGTGAGCAGGCCGAAGGCGAGCGCCAGCGCGACGGCACTGCGTGCGAAGGGCTCTTCCCGAACGAGGCGGGACCACAGGTCGGCCACCAGGCACCAGGCGGCGAACAGCAGGGCCACCGCAGCGAGGGCCAGCAGGCTGTACCGATCGAAGGACTCAATGTGGCGCAGGTCCAGCTCGATCCGGCTGTCGCTCACAAGCCCGTACACGACGGCGGTGAGCTCATCGCCCAGCAGCAACAGACCCAGCGGCAGGGCCACGGCGCTCACACGTCCGACCAGGCCCGTCGGCAGGTGCTCTCGTCCGAACGAAGCGTGCACGTGCACCGCGGCCAGGAGCAACAGGATGGACTGCACGAGCAGGTCGCCCAAGGAGCGCAGCCAGGCCGAGGTGGCGTACAGGCCGGGGTCGAAGAGGGTGAAGCCTCCCTGGTCGGGCAGCGTGCCCACGGCGATGCCCATCCACCGCAGCGCCCCCAACAGCACCAGGAAGATCAGTGCGCCGGCCCATGCGCCAAGCGAACGTCGGAGCTGTTCGGCCAGACGCCATCCCGCCACCACCATGAGGACCATGCCCAGGACCACGGCGAGGGACCGGGCCAGGGGCCAGCCCGCGCCCTGTGCATCGCCGCCACCGGGCACCGCCCGGAACATGACGGCCGCGCGTCCGTCGCGGATCACCGGACCCACGCCAGGCCCGGCCTCCGCCCACACGCCGGCCGGCGCCTCCAGTCCGGGATGAAAGCCGCGTTCGAGGTAGCGGTTCTCGATGGGCGGCGCGTACCACACCTGCCGAAGGCCGTGCACCTCCACATCGGCGTGTGCGATCGCGCGATGCAGATAGATGCCGTCCGGCAGCCGCAGGTGGCCGGCCAGATTGTGCACCAAGGCGCTCCGCTCCACCGGTGACCGACCGGTCCACCAGACGAGGCGGTCGTTCCGCAGGACGTAAAGTTCGATGCCCCGCTGTTCAGCCAATTCCACCAGTCGGCCTCCGCGCGTCGTCGCCACCTGTTCCACGGGCTCTTGGGCGATCTCCGCGGCCAGGTTTTCCACCTGCGCCTGCAATTCGGCATCGGCCGCGGTGATGCGGCGCTGCAGGCGTTCGGCCCGACGGTCGAGCGTGCTGTCCTCCGAAGGTCCGGGGACCCACCAGGGAAGCACGCACAGGAGAAGCCCGGCCGCGAGAGGGAGAAGGGTCCGGCGCATGCGCTCCGTGGGGCACAAGGCCCGCGCCAAAGTACGGCTCGGTTCAGCGCTGCAGGACCACGCGCGCCACACGCACCTGCGCACCCTGCGTGCAACGCAGCGTGTAGGTCGCCGGCGGCAGACCGGTGAGGTCCAGGTCCACACGCCCGGACACCGGTCCGGCGCTCATCCACACCACACGGCCTTGCGGGTCCATCACCTCCAGCGCCGCAGGCTCGTTGCTGTCGATGAGCACGTCCACGCGGCCATCGGTGGGGTTGGGGAAGATCACCAACCCCTTCGACGAGGCCCACCATGCGGACCGCATCGGCAGCTGCGTTACCGCGCCGTCGGTGTCCACCTGGCGCAGCATGTAGTAGTTGATCCCGTTCAGCGGTTCATGGTCCCACCGCTCGTAGTCCAGCCTTTCCTGGCTGTTCCCGGCGCCATCCACACGGGCGATCGCGTGCCAGGTGGCGGCGTCCGGGGAGCGCAGCAGCTCGAAGTGGTCGTTGTTCCGCTCGGTGGCCGTGCTCCATCGGAGCGCGATGCCTTGCGGGGCGTGGGCCTGTGCCTCGAACGCGATGAGCTCCACCGGCAAGGGCGTGGCGCTGCTGTTGAGCGTACCGAGCGTGAAGCGGCGCTGGTCGACCAGCTGGGTGATGCCGCTGAAGCGATACAGACCGCCTCCGATGGCCGTTGGAGGTCCGATGGGCGTCTCGTCGGCGAACACCCCGTCGTTGTCCGTGTCCACCAGCAGCCGGATGTCCGTGGCCACGATCGGATTGAAGGCGTTGAGGTCGAAGTCCATGGTCACGCTGCCCACATCCACGGCCGTGCCCGTGGGGCTCAGTTCGCTCACGCGCCACACCCGGAACCAGCGCCCCTGGATCCCCGCGGGCAGGTCCACCGACCCCCAGGTGCCCAGGATGTCGTTGTTGTGGCCCCACATGAGGAACTCGTTGTTGCCCAGATTGCTCGGGGAGTGGATGTGCACGATGCTGCTGCCGCGGGCGCTCGTGTGTTGGTTGGTCGCGTCGATCCGCCCGATGCCGGCCACCTCGTGATCGAAATCACCCGATCCCGCATTGTCCATGCGGTACACTTCGTTCGCGCCCAGGGCCAGGTCGTACTTGGCCGCGAGGTAGTTGCTGATGATGATGCGCTGCGCGCTGTTCACCCGGCTGTTGTAGAAGACCAGCTCCGCAATGTCGCCGTCCAGGTTCCACCCAGCGGCCCCCGACGCATTGCCGATCCGAAGGGGTTGGTTGTTCTGCTGCGGCAGCTGCAACAGGTTCAGGTCCGTGTAGATGCTCACGCCATTGCGGTACACCGTGCGCGAGGGGAAGAGCCCCAGGATCACGTTGTTGGTGTACTGCTCCAGGGTGAAGGCCGCGCCGGTGACGTTGGCCACGGTGGTGGGGGCATTGAACAGCGTGAGGATGTCGTAGATCGGCATCCGCATCGCGTTGGTGGAGGTGCTCCACCAGCCGTAGTTGCAGGTGGTGCTGCTGCTCTTGGTGAACCACGCGTTGTTGTCCTTGGCGGCATCCACCGCGTTCACCAGGAAGAAGTCCCAGCCGCTGAGGTCGAGCGAGCCGGCATCGTTCACCAGCAGCTCGTCATCCACCCCATCGAAGTCGATGCTGGGGTAGCCGTTCTGCGACGCTGCCACGAGCGAAGGCCGGCGGGTGGGCTGGCCGACCTGGAAGGCCGCGTGGTTGTTGTTGCCCGAGCGGTCGTTCCAGCTGTTCACCGCGGCGCCGGTGGTGTTCACCCCGGCATCGGCGCTCAGCCACAGCACGTTGGTGGTCGCCGTGCCCACCCCGCCAGGTCCGGTCTGGGCGTTCGCGTGTACTGCGATCAGGAACAGCAGAAGAGAGGTCCGGCGCATTGACATGGGTGCATGGTCGCGCACGCTCATACGGACGCTGGTCGGAATCGTTCGACAAAGGTCCACGATCCGGCCCTTTGAGTCAAGCTCTGGCGATCCATTACATCCGTTCGTCGACGGAAACGACGACCTCATCGCCGGTCGGTGTGCAAGATCCCCCTCCCCAAGTCTACCCTACGGCCCCACCTCGCCCGCCCGGATCGCCGCACCCGCGACCCGCTGGAAACCGCTGCTTTGATAGGCAATGCCGCTGGCTTCCGTCCGCACGGACACCCAGCCACGGTATATCGCGCCCGCCACCGTGCGTTCCACCCCGAGGAAACCGGTCATGGGAACTGGCCAGAGCCCGCTGACCCCGCCACCGGACAGCTGTTGATGGAAGGTGATGGCGGAGGACCAGGTCAGCCCATCGTCGATCGGGTCGCCCTCGAGCAGGGGGAGGTAGCCCCCGCCGATCGTGCCGGCCGTGAACCCTGGAGCTGGATCTTCCGTACTTTCGAGATGGAATGGCCGCACACACTACCGGATCGGTCTTTGGGCGTGCAGGGGTCCTTGCGGCGCTGTTCGTGATCGCGCCGATCCACAACCTGCGGTCTCAATTGGTGTGGACCTATTTCAACACGGACATCCGTGTCAATGATCCCGATGGACCCACCGGTCTCGACGTGGACCAGGATTCACTGGCAGATGCAGCTTATTCCTGCCATAAGTGGTTCACACAGGTCCATCAGGACTGTTGCTGGAACTATTCGTATGGTTTCGGGAGCCCGAACGACAGCCTGCTGTTCGCCCATCACCACGAGGATTCCTCGTTCACCGCACCCTGCACTCAAGTGTTCTTCCTGGAAGGGGATAGCATCAGTGATACGTACGCGTGGCAGGGGTCCGCTCCCTTTTATCTGGCCGGGCCGTCAGGGAGTGTAGGCTGGGCCTGCTCGGCCCCCTCCATGGGGTACGACCACCTTCTGTTCAAGATCAAGCGGGGAGGGCGCGATTGCTTGGGGTGGATCAGATTCGGGCCGTCGGTGAGCGGGTGCATGAGGATCCTGGAGAGTGCGCTGGATACGTCATGTGCGGCGGGGCTGCTGATCAGCAAGGCGCCCCCACAACCTCCACGTTCGATCACGACCTATCCGAACCCTGCGTCGGATCATGTCTGGATCAAGGACCTGTCCGGCCGAACATTGGAAGGGATGGACCTGAGCCTGTGGGACCTGACCGGAAGGCTGGTCCAGGAACGCAGACTGGGGCCTGGTTCCGAGCATCGGGTCGAGCTGTCCACCGGTCATGGCCTCCATGTCCTGCAGTGGGGCGAGGGGTCGAACAGCCAGCGGGTGAAACTGCTGGTGCTCGGGCCATGATAAGCCTCCACGAGCCTGTTTGGCCGTGGTCCGATCCATCTCGACCCGACCGAATGCAGGGCGTTATCCCTTCAGGGCTTCGGCCCCGCCCACGATCTCCAGGATCTCGCCCGTGATGGCCGCCTGACGGGCCTTGTTGTAGGACAGCTTGAGGTCCTTCAGCAGCGCATCGGCGTTGTCGGTGGCCTTGTGCATGGCCGTCATGCGCGCGCCATGCTCGGCGGCGAAACTGTCCAGCAGCGCTTTGTAGAGCTGGATCTTCAGGCTCTTGGGGATGATCTCCTCCACGATGGTGCGCCGGTCGGGCTCCATGATGTACTCCCCGGTGGCGGTCTTCGCATCGGTGGGCGCCGACGCGGGCAGCACCGGCAGGAACTGCTCGGTGGTGACCACCTGGGTGGCGGCGTTCTTGAAGCGGTTGTATACCAGCATCACCCGGTCGTAGGTGCCGTCCGTGAAGCGCTGCATGATCAGCTCGGCCACGGGGGCGGTCTTGTCGAAGCTCAGGCCGTCGAACAGGCCGGCGAGGTCCTGCGGCAGCTCGGGCCGGTTCAGCGGCGTGCGGCGGAAGGCGTCCAGGGCCTTCTTGCCCACGCAGAGCACGTGCACCTCATGCCCGGCCTCCTGCGCCAGGCGGCGCACCACGCGCGTCACCTGCGTGTTGAAGGCGCCGGCCAGGCCACGGTTGCTGGTGATGGCCACCACCAGCGTGCGCTTCACCTCGCGCTGCTGGGCGTAGCGGCCCTCGCTGGCGTCCAGTGTGGCGCTCACGTTGCCCAGGATGGCCTGCAGCTTTTCGGCGTAGGGCCGCATGCGCAGGATGGCGTCCTGCGCACGGCGCAGCTTCGCCGCGCTCACCATCTTCATGGCGGCGGTGATCTGCTTGGTGCTGTTCACCGAGACGATCCGGCTGCGTACCTCCTTCAGGCTGGGCATGGTGCAGTGCTGGTGATCCGGTGTCGCAGGTCGACCCGGTGGGTCGACGTTACACCGTCTTCGCGATCAATTATCCAAACTCTTCACCAGGTCGGCGGCCACCTTCTCCAGCGTGCCGGTGATCTGGTCGTTGTATTCGCCCTTCTTCAGCGCGGCCAGCACATCGCTGTGCTTGTTGCGCAGCATGGTGATGAACTCGGCCTCGAACTGCTTGACGTTCTTCACCGGCACCTTGCTGAGCAGGCCCTTGGTGCCGCAGTAGATGATGGCGATCTGCTCCTCCACGCGCATGGGGCTGTTCTGCCCCTGCTTGAGGATCTCCACGTTGCGCGCGCCCTTGTCGAGCACGCTCTTGGTGGCGGCGTCCAGGTCCGAGCCGAACTTGCTGAAGGCCTCCAGTTCGCGGTACTGCGCCTGGTCGAGCTTCAGGGTGCCGGCCACCTTCTTCATGCTCTTGATCTGCGCGTTGCCGCCCACGCGGCTTACGCTGATGCCCACGTTGATGGCGGGGCGTACACCGCTCAGGAACAGGTTGCTCTCCAGGAAGATCTGCCCGTCGGTGATGGAGATCACGTTGGTGGGGATGTAGGCGGACACGTCGCCGGCCTGCGTCTCGATGATCGGCAGCGCGGTGAGCGACCCACCGCCCTTCACCTTGCCCTTGAGGCTCTCAGGCAGGTCGTTCATCTGCGCGGCCACCTTGTCGTCGCCGGTGATCTTGGCGGCGCGCTCCAGCAGGCGGCTGTGCAGGTAGAACACGTCGCCCGGGTAGGCCTCCCGACCCGGCGGGCGGCGCAGCAGCAGCGACACCTCGCGGTAGGCCACGGCCTGCTTGGAGAGGTCGTCGTACACGATCAGCGCGGGGCGGCCGGTGTCGCGGAAGTACTCGCCGATGGCCGCGCCGGTGAAGGGCGCATAGAACTGCATCGGTGCGGGGTCGCTGGCGTTGGCGGCCACCACGGTGGTGTAGGCCATGGCGCCGTTCTCCTCCAGGGTCTTCACGGTGCCCGCCACGGTGCTGCCCTTCTGGCCGATGGCCACGTAGATGCAGTACACCGGCTTGCCCGCCTCGAAGAACTCCTTCTGGTTGATGATGGTGTCGATGGCCACCGTGCTCTTGCCGGTCTGCCGGTCGCCGATGATCAGTTCGCGCTGGCCGCGGCCGATGGGGATCATGGCGTCCACGGCCTTGATGCCCGTCTGCAGTGGCTCCTTCACCGGCTCGCGGAAGATCACGCCCGGGGCGCGGCGCTCCAAGGGCATCTCGAACAGCTCGCCGCCGATGGGGCCCTTGCCGTCGATGGGTTCGCCCAGGGTGTTCACCACGCGGCCCACCATCTGCTCGCCCACGCGGATGCTGGCGATGCGCTTGGTGCGCTTCACGGTGTCGCCCTCCTTGATGCCCACGCTCGGGCCCAGCAGCACGGCGCCCACGTTGTCCTCCTCGAGGTTGAGCACGATGCCGCGCAGGCCGCTGGTGAACTCGATCAGCTCACCGCTCTGCACGCCCTTCAGTCCGTAGATGCGGGCGATGCCGTCGCCGACCTGAAGGACGGTACCGACCTCTTCGAGCTCGGCCTCCGAGCGGAAGCCGGCGAGTTCTTGCTTGAGGATCGCCGATACTTCGGCGGGTTTCACTTCGGCCATGTCAATGCCGCCATCGCCTTGGCGGGGGAGGGGTCTAGGGCGTTAGATCGCGGGGATGTACGGGTTCTTGGAGAATTCGCGGCGCAGGTCGGCCAGGCGTCGGCTCACCGTGCCGTCCACCTGCTCGTCGCCGATGCGGATGGTGAGGCCGCCGATCAGCGTGGCATCCACCTTTTCCTGTAGGTCGATGGTGCGGCCGGGATGCCGGGCTTCGGCCAGGGTGCGCACCTCCTCCCGCGCCTTGTCATTCAGCTGCACGGCACTGGTCACCTCCACGGTGACGATGCCCATGTGCTGTTTGTACAGGGCATTGAACGCCTCGGCCACATGGGGCAGCAGCACCTCGCGGCCCTTGCGCACCAGAATGGCCATGAAGCTCGCGGTGAGAGGCTCCACCTTGCCATCGAAGATCCGGTCAAGGATGCGGCCTTTCGTATCGGGCTTCACCACGGGGCTCTTCAGCAGCACCTGCAGGTCGCGGCTGGCCGCACAGGTCGCGGCCACCAGGCGCATGTCGCCCTGGACCCCGTCCAGCTGACCCTTCTCCCGGGCCAGCTCCATCACGGAGCGCGCGTAGCGGTAGGCGACCGGGGCGATGTTCATGAGCGGCGCAGCTGGGCTTCGGCCATCACCTTGTCCACCAAGGCTTCCTGTGCCTTGCTGTCGGCGAGCTTCTCCTTCAGGATACGCTCGGCCACCAGGATGCTCAGTTCGGCCACCTGGTTCTTCATCTCGGTGAGGGCGGCGTTCTTCTCGTTCTGGATGTCGGCTCGTGCCCGCGTCAGCAGGGCGTCGGCCTCGGTCTTGGCCCGGCCCTTGGCTTCTGCGATCTCGCGATCGCGGATGTCGCGGGCCTCCTTCAGCAGCAGCTCGCGCTCCTCCCGGGCCTGTCGCATCAACTCCTCGTTCTTCGCGTTCAACGAGGCCATCTCCTCCCGGGCCCGCTTGGCCTCGTTCAGCGCATCGGCGATGGACGCCTCACGCTCCTTCAGCCCATTGAGGATGGGCCTCCAGGCGAACTTGGCGAGGAGGAACAGGACCGTCACGAAGGTCAGCGTCATCCAGAAGATGAGGCCGATGGACGGGTTCACGAGGCTGGCCAGGACGGTCATGGCTGCGGGTTCGGGGGTTGGTCGAGAGGAAGTGCGGGCGCGTGCCTTAGACGGCGGCCGGCATCTCCTTCAGCACCACCAGCAGACCCACCACCATGGCGAAGAAGGCGGCACCTTCCACGAGCGCGGCGGTGAGGATCATGTTGGCGCGCAGATCGTTCATGGCTTCCGGCTGGCGGGCCATGGCCTGCACGGCGTCGCCACCGATGCGGCCGATGCCCACACCGGCACCGAGGGCGGCCAGACCGGCGCCGAGGGCGGCGATACCGTAACCAATGCCGAGATCGAGGAGAACGGAGAGGAACATGGGAATGCGGGTTTAAGGGAGTTCGGGTTTCTAGTGATGATGGGGCTCCTCGACGGCGGCACCGATGTACATGGCCGACAGGAAGGTGAAGACGTACGCCTGGATGAAGGCCACCAGGAGCTCGAGCATGAACATGAACACGGTGAACAACCAGGATCCGATGGCCACGCCATAACCGGCGCCCGCGCTCGTTTCGCCGAACACGAAGATCAGGCTGAAGAAGCTCAGTGCGATGATGTGGCCCGCCGTGATGTTGGCGAACAGTCGGATGGCCAGCACGAAGGGCTTCAGGAACATGCCCAGGATCTCCACCGGCGTCAGGATCGCCAGCACCCAGCCCGGCACCCCCGGCATGGCGAAGATGTGATGCCAGTAATGCTTGTTGCCGCTGAAGGTGACGATGAGGAAGGTGATCACCGCCAGTACGACCGTGACGGCGATGTTGCCCGTGAGGTTGGCACCGCCCGGGAAGAAGGGCACGAGGCCCAGCAGGTTGCTGAAGAAGATGAAGAAGAAGGCCGTGAGCAGGTAGGGGAGGTACTTCTCGTACCGGTGCCCGATCGCGCTCTTCGCCAGGTCGTCCCGCACGAAGAGGATGATCGGCTCCACCAGGTTCTGCAGGCCCGTGGGGGCCTGGCCGGCGCGACGCGTGTAGGCCCGGGCCACACTGATGAACACCCACAGGAGAAGGACGGACACCAAGAGGAGCGTGGCCACGTTCTTGGTGATGCTCAGGTCCACCGTGGCGGCGGTGAGCCGTTCGTTCACCGGGGCGTGGTGCACATCCGTTCCATCCGGCGCATCCACCGCCACCACCTGCCCTTCGTGCAGGGCGTAGCCGCCGTAGGTCCGGTGCCCGTGGTCGAAACGACCGCTGCTGAAGAGGCTGAGGCCGCGCTCGCTGTTGTAGAGGATCACCGGCAGCGGCAGGCTGGTGTGGCCCCAGAGGTGCCAGCCATGCTCATCGCCGATGTGGTCCATGATGAGCTTGCCGGCGTTGAACTTCTCCTTCGCCCCGTGGTCCTGCGCGGGTGCGGCTTCATGCGCACCGGTGGTGGCGGCCGCCGCGTGGTGGGCGGTGCTGTCCGGGGTGCCGTGCTGCGCGGTGGAGCGGCCCATGAGCAGGGCGGCCAGGATCAGAAAAGCGTGGCGCAGCAAGGGTTTCAGCGACATCAGGCGTGGGGGACCGTCCCCGTTTGCGGCCGCGAAGGTAGCGATCCGCGGCAATTCGTCCGACGGTGTTCCTCAGCGCCGGGTCTCCTTGAACAGGAAGACCATGGCCCCGGTGATCCCGAGCAGGGCGAACAACAGCGTGAAGGCGGGGAAGCCGGTGTCGACCCGGCCGTCGAGCCAACGCCCGGCCCAGATGGCCAGCAGGATGATGCCGGCCATCTGCAGCCCGAGCGCACTGTAGCGCAGGTAGGCGTTGACCCCTTTGCGGGCCGCGTCCGACGGTCGGTGCCCCGGGTCGGCATCCATCATGGGCGGGGCTGGCGGCGCGAGAGGTTGACCAGGCGGCCGGTGCTGAAGCCCAGGAAGGCCAGGTAGAGCAGGGTGAAGGCCAGCGCCAGCGGCACGGCCTCCGCCCGAGGAAGGGTGACCAGCACCAGGGCCACCGCCACGATGCCCGCGAACATCTTCAGCGTGAGGCCGGCCATGAACCGCCGCACGAAGCCCTTGGGGTCGGCCACCAAGGCGTGCTCCTGCCACAGGTGGAGCAGCAGGGTCGTTCCGGACAGGAACGCCAGCGCAACGGCATAGCCCCAGTGCCAGGGAAGTTCGGCCAGGCGCAGGATGAGCGCGGTGGCGGCGCCACAGACCGCGGTGAACAGCAGAACGGGCACCACGGGGGAGGCGCTGCGCCCCTGGGTCATCGGCGGGGGCGATCAGCGGACGGCCTGGGCGGGGGCCACTTCCGGGCGGGCGGACTCGGTGCGCAGGCGGACGGGGTCCATCTCCTTCACCACGCCGCCGGCCATGCTGCAGTTGCCGGTGAACACGGCCCCTGGCTCGATGGCCAGCTTCTTGGTGTTGATGTCCCCCTGCAGTTTGGCGGTCGCCTTCAGGCTCAGCAGGTCCTGGCAGTTCACCTTGCCCACCAAGGTCCCTTCGATGTCGGAGCTCTGGCAGGTCACCTCGCCCTCGATCACGCCGGTCTGACCCACGATGAGCCGACCGCGGACGTTGATGGTGCCCTTCACCCGGCCGTCGATGCGCAGGTTGCTGTCGCTGCGGATCTCGCCTTCGATGGAGGTGCCCTCCATGATGCTGTTGATCTTGCCGGTGGTCACCGGCTCGGCGGCCTTGTTCATGGGCTCGGACTTTTTTTCGGGTTGGAAAAGGGCCATGGCGTACAGGTTCCTGATCGTCAGGGACAAAGTTAATGTCGTCGGCGATCCCGCCAAGCCGCCGGTCGAAGCCTATTGCTTGGGCAGGTAGTTCTGGGTGAAGAAGGCCGCGTAGGCGTCCACGTCCTTGTTCTTGTACAACTGCGCGTAGTTGTCCGGACTGATGGCGAAGATGGGGTGGCCCTGGTCGTTGATGCCGCTCAGCATGCCCACATCGGAAAGGAACTGCTGGTAGTACGCCATCGCCGCGGCCTTGTCGTCGAACAGGCGAAGCACCACCACCTGCTGCTCGGCGTCCAGGATGGTGTTCTCGATGAGGATGTTGCGGCCCGGGAAGTAGCGGCGGTTGAAGTCGCTGATCCGGGTCTTGACCGTGTTGACATCCCCTGAGCTGTTGGGGTGGATGAGCGCGATGTAATGCGGGCCCTGGTCCACACGGAACGAACTGGCGTTGGCCGGAGCCTTCTCCTGTCCGGAGGGCGCCCCTTCCGAGGCGGCCTGTCGGTCCAGCACGGCCAGGAGGTCCTCGGCGGCCTTGGCCTCCTCGGTGGCGGGGAACTTGTCCTTCACCTCGAGCAGCGCCGTGCGGAAGGCCGAGAGCTCGCGGGTGCCACCAATGGCCATGGCCTTCAGTAAGTGGTATTTCCCGAGCAGGTGGTTGCGGGGCTCGTTGGCGATCACCTGGTTGCAGGTGCCGATCACCAGCAGGTAGTTGCGCTGTCGGAACTCGCGGTAGAGCTGGTCGTATTCGGCGGCCTCCACCTTGCGACGGGCCTCGCCGCCCTCCAGCAGCGATGGATCGCGCACCAGCCGGGCGAACTCACTGTCCGGCCAGCGCTCCAGGATGATGTTGGCGTAGGCCTGCGAGGTGCTGCCTCCGAAGTCGATGAAGCTGCCGCTCTTCTCCCGGGCCAGGTAGATGCGGTACATCTGGTAGTGGCTTTCCGGGGTGAAGCGGCATTCCTCGAAGCGGTTGATCAGCGTCTCGAAGCTCTCGATGGCGTTGTCGGTGTCCTTGAGCTTCTCCTTGTAGATCATGCCGCTGCGGTACATCGCCTCGCAGATCATCGCGTTCGAGGCGGCCAGGGCGGTATCACTGGTGGGCAGGTCCTTGAGATAGAACCCCGGGTCCTTCCACTCGGGCTCGCCGTCCTTGCCCTCGCCGTCCTTCCCTTCGGCGGTCTCCTCGGTGGCCTCCTCCGGCTCCTCCTCGGCCACGGCCGATCCGCCCTTGTCGCGGCGACGCCAGTCATCCTCCAGCGGGCGGTTGCCCCATTTCTTCTTGAACTCCGATAGACCGCGGCCGAGCTGCTGGGGGTTGTAGAAGTACCAGGCACCGGATCCTCCACCGGCCGGTGTGGCGGGGCGGGCGGGCGCGGCTGTTCCCGAAGCTTCGGCTTCCCGGGCCTCCCGCTCGGCGGCCTCCTTCTCGGCCTCGGCCTTCTCGCGTTCCCGGATCAGGCGCTTGATGGCCTTCTCGCGCTCCTCGGGCTCCATGCCGGCCAGTTGTTGCAAGCTGTCCTCCCGGGCGATGATGTTGAGCTGCTCCACCAGCTCGCCGAGCACCTCCGCGCGCGTGGCCACCTCCTCGTAGCGCGGGTGTTCCTCGGCCAGCAAGGTGCTCGTGCTGTCGTAGTACAGCTGGGCATCGGGGTAGGCGCGGTCATCGAAGTACAGGTCGGCCAGCCGCAGCCAGGTCTTGGCCTTCTGGCGCGTGTCGTTCGTGCTGACATAGGCGCTGCGCTTGAGGTGCGCAATGGCGCTGCTGTCCTTGTTCTCCTTGAGGTCGATGTCGGCCAGCGCGTAGTGGATCATGTCGAAATGATCCTCGTGCTTCTCATCGCGAAGCATACGCGTAAGCATTTTGCGCAAGGCCTTGCTGTCGCCCCGGTCGAACGCCAGTGCCTGGAACACCTGGGCATGGAAGGCCAGTTCGTACGGCGGGTTCATCCGGGTCACCTGCTTGTACGCGGCGATCGAGCGGTCGTCCATGCCCTTCACCTGATACAGCTGCGCCAGGATGAAGGTCCACCGCACCCGCCGCTGGCGGTCCTTGGTGATGTCCACGGCCCGCTCCAGGTTCATGATGGCATCATCCACCTTGCCCCGCCGCAGGTCCAGGTCGGCCTGCACGGCGGCCAGTTCGTCGTGCGGAAAGCGCTTGGGCAGCTCCTTCACCTCCTTCACCTCGTCCAGCGTGCTCTGGGCCCGGGCGTATTGCTCGGTCTCCATCAGTGTGCGCGCCAGCCACACCTTGGCCTCGTACTGCCGGTTCTGGTCCTTGAACCGCCGGCCGATGTAGTCGAAGGTGCGTTGGGCATCGAACCAGGCGCGCTTGTAGAAGTAGCTGCGGCCGATGACGAAATAGGCGTCGTCGATCCAACTGTTGCGCTGCTTCCCCTTGATGTCCATGCTGTGCCGCTCGATCACCAGCGAGCACTTCTCGATGCACTTCTCCAGGTCGCCGCCGGCGCCCTTGGACTGTTCCTCGGTGCCGTAAACGAAGATGGGCAGCACCTTGTCGTAGTCGTCCTGGTAGGACCTTTCGATCCCGGCCACCGTCTCCTTGAGCTTCTCGTTGGCGTTGAACCAGCCGTTGTCCCGCGAGGTGAGGCGGTGGTAGGCCCGGTTCAGGAAGCGGTCCTTCTCCTTGGAACACCCGCCGGCCAACAGGGCCAGGAGCACGACAAGGGCGGCATGGTGGACGGGGATCCGCTTCACGGGAGCATCAACTGCGAACGGGCGAAGTTATTTCATCGCCCCCGACCCGCTGGTGCAGGCGCCCAAGCGCAGGGTGCGGAGCCCCGCATCGCGCGGGGCACAGCCCTCCGGCAGGTCCGCCCCCACGGTGCTGATGGCCCAGGCGTGCGGCCGGCCGCGCGGGTCCAGGGAAATGTCGTGGTAGCGCAGCAGGTAGCCCTGCAGGTTCCAGTGCTCCCAAAGTTCCGGGGCACAGCCGATGAGCGCGCCCCGTGGGACGATGGCTCCGATGCGGGCCACGTCGTGCAGCATGTCCGCATCGCGACCCGGGCGGCCCCACAACAGCACCGAGGCCGCCACCGAGGCAAAAAGGACCGTGCCGCCTGCGAAGGACAGCCCCTTCGGGAGCCTACGCCGCAGGGCCAGTAGGTCCAGAAGCCGGGTCAGCGCCGGCGCGCTCCAAAGGGCCAGCCCCAGGGCGATGGGCGGGAAGGCGGGCACGCTGTAGAACGACTTCTGGACCAGGGTGAGCATCATGGGGGCCACTCCGGAGAACCCGATGGCCAGCAGGGCGAGCGCAGGGCGAGCGGTGGGTGAAGCGGGATCGCCACGCGTGCTCCCCAGGACCACCGCCCCGGCCAGCATCATCGGCCCGAGCTGCGAGTTGAACAGGTCCAGCAGGATCTGCCAGCGGTGCTCCACGGTGGGCTTGGCGGAGATGCGGTGCATGAGGCGGGCGTCCACATAGGTCTCCAGGTTGGCGCGGGCCTCGGGCCATTGCCAGAGGAGGAGGTACACCAACGCCAGCACGATCGCGGGAACCAGGGTGAACAGAAGCATCCGCCGCGCGCCGCCCTGCCGGGTGAACAGCCACCAGAGGAACGGCGCTCCCAGCGGGAACAGCCCGGGAACGCCCTTGGTGAAGGTGGCCAGGAACACCAGGCCGCCGGCACCGACGGCCAGGGCCGGGGAACCCGTGCGCAGCCCCCTTAACCCGCACCACACAGCGCCCGTGGTGAACAGGCCCATGGTGTTCTCCAGCATGTTGTTGTGCGTGCACCAGAACACCTGCGGCACGATGCCCCACAGGAGCACAGGCCAGGCCCCGAGGCCGCGGGCCCGCTCCTCGTTGCGCGTGAGCTCGCGCCATAGCCCGAGCAGGAGCGCCACCATCAGCAGGGCGGCGACGAACGCATAGGCGCGTTCCACCCAGAAGGCGCTGCCGAACAGCCGGAACCAGAGCGCCTGCAGCCCGAACGCCAGCGGCGGATGCTCGTGGAAGGTGTCCATGTTCGCCAGGCCCAGCTGGCTGAAGCGCGGCTCCCAGAAGGTGCCGATGCCTCGGGCCTCGTTGTGGGCCACCACCGTGTACAGCATGCCGTCCATGAACATGCCCTCGCGCACCAGGCCGGGCAGCAGCAGCAGGCCGCACACTCCCGCGGTGATCAGGACAAGGGCTCTTCGTGCCGGGTCCATGGCGGCGCGGAAGGTACCGACCGTTCGTGGTCAAGCCGATATTTGTCCGACATGGCCGAGCCCACCGCTCCCCGACCGCGCAAGCAGGTGCTGCGCAAGCTCAAGAGCAAGTACCGGCTGCTGCTCATCAACGACCGCACCTTCGAGGAGCGGTTCAGCATCCGACTGTCACGGCTCAATGTGTTGCTGCTGGCCATCGGCGCGTTCACCCTCCACGGCCTGATGGTGGCGGCCATCATCGTGTTCACCCCGCTCAAGCGGTACATCCCGGGGTACTCGGACCAGGAGACCAAGCTCAATGCCTACCGCAGCACCCTGCTGGCCGATTCGCTGGACGATCGCCTGGCGGAACAGGCCTTGTACATCGCCAACCTGCAGCGCGTGCTGCGCGGTGAAGTGGCGGCCGACACCAGCTTCCGATTGCGCGCGGTGCAGGAGGTGCCCACTGCGGATGACCTTCGCCCGGGCCTCAAGGACAGCCTGCTCCGCCTCAAGGTGAAGGAGGAGGAGGCCTACGCCCTGTCCGAGGTGTCGGGCCCCGCAGGTGAGCGCCGCGCCCTGGCCGGTGTGTTCTTTTTTCCACCGCTGCGCGGCATCGTCACCAGCACCTTCGACCGTGCGCAGGGGCATTTCGGCATCGATGTGGTCACCAAGGCGGATGAAGCGGTGAAGGCCTGCCTCGACGGCACGGTGACCCTGGCGAGCTGGACGAGCGATGGCGGCCATGTGCTCCATCTGCAACACCGTGGCGACCTGGTGAGCGTGTACAAACACAACAGTGTCCTGCTGAAGAAGGTGGGTGACAAGGTGAAGGCCGGTGAGGCCATCGCCATCGTGGGCGACAGCGGTGAGCTCAGCACCGGCCCGCACCTCCATTTCGAGCTCTGGTTGAACGGGGAGGCCATCGACCCGCAGGCCTACATGCTGTTCAAGTGATGATCCGGGAGCAGGACCAGGTGCAGGAGCAATACCGTTGCGCGGCCTCCGCCTGCTGCTGCCCGTGCTCCTGCACATGAGCCTCAAGTCCACCCTCGCACGACCCTATGCCCGCTTGGTGACCAGCGCGGTGATGCGCCGCGCCATGGACCCCGTGACCACGCAGCTCGGTGTGCTGCGGCAGCTGGTGCAGTACGGCGGCGGCACGGCTTTCGGGCGCGACCACAAGCTGAACCAGGTCCATGATCACGCGGGCCTCGTGCAGGCCGTCCCGCTGCGCGACTACGAGGGCTTCCGGCCCTACATCGACCGCATCGTCGCCGGGGAGAAGGACGTGCTGTGGCCGGGCCTTCCGCTCTATCTCTGCAAGACAAGCGGCACCACCAGCGGGGCGAAGTACATCCCCATTACGGAGCATTCGCTGCCCAACCACATCGGCAGCGCCCGGCGGGCCCTGCTCGCCTACATCGCGCGCAGCGGCCGCGCCGACTTCGTGGACGGGAAGATGATCTTCCTGCAGGGCAGCCCCGTGCTCGACCGCAAGGGCGTCATCCCCATGGGCCGCTTGAGCGGCATCGTGGCCAACCACGTTCCGAAGTACCTGCTGAAGAACCGCATGCCCTCGTTCGCCACCAACAGCATCCCCGACTGGGAGACGAAGGTGGAGGCCATCGTGGGTGAGACCATGCGTGCGGATATGCGGTTGATCAGCGGCATCCCCGCCTGGGTGCAGATGTACTTCGAGCGACTGCTGACGCGCACGGGCAAGGCGACCGTCCAGGAGGTGTTCCCCAACTTTTCGCTCTTCGTCTACGGCGGCGTGAACTACGCCCCCTACCGCAGCCGCATGGAAGCGCTCATCGGCGGAAGCGTGCCGAGCGTTGAGCTCTTCCCCGCCAGCGAGGGTTTCATCGCCTACCAGGACAAGGACAACGACGACGGCCTGCTGCTCGTGTTGGACAATGGCATCTACTTCGGATTCGTGCCCATGCAGGGCAACGACCGCCGACCGCGTTCCATCGCCGAAGTGGAGCTGAACACCCAGTACGCGCTGGTGCTCTACACGAACGCGGGTCTCTGGGGCTATGAGATCGGTGATACGGTGAAGTTCACATCGCTTGCGCCGCCGCGCATCAAGGTCACCGGGCGCACCAAACACTTCACCAGCGCCTTCGGCGAGCACGTGATCGCCGAGGAGGTGGAGGGCGCGCTGAAGGACGCGATCGCCGCCGTGCCCTGCGAAGTGGCCGAGTTCACCGTGGCCCCGCAGCTTGCTCCGGACGAAGGCCTGCCCTTCCATGAATGGCACATCGAGTTCGCAGCAGCGCCCGGTGACATGGTGCGGTTCGCCACGGCGATGGATGAGTCCCTGCAAAAGCGCAACCCTTACTACAAGGACCTGATCACGGGCAAGGTGCTGCGGCCACTTGTGGTTCGTTCGCTGCCGCGCGGCGCCTTCGCCGCCTGGATGAAGGCGCGCGGCATGAACGATGCACAGAGCAAGGTGCCGCGCCTGGCCAACGACCGGCGGTACGTAGAGGGGTTGGTGGAGGGCGGCATCGACCCTTGACTTTGAAGGCATGGAAGTGGCGCCGCGCATCACGATCGAACCTGGAAAGATGGGCGGACGTCCATGCATCCGTGGCATGCGTATCACCGTGGGAACGGTGATCGGTCTGCTGGCCGCGAAACGGACACGCGAGGAGGTCCTCGCGATGCATCCTTACTTGGAGGACGAGGATATCACCGCAGCGCTGAATTACGCCATCCTGCTCACCAACGACCAGGATCTGCCCATTGAACGGGCATGAAGGTTGTCGTCGACATGTGCCTGCCACCCGGTCTGGCCGAAGGACTGGTCATTGCCGGGCATGCCGCAGTGCATTGGTCGTTCGTCGGCGATATCATGGCGTCGGATGCTGACATCGCCACGTGGGCAAGGCTGAACGAGCACATCATTCCAACCCACGACCTCGACTTCAGCGACCTGCTGTTCGCATCACACGAGCGCTCGCCCAGTGTGGTGATCGTGCGGGAGAATGACACGGGTGTTGACCGCCTGCTTGAACCCGTGCTGCACGTGCTCGCTCAATTCGGCCCTGAGCTGAGGGATGGTGCATTGAACGCCATGACGGTCAACATGGCCCGTGTTCGCAGGCTTCCCCTGGGTTGATATCACACGGCATGAACAACGCACAGTGCAAGGTGCCGCGCCTGGCCAACGACCGGCGGTACGTAAAGGGCCTTGAAGGTGCGCCGTTCGCTCAGAACGCGTAGCGGATGCTGGTGCCGTTGAACTGCAGGTGCTGCCACAACCCGGCACGTGAGCGTTTCCAATGGCGGGCATGTACAATGTAGTTGGCCAGGTCGTACACGAACAGGAAGCCGCCCTGCAGCAACAGCGAGGTGCCGAAGCCCTGGAACATCTCGCTGCGCTTGGCCATGGGATCGCCGCGCCCGTTCTCCCACAACCACAGGCCGGCGCCCATGTAGGCCAGGTCGAGCCCGGTGTTGATCAGGTACACGGCCTCCACCTTGCGCTGGGCGTCGAAGGTGCGCGGGATGTCAAGCGTCGAAGGGCCGCGCAGGCGCTTGCGGGCGCCCAGGTACGCGGGCACCGCGATCCCCAGGTTCACCACGTTCCACGCGGCGTTCATCTGGTGGAAGTGGAAGGCTTCGCTGCCCGAAGGCGTGGTGGCCATGCCGATGCCGCCCGCCACCAGGTTGCCCACCGCCCAGCCGCCCAGCACCAGCATGCTTGTGCCGCTCGTGCGTTCGCGCTGTGCGTTGAACTGCATGAAGCCATCCGGCGTCTGAGCGTGCGCCGTGAGCGTGATGCACGCAAGAAGTGAACACAGGAGTTGGCGGATGTGCATGGGTCCGGGGCTTGTCGAACGAAGGAACAACGAACGCGGCGGTCGGTTCCCCGGACGGTGCGGAACTTCGCGCCAGCATGACGACATCGATCGGCACCGATGTGGCCCAGGCCGCGCACCTGCTGAAGCAGGGGGCCGTGGTGGCCATCCCCACGGAGACCGTGTACGGCCTGGCCGCCGACACCTTCAACGAAGAGGCGGTGCTCACCATCTTCAGCGTGAAGCAGCGGCCGGCCTTTGATCCGCTCATCGTGCATGTGCGCGACCGCGAGCAGCTGGACCGGGTGGCCCAGGTGCCCGCCGAGGCCGAGGCCCTCATCGCGCGCTTCTGGCCCGGGCCGCTCACCCTGGTGCTGCCCAAGCGCCCCGCCGTGCCCGACCTGGTGACCAGTGGTCTGGACACCGTGGCCGTGCGCATGCCGGCCCATCCCATGACCCGCGCCCTTCTGAACGCGCTGGACACACCGCTGGCGGCACCCAGCGCCAACCCCTTCGGATACGTGAGCCCCACCACCGCGCAACACGTCATGGACCAGCTCGGTGGACGCATCCCGTACATCCTCGACGGCGGGGCCTGTACCGTCGGGGTGGAGAGCACCATCCTGGGTCGGGATGCGAAGGGCCGTTGGGTGCTGTACCGCCCCGGAGGCATCGCCGTGGAATCCCTCGAAGCCCTGGTGGGCGAGGTCCATGCGGCATCCCAGGCGGCCAAGCCCCAGGCCCCGGGCATGCTGGAGAGCCACTACGCCCCCCGCAAACCGGTGCATGTGGGCGATGTGCCGGCGCTCCTGCGCCGCTTCGCCGGGCGGGCCGTGGGCGTCATCAGCTTCCGCCATGAGCACCACGCCCATCGGTGCGAGGTGCTCTCCCCCGAAGGTGATCTGGCCGCAGCCGCCCGGCACCTCTTCGCCGTGCTGCGCGAACTCGACACCAGCGACTGCCAGGTGATCGTGGCCGAGCGCTTCCCCGAGGAAGGGCTGGGCCGCGCCATCAACGACCGGCTGCGGAGGGCCGCGGCGGGGCGTTGAGGCTCACCGCATGCCCTGCACGACATCGTTCGCCACACGCTCGCCCCAGGCCGCACCGATGCGGGTGGAGCCCTCCACCAACGACGGGTTCTCGCGCGCCAGCTTGCGGCCGAGCGGTGTTTCGTAAAAGCGGGTCATCTCCTGCAGCTCCTCCAGGCTGAAGCGCTCGTGGTACAGCACGGCGATCTCCGCGTTGAGCTCGCCCAGCCTCGCGATCACCTCCTTGCGGAAGCGCTTGAGGAACTCTTTATCCGAGCTCGGGTCCTGCTCCTGCAGGTCGAGCATGGCCTCCATGGCGCTGCGTTGCATCGCCTCGGTGCCGCTGGCTTTCTGGAACGCGTCGAACTGCGCCAGGTAGGCGGCATCCTGGCCCCGCAGGTCACCGAAGAGGAACGGAATGAACAGGACGAGGATCGCGAGGCGCATGCGGAGGGTTTTCCCAAAGATCGCGCATGCACCGGCAGCGCCCAAGCCCGATCTTTGCGCCCCGCAGGAGCCCGCGTGCTCATGTGTACATGTGCCCGTGTGCGCATGTGTTCATGATGCCCATGGCGGATGCGGAGACCACACCGATGAAGAAACGGATCGCGATCCTGGGCAGCACGGGCAGCATCGGCACCCAGGCGTTGGAGGTGGTGCGCGAGCAACCCGCCCGCTTCGCCGTGGAGCTGCTCACGGCCGGCCGCAACGCCGACCTGCTCATCGAGCAGGCGCTGGCCTTCCGCCCCAACGCGGTGGTGATCGGCGACACCGCCCGGCTCGCCCGGGTGAAGGACGCCCTCTTCCCGCATGGCATCAAGGTGTACGGCGGTGAGGAGGCCATCGCGCAGGCCGTGGCCATGGCCGACATCGACATGGTGCTCACCGCCATGGTGGGCTACGCCGGGCTGCGCCCCACGCTCGCTGCGATCGAGGCCGGTAAGCCCATCGCCCTGGCCAACAAGGAAACGCTGGTGGTGGCCGGGGAGCTCGTCACCGCCGCGGCCCGCGCCAAAGGCGTCAACATCCTGCCGGTGGACAGCGAACATAGCGCCATCTTCCAGTGCCTGGTGGGCGAGTGGCAGAATCCGATCGAAAAGGTCATTCTCACGGCCAGCGGAGGACCCTTCCGCGGCCGCACCCGCGAGCAGCTCGCCACGGTAACCAAGGCGCAGGCGCTCAAGCACCCCAACTGGGACATGGGCGCCAAGATCACCATCGACAGCGCCAGCCTGATGAACAAGGGGCTGGAGGCCATCGAAGCGAAGTGGTTGTTCAACCTGAGGCCCGAGCAGGTGGAGATCGTGGTGCACCCCCAGAGCATCGTGCACAGCCTGGTGCAGTTCCGCGACGGCAGCCTCAAGGCCCAGCTGGGCCTGCCGGACATGAAGCTGCCCATCCAGTACGCCTTGGCCTATCCCGACCGGTTGGACACGTCCTGGCCGCGCTTCGACTTCACGAACTACCCCGCGCTCACCTTCGAGCCGCCCGACCTCGGCACCTTCCGCAACCTGGCCCTGGCCCTGGACGCCCTCGCGCGGGGTGGCAATGCGCCCTGCGTGCTCAACGCCGCCAACGAGGTGGCCGTGGAACTCTTCCTCCAGCACCGCATCGGCTTCCTGGAGATGAGCGACCTGATCGAGGAACGCCTCGCAAAGGCGACCTTTGTACCTCGGCCCACGCTGGAGGACCTGGTGGCCTCCGATGACGAGACCCGCCGCAACGCCCGCACCTGGGCAAGCCCCGCATGGAATTCCTGATCAAGGCCGGCCAGCTCATCCTGAGCCTCAGCATCCTGGTGACGCTTCACGAACTGGGCCACTTCGTGCCCGCGCGCCTCTTCGGCACCCGCGTGGAGAAGTTCTTCCTCTTCTTCGATTGGAAGTTCGCCCTGTGGAAGCGCAAGATCGGCGACACGGTCTTCGGCATCGGCTGGATCCCCCTGGGCGGCTACGTGAAGATCAGCGGCATGATCGATGAGAGCATGGACCGTGAGCAGATGGCGCAGGCCCCCCAGCCGTGGGAATTCCGCGCCAAGCCGGCCTGGCAGCGCCTCATCATCATGGTGGGCGGCGTCACCGTGAACCTGCTCCTGGGAATGCTCATCTACATCGCCGTGCTCTTCACCTGGGGCCGCGACTACCTGCCGCTGGAGGGTGCCATCTACGGCCTGCACCCCAGCAGCGTGATGAAGGAGCAGGGCCTGGCCGACGGCGACCGCATCCTCGCCGTGGAAGGTCACGCGGTGCGCTCCATCGAGGAGCTCGGCAAGGCCATCCTCATCGACGAGGCCCGCACCCTCACCATCGACCGCCAGGGCCGCACCACCGACATCACCCTGAGCACCGATGTGGCCGACCGCATCCTGGACCGTAACGAGAAGGCGCTGTTCACCCCCTGCGTGCCCTTCTTCGTGGACAGCATCCTGCCCGACGGCACCGCCAAGGACAGCGAGCTGCGCAAAGGAGACCGCCTGATCGCCGTGAACGGCACGCCCACCCCATGGTTCGCCCAGTTCCGCGAGGCGGTGGGGGAACTGAAGGGCCGGCAGGCCACCCTCGGTGTGCTGCGCGGCAGTGACACCCTGCAGCTGCCGGTGCAAGTGAGCGACCAGGGCCTGATCGGCGTGGGCAACCGTCCGCCCGAGGCCTACTTCACCTTCGCCAAGGAGCGTTACAGCCTCCTGGAGTCGGTCCCCGCCGGCATCGCCTACGGATGGAACACGCTCGGCGGTTACGTGAGCTCCCTGAAGCTGCTCTTCAGCGCCAGCGGCGTGAAGCAGATGGGCGGCTTCGGCTCCATCGGCGGCCTGTTCAGCCCCACCTGGGACTGGCAGGTGTTCTGGAACATGACCGCCTTCCTCAGCATCATCCTGGCCTTCATGAACATCCTGCCCATCCCCGCGCTCGACGGCGGGCACGTGGTGTTCCTCCTCTATGAGATGGTGTTCCGCCGCACGCCCAACCAGAAGGTGCTGGAGGTGGCCCAGATGGTCGGCATGGTGCTGCTGCTCGGCCTCATCCTGTTCGCCAACGGCAACGACGTGGTGAAGTGGCTCACAGGCCGCTTGTAACACCCGCCCATCCCATCGCGTAGCACCGGGCACAAGACCCCGCTGCGATGCCCCATGTCGTGCTGCTTGAGGACGATCCCCTGGTGAGGACCCTGCTCACCCACCGCATGCTGTGCAACGGCTGGCGGGTGAGCGCCCTGGCCGACGCCCGCGGCCTCGACGCCCTGCTACAGGGCGGCCTGCCCGACCTCATCGTGGTGGACATCGGCCTGCCGCACCTGGACGGCCTGGCGGTGGTGGAGGACCTGCGCGCCTGCGGCATCACCGTGCCGGTGCTGGTGCTCACCGCCTATGAGCAGCCCCACCTGATCGCCGCCGTGCGCAGCGCCGGCGCCGACGACCTGGTGCAGAAGCCCTGCGACAACGAGGTGCTCCTCGAACGGATGCAGCGCTTGATGGCGGCCTGATGCCCCATCTTTGTGCGCTTGTCCGCCTCCTTCACCCACGACCTGCTCATCGTCGGCCAGGGCCTGGCCGGATCGGTGCT